>Ga0209498_1000485_pt1 | contig 24398 bp, 24 predicted proteins | sample WalLakDeSediment_FD_184131 | JGI IMG/M metagenome (GOLD analysis project Ga0209498, IMG submission 184131) | Lake sediment microbial communities from Walker lake, Nevada to study Microbial Dark Matter (Phase II) - Walker Lake 11/02/13 Deep... | ecosystem: Environmental > Aquatic > Freshwater >...
AGATCCACTTCATCCATGGCCCCGGCTGCCCCGTCTGCGTACTGCCCATCGGACGCATCGACAGCGCGATCGAGCTGGCGCGCGACCATGGCGTGATCCTGTGCAGCTACGGCGACACCCTGCGCGTGCCGGCGTCCGAACGCATGAGCCTGCTGCGCGCGAAGGCCGAAGGCGCGGATATCCGCATGGTGTATTCCAGCGCCGACGCGCTGAAGATCGCGCGCGACAACCCGGAGCGCGAGGTTGTCTTCTTTGCCATCGGCTTCGAGACCACCACACCTCCGACCGCCGTCGCGTTGCGTCAGGCGCGTACCGAGGGCCTGAAGAATTTCAGCGTCTTCGCGAACCACGTGCTGACCCCGTCGGCGATCCAGAACATCCTCGAATCCCCCGAGGTGCGCGAGCTGGGCACGGTGCCGCTGGACGGCTTCATCGGGCCGTCGCATGTCTCCACCATCATCGGCAGCCGGCCCTACGAGTTCTTTGCCGAGGAATTCCAGAAGCCGGTGGTGATCGCCGGTTTCGAGCCGCTGGACGTGCTGCAGTCGGTGTTGATGCTGGTGCGCCAGCTGAACGAGGGCAGGGCCGAGGTCGAGAACCAGTTCAGCCGCGCCGTGACCCGCGAGGGCAACCTGAAGGCGCAGGCGCTGGTCGCCGAGGTCTTCGAACTGCGTGATCGCTTCGAGTGGCGCGGGCTGGGCGAGGTGCCCTACAGCGCGCTGCGCATCCGCGAGGCCTACCGCGACTTCGACGCCGAAGTGCGCTTCGACCTGCCGTACCGCTCGGTTCCCGACCACAAGGCCTGCGAGTGTGGAACGATCCTGCGCGGGCTCAAACAGCCGCAGGACTGCAAGGTCTTCGGCACGGTCTGCACGCCCGACAACCCGCTCGGCTCCTGCATGGTCTCCGCCGAGGGGGCCTGCGCCGCGTACTACACCTACGGTCAGTTCAAGGGTTCCGCAGAGGTTGCGGAGGCCTCGTGAGCGCCAACCCGAAGCCTCTCAAGCGCGGCTACATTCGTCCGCTGGATCTCAAGCACGGCAAGGTCGAGATGTCCCACGGCGGCGGGGGCCGCGCGATGGCACAGCTGATCGACGAACTATTCCAGCAGGCCTTCGATAATCCCTGGCTGCGCCAGGCCAACGACCAGGCCCTGCTCACCCGGCCCGAGGGCCGCATCGTGATGGCGACCGACAGCCATGTGGTGTCGCCGCTGTTCTTCCCCGGTGGGGACATCGGCAGCCTGTCGGTACACGGCACGATCAACGATGTCGCGACCAGCGGGGCGCGCCCGCTCTGGCTCTCCGCCGGTTTCATCCTCGAGGAGGGCTTCCCGCTCGCCGACCTGAAGCGCATCGTCGATTCGATGGCGGCGGCGGCACGGGAGGCCGGGGTGCCGATCGTGACCGGCGACACCAAGGTGGTCGAGCGCGGCAAGGGCGACGGGGTGTTCATCAACACCACCGGGGTCGGCGTGGTGCCGGACGGCATCGAGATCTCGGGGGATCGCGCCCGTCCCGGAGACCGGATTCTGGTGAGTGGCTACCTCGGGGACCACGGCGTTGCGATCATGTCGCTGCGCGAGAACCTGAGTTTCAGTACCAACATCGTCTCCGATTCCGCCGCGCTGCACGACCTGATTGCCGCGATGCTCCGGGCCGCACCCGATATCCATTGTCTGCGCGACCCCACCCGCGGCGGGCTGGCTTCCACGCTGAACGAGATCGCCCGGCAGTCCGGCGTCGGCATGGCCATCCGCGAGGAGGACATCCCGGTACGCGAGGAGGTCGAAGCCGCGTGCGAACTGCTGGGGCTCGACCCGCTATACGTCGCCAACGAGGGCAAGGTGGTCGCGATCTGCCCGGCGGCGTCGGCGGATGCGCTGCTCGCGGCGATGCACATCCACCCGCTGGGCCAGGACGCCGCGATCATCGGCGAGGTGATCGAGGACAGCCACGGCTTCGTGCAGATGGAGACCAGCTTCGGTGGCCGTCGCAACGTCGACTGGCTCTCGGGAGAGCAGCTTCCGCGCATCTGCTGAGCCGGGCATCCCGCCGTGGACGGCCGTTTCTTGGTTTGCTCATCCAATCCACGTAAACTGCGCGGCCGTTGAACGAAATCCCGGGATTTATGATGCAAATCGCTGCAAATAAGGTCGTATCGATCGACTACACGCTGACCAATGCGCAGGGCGAGGTGATCGACAGCTCGTCCGATCGTGGACCCATGGCCTATCTGCAGGGCCATCAGAACATCATCCCCGGTCTGGAATCGGCGCTCGAGGGCAAGGTCGTCGGGGATAGCCTGAAGGTGACGGTCGCTCCGGCGGAGGCCTACGGCGAGCGCGATGATGCACTGCGCCAGGCCGTGCCACGCAAGATGTTCGAGGATGCGGACAATGTCACCGTGGGCATGCAGTTCCAGACGATGTCGGAGCACGGCGGTACCCAGATCGTCACCGTCACCGGCGTGGATTCGGAACATGTGACTATCGACGCGAACCATCCCCTGGCCGGCGAGACCCTGAACTTCGACGTCACTGTGGTCGACGTGCGCGACGCGTCGGAGGAGGAACAGGCGCATGGCCATGCGCACGGTCCCGAAGGTCACTCCCACTGAACCCCCGACTCGGGTGCCGTTGGCCGGGCGCGGGCATGGTCCGATGGTGAGTCCGGTGCCGGGCAGGCCTGCGGTGATCGTGGGTAGCGATGTCGGCGAGGTTATGCACGGCGCGGCCCGGCGCATCGCGACCCTGCTGGCCTTGGCGGTCGAGCAGCGTGGTTTTGCCACCATGGCGCTCGCCGGGGGCTCGACTCCGAGGCAACTCTATCGTTTACTGGCCGCGCCGCCCTTTGATCTGGACATCCCCTGGAGCCGCGTCAAGCTGTTCCTGGGCGACGAGCGCTGTGTGCCGTCCGATCATCCGGACAGCAATGAGCGCATGGTCAGGGAATCGCTGCTGGCCGATCTGCCAGAGGCCCCGGCGTTCCATCCCATGCCCGGCGGCCATCCGGATCCGGCCGAGGCGGCCGGGCTCTATGCTGAACGGCTGGTCCGCGAGATCCCCAGCGAGGGAGACTCGGTGCCCCGCTTCGACGTGGTGCTGCTGGGCATGGGCGACGATGGGCACACGGCCTCGCTGTTTCCCGGTACGGCGATTCTCGACGAGGAACGCCTGGTGGCAGCGGTGTACGTGCCACGCATGGCTAGCTGGCGGTTGAGTCTGACCTTGCCGGTCCTGAACGCGGCGCGCAACGTGGTCTTCCTGGTGACCGGTGCGGGGAAGGCGGCGACTCTGTCCCGCGTGCTTGCCGACGGTCCCCGGCGCGACTTTCCCTCCTCCTTGGTATTGCCGGAGGCCGGCGAGGTCGAATGGCATCTGGATCGGGAGGCGGCGGCCCTGATCGGAGCGTAGGTAGACTACCCCGGTTGCAGCACCTGCGGAGTGCGGCGGCTTGCCTCCGCTTTTGGGTGCGATGGCCCCTGGGCCGAACAGCGGGAGCAAGCTCCCGCACTCCATAACGGGCGTTTACGGCCGGTCGGGCGTCAGGGTTCTTTGCTATGCCGCCATGCGTCGATTTCCTTCTCGAACAGGCGCCGGCTTTCGTCCGGACCCCAGCTTCCCGCCGGGTAGGTGTGGATGTAGTCACGTTCCACGGACCAGGCCTTCAGCACGGCGTCGACGATCCGCCAGGCGTATTCCACCTCGTCATAACGCAGGAACAGGGACCGGTCTCCTTCCATGATGTCCAGCAGCAGCCCCTCGTAGGCGCCGGTTCCGGATCCCTCGGTCGGGCTCAGGCCCGCGTTCAGGGCGACCTGGCGGGTCTTCATCTCCAGCCCCGGTTGCTTGGCGGTGAGCTGCATGCTGATGCACTCGGAAGGCTGCACGCCGATCACCAGCCAGTTCCGTTCCACGTTCTGCACCTGGGTGCCGCGAAAGAGCTGCTGCGGCGGCTGGTGGAAGCGGATCATGATGTGTGAGGTGCCCTCGGCCATGCGCTTGCCGGTGCGCAGGTAAAAGGGCACGCCGCGCCAGCGCCAGTTGTCCACGTACAGCTTCATGGCCGCATAGGTCTCGGTCACGCTGTCCGGTGGTACGCCGTCTTCCTCGAGGTACCCGCGTACCCGCTGGCCCAGGATGGTGCCCGGGCCATACTGCGCGCGGAAGGCCTGGGCATGGACCGCGCCGGGCGTGATCGGGCGTACCGATTTCAGCACCTTGACCTTCTCGTCGCGAAGGTCCTCCGCCGCCATCGACGCCGGGGGTTCCATGGCCACTAGCGTGAACAGTTGCATCAGGTGGCTCTGGAGCATGTCGCGCAACGCGCCTGCCCCGTCGTAATAGGCCGCCCGGGTGCCCACGCCCAGGGTCTCGGCCTGGGTGATCTGCACGTGGTCGATGTAGTTGCGGTTCCAGAGGGGTTCCAGCATCAGGTTCGCGAACCGGAATACCAGCAGGTTGCGGACCATTTCCTTGCCCAGGTAGTGATCGATGCGGTAGATCTGCTCCTCGTCGAGGAACCGGCTCAGGCGCTTCTGCAGGGCCTGGGCGCTCTCCAGGTCGTAACCGAAGGGCTTCTCGATCACCACCCGCCGCCAGCCACCGTCCTCGGTCAGCAGGCCGGTGCGGCTCAGGTTCTCGGTCACGACGCCGAACTCGGCCGGTCGGATGGCCAGGTAGATCGCGAGGTTGTCCGGAAGATCGCTGCGCTCGCCCAGCCACTGTGCGAGCGCCGTGTACATTTCGGGATCGGTGATATCGCCCCGGAAATACTCCTGGCGGGCTTCCAGTCGTTCCAGGATCGCAGGTTCGATGGGTCCGCGGACCTGCCCCTCGAGCATGCCGCGCATCTCCTTCAGCCAGCGCTCACGGTCCCAAGGGCGGCGCCCGGTGGCGACGATACGACAGGATTCGGGCAGGCGGCCGGCCGCCTCGAGGTGATACAGGGCCGGCATCAGCTTCACCCGCGACAGGTCGCCGGTGGAGCCGAAGATGATCAGGGTGCACGGGGAGAGGATGTGTTCCATGGCTCAAGCCTCGTAGGTGGAAGAGGCCACATCGCCGCCGCGCCCGGTCCAGTCCGTGTGGAAGAAGGTGCCGCGCTCGCGGTCGACGCGCTCGTAGCTGTGCGCGCCGAAGTAGTCGCGCTGCGCCTGCAGCAGGTTGGCGGGCAGGCGCGCGCTGCGGTAGCCGTCGAAGTAGCTGAGGGCGGAGGCGAAGGCCGGCGTGGCCACGCCGTGTCCGATCGCCAGCGTCACGGCCCGTCGCCAGCCGGCCTCCGCCTGCTTGAGCGCACGGGTGAAGAAGGCATCCAGCACCAGGTTCTGCAATTGCGGGTCCTTGTCGTAGGCCGCCTTGATGTCCTTGAGGAAGGCGCTGCGGATGATGCAGCCGCCACGCCACATCAGGGCGATGTCGCCGTAGTCCAGCGCCCAGCCCTCGACCCGCGCGGCCTCGCGCAGGAGCATGAAGCCCTGGGCATAGGAGATGATCTTGGAGGCGTACAGGGCGTCGTGCAGGGCCTCCAGATGGTCGCCGGGCGCTGCCGGCGGCTGCGGTTGCGGGCTGCCCAGGATCTCCGCGGCCAGAACGCGTTCGTCCTTCAGCGATGACAGCACCCTCGCGAAGACGGCCTCGCCGATCAGGGTCAGGGGCACACCGAGCTCCAGGGCGCTGATCCCGGTCCACTTGCCCGTACCCTTCTGTCCGGCCGTGTCCAGGATGCGGGTGACCAGCGGGGCGCCATCGGTGTCCTTCTTGGCCAGGATCTCCGCGGTGATCTCAATGAGGTAGGAATCCAGGACGCCCTTGTTCCACTCCGCGAAGGCCGCGGCCATGGCGTCATGATCCATGCCCAGGGCCCGGTCCATCAGCGCATAGGCCTCGGTGATCAACTGCATGTCGCCGTACTCGATGCCGTTGTGCACCATCTTCACGAAGTGCCCGGCGCCGTCGGGTCCGACCCAGCGGCAGCAGGGTTCGCCATCCACCTGAGCGGCGATGGACTGGAAGATCTCCTGCACCAGCGGCCATGCCTCGGGATCGCCGCCCGGCATGATGGACGGGCCGTGGCGGGCACCTTCTTCACCGCCCGAGATGCCGGTGCCGATGAAGCGCAGGCCGCGCTCCCGCAACTCCCGGGTACGGCGGGTGGAGTCGGGGTAATGCGAGTTGCCGCCGTCGATGATCACGTCGCCGGGATCCAGCAACGGCACCAGGCTGTCGATGAACTGGTCCACGACCGCCCCCGCCTTGACCATCAGCATGACCTTGCGCGGCCGTTCCAGGCTCTCCACCAGTGCCTCCATGCTGTGGCAGCCGATGATGGAGTGGCCCTTGGCCGCTCCCTCCATGAATTCGTCCACCCGGCTCGTGGTGCGGTTGAAGACGGCCACCCGGTAGCCGTGATCGGCCATGTTCAGGACCAGGTTCTGACCCATCACGGCCAGTCCGATCAGGCCGATATCTGCCTTTGCCATTTTGTACCCCTTGGATTTTTGTTGCCGGCCCGCGAACGGCTATAGCTCGCCGCGTCGGACCGGGAGAGTCTGGGACGATTCTATCCTGGGAGGATAGGGTATGCCGCCGCCCGCGTCGAAAGGGAGGCCGGATACCGGCCGTTGACGTGGGTGAGTTCGCTGCCGATCTGGGCGGTGATGTCGGTGAAGCGCAGCGCCCTCGGCTCCTCGGCGCCATTGCGCGCAAGCGGTTGGGGCGCCAGCACCGCGATCTCGTCGACCGTTACGGGCGTGTCGCGGGAGAGCCACCACCAGACGATCAGGCCCGCTGTCACGATCAGGGTCAGTACGACCGCGGCGATTGCCGACCAGCGAAAGATCCGGGCGACTCGGGCGTCCCCCCCGAATTTATGCAGGGAGATATGATCGGGTTCTTTCACGGTCGTCCCGTCTCCTCGCGCTCGCTGTCCTGCTCGGTGCAGGACGCGATCGCAGCATCTGCCTCGGCACCTTCAATGCCGTGTTCCGGGTGCAGTCCGCGCCGGGGCAGGGGAGCGGATCGGCGTGATCACATCTTCCGGATGGACTCCACCATGCTCATGAAGCGGGCCTCTTCCTGCTGGACGGTATCTGCAGGGCCGGTGAACTTGAAGAACACGGCACCCTCCGGACCTTCGGCGATCGCACCGATGAGCCGGTAGCCCGGCCGCAGGTCGGCCCTGGGGGCCATGGGACCGGCTGCGGCATTGTAGGTGCCGCTCGCGCGGACCAGGGTCACGCGGATGCCATCCACGTCCATGGTCGCCCGTTCGGCCACCTCGCTGGTCGGACGGCCATCATCCTGATCGAACTGCTGGAACCAGCGGTTGACATTGGCCTCCACCGTTCCGCCCTCACCGGGACCGAAATAGAACACCGCAATCTCGCCCGGATCGGTATCTCCCTCGGCTGTTTCGGTGAGGTAGGTCGCGACCCGCATCGGGCGTTGCTGCTGTGCAACCCAGTCGTCGGCGACGGACCAGGAAAGGCCGGCCACCGCGCCCTGGGCGGTTGCGGGGGGCACCTGTTCCGCCGCGGGCCGCGGCTGCTGGGTCGGCGCTACCGGGTCGGTGAGGTCATCCATCTCGGGCGTTTGGTCCGGAGAGCACGCCACGAGCGCCATGGCCAGGAGGGAGGCCAGCAGCGGGCCGTAATATTTGGAAGTCATGGGAGAAAAACCTCGCGTATCTGGAGTCGTTGAGGCGGATCCTGACAGGTGATGCCGGCATCGCCGGCGCTGTCTTCCGCGCGCTGTCTGAATGAGCGTGTGTTTTCGAGCTTAGCAGACTCGAGACGGTCCGGTCCGGCAGCCATGCGCCGGAGCCGTGCTCACAGCCAGGTCTCCACGGTTTCGACGCGATAACGGCTGAGTTGGAGTTGCGCGGGCCACGTGCCCGGTGTCAGCCGGGCCTTGCGCCACAGCGCGTCGATGAAGTCCGTCGGTTCCGGAAGCTGCTCCCAGACCGCGGGCAGGAAGGTGGCCCTCAGCGAGCCGGCACGGACGACCAGGCCGTCTATGCCGGGACGCAGTACCGTGAGCAGGGCGTCGCGCGTATCGATGAGCAATGTTTCATGCGGCCCGAGGGTGGCGACCGACAGTTGCAGCCCGGCGAGCTCCGGGGCCTCGAGCGCAGGGAAGCGGGGATCCCGCCGCGCGGCCGCATAGGCGTTTTCCGCGACGTCCTCGGCGAGCGGCCGGATCGGCTCCAGGCTCCCGATGCAGCCGCGCAGCGTGCCCGCGCGCTTCAGGGTAACGAAGCTGGCCCCGGGACGCCGCAGCAACCCGGTTTCGCGGCGCGTGTCGATCACGGGCACCGGGCGCCGTTCGGCGGCATGGCGCACGCCCTGCGCGGCGATCTCCAGCAGACGGTCGGCAACGCTCGTGGCGGAGGCCGGATTCATGTACTCAGTGGAATGCCCAGGCGCCATACCCAACCACTTCCCTGCGTGGACCGGCCGTATCACCGGAGTTGCGCAGGTCGAGCGTCTCGCTCTGCAACCCGTGCCTGCGCGCCACCCGCAGCAGCCCGGCCAGTGGCTGGTAGCCGCAGGCCTTGTACGGATCCAGCTGGCCCTCGTCACAGGATTCGATGGCGCGGGAGGTTTCCGCGTCGAGTGCCTGGGCGGTCGGGTAATCGTGGTAGTGCGACAGGTCGGAGCTGATGACGATCAGGGTTTCGGGCCCACCCCAGAGCTGCTCCAGAACCCCTGCAACGGTTTCCGGCCCGGCCTCACCGACCACGAGTGGGACCAGTGTGAAGTCGTGTAGGACCACTTGCAGGAACGGCAGGTGCACTTCCAGGCTGTGTTCCGGCCCATGCGCGTCGTCAAGGGTGGTGACCCCGGGAAGTCCGCTGATGGCGTCGATCGCCGGGCGGTCGATCGGAACCAGCCCGAGCGGTGTCCGATAGGCGGTTGCCGTCGTGTTGGCGACACCGCGAAATGGCACCCGATGCGAGGGGCCGAGCAGGACGACCCTGCGGATCCGATCCGCGTCGGCGCCCAGGGCGGCGTAGGCCGAGGCGGCCACCGGGCCGGAGTAGGGGAGTCCTGCATGGGGGGCGACCAGAGCCTTCGGCTGCCAGGCGGTGTCGCGGCGTGGCGCCGCCTCCGACATCAGGGCCAGGATCTGCTTCTTCAGTGTTGCCGGGTCCTCCGGGTAGAACAGGCCGGCCACTGCGGGTTGACGGATATTCGGCTGTGCTTCCATGACCTTGTCTCGAGCCAGTAGTAGGGATTTGGACCATTCTGACTGACGACGGTTGCGTCTGCGGGTGGGATGTACGCGCGGAACTGCGCGAAGGGGTATGGGTCTGATCGGAGTAAGGTATTTGCAGAGAGTCGAGCGTCATGACCGAGGTTGTCAGCCGGGACCGGTTCACCGTTCCGACCCGCTTCTGGCGGGCGGTGGCCGATGGCCGCGTACAGTGCGATCTGTGCCCCAGGCTGTGCCGGATGAAGCCCGGGCAGCGTGGTGCGTGCTTCGTGCGGGCGAACCTGGACGGCGCCGTGGTACTGACCACCTATGGGCGCTCCAGTGGCTACTGCATCGACCCTATCGAGAAGAAGCCCCTGAACCACTTTCTGCCGGGTACGCCGGTGCTCTCCTTCGGTACCGCCGGCTGCAACCTGGCCTGCAAGTTCTGTCAGAACTGGGACATCAGCAAGTCGCGGGAACTCGACACCCTGATGGACCGCGCCGATCCGGCGACGATCGCCCGCGCGGCCGTGGCATCGGGTTGCCGCTCGGTGGCCTTCACCTACAACGACCCGGTGATCTTCCACGAGTACGCGCAGGATGTCGCGGCGGCCTGCAGGGCTGAGGGTGTGCGCACAGTTGCGGTCACCGCGAATTACATCAGTGAGGAGGCCCGGGCCGAGTTCTACGCCGGCATGGACGCGGCAAACGTGGACCTGAAGGCCTTCACCGAGCGCTTCTATCACCGGCTGACCGGTGCGCACCTGCAGCCCGTGCTGGAGAACCTCGAGTGGCTGGTCCGGGAGACGAAGGTCTGGGTGGAATTGACCACCCTGCTGATCCCCGGCGAGAACGACAACGACGACGAGATCCGGCGTATGTGCGACTGGGTGGTGGAGAGACTCGGGCCGCAGGTACCCATGCACTTCAGCGCGTTCCACCCCGACTTCCGGATGACCAGTCATCCGCCGACGCCGGTGCAGACCCTGCGCCGCGCCCGGCGCATCGCCCTGGATGCGGGTCTTCGGTATGCCTACACGGGCAACGTCCATGATCCGGCTGGGCAGTCCACGTACTGTCCTGCCTGCAGTCAGCTCCTGATCGGGCGCTCCGGCTACGAAATCACCGCCTGGAACCTGGACGAGGATGGTCGCTGTAACGTCTGTGCGACACCGCTGGCCGGCCACTTCGAGCCCCGCCCCGGCAACTGGGGCTCCCGACGCCAGCCCGTCCGCCTCGCCGAATACACGTAGGGGGCCGCCTCGCGGGGCGGATCGACCGTTGTTATGCTGGCGGCCGCCATGCGTATCCTGTTTCTGACTCACAGCTTCAACAGCCTCAGCCAGCGTCTGTTCGTTGAGCTTCGGCGGCTGGGCCACGAAATCTCCATCGAGTTCGACATCAACGATCGGGTGACCGAGGAGGCCGTGGCACTGTACCGGCCGGAGTTGGTGATCGCGCCGTTCCTGAAGCGCGCGATCCCGGAGTCCGTCTGGCGCCACACGCTTTGCTGGATCGTGCACCCGGGTCCGGTGGGCGACCGTGGCCCCGCGGCGCTGGATTGGGCCATCGAGGAGGGTGCCGCCGATTGGGGTGTGACCGTGCTCCAGGCCGATGCACAGATGGACGCAGGCGATGTCTGGGCGACGGTCTGCTTCCCGATGCGGGGCGGATCCAAGAGCAGCCTGTACCGTCGCGAGGTGGCCGACGCGGCGGTTCGCGCCGTCACGCTTGCTCTGGAGCGATTCCGGGATCCGCACTTCCGGCCCGCGGCGCTGCCGGAAGGCCCGGACGGCAGCCGTGGAACGTGGCGACCCGCGATCAAGGCCGCGCAGCGTCGCATCGACTGGGATCGTGACGGCACGGCCGTCGTGCTGCGGCGGGTACGGTCCGCAGACGGCTTTCCCGGTGTGCGGGACGAGATCCTGGGGCTGCCGGTGCACCTGTTCAATGCCTGGCCGGAGTCCCGACTGCGCGGTGAGCCGGGCGCGATCATCGCCACGCGCGACGGCGCGATCTGCCGGGCCACACGGGATGGAGCGGTGTGGATCACGCACCTGCGGCGCATCGGCTCCGGGCAAAGCGACCTGAAGCTGCCCGCGGTGCAGGTGCTGGGCGGCGAGCGCCTGAGCGGGGTGCCCGAGATTCCCCTGGACCCCTTTGCCAGGGTGGAAGGGGAGACCTGGCGCGAGATCGAGTGCCGGATCGAGGACGGGGTTGGCTACCTCTCCTTCGAATTCCACAATGGGGCGATGTCCACCGAGCAGTGCCGCCGGCTGCTGGCGGCCTGGGAGCGATTGCGGCAGACACCCGCCCGGGTGCTGGTGCTGCTGGGGGGTGCCGAGTTCTGGTCGAACGGCATCCACCTGCACCGGATCGAGGCCGAGGCCACACCGGCAGACGCCTCCTGGGACAACATCGAGGCCATGAACGACCTGACCCGGTCGATCATCGAGGCCGACGACCGCTGGGTGATCGCGGCTCTGCGCGGCAACGCGGGGGCCGGTGGTGTCTTCCTGGCCCTGGCCGCGGACGAGGTCTGGGCGGCGCCCGGTGTGGTGTTGAACCCGCACTACAAGAACATGGGCAACCTGTACGGCTCGGAGTACTGGACCTATCTGTTGCCCCGGCGTGCCGGTATCGACGGCGCGCGGACCATCATGGGGAACCGCCTGCCGCTGGGCGCCCCGGAGGCGATGCAGGCCGGGCTGCTCGATGCGGTGTTCGGAGGGGACGCTGCCGACTTCGCGGAACAGGCCTCCCGGCGCGCCCTGGGCCTGGCAGCGGCGCCCGATCTGCCAGCGCGTCTCCAGGCCAAGCAGACGCGGCGCCGGCAGGACGAGGACCAGCAGTCGCTCGCCCACTACCGGGAAGAGGAGATGCGGCACATGCGGCTGAATTTCTTCGGCTTCGATCCCAGTTATCATGTCGCGCGGTACAACTTCGTGCACCGCGTGCCGCAATCCCGTACGCCGCTTCATCTCGCCCTGCACCGACGCATCGGCGCGCCGGGCGGCATCGGTGCCACCGCAAGGACCAGAACATGAGCGAACGTTTCACGGTCTCCGTCGAACCCGGGCTGGCGCAGGATTTCGACGCCTTCATGAAGCGCAAGGGATACAGCAACCGGTCGGAGGCGGTTCGTGATCTGATCCGGGGCGCGTTGGCCACGGAGCGCCTGGATCCCGAGCAGGACGGGGCCTGCGTTGGCGTGCTGAGCTACATGTATGACCATCACGAACGGGAGCTGAGCAAGCGCCTGACCCAGGCGCACCACGCCCACTACAACCTGACCGTGACCACGCTGCACATGCACCTGAATCACAACCTCTGCGTGGAGTCCGTGCTGCTCAAGGGTACGGCCAGCGACGTCCAGGCCTTTGCTGAATCGGTCGTGGCGCGGCCCGGAATACGGCACGGCCGGCTGCACCGCATCCCCCTGGAACACCCGCCGGAGGGGCAGGAGGCCGCGGGCCATCATCATGGCCACAAGCATGAACGGTGAGCCGCGCCGGAGCCTCCGGGAACCGGGGGCGGTGGCCGGACGGTGAAACCGGGCGGCGTTGCGGCGGCGGGGCATCCCGCAACTGCGCAGGCGGCTGTGACGATCCTCGACGCGGGTGGCAACGCCTTCGACGCCGTGATCGCCGGCCAGTTCGCGGCCTGCGTCGCGGAGCCGGTGCTCTGTTCCCTGGGTGGCGGAGGTTTTCTGCTGGCCAGGGAGGGACGCGGCCCCGTGCAGGCGCTGGACTTCTTCGTGCAGACGCCTCGGCACAAGCGGCCGGCAGACGAGATCGAGTTTCTCCCGATCGTCGCCGATTTTGGTGACGCCCAGCAGGAATTCCACATCGGTCTCGGCTCCGTGGCCACGCCCGGCATGGTGCGCGGCCTGTTTGCCGCGCATCGCAGCCTGGGATCCCTTCCCATGCACGTGCTGGTGGAACCTGCCGTGCGGCTGGCGCGGGACGGCGTCCGTGTGAATGCGCTGCAGGCCCATGCCTTCCGGATCGTGGAGGCGATCTATGCCCACTCCGAGGACTCGCGCGCCCTGTTCGCGAGTCCCACCCGTCCCGGCTCACTGGTGGTGGAGGGTGATCTGCTCCGCCAGACGGCCCTGGCCGACGCCCTCGAGTGCCTCGCCCACGAGGGTGAGCAATGGTTCTACGAGGGCGAATTCGCGCATCTGGTGGCGGATCTGTGCCGGCGCGACGGCGGCCTGCTGCGGCTGCCAGACCTCCGCGAGTACCGTGCGGAGAACCGGGAGCCGCTGGCCCTGGACTACCGCGGGCATCGGATCTGGACTAATCCGCCCCCCTCGTCCGGCGGGATTCTTCTCGGCTTTGCCCTGAAGCTGCTGGAGGCCATGGATCTCTCCGAGGATTCCTTCGGATCCACGCGTCACCTCGAGAGACTCGCGCGGGTGATGGCCCTGACCGACCGGGCGCGACTGGAGGCCATGTCCGAGGACGACGGAGCCGTGGATGCCTGGGCACTGCTGGACCCGGATCTCCTCGACCGGTATCTGCGGGAGCTCCAGGGGCTGAGCCCCGCGCTTCGGGGCACCACGCACATCAGCGTGATGGACGGTAGCGGCAACGTCGCCAGCCTGACTGCCAGCAACGGCGAGGGCTGCGGCAGGCTGATTCCGGATACCGGCATCATGTTGAACAACATGCTGGGGGAACAGGATCTCAACCCCCGCGGGTTCTTCCGCTGGCGCGAGGACGAACGGCTGACCTCGATGATGGCCCCGACCCTGGTCGCGCGCGCCGATGGCGGCGAGGTCGTACTGGGTTCCGGTGGTTCCAATCGCATCCGCACCGCCATCCTGCAGGTGCTGGTGAACCTGCTCGATTTCCGGATGCCCCTGGAGCTGGCGGTCAATGCCCCGCGCATCCACTTCGAGGACCGGCTGCTGAGCGTCGAGGCCGGCTTCGGTTTCGATGCCGATTTCGCCGCCTTCCTGGCCCGCCATCCCGAGCATCGCCTGTGGGCGGGGCGGAGCCTGTTCTTCGGTGGTGTGCACGCGGTGGCTCGCGGACCCGAAGGGTTCTTTGGCACCGGTGATGCGCGGCGAGGCGGGGTCGTCCAACGGACCAAGGGTGGTTCTTCCGGGCTCCCCGGCGAGAGTACCTGACCGGCGCAGTGCTTCTGACTGGAAGCCGGTGCAGGCTTCTCGAAGGTGGATCTGGTCTGCGGAAGCCCGGCCGGGTAAGATGAGCGGTATGAGAAATTGATCTTACTGGCGAGCCCCGGCGATGAAGGCAGAACTCTACAGGTGGGCATCGACAGGACGGCGAGCGAACCCGCTCAAGACCGGTTCTCGACGCCTGTTCTACGTGTTCCGGACCGTGTTGCTGGCCCTTGCGGCCTTCGCCTTGGCTGCGATATCCGCCCCGGTGCTTGCGCATTATCCCTGGATCACGGTCACGGAGGGAGACGCCGGCCCGGCCTTTCGGGTCCATTTCGGTCACCGGTTTCCCGGCGAGGGACGGCTGATGCCGCATCAGTTGCAGGCCGTGCGCCTGATCGAACCGGATGGACAGACGCGTGACCTGGTGCTGGACGAGCGCGAGCTTCACCCCCTGCCGCCCCCCGGCGAGGGTACGCATCTGCTCGTGGTCGAACAGAATCCGAGCTTCTGGAGCCGCACCCACGAGGGCGGGCGGCGTGCCTCCCGGGAACAGTATCCGGACGCATTCATCTGCAGCCAGTCGGCAAACGTGACGAAGGCTATCGTGGGCCGTGGCGCGAGCGCGGCCTGGCGCCAGGAACAGGGCCATCCCCTGGAACTGCTTCCCCTGAGCGATCCCTCGGCACTGCGTACCGGAGATCCGCTGGAGGTTCGCGTTCTGCTTCACGGCAAGCCTTGGGTGGGCGAGGTTCGTGCGACCTACGCGGGATACGAGGTACAGGGTGAGGAGGCCTATGCCCTCCGCGCGACCACCAACGCCGAGGGGGTGGTCCGTTTCGTGCCGGCGGTCGCCGGCCAGTGGCTGGTTCTGGCGCAGGCAGGCGAGGATTTTCCCGATCCGGCCGTCTGCGACCGCAGGTCCTACCACTCGACCCTGACCTTCGTGGTCCCGTGACCGCGCCCACGACGCGGCGTGCGCAACGACCCCGGTCAGCACTGCGCCTGATCGCGGGTCTGGCCGGCTTGCTGCTCTTGCTGCCGGGTACGGGCGCGCTGGGGCACGCCCTGCTGCACGAGTCCACTGTTGGCGACGCCGTGCTGGTGCAGTTCCATTTTCCGGACGGCGACAAACCCTACTTCGAGGCCTACCGGGTCATGCCACCGGACGGCACGCGGCCGTTTCAGAGCGGCCGGATCAATGCGCTCGGCGAGATGAGCTTCCGCCCCGACCGGCCGGGTACTTGGCGGGTTGTCATCGCCACCGAGGACGGACACGGGGTGGAGGTGCGGGTGGACGTGGACCCGGAAGGCGTGGTGACCGCCGGCGGGGGTGGCGCCGGGTTGTCGCAGGCCGCGCGCCTGACCGCGGGCATCGGCTACCTGCTCGGTGTCTTTGGTATCATCGCGCTCTGGCGCGGGCGCCGCGCCCGCCACCCGCACGCCTGACATGCACATCCCCGACGGACTGATCTCGCCCCAGACCTACCTTCCCGCGCTGGTGGTGGCCGTGCCCCTGTGGTGGTGGGCCGCACGTGGCTTTGCGCGGCAGGTCGGGGACGAGGCCCTGCCGAGGCTCGCGGTGTTTACCGCACTGGCCTTCGTGCTCTCGAGCCTGATGCTGCCGCTGCCGGGTGGGACGTCCGGTCACGCGGTCGGGGTGGGGCTGCTGGCACTGGTCTTCGGTCCCTGGGTCGCGTTCCTTACCTACACCCTCGTGTTGATGCTGCAGGCACTGGTGATGGGGGCCGGCGGTATCACCGCCCTGCCGGTCAACGCCCTGGCCGTGGGGTTCATCGGAGCCTGGACGGCCTACCTGCTGTTCCATTTCCTGCGACCCGTCCACGCCCACTTCGCGGTGCTCGCTGCGGTCTTCGTTTCCATTCTCTTCTCCGCCCTGCTGGTGGCCCTGGTCCTGGGGCTCCAGCCGCTGATCGCCCAGGGTCCGGACGGCAGCCCGCGCTTCTTCCCCTTCGGTTGGTCCGTCACCCTGCCGGCGATCCTGCTGCCGCATCTGTTCATCGGCGCGGCCGAGGCGGCCCTGACCCTGCTGGTCTGGCGTCATGCGCGCAGGCGCTGCTGGATTCCTTCAGCCTGCGGACGGGAGGCCTGAGTTCATGCCGTCCTCGCACCCGCTTCGCTTCGCCTTCTACCTCGCCGCGGTGATCACGGTCACGCTGATCCATGATCCGCGCATGCTGTTGCTGGTGCTCGCGGGGCTGCTGCTGCTCTCCGGGACGGGCCGCCCCGCGCTCCTGCTGCGAGCGGGGCGGCCGGTCCTCTGGATTCTGCTGCTGCTCTCCTCGGGGATCCTGGTCATGGGATGGCTGACCGGGCAGCCGGTGCTGCACGCACTGCTGCTGATCAATCTGCGGGTACTGGTGCTGGCGCTGCTGACCGCCTGGATGCTGCGTGATGTCGATCTCGACCTTGCCCTGGCGCGCTTGCCGCGGGTCCGCCGCTGGCTGGTGATCGTGCGTGGTCAGATCCAGCTCTTCCGCCGCCTGGCCCAGGATTACCGCTGCGCCCAGAAGAGCCGCACGGTGGTTGCACCCACAATGCACCAGCGCTATCTGGGCAGCGCCGCGATCGGTCTTGCGGCGTTGGACAAGGGCGTCCACAACGCGGAGATGGTGACCCAGGCGATGCGCTCGCGCGGTGCCCTGCATGACTGAACCGGTTCCGTTGCTGGAACTGGAGCAGGTCGCCGTCGCCTATCCGAATGGCCGCACTGCGCTGGAGGGCGTCGACCTGGCGATCCACCCCGGCGAACGCGTGGTGCTGCTCGGCACCAACGGCTGTGGCAAGAGCACCCTGCTGCGGATCCTGGATGGGCTGATCCCACCCACGCGGGGAGCATTCCGCTTCGCGGGACGGAGGGTGGATCAGCACACGCTCCAGGATCGCGGCTGGCAGCGTGACTTCCGCCAACGGGTCGTGCTGATGTTCCAGCACCCCGAGTCGATGCTGTTCAACCCCACCGTTCGCGACGAGATCGGCTTTGGGCTGCGCCACCTGCCGGAATCGGAGCGGGCGGCCCGGATCCTGCACTGGGCCGATGTGCTCCGGTTGCAGGACTTCCTGGATGCCCCACCGTTCGAACTCTCTGGCGGGGAGAAGCAGCGGCTGTGTCTTGCGTGCCTCCTGGCAGTCGAGCCGGAGGTCCTGCTGCTGGATGAACCGACCGCGAACCTCGATCCCCGAACCGTCGGCTGGCTGCTCGAGTGGTTGCGCGAGCGGTCCATTACCTCCGTGGTTGCCACGCACCAGATGGCACTGGTGCCGCAACTGGGCGAGCGGATCGTGATCCTGTCCAACGACCACGGAATCGTGTTCGACAGCCGCAGCGCCGGGGGGCCACCGGACCACGACCTGCTGGTCGCCAACGGGCTGGCGTACGGCTGAGTCTGGGGAAAGACTGGCGCCAGGGACCTGATATCGAGGATCATGTCGCCCCCGAGAACCCGTTGGATGGTTTTGGACCCGTGCTGATCCGGTAGATTCATGCCGGCCGGGTTCCCGGAGATATTCCCAGGGTCTGCTGCCGCTTATGGGCGCAGGCCGACACTGACGAGGAGAAGATCGATCATGGTGGCAGGGCTCGACGAGAAGCTGGAACCGATTTACCGGGACGTGCTGCGGCGTAATCCGGGCGAGACCGAGTTCCACCAGGCGGTGCACGAGGTCCTGGAGACCCTGGGGCCGGTGCTGGTGAAGTACCCGGAGTTCGCCGAGCACAAGATCATCCAGCGCATCTGCGAGCCCGAGCGCCAGATCATCTTCCGCGTGCCCTGGCAGGACGACCAGGGTCACACGCACATCAACCGGGCCTTCCGGGTGGAGTTCAACAGCGCGCTCGGCCCCTACAAGGGAGGGATGCGCTTCCACCCCTCGGTCTACCTGGGGATCATCAAGTTCCTCGGTTTCGAGCAGATCTTCAAGAACGCGCTGACCGGGCTGCCCATCGGTGGCGGCAAGGGTGGCAGCGACTTCGATCCGAAGGGGCGCTCGGACGCCGAGATCATGCGCTTCTGCCAAAGCCTGATGACGGAAATGTACCGGCACATCGGGGAGTACACCGACGTGCCCGCCGGGGACATCGGTGTCGGCCAGCGCGAGATCGGTTACCTCTTCGGCCAGTACAAGCGCATCACCAACCGGTACGAGTTGGGCGTGTTCACGGGCAAGGGCCTGAACTGGGGCGGCAGCCGCGCACGCACCGAAGCGACGGGTTACGGGACCGTGTTCTTCCTGGACGAGATGCTCAAGGCCCGTGGCGATTCCCTGGAAGGAAAGACCTGCGTGGTTTCCGGTTCCGGCAATGTCGCGATCTATGCCATCGAAAAGATCCACAGCCTGGGCGGCAAGGTGATCGCCTGCTCCGACTCCGACGGTGTGATCGTGGACAAGAACGGACTGGATCTGGACCTGATCAAGCAGATCAAGGAGGTCGAACGCCGGCGTATCAGCGTCTATGCGGACGAGCGGACCGACAGCACCTATCTTTCCGACGGGAACATCTGGATGGTGCCCTGCCAGATTGCGCTCCCCTGTGCGACCCAGAACGAACTCAACGGCAAGGATGCCGCCGTTCTGGTGCAGCAGGGCTGTATCGCGGTGGCCGAGGGCGCCAACATGCCGACGACCCCGGAGGGTATCCGCGTCTTCCAGGAGGCGGGCATTGCCTACGGACCCGGGAAGGCGGCCAACGCCGGCGGCGTTGCCACCAGCGCGCTGGAGATGCAGCAGAACGCCAGCCGCGACTCCTGGACCTTCGAACATACCGAGGCGCGCCTGCAGCAGATCATGGTGAACATCCACCGCAACTGCTACGAGACCGCAGAGGAGTTCGGGCAGCCCGGCAACTATGTGACGGGCGCGAACGTCACCGGCTTCCTGAAGGTCTCGCACGCCATGGTGGCTCTCGGCCTGATCTGACGGGCGATTTCAGTTCATCAGATCCGCCCAGACGGGGTCGTGATCGGATGACCGCCACGGTCCTGTGGCCGGTTGCCGGCCGGTGAACCCCAGGAACGCTGGTTCGTCGGCGTTGATGTGCCAGATGCCCGCATTCGAGACCTTTCCGGCGAGGGCCGGGCCCGCGAGCAGGTAGTCCAGTTGTCCGGCCTCGCCGCGGAACACGTAGGTGTAGCGGTGCGGTCGGGGCAGATGAGGGGTGGTGAGATCGGCCTTGCCACTGGCGAGCAGCGTGGCAACGGGGTCCTCGGCGGCGTAGGCGTTCAGGTCCCCGGCGATCAGCACCGGTGCACCGTCCCTGCGCACCTCGTTCAGCCAGTCCAGCAGCCGCTCGGCCTGGGCCCTGCGCAGCTCGTTCCAGCAGCCCTGTCCGCGGTCGACGTCACCGTCCTTGGGGCAGCCAACCTTGGCCTTGAAGTGCACCGCCACGACGCCGAAGGGTTCGTCGTTTCCGGCCGGCTGGAACCAGGCCAGCAGGGGCGCCCGGTTGTGCACGGGATCGGGATCGGCGTCGCTCCCAAGCAGGCTCACGCGGGCGGGGCGATAGAGCAGTGCGTTCCGGATCGCGTCCGTCCCTGCGTCCGCATGCGCCACTGCGCGATAGCGCTGGCGTTTGGGAGCCCCGTGGTTGATTGTCGCCACCAGATCGTCCAGGACCTCGCCACGGTTCTCCACCTCGGACAGGCTGATCACGTCGGCGTCGAGACTGCGCAGCGCCGCGGTGAGCTTCTGTCGCTGTCGTCGCAGTTCCGCGCGGGTGGACGCGCCCCGGCTTCCCAGCGTGAGGAAGTAGTTTTCCACGTTCAGTGTCGCCACGCGCAGGCTTGCGTCCGGCGCGGCGGGCGGCGTAGGACGGGGATTACCGGCGCGGAACACCGGAACCCGGGTCGGATGGATGCGGTGGGCGTCGAAGGCATGCGTCAGGATGCCGGTCAGGCCATCGACCTCGTTACCCGCACGTCGCGTCCCTTCGGCGTCCAGATAGGGGATGGGCTCGGGATTCGCGCGATAGCTGCCGTCGTCGAGCACGATCTGGCGGGCGATGGCGGAGTCCCGGGCGTGCACGGCACCCTGACCGGGGCGGAACAGCCGTCCTCCGGCGGCCAGGTGCAGGCTGCCGTAACGGCCGAGCTGGGCGTTGCCGGTCACCGTGAGCGTCTGGTCGAAGCGGACCTTGACGTCCTGCAGTTCGGCGAGGCGCGCCGCGTCCTGCGGCAGGCGCAACTCGACAGGGCGGGGCAACCCCACGTGCGCACAGACGTTCCAGTCCGTGATGCGGCTGACCTGGGGACGTTCGTGGAAGCGGGCGAATCGCCCGGTGACCTGCACCCGGTCGCCGGGCTTCGGTTCCCGGCCCTCCAAAGCGGGCGCGTAGACGAAGAGTCCGACCGGAGGCGTGTCGTTTTCCTGCAGGAAGAAGCCACCGAGCCGGTCACCTCCGGTGAATATGCCCGTCACGATCCCTTCGATGGTGACGCGGCGATCCTCGGCCACCCGGCCGGCCCGCAATTCCGCGAGCGGGGTGACCCGGGCGTCGGGACAGTCCGCAACAGCCGGACCCGCGCCCCAAAGGAATCCGAGGATGACCAGTAGCAGGCCAACAATCCCTGTATGCCTATCCATGAACACGCTCCCTCGTGCAGCGCGCGGAGTGCCGCGCGTCATCGGTCTCCAACTTGGCCGGCGGTCGGGTACAAGGCGAATCCGACCGCCGTGAAGAGGGTCATTCAATAGTGATCGTCCGGCACCCCCGGCACGTCAGGTTACCCGACGCTAACCCGGCCTACAGAACTGGGCCGAGACTTTCACGGTAACGATTATAGGTCCGAAGTGCGGATGCGCGAAGGTCCCGGGGGGCCGCGTCCATACGGCAATGCAGGGTTTTGGGGACGGTCCGTCTGGCCGGAAATACCGAGCATTGTGCTAGACTATTGCCCGAATTGAACCACGATCAGGAGTGAATGCATGGATCTTCCAGAACGCGACGGCGACGGCTATCTCGTCGACAGAGACTGCTGGACCCCGGAAATCGGGCGCGCCATGGCCGAGGCCGACGGCATCGATCTCGACGAAGAAAAGTGGGAGCACATCGTGAAGGCCCGCGAGTACTTCGAGGACCATGCGGTGGTGCCGCCGATCCGCAAGTTCGCCAAATACATGAATGCCGATCAGAAGGGCATGTTCACGACCTGGATGACCGGCCCCATGAAGCCCATCACCAAGTACGGCGGCCTGCCGAAGCCCACGGGCTGCGTCTAGCAGCCTCCACCCGGGAAGGGTTCGCCTCCACGAGCTGGATCGATGGTTCGGAGAGCGTTTCCCGGGCGCGGTGAGACTGCCGCAGATCGACCCGGTACTGCTGCTATTTCGAGACCGCCCGGAACCCCGCAGTGAACCCCATCAGTGAGCCCTCGACGACCGCCACGCGATCGGAATCGAGCATCTTCACACCGACGCGGAAGGTGGTCCCGCCACGCAGCGCAGTCATCATCTCGGAATCGATCGGAGCGACGACGCGGCAACCGTTGGGCATGCAGGTCTGGAACGGAAACTCGCGCTGGACGGTCTCGCCAACCTGGAACAGCATGCCGGGACGAAGGTCGAGACCCAGTGGCAGGTAGACCACCATGATGGTCTCGCCCTCGATGATGCCAACGGATATCTGCATCACCGGCTCCCCTTGATCGTCGACGGCGGCCTGCGTAATGAAGCAGCTTTCGCCGATCGGCGTATCCTCGCAGATCACCTGCCAGTCCTGGTGGGTGGGACCCGGACGAACCTCGCTGCCCAACTGGGCCGACGCGGGCGCCGTGCCGAACACCATCAGTAGTAGGGTGGGAGCAAGAATGCCGTGCAGGGTGCTGCGAAAACGGTTCGACATGGTGATGTTCGATCTCGCTGTTGTGGTTTGCGTCGCTGAACCTATCCGCACGGTAAGACAGCGTCAAGTGGGCAAGATTCCGGAAACCCCCCGGGCCTGAAGGATAGCGTCGCAATCGTGAACCGACCCTCTGAGGTCGGTCTGCGCGCACGGCCGGCCGGGCTTCTCAGGGCGGGCCATCCGGCACAGAGGGCCTGAGGGCGAGCAGGCGGTACTGGATCCATCCGGAGCGAAGCGCTCTGTTCAGGGCATTGCCCCCGACCACATTGGCCCAGAACGGGCGGCGTGTCAGTCCCAGTGCCCGCGCGGGTGGACTGACCACGGACACCAGCCAGTCCCTGGGGCGGCCGGTGCGGATCAGTCCCGACAGGTCCTGCGTCTGCAGGGGTTCGAGGCCCGCCCGCCTGGCGAGGGCGTCGAGGTCGGCCAATGTGCACAGACCGGGAACGCGCCATCCCGTCCGGAAGGTGTCGATGGTCTCACGCAGCGCTGGATCCTCTGGCGGAACAGGGCGCGCAAGAAAGTCATCCACAATGACCAATACGCCATCCTCGACGAGGTGGCGGCGACAGGTGGCCAACAGGCGTTCCGGTCTGGAGGAATGGATGAAGGACTCCACCGCGATGATGGCATCGGCCCGCAGATCCAGGTCCAGGTCCTCGAAGTCGGCCTGCGCGAAGGCACAGCGCTTCCCAAGCCCCTTCCCCTGCGCCAGTTCGCGGGCAATCGATACCTGCCGTGCACTGATGGTGACGCCGTGCAGGCGGGCATCGGAAAAGGTCCGGGCCAGGCTGAACAGCGTGCCGCCCACACCACAGCCAAGGTCCAGCAGCGCCCGCGGTTCTCGGGGCAGGCAGTCGCGGATCCTGCTGGCGATCAGGTCGTTGACGTACTCGGCGGCCTGCCTGCCATTGCGTACGCCCGGACCCCAAAGCCCACGATGAATGGCGTGACCGGGGCCGCTGCTCCCGATACGCAGGAAAAGGTCCGTGTTGCGGTCGTAATAGCGCTGGAGTTCGTTGTCGGGCATAAGCCCATTCTCCCGCATTTCCGGAAGGGGCCGACACTCCGGCCTTTGCCCATTCGCATTCGAACCCGACCCGTGGTGCCAGCTGCATCGCGGGCAGCCTGCGCGGGGGTCTGCACGGCGCCGGGCGACGGTCGTATGATGCGGCCATGGAACAGGAAATCCGGCGGCTGGGCGAGGGCCCTGTGCACTACCGACGCTCGGGAGGGCCAGGCCCCGCCCTGGTATTGCTGCACGGGTTGGCCAGCAACGGCTCGCGCTGGAACGAGCTGGTTCGGACCAGCGAACTCGGGAAGCATTGGACCGTTTTCGTTCCCGATCTCCGTGGGCAGGCCCTGTCACTGTACCGCGGCAGGATGCGCTCGGAGGACTGGCTGACGGATCTGGCCTCGATGCTCGACCAGGAGGGGTTCGACGATTGCGTGATCGGCGGGCACTGCCTGGGTGCCAATGTCGCGGCGCGTTTCACCAGACGCTGGCCGCAGCGGGTGCGGGGGTTGATCCTGGTCGAGCCCATGCTGGTCGAGGCCCTGACCGGTACCCTCGGACTGCTGTCGCGGCTACGGGGCCTCCTGCGGCCCCTGCTCGCCGTTACGCTCGCGGCCAATGCCATCGGCCTGGCGCGGCGCAGTCTGCCCGTGCTGGATCTGGAGGACCTCGACCGGGAAACGCGGCGGAAGATGGTGGAGGATGAGGGCATGCAGGCCCTGACCCGCCGCTATGGCTCGCCGCTGCATGATCTGCGGTATGTGCCGGTGTCCAGCTATCTGCAGGGTCTGCTCGAGACGCTCCGGCCGATGCCACCATGGCGCGAGATCGATGCCCCGACCCTGGTCCTGCTCGCCTCCGGCGGGCGCTTCGGCGATCCGGGACGCCTGCGCAGGACTCTGGCCGCATTGCCCGACCATGCCATCGTGATGCTCGAGGCCGAGCACTGGATCCACACCGAGCAGCCGGAGGCATTGCAGGCACACATCGAGACCTGGCTGGCGGGAGATCCCCCTGGCGCGTTTCCGACAGGCCATGAGGGCCTAGTGGGCCATGCGGGAAGTTAGGCACCAGATCGCTTCGCCAGAGACGCCGGCGCTGCGTTGGGCAAGTTTGCAATAGGGTGGCTATTCCTGCACTTGCCCGCCTTGCTCCGGCGCCTCTGGCTGTGCTCCATAGGCACCGAACTTTCCGC
>Ga0209498_1000486_pt1 | contig 24329 bp, 18 predicted proteins | sample WalLakDeSediment_FD_184131 | JGI IMG/M metagenome (GOLD analysis project Ga0209498, IMG submission 184131) | Lake sediment microbial communities from Walker lake, Nevada to study Microbial Dark Matter (Phase II) - Walker Lake 11/02/13 Deep... | ecosystem: Environmental > Aquatic > Freshwater >...
ACGGTACGCGTCGTTGAACGGCGTGCCGGACGGCACGTACATGCCGGCCTCGAGGGCGTAGGACGCGGCCCAACCCTCGAAGATGCGCAGGTAGTGATAGAAGGCGATGGCCACCACTAGCGCCGAGACCGTGAGGGCGGTCCGATAGGCGGGTGCCACCTGACCCCGCGAGAGCACGAAGTACAGGAACCCCGCACCCATCGCCGCAACGGCGAGGGAGAAGCCGTTGTAGACCAGCTCGAACTGGCCTGGTGTCAACACCGGAAGATCCATGGTCACCTCCACGCGACCGAACCTCGGGGTCCGCTCTCGGGCGAGGACCCTGATGGGTCACCCGGTGCCGATGGCTCTGGCCCCTCTCTTGCACGAGGAGGATAGGTTGTCGAAGGTTGTACAGACTGTGTTCAGGCTCATTAGGGGTTGGCTCGTGTCGCCGCGGTGGCCTCTGCACCAAACGAGCCGTTACCGGCTCACGAACGGCTACACCTCGACCGGACTCGGCGCCCGGATCGGGCCTCCGCACGGCGTCTTGACCCAGCGCCAAGGTTGCCTTCGACACCACCCCGTGCTCGCCACGGAGCGCGCTCTTTGCGCCACATGGCGAGCGAGGAAGCCCATGCCGACTCGCCCTCACTCCGCCCTCGCGATCACGGCCCTCCTGACCACCTCCCTGGTCCTGGGCGTCGCCTCCGCCGACACCTCGAGCACCGTCGACCTGCCGACCAGCATGACCAATGCCGTGGCCGGCTTCACGATCTCTTACCCGCCGAGCTGGGTCGTCACGACGTCCACGGGCGCCAACCGGATCGACTTCAACGACGGTCTCACCTTCGTCATCGTCGATGCGTTCGCACTCGACGTGCGCGGGACCATGCTGGTGATGGCCGACGAGGACTGCGCGTACGTCATCGGCTTCAAGGCGCCTGCCAAGGCGTACGCCTCGGTCGAGCCGACGTTCTGGGCGATGGTGGCAAGCTTCCAGCGCCACCGTGCCGACTGATCCACGGGGCGATTGCCGCCGAATGCACGGGATCAGCCGAGGATCGCGCGACCACCAGGTTCCTGGTGCTCGTCCGTGGGTCCCGGGCAACCCCTTGCCAAGCCCCCGCGCACTCGTGTCCTGGACGACGCTCCTGAGTGGGCGGTGGGGCCTACATGGCTCGAACCCGCGACCGAACGATCATGTGTCGCGACGGATCGCGCGCGACGTCGAAGCGCTCCAGGGTGGAGGTTTCGCTGAGGTGTGCGCGCTCGACGCGCTGGCGGAGGTTCCTGGCGTCACGGCGTCGCGGGCACCAACCGGTAGACCCCGCCCCCGACGAAGTCGACCAGGTAGATCTCGTTGGCCTCGTCGACGCCGAAGCTGGCGACACGGTGCGTGGTGTCCAGCAGCCGCTCGGGCGCCGAACCACCCACGCCGGATCGCACCACGAAGAGCGCACCGCTGACGAAGTCACCGAACACGTAGGACCCGACCAGACTGGGAATCGCGGACCCCCGGTACACGTAGCCGCCCGTCACCGCGCTTCCCCAGCCGCTCGCATGGGTGTAGACGAAGTCGGGCAGGGTGAGACCGGAGTCGTCGCAGGTCGTGGCGGCGAAGCAGCGATCGCCCTCCATGATCGGCCAACCGTAGTTCGCCCCGCCTGCCGAGCCCGCCGGAAGAACGTTGATCTCCTCGACGGCGTTCGCGCCGACGTCGGCGATCCAGAGGTCGCCCGTCTGGGCGTCGAAGGAGAAGCGCCACGGGTTGCGCAAGCCGTACACCCAGGTCTCGGGTCGCGCGCCTGGGGTGTCGACGAAGGGGTTGTCGCTCGGCACAGAAGGGATGACCTCGGCATCCACGTCGAGCCGCAGCAGGCCCCCGTATAGGCGCCCGAGGTCCTGCGCCCAGGAAGCGTTGCCGCCGTCGCCGAGACCCACGTACAGGTAGCCTTCGGGGCCGAACGCCAAGTGGCCACCCAAGTGGAAGTCCGACGTGGTCTCGGCGCGCAGGATCTCCTGGAGCGTGGACGCATCGACGCTACTCGCACTGGGCGGATCGGCGCGGACCTCGGCCACCACGTTGCCGCGGGCGTCGTCGACGTAGTGCACGAACAGGCGACCGTTGGTGGCGAACTCCGGGTGGAAGGCCAGGCCGAGCAACCCGTTCTCGCCGGCGGTCGCGCCGACGTAGCCACTGAGGTCGAGGTACGGCGCCACCTGCACGCTGCCTCCGGCCACGACGCGCACCAGGCCGGCCCTCTCGACGACGAAGAGTCGGTCGGAACCATCGCCGGCGTTCGTGACCGCCAGCGGTGCCACGAAGCCGGACGCGACCGGCGCCAGGCTCACGGCCTGGGTTCCGGGGGTCTGGTCTCCGGCGCACCCCGCGACGAGGGCGCAGGTCAGGAGGGACGCAGCGAGCGCCGCACGCGCTCGGCGTGGCCGGAGTTCTCGGATGAGGCGTACCGTTCGGGCGCTCGGCGATTTGTCCATACGGCAGGCTACTCTCGTGGTCGACCTGTGGCCGGCCTCATGGTCACACTCCACCCGACGCTCGCCACCGAGGTGGGCACCCGCCCCAGGTCCTCCAACGCCTTCCGGTACGAGCCACCGGGATGCACCTTGCCATCCCCGTGGCTTCCCAAACCCGCACGCTCGAGGCCGAGGATGCGATCGACGAGGCCACCGGCAGCCCCGAAGCGAGCAGGAGGGTTGCGGGTTCGCCGTCCCCTCGTGGGTGGCACCCCGCCTTGCCTCCTTGATGGTCGTCTCGGCTTCGGCGATCGATCACGCGTCGAGCGTCGTCCTCGGGGTCCGCCGCATGGGCAGCTCCCGATCGCGCCGTCGGGCACAAGAGCGATGGTCTCGACCTCGGTGTTCCGGAGGAAGCGCTTCCAGTTCCTGGCGTAGAAGGAGATGGTCGCGGGTTCGAGCCCCGCGACCGAGCGATGATGGGTCGCCACGGGTAGCGCACGGACGCACACGTCGTATGGGACGACCCTTCCTGCGCCTCAAGCGGAGGATGAACCACACGGCGAGCCTGCTGCGCCGGCGAGGTGCCGACGCAGGGCGTGCCGGTCGGACTCGCTGCGGCGCATCCCACAGGACGGACGTGAGCCCGCCGGCCGGCCGATGGGCTCCGGCGGGTGATCGGGACCGTGACCGGCACGCGGATGCCCGTAACGTCGGCGTTACACCAGTACTCTTAGGGTCACCGTCGGAGGTACCTCGATGGCACTGTTCGCCCCCCGGAACACCTGGTTGATCGGCATCCTGGTCCTTGCCGCCGCGTGCTCGGCACCACCGCCCGCCGATGGGGACCCCGGCCCCCCGCGACCATGATCCTCGTCCGTGATCATGTCCTGCGCCCCTCCGTCGATCGCGAAGGGGGGAAGGTGGCCCTCGTCGCCTTCGAAGACGCGAGCTTCACCGACCTCGTCAGCGGCGCCATCGACACCATGCGGCTGGCCGACGTGGATGCCGCGAGCGGGTGCGTCGATCGGCCGAGAATCGATGAGACGGGTGCGACGATCTTGTTCAACTACAACCAGGGCTGCTACCAGTCGAGCTTCGCGACTTCGCTGATGTACCTGAAGCCCGTCGTGGGTGGCGTCGCCGAGCGGATGAGCGGCGTGGCCCGGTCCGGCATCGGCCTCCTCTCCGCCGACGCGGCGGTCGTGGCGTTCCTCTCCGAGGACCTCGGAGCGAGCGACGGCGACACGAACCGTTTCCTCGACGTCTACCTGCGCACCGTGTCGTCGATTGCGCTCCAGCGGGCGAGCCTCGCACACGACGGTGCCGAGGCCAACGCTCACGTCTTCCTCAGTGGCATCAGTGGCGACGGGCGGTACGTCGTGTTCGAGACGCGCGCCCGCAACGTCGCGCCCGGATTGACCCAGCTCGATATCCGGCTGCTCGTCCGCGAGGTCGCCACCGGCGCGATGGCGCGGCTCGACGTCCCTGCTGGCGGCGATCCCGAGCTCGGCATCCGGCAGGGCGAGCGACGTCAGCGCCAACGGTCGGTTCGTCGTCTTCGTCAGCGGCGAAGCGCTGCTCCCGGGAGCGGAGGTGGGGAGCCTCGCCGCCTACCGGGTCGAGAACCCGCTCTGGACGCCCTGACGCCCGTCGCGACGCGGGCCCGCGACCAGAGCGATCACGCATCGCCGTCCTGGCGGTGCTCGGCTGGTCGTGGCGGAGGACACCGCGGCACACCAGCGCCACGCCGATGAGATCGGCTCAAGGGAGACATTCATGACCGTCCGCCGGCTCGCCACGATCGCTCCGCTCGCCCTCCTCATCGCAAGCTGTGCGGCGCCTCTCGCTCCGCAGCTCCCGAGCGCGGAGACCAGCACCGTCTCGGCGTCGCGCACGGTGCTCGTTCCCGACGGCAGCGACGAGAGCGTCATCACCATCAAACTCAAGAATGCCGCTGGGAACGACGTGACGAAGGGCGGGCATGGCGTCGCGATCCCTCCGCCCGCGAACGGTCTCATCAGCGGTGTGACCGACCATGGCGATGGCACCTACACCGCCACCTACACGGCCGGAACGACCGCAGGCACCGTGACGGTGCGTCCCAAGCTCGACGGCGCCGCGTTCACGAACGCCGTCGACATCGAACTCACGTACTTCTTCCTCGCCGAGAACGGCATCACGGTCATCTGCCCGGATGCGGTCGTGGGGGCGAGCGGCACCGTGAACGGCATGAACTACACGAAACGAACCAGGGAGCAGATCATCGACAATCTGGACGAGCCGGGCTACGCGTCCACCACATGCACGAGCGGCATCACCGACATGAGCAGCATGTTCGCCTTCGCCGCCGACTTCAACGAGGACATCGCATCGTGGGACACCAGCGAGGTGACCACGATGCAGCAGGCGTTCGATAGCGCCGCCAGCTTCGACCAGCCGATCGGCGCGTGGGACACCAGCCACGTCACCGACATGCGCGACATGTTCTACAGCGCCGCCAGCTTCGACCAGCCGATCGGCGCGTGGGACACGAGCAGCGTCACAGCCATGAGCGACATGTTCTCAGGCGCCGAGTCCTTCGACCAGGACATCGGTAGCTGGGACACCAGCAGCGTCACCAGCATGTTCGCCATGTTCTTCGGCGCCAAACGCTTCGACCAGGACCTCTCACGTTGGCCGGTCGCGGCGGTGAGCAGCTGTCTGGGGTTCGCAACCGGCGCGTCCCCAACCTGGACCACCGACCGCCAGCCCCTCTGGACCCGTTGCACCCCATGACCGGACGGGATCGTGACGACGTCCCTCGGCGGACGCGTGCTTGGCCCCTTCTGGCCGACGCGCCGCTCGCAGGGCTCGTCGCGATCGGCGCGGTGGCTTGCACCGCGCCGCTGACGTGCACACTCGGCGTCCACTCAGGGCGTCAGGTCGAGGGCCTCCACGACGCGCGTGTACGGGATCTTGGCCTCGTCGTTGACGCCCTTCACCAGATCGGGGCTCTCGGCCTCGAAGAAGCACATGCAGTGCGCCTCACCGGGCACGAACGCGCTCCGAATGTAGCGCACGGGCTTGCCGGCCTCCGTGTAGCTCTGGCTGGTAGCGATCGCCGCCTGCTGTGCGGCGCCCAACTGCTCGAGGGTGATCCCGGGCAGATCCCTGTCGACCATGTAGACCGGCATGTGCGACCTCCTGGCTCGGCGGGAGTCTGGAGATCTCCCGCTCGCATCCCATGATCCCGGAGCGACCTCTCCGCAACCTCCACATCTTCCTCTACGTTACGTGCGCGTCAGCAACGTGTTCTACGGGCGCCTCGGGCGCCTGACCCATGAGCAGGTCATGGAGGTGCAGGGCATTCCCCCGCTCCTGCGCCGCCGCCATCGCTGCGGGATCGAGATCGCGCGCCAGCCGGAGCATGAGCGCCTCGGCCTGGGCACGGGCCTCGCGACCTGCGGACGGCGTGCGTAGGGTGAGCATGCACAGCGCCACGGCTTGAGCGACGTCGCCGCGCTGCAGCGCGATCGACGCCAACGTCGGCACGACGCCGGCCGCCACCGCCGTGGCGCTGACCTCGAGCGCGCTGGCGATCGCCGCCAGCGCATGTGACGCCGCCACGTCGACCTCGCCGCGCTGCCCCGCCAGGCGGGCGAGGTTGCCCAGGAAGAGCGCCGTGAGTGAGCCCGACTCGATCGATCGAGCCAACGCCAGCCCTTCGGCGAGAAGCGTCTCGGCTGCGCTCTGATCGCCTCGTGCCGATCGGATGCTGGCGAGGTTCTGTAGCGAGATCGCCGCGCCCTTCGTGGCGCCGTGCTTCCGCTGGAGGGCAAGCGCCTCGCCGCACCAGTGCTCGGCGTCCTCGAGGTTGCCGAGGGCAAAGGCCATGCTTCCGAGGTTGTTGAGCGAGGTCGCGACACTGCCGGGATCACCGCTCCGCCGACGGAGCTCGAGCGCCTCGGTGAGTACCTCCACGGCGGCGACGTCATCCCCACGGTGATGCAGAACGAGCGCGAGCTTGTCGAGCGTGAAGGCGTGCTCGACATCGTCGCCGAGGGCCGCAAGGCCACCGCGGCTGCGCTCGAGCCGCAACAGCGCCTCGTCGACCCGACCCACGGCGAGGGCGAAGGACGCGGCCTGGGCCTCGAGCCGGGCCAGAAGCCGCTGCCGCGCCCGCTCGGGTTCCATGGGTGGTGTGGCGCCGCCTGAGGACAACGCTTCCAGCGCCCCCGTGAGCAGCTCGTGCCCCTCGTGGTACCAGCCGAGTTTGTCGAAGAGCTTGGCGAGCCCGTCGAGACCGGCGTCGAGGCCAGCGATGTCACGAGCAACGACCGCATGGAGGAAGGCGGCACGGAAGTGCGGCACGTCGGCGATGATCTCGTGGATCACACGGCGCTCCGCCCCAGAGTCGAGCAGCGTGCCCACGCCGTCGAGTTCCTCGAGGTAGTGAAGAGCATGGGCCGCCGCGACGACCTCCTCCTCGTCGGCGCCGAGCTTCTCGGCTGCGAACTGACGGACGACGGGATGGATCGCGCAGCGCCCCGGAGCAACCTGGCTGAGGAGGGACTTCGAGGAGAGGGCGCGCAGAACTGGGGGCGGGATCCCCACCACACGCCGTGCCGCGTCGAGACCACAGGGCGCGGGGAAGATCGAGAGGCGCGCGAGGTAGCGGCGCTCCTCGGCGTCGAGCATCCGCCATGACTGCTCGAAAGCGTGACGGAGACTGCGATGGCGCTCCGGAACGTCGACCGCGGTCGAGACGAGGAGGTCGAGACCACGACCGAGCTCCGCGACGATCTCGTCGCAGGAGAGGACGCCCACCCACGAGGCAGCAAGCTCCAGCGCCAGCGGCACGCCGTGGAGCATCCGGCAGATCCTTCCGACCGCGGCCGCGTCGTCCTGACCCAACGTCACGCCGTTGCTCCGCCGCGCGCAGTCGAGGAAGAGTTGCACGGCGGCGAACCGCCCATAATCGGCACCCGCTTCCGTGCGCGGGACCTCGAGGCCGCCCAGCTCGACCACCCACTCCCCCTGCAACCCCAGCCGCTGCCGCGTCGCCGCGAGCACGACGAGCCCCGGTAGGGCCGCAAGGAGCCGCGCGAGCAGCGCCCTCGCCGTGCGTGCGTGCTCGGCGTTGTCGAGCACGACCAGGAGCCGTCGCCCGGCGAGCGCTGCGACGAGCGCGCCCTCGCGCGGCTCCCCGGATGACGTCTGCACCGACAGCGCGTCAGCGAGGAGCGTCAGGAGGTGGTCGTCGGAGAGGTCGACCGACGCCTCGACGACGGCAACCTCCAGCGACGCGCACGCCGCGCGGCGCAGGGCCGCCTCCAGCGCCAGGCGCGTCTTGCCGATGCCACCAATCCCTGTGACGGTGAGCAGGCGGCAGCCGGGTGTGGCCAACGCCCGCTCCACCTCGGCGAGCTCGAAGCTCCGCCCGACGAACGGCGTCGCTGGCTCGGGGAGCGGCGTCGCGGTGCGCTGCAGGATGCGTCGCTCGCGCAGCACGCCAAGAAGCCGCATCGTCTCGTCGCTGGGCCCACTGCCGAACTCGTGCTCGAGGGCCTCGCGGCAGCGGAGGAAGGCGCGCTCGACGCCTGCCGCGTCACCAACCTCGGCCGCAGCGCGCATGAGCGTGATGTAGGCCAGTTCCTCGGTCGGCTCGTCGAACACGATCGCCTCGGCGATCGTGACGGCTTCGGGCAACCGACGCTCGTCGAGGAGCGCCTTGGCGAGCGCGAGGCGGAGGCGAAGCGCCATCGCGTGCACCTCCTCCCGCGCGGGTTCACTCCAAGGTTCGTAGATGTCGTCGGGGAGAAGGGTTCCGAGCAACGGCGCCAGCGCGGACTGGAGGACGGCCACCGATGGGTCGACGAGCGCGAGGCCGGCAGTCGTGAGGGCGTGGTGGAGGTCGGTTGTGACTCCGCTCGGGTGACGGAGCGTTACGACGCCCCCCTCCACGGCCACAGGATCGATCTCACTGCCAGCGAGGGTGCGGAGGGCGGCGCGCGCCTGCGACAGGGCATTGTGGAGTTGGTGCGCACCGGCATCGGGCGAGAGGTGCGGCCACAGCGCCTCGACGACCTGGTCCCTGTGCATTCGGCCGCCTGTCTGCAGCGCCAGCAGCTTGACGAGCTGCTGCGCCTTGCGGCGCGGGAACGCCTTCGCGCTCAGCGCCCTCGCGCCGAGTTCGACGGTGAAGACGCCAAGCAGGCGCACGACGAGCTCCTCACGGGAACCGGCGCCGTCAGTTGGGCCTAGTCGTTCGCGCTCCACGCCATGGGCCTCCTCGTTGTGTTGGGAGACTACCAAGCTCCGCAGGCCCGCCCGAAGCCCTCGTCAGGAGTTCGGAGCGAAGCCAGCACTGTCGTTCTGCAAGGTCTTCGCGAAGAAGGGTGGGCCCGGTGGGAGCAAGGCGCTCGGCGACCTGGACAACGGCCACGAGAGAGGGCGACAGGCGCCTACCACGTGTTCGCATGGCCAGGTGACGCCCCCACCGGTACAGTGACCCCATGACCCGCGACGTCGACACGGCCCGAGGCGCCACCTCGGACGCCGCCGACACGGATCACGCCGAGCGCTTCCCCTTCACGAAGTTCGTGCCGCCAGCCGTGGATGCGCGGGTGTCAGCCGCGCGCGTCGCGAACCTCGACCGGCTCGTCGGCGAGCGCCGTGTGGTCGTCGTGCGCGCCCCAGCGGGCTCCGGCAAGACGACGCTGCTGGCGTCCTGGGCCGCCGCGGCGACGATGCACGTCGCCTGGCTGCGCGTCGACGCCGGCGACCTCGATGCCGCCGTCCTCGCCGCTGCGCTCCACGCGTCCGCAGACCGCGTCGCCCCGGGCGTGGGCCGACGCGTCCCGTCGCTGCTCGGCGGCCGCGGCTCGCTCCGTGATCCACGCACCCTCGCGGCTGCCCTCGTGAACGACCTGGCCGACACGGGCGACCTCGCGCTCGCCCTCGATGACCTCCACGAACTGCCGCAGCACGCCGCGCCCCTCCTCGCCCTGCTGATCGAGCTCCTACCACCACATGTGCGCCTCCTCGTCGCCACGCGGTCAGCACCAACGCTCCCGCTCGCCCGCCTGCGCGTACGCGGCGAGCTGGCGGAGGTGAGCGCCTCGGACCTGCGGTTGGGGCTCGACGACGTTCGCCGCACCCTGGCGCGCCAGGGTGTCGACGACGATGCCACCGCAGCGCGGGTCCTCGGCCTGAGCGGCGGCTGGGCCGCCGCCGTGCGCCTGGCGACCGATGCCCTGCCGGTCGCCCACGACGCTCCTGAGGCGGACGAGACCCCGAACGACCGCTTTCGTGACGACCTGTGGGACTACCTCGCCGAGGAGGTGCTGCGCGAGCAGCCACCCGAGCTGCAGCGCTTCCTACTAGAGACGTCGATCCTCGAGGAGCTTCGCGCCGGCGTCTGCGCCGCCGTCACGGGCCGCTCGGACGCCGCCGACGTCCTCGCCGAGCTCGAGGCGCGCGACCTGTTCATCGTCCGCTTCCGGCGCCCGGACGGCGATGCGTGGCGCTACCACGACCTGTTCGCCGACTTCCTGCGCGACCGGCTCCGACGCGAGCGCGACGCTGCGGCGGTGGCCGACCTGCACGGGCGCGCTGCCGCTGCGCTTCCGACGCTCGCCGCGCTGCCGCACCTGTTCGCAGCGGAAGCGTTGGAGGCGGCCACGGCGCGCATCGTCGAGATCTTGTTCACCAGTTTCGACAGCTCCTTGCTGCCCCACCTGATGCCGTGGCTCGAACGCTTGCCGCCCGAGGCCCTGTCCGCCGACCCGAGGCTGGCCATGATCCGCGCCTGGCACGCCGACATCATGGGCCGCAGCAGCGAGGCGCGCGCACTGGTCGAGCCCACGTGGCGTCGCCTGGTCGCCGAAGGACGCGACGACGAGGCCATCGATCTCGGCCTCCAGCTCGTCGGCTCGCTCCTGGCACTCGGGGACATGGAGGCCTGCGACGACGTGTTCCGACACCTCGACCGGCGCGAGCTCGACCCGGCGCGGCGCGTGATCGTCCTATCGAGCCGCATCTGGCGCGATTGGAACCGACGCGACGCGGCGGCGATGGGCACCCTGCTCGAGGAGGCGCTCGAGCTGGCGCTGCAAGACGGCGATGGCGCTGCCGCGAACGTGCTCGCGATGGGCCTCACGTCCCCGCTGCTGTTCGTCGATCCGGGCGCCGCCTGGCTCTTGGAGCGCGCCCAGCGGCTCGACGCACGACTTGCGCCCCACGACGACACGGTGCGGCTCCAGCTCCGCACGCTCCGCGCCGCGGCCGCGATGCTCGCCCTCGACGTCTCCAGCGCCGAGGCGGAACTACGCACGGTCCTCGCCGCCTCCGAGGCCGTCGGACGCCTCGCCTGGACCCATCAGGACGCCGAGGCGCTGCTGCTGATCCCCATGCTGGTGCGGGGCGAACGCGCTGCGGTCCTCGCCACGGTGGACGCAGCCGCCGAGGCGCGCTCGGCGTCGCCCATCTACGCTCGCTGGTGGCCGGCGTACGCGTACCCGGCACTGCGGGCGGCGTCGCCAGGGCGCGACGCACGCGCCCTGCGGGCGGTGGTGGCGCGCTACCTGCCCGACGAACTGCTCGACAGCGCACCGAGCGACGCCATCGTGCGCGGCGTGGCCGAGGCGTGGCTCGCCGTCGCCACCGGCGCCGCGCCCGACGGCCGCGAGCCGCTCGCCGCGCTCGTCGCGGCCGAGGAGGTCCAGAGGGCGACGCGCGCCTGGCTCGGCCACGGGCTCCCAGGGCTCGAGCGCGGCTCGCTGCTTCTGGAGGCAGGGCGGGCCACCGCCGCCATCGACGCCGCGGAGCCGACGCTCGAGGCCGCGGCGCGCTACGGCGCCGGCATCCTGCTGCCCGACGTCGAGGCCCACAGACCGCTCCTCGCGCGCTGCGCCGCGGTCGGGCTGCACGCCGACCTGATCGACGCCGTGATCGACGCGGTCGACGCCGCCGGAGCGCTCACGACGACGCGGGCCATCCCAGGCTCCGAGGAGACGCTCACGGCGCGCGAGGTCGACGTCCTCCGGCATGTGGCGCGCGGCCTTACCAACCGCGACGTCGCCACGGAGCTCGGCATCGCGGAGGCGACGGTGAAGACGCACCTCACCCGCGTCCTGGGGAAGCTCGGTGCGACGTCGCGTACCCACGCCGTCGCTCGCGCCCGCGAGCTCCGCCTGCTCTGATCGGGCGGACCGCAGGACGCCCCACCGGCGGGCGCATACGACCTTAGGTGAACGCACGCGCGCGTTGCAGCATCCTCAGCGCTCCTACGACCTACGACCGCGCTCGTACGACCTTCGGTGGACGCGACGCACCACCGGAGATGGCTACCTTCGCAGCGGGCCGAACGGGCTGCAAGGAGCCCTGCAGGCTTACTCCACAGCGCACCATCTACAGAAGGGATCAACGATGCGACGAGTTCTCGTGCTATTGGCTGTGATTGCGGTTCTGGGGATCGTGCTTGCACACCAGCACGGCCCGACGCCTGACCACCCGCACATGCTCGTACAGGCGCCCCAGATCGACATCATCTACATCGATGAAGCAGCGTTCGTCGCCGTGGTCGGCTGGCGGCAGTGCGTCGACCTCGCAGCCGGGCGCAACGTGCCCTTGAACGCCCATCACGACGGCATTCACACGGGCAGAGCGGGCCAAGCCCTCTTCGCGAACGCCAACATCTGGGTCATCCCGGGCGCTCCGCTCACCCCGTGGGCGAACTGCGCCGCCCTGCGGGCAGCTCTTCCCATTCCGCTCGGACCGGCCGAGTAGCGAACCGTCCCAGACGGCTCGCTCTGCTGAAGCGACTCCGTCCGGCGGGGTCGCTTCAGCCCGTGTGCTGTGCCCATCCGTGCTCGGACCCGCTGGTCGGCACCTACGGCCCTCCGTGCACGCAACGCACCGCGCGACCGCTCGCTCTCGCGTCGGGCCCCCGCGCCCGAGAGGAGTCCCATGGATCCTGCACGCCTCACCCAGTTCGGCGCGGTCGAACTCGCCCGCGCCATCAAGGCCGGCGACGTCTCGGCACGCGAGGTCGTCGACGCGCACATCGAGCGCATCGAGACGGTCGACGGCGACCTCAACGCCGTCGTGATCCGCCGCTTCGAGGCCGCCCGCGCCGAGGCCACCGCCGCCGATGCCGCGCGCCGCGCTGGGGCCAGGCTCGGGCCGCTCCACGGCGTCCCGGTCGTGATCAAGGACCAGTTCGACGTTGCCGGGCTGCCGACCACCTTCGGGACGGCGTCGCGGCGCGAGCGCGTCGCTCAGGAGGACGGGCAGGTGGTCGCCTCCTGGCGGCGCGCCGGCGCCATCGTGCTCGGCAAGGGCAACGTCCCGCAGTACCTCCAGGCGACCGAGACCGACAACGACGTGTTCGGCCGCACCAACAACCCCTGGGACACCGAGCGCACGCCGGGCGGGAGCTCCGGCGCCGACGCCGCCATCGTGGCCGCGGGCGGCGTGCCGCTCGCGCTCGCTGCCGATCTGGGCGGCAGTCTCCGCATTCCCGCCGCCTGGTGCGGCGTCGCGACGCTGGCGCCGACCGCCCGCCGCTTCCCCGCCGCCAGCATCCCGGGCTTCCGCGCGGCGCTCGATCGCGAGGGCATCGTCGCGGTGCCCGGCCCCTTCGCGCGCACCACGGCCGACGTGGAGGTCGCGCTGCGCGTCATGGCCGACGACGTCGTCGCCCGCCCCGGTGGCATGCACCCGCCTGTGCCGTGGGCGGATCCCGGCCGCGTCGACGTCTCGCGGCTGCGTGTCGCCGTGATCCCGACGAGCAACGGCTGGACGCCGGCGCCTGCCGTTCGCCGCGCCCTCGACGAGGCTGCCGCCGCGCTGCGCGTGAGCGGCGCCGAGGTCGAGCGCTGGGACGATGCGCCGGACCTCGAGGAGGCAGTGCGGTTGGGCGTCGCCATCTTCAGCTCGGCGGGCGCCGCCCCCTTGCGCCAGCTGCTCGCCGGCGACCCTCCCCACGCGCTCATGAAGGGCGACCTGCAGATGGCGGGGCTCCCGAACGCCGCCCGGGCGCCACTCACGCGGCTGCTCCGCGTGTTCGGCCAAGAGCGTGCGGCGCGCCTCGTTCCCGCCACCTACCGCCGCTCTGCCGCCGAGCTCTTCGACCTGCTCGGCGACCGCTTCGCGCTCGAGGCTGCGTTCCTGAGCGCGTTGGACGCCGGCGGCTACGACGCCGTCATCCTCCCGCCCCTGCCTCATCCGGCGCCGCGACACCGCTCGACGCCCGCGATGGTCGACGCCAACCTCGGGCCGATCCCCTTCACCGTCCTCGGCATGCCGACCGGCGTCGTCCCGGTGACCACGGTGCGCGAGGGCGAGGAGACCGACCGAGAGCCCAGCCGCGACGGCGCCGTGCGCGCGGTGCGCGAGAACGAGCTCGGCAGCGCCGGCCTCCCCGTTGGGGTCATGGTCGCGGCGCGGCACTGGCGCGAGGACGTGGTGCTGGCCGTCATGCGCGCCATCGAGGCCTCGGTCACGCCACCGACACTCGCTCCGCTCAGCCACGCGAAGGTGGAACGGGTGGCCAGGTGACGCCCAAGGCCGCCACCCAGACACCCCCGTCCGCGTCAAGCGACCCCACACGTGGTGCGCCCGGGGCCTACGAGTCGACGCGACCACTCCCAGGAGGTACCCCGATGCACACCCTCAGCCTCGAGGAGCAAGGCGAGACCATCGTCTTCCTCAGCGACCCCGACCCCGCCGCGCCCAGGTGCGAGTTCGAGGTCCACATCGCACCCGGCGCGGACGGCCCTCCTCCGCACTACCACCTGGGCCAGGACGAGTCCTTCGAGGTGGTCAGCGGCGTGTTCAACGCCACGCTCGACGGCACCGAGCACCGCCTGGGGGAAGGTGAGCGCGTCACGATCCGTTCTGGCGTGGTGCACACGTTCCGCAACGGGCTCCCAGACCAGCCCCTGGTGCTGCGCGGTGCGATGGCGCCGGCCCTCAGCTTCCAGTGGGCGCTCAGCGAGATGGCGCGCTCCGCGATCAGGGGCGGCGGCAGCTGGAAGCACCTCTCCCTGCTCGAGGCCGGCTGGGTGCTGCACCAGGTGCGCGGCGAGTACTACACCGCTGGGATCCCCCGCCCCTTGCATCACCTCATGACGGGGTTGCTCGCCGCCGTCGCGCGGCTCACCGGTCGGCACCGCGCGGTGACCCCGCGAGGCTGACGGCGCGAGCGCCGACGCGACGATCAGGGCGTCGTAGAAGGAGAAGCCGTAGCGACCGCGAACGTCGAGTGCGGACGCGTACAGATCGGTGCTCGGTCCGATCTGCCACAGCGGGACGCTAGGGCGACTCACCGGCCGGAGCCGCATTCGGGCCCTGCGGCGCCTCCGCTTCTTCGCGCTCGGCCAGGTAGGCGATCAGCTCGCGGTACGAGCTGAAGGTGCGGGAGTCGCTGCTGCCCACGTGATGCAGCAGGATGCTGCGCACGCCGCCGCGCAGGTGGATGCGCACGATGTAACTGGCGAGGAGCCGTTGGGCGGGCATGACACGAGCGTAGGCGACCCGAGTTCCACCTGCGTTCCACCGCCTCGAGCTCAGGCGCTCGGGTCCAGACTCGCGCACACATCCGTGAAGCCCGACGTCCTGCCGCGCGCCACGGCGTCCGCCGCCTCGTCGGCGGTCGCGTCGGCCGTCCATGCCTCGAGTGCGGCGCGCGCCTCCCGTTGCAGCCACGCCTCGCTCTCCTCGCGATGTGCCAGGAAGCTCGCAAGCGTCAGCGCACGAGACCAGTCTGAGCGCCGAGCGTAGAGCCTGGCGTACGACCAGACGACGCGGAACGCGTACGGCAGCGCCTCGGCCTTCCGCGTGAGGGTGAGCGCCTCGTCGAACGCTGCGATCGCTCGCCCGTCCTCGCCGAGCGCCAAGAGGACGTCGCCCAGGTTCGTCAGGGACACGGCGGTGATGATCGGGTCCCCGAGCTTCCGCTTCAGGGCGACGCTCTGCTCGTAGAAGTCCTGGGCGTCGACGAAGACGCCTCGTGCCTCGGCCAGGTGGCCCAGGTTGGCCAGTGAGGCAGCTTCGCCGCGCACGTCCCCGAGCTCGCGGTAGGCCTCGAGGCTCTCGCGGTAGTGGGCCTCTGCCTCATCGCGACGGCCGAGCGTCTCGAAGGTCACACCCAGGTTCACCAGCGCGGAAGCGATGCCACGCGCGTGCCCGACTCGCTTCGACGACGCCAGCGCGAGGCCGTACCAGCGCAGCGCTTCGTCGTAGTCCCCGAGGGTGTCGGCCACGACGCCGAGGTTGTTCTGGGTTCGCGACATCGACCAGGCGTCGTCGGTCGGCTCGTAGCAGGCGAGTGCCCGGCGATACCGCCGTTGGGCGCCCCGGTTGTCGCCTTCCAGGAAGTCCAGCACCCCCAGATAGTGATGCGCGAATCCGCTCGCCGCGGACGCCGGCGTCCCCGACAGCAGCTCGAGGCTCCCCTCCAACGTTCGCCGGGCATCCCTCAACTGGCCCAGCCGGAACTGGAAGTACCCTTCCCGGGACGACAAGTCCCCGAGCGCTTCTCGTTGCAGCGCGCTGGCGTCGGTCGCATCGAGCCGCCCAGCTGCCGACCCGAAGGCCTCCGCGCCCTCGCGGTACCACCCCCGTGTGTCTAGGAGGAAGTGGTAGCACTCGGCCATCCGCGCCAACTGGGTGAGTTGACCGGCTTCGCAGGCGTGGCGCCAGGCGCGCCGGAGATTGCCGACATCGGCGTCCAGCTCGCCGAGGGCCGCCTTCTCGTCGAGCTGCTTGAGCGCCCGCTCTTGGACCTCCATGAGTCCGGCGTAGAAGTCGCACAGGTCGCCCAAGGCCTGCGCCTCGTCGGCGGCATCGAGGTGGGCTCCGAGATAGCGCCGCACCAGCTCGTGGAGGTCGAATCGGCCGGCTGCCGTGCGGCGCACCAGCGCATGGTTGATGAGCCCCAGCAGCCGTCCGAGGGGGGCGCCCGCGACACGCTCGGCAGCTTCCACCGTGAAGCTGCCGACGAACACCGAGAGCTTCGCGAGCGCGCCCCGCTCCGCGTCTGCGAGGTTGTTCCAGGTGTAGTCGAGCACCGTGTGCACGCTGCGGTGGCGATCAGAAACCTCGTGATCCTCGATGGCCGTCGGCTCGAAGCCGCGCTCGAGCCGCGCCACGAGGTCCGGAACGGCGAGGCTCCGCGTCCACGCCGCGGCCAACTCGATCGCCAGCGGCATGCCCTCGACCCGGCGGCACAGGCGAGCGATGGCTTCGAGCGTCGCATGCGTCGCCACGAAACCGGCAGCGAGCCGCTCCGCCCGATGGATGAAGAGTGTCACGGCATCGAAGCGCTCCAGCGCCTCCTCCGTGCCCTCCGGCGGAAAGGCGAGGCCGTCGACGTCGAAGAGCCACTCGCTCGGAAGCCCGAGCGCCGACCTCGAGGCCACCAGCAGCTTGAGCGCAGGCGCCGCCTCGAGCAACGCTTCGAGCACCATGACGCTCTCGTCGAGATGCTCGAACCCATCGAGCACGAGAAGGGCTTCCTTGTCACGGAGGCGACCGGCCAGCTCCCGCTCGGGCGTGTCCGAGCCGTCGAGCGCCAGCCCCATCGCGCCCGCGATGGCTGGAGCCAACAACCTGCCCGACGTCACACCCGCCAGCGGCACGAACCAGACGCCGTCGGGGAACGCGTGCACGTGTTGGCCGGCGGACTCGATCGCCAGGCGCGTCTTGCCAATGCCGCCGAGACCCAACAGCGTCACGAGCCGGCAATCGGACCTGGCCAGGCACCGGGCCAGATGCTCGAGCTCCCGGTCACGCCCGACGAAGCGCGTGGGTGGTGCGGGCAGGTTGTGGCGGCGCGCTTCGGCAGTCCCGACATCGCTCGGCGCGCGCCCGCCCGCGTTGCCCCGAATCTCGTCGGCGAGAGCTTGGGTCGTCTCCAGCGGCTCCGCCTCCAGATCCCGCCGCAGCGTCTCCCGAAACGAGTCGTACGCCTCGAGCGCCCGTTGACGCTGGCCGGCCGCGCGGAGCACCCGCAAGTACGACTGGAGCCTCTGCTCGTCGAGGGGATCGCGAGCCAGGATCCGGCCCAGCCACGTTGCCGCATCCTCCAGGAGGCCCCGCTCTTCGAGATCCTCGGCGTGACGCACCGCCGCGCTCGTCCGCTGCTCCTCCAGCACCTCGCGCTCGAGCTCGAGCCACGCCTCGAACCCCGGCACGTCGGACAGCGTGCAGCCCTCGAGGAGCGCGCCGTCGTAATGCTCGAGCGCCGCGCGCCAGTCGCGGCGTTCGAGTGCGCTTCGGAAGGTACCGAGGTCGCTCTCGACGAGCCACCGGAGGCTCGCGTCGCGCACCTCGAGTCCGTCAGCCCACGCGTACCTCCTGGCCCGGAACACGAGCTTGCGCACGTACGCGAGGGCCTCGCCGTCCGGTCGGTCGGGCAAGTACATGAACGCCAACTCGTGGCGCCCCACCCAGTCGTTCCGGCACGCGAGGTAGAAGAGCAGCGAGCTCGGCTTGGTGACGGGCAGGACGTCGCCGCCGGCTCCATCATCGAGCCGCGGCACGCCCAGCAGACGGAGGCCGCGGGACACGGTCCGATGATACCCGCGTCCTTCCGCGCCCAGGCGACGCGTCCTGGACGAACCGGCTGGACGCTCACCTGCGTCCGCCGTCTGGACGGTCGTGTCCGCCACTGACACCGTTCCATGAAGCCGGAGGAACGGCACCATGATCGAACGTCTCGAAGCCCGTCGCGACGCGCTCGAGCACCTCATGGCGCTCGAAGTTGCTGGCCTAGATCTCGCTGTGGTGGATCATCGCTGTCGCGTCCTCGCTCCGGTGCGCGCTCGACGACGGCCTACCGTGCGAGTCTGCGGACGGATCCTACCGTTCGAACGAGCGGGACGACTGTCAGGCCGCTGGAGGCTCGACCCGCGCGCGGCGGGCGCGGACGAACGAGGAGACGGCAGCAGCGACGAAGACGGCGCTCAGCAAGGCGGTGAGCGCCTGCGCCGCCGCCGCCCAGGGGCGCTCCACCACCGCGCCGCCGAGCAGTGCGAAGAAGGCGGGGATCCCCTGCAACGATCCGAAGAACCCGAGCAGCGCAACGGCCGCCGCGGCGTGCATGGCGTGCCTGTGAGCCCCGGGACGCGCCATCGCCAAAGCGCCGAGAGCAGCCAGGATGGCGCCCAAGACGGATGGGACGAGCGCGGTCAAGCTCGCCGCGCCGGAGCCGATGTAGGCGCCGACGCCGATGACGACGAGGGCGAGTCCGATCCAAAGGGCGAGCTTGTGCATGCGTGTCTCCAATCGAATGCGTGGTGGGCCCTGCGGGGCTCGAACCCGCGACCGAGCGATGATGAGTCGCAGAAATCACCCCGCCATCGCACGGCGGGCGCCCAGGACGCCATTCTCGGCTGACCCACGAACCGCCGAACCTTTCAGGATCGGCTGACCACACCCCAGGCTACCAGCCGAAGGCTGTAAGGGTGACCGCTGTGTATCTACCTTCGGCTCCAAAGCTTTCGATTCCCGGCCTACGGCGGCTCCGCATCGACGGTATCGACCTCGAGGCGTACGGCGGTCCTCCCGTCGTCGCGTCGGCCATGAGGGCGATGTCGGCGGTCTCGAGCGCCGCGTCGGCGCCGGCGACGATCACCGCGCGCCCGCTCCTGACCCGCGGTCGTGCATGATGTTCCGAAGTCGAGGTTCGGGGAGGCGTGCATGGACGAAGTCGACGTACTCGTCATCGGGGCTCGGGTCGCAGGATCGTCCCTGGCGGCGCGCTTGGGCGACGCGGGTGTATCCGTCGTGGTAGTCGACGCGGCGGACTTCCCGAGCAACACCGTGTCGACGCACTTCTTCCGCGGCGCCGGGCTCGTCGCCACCTTGGACGACCTCGGGGTCCTCGACGAGGTGCTCGGCCTCGGGGCACCGCCCCTCACGCGCCAGCTCTTCCACGTCCCCGGGGCCGACCCCCTCGAGCAACCGCCCCAGCGCCCCGGCAGCGTCGGGTACGCGCTGTCGGTGCGTCGAGCGCCACTCGACGACGTCCTGGTCCGGCGGGCCGCGCGGTCGCGCGGGGTCGACGTGCGGCCCCGGACGCGGGTGACGAAGCTCGTGTGGGACGGCGAGCGCGTGGTCGGGGCCGAGTTCGTGCGCGATGGTCGCGCATCCGCTGTGCGCGCGCGCGTCACGGTCGGCGCCGACGGCAGCGCGTCGAGCGTGGCGCGGTGGGTGAACGCCGGGCGTCTGCGCGAGGCGCCGGGCACGCGCGCCATGTACCACCGCTACGTTACGGGTTTCCGCCCCATCGACGGCGATTCCGTCGACGCGGCGGAGTTCTCGCTCGTTGACGACGAGATCGCATACGTCTTCCCCAGTGACGACGGCGTGGCGTGCGTGGCGGTCTCGGTGAACCTGCCGACCTTCGCCGCGATGAAGTCCCGCTATGCCGAGGCCTTCGACGAGCGGCTCGCGGCGCACCGGGGCCTCGCCGACCGCCTGGAGCGCGCGGCTCCGTTGGGTCCGGTCCTGGGTCACGGTCCGCGTCCCAACGTGGTACGCGACCCCGCGGGCCCCGGTTGGCTACTGATCGGGGACGCCGGCCTCTGCCAGGACCCCTGGACGGGCTACGGGATGGACGCAGCCGCTGCCCACGCGCGCCTCGCGGCCGACGCCATCCAGGCCCTGCTGGCGGGTGAGGACGAGGCGCGTGCCTGGCAGCGTTTCCGCCAGGCCCGGGACGACTTCGCTCTGGAGGACTTCGAGACGACCGTCCATCTGGGCCGCGACCTCCGCCAACTGTTGGCCTGAGGGCGACCCACTGCGCCCCGCGAGCGCGAGGTTGGTGGGCCCTGCGGGGCTCGAACCCGCGACCGAGCGATTATGAGTCGCTGAGGGCTCGGCAACACTAGGCAAGCACAGTCATCCTAGGTCGTCCCAGACAGGCCTTCTTTCCCGCTACGACTGCGCCCCGTAGCCTCCGTAAATGGTGTTCGTTCTGGCCCCTGACCCTCCCGAGGTGAGGGAGCCATCGCTCCTCCAAGATGGGAAACGGCGAGTAACCCACCGGAATCGCGCGGCGTTGGAGCGCCTCGTTCTCAATCTGGCTGATCGCCACCCCGCCAGACCGAACCTCATCGGCCGCCCCTCTGGTATGACCTACGCCCCGGCAGCTGTTCTCAGCGCGGAGTACCTTGCCATGTGGCAACCAGATCTACGTGCGACTTCCGTACCAGTCAGGTACGGTCGCCCTGGCCGGCGCCGTGATCGTCGGCGTCACGCTCGTCGTGCTGGCGGCGGCTCTGTCGGCTACGGAGGCGCGCGATCCGATGTCGGTGGTGCGCTTCATGGCACGTTACCTGCTCGGCCTCGCGCTCCTCCTGGCGCTGGGCCGCTTCCTCAGCGACCGGGTGCGGCTGGCGCGCCTGGAGACCGCGCTGGTGGCAGGCGCCGTGGCCTCGGTGGCGCTCGCCGGCCTCGGCTTCTTCGTGCCACAGCTCGGCGACCTGACGGTCCGCTACGGCGACCGCGCGCAGGCGCTGCTCAACCACCCGAACCAGTTCGCCATGCTGCTCACGGCCATGGCGCCGATCGCCCTCGCGCGCGCGCTCGAACGACCCCGGCGGTCGTGGGGTTGGGTCGCCTTCGTCCTGGTGGCGGCCGGCGTCGGCCTGACCGGCTCCAAGGCCAACCTCCTGCTGCTGGTCGTGGTGGTGCCGACGTTCGCCATCTTGGCCGCGCAGCTCCTCCCCGGCGCGCGGCGCCGGCTCGGAGCCGCCTTCGCCATGAGCGTCGGGGCGCTGGCGGTGGGCGGCGTGGCGTTCGCGATCGTGCGCGCGTTCAACCCGCGCACCTTGGCGACGCTCGAGCGGCTGTTCCTCGACCCGGCGAACACGACCACGGTGTCGTTGCGCCGCGAGATGTGGGGTACGGCCATCCAGCGGGCGGTCGAGCAGCCGTGGTTCGGCGTCGGCGCCGACCACAGCCGCTTCTACCTGGCCCACGGGCACGCCCACAACGTCGTGATCGAGTTCTTCCTGACGCTCGGCGTCGTGGGCCTGGTGGCGTTGGCGACGCTGCTGCTGGCGGTCGGCGGCATCGCCGCCGTCTCCTTGGTGGCGGCCTTCGCGCGTCGCCGAAGCCCGTATCCAGACCGACTGCGACTCATCGCCTACCCGCTGGTGTTGGCCACGTACGTGGTCGCGAACCAATCGAGCGATTCGTTCGGTAGCTCCACGCTTCCGCTGCTCTGGATCGTGGTCGCGATGGCGTTGGCCCAGCTCGAGCTGGCCGACCGCGGGCATCGGCGCCGGGCCGCGCCGCCGCCGTTCGCCGCGTCCGGGGCCTCACCGTGACGGCGCTGCGGACCCGCCACGGCGCCGCCCTGGCACTCGCCGTCGGGCTCCTGGTGGCCACGATCCCCGTCGCGCCGGCGCTGTTCCTGGTCCCCGCCGTGGCGATCGGCCTGCTGCTCGTCCATCGCACGGGGTGGGACCGGACGACGACGACGATCGCGGCACTCGTGGCGCTCGGCTGTTGCGCGCAGGTGGTCGGCCACCTGGCGCGGTCCTCGGATCCGGCGCAGGTCGCCCAGGTAGCGTGGACCGGCGCCGGTGCCGACGCTCCCACCCCGCCCCCCGCGGTCGCCAACCTGATCGCCAACAGCGACCTAAGCTGGCTGCGGACCTGGAGCGACAACGACGGGCTCACCGACTACGCCGTCGCCGTCGCGTCGGGCATCTGGCGCATCCCCGGCGTCGCCTCGGGGTCCGCCGTCCGCACCACGGAGGCGTTGACGGCCATCGAGGTGCCCGTCGAGGCTGGCGTCCCCTACACGCTGTCGGTGATGCTCCGCCACGACGGCAGCAGCTTCGAGGGGGAGCTGCTGTTCCAGACGCGCGACGGCCGCATCCGGCCGGGAACCACCCTCGAGCCCATCGGCGAAGGCCAGCTGCGGGCCACCGCGACCCTGCCGGCACGCGACGCACCGGGGCTACTACGGGTCCTGCACCTGACCGGGCTCGGCGGCGACTGGACCCACCTGGACGTCGGCCTCGCGCAATTGGTCGCCGGCACCGAAGCGCTGCCGTTCCGTCCCAACGCGCTCACACCGCCGTGGTTCGAGGGCGTTCTGTGGTGGCTGGGCCTCGGCGTCGCCCTGGTCGCGACCGCGCCGACCGTCCGCGCGGCGGTTGCCAGCGTGGGCCGCCGCCCCCTCGCCCTGGGCCTGCTGGCCGGCCTCGCGGTCCAGGCGGCGTGGGCCGGCGGCGAGGCGTGGGGCGGCGGCGCCCGCGCCGCGGGCAGCCTGGGTGAACCGAACCTGCTGGCGCATGCGGCCATCGTGACGGCCCTCGCCATCGGCGCCGTGTCGCCCCGGCCCCTGCGCGACGGGCTGGCGGCCCTGGTCCTTGCGGCCATCGTCATCGGGAGCAGCGGCAGCCGCGCCGGCCTGGTGGGGCTGCTCGTGGGGTGGCCGCTGCTGGCGGCAGCCCTGCCGCTGGCGCGGGCCCAGCGCCGCCGCCTGCTGCTGGCCGCCGCGCTCGTCGTGGGCGTCGGCGCCATCGTGGCCGTCGCAGTGGGCAGCCGCCTGATCACGCCCCTGACCGACGACGCGAACCTCACGGCCCGGATGCAGGCATGGCAGACCGCCGTCGACGTGGCGGCGGCGCACCCCCTGGTGGGGAACGGCCATGGCCGCTTCGCCCTGGCCTACGAGTTCTGGCAACCCGACGAGCAAGGTCCCCGGTACCGCAACAACCACGCCCACAACGCCTTCCTGGAGCTAGCGGCCGGCTTCGGCTGGCCGGTGGCGCTGGGGTTCGTGGCCCTGCTGGGCGCACTGTGGGCACGGCTCTGGGGAGCCGGCGCGGCCCCGGTCGGCGTCGCGCTGGCGGTGGCGCTGCTGGTCAACCTGGTCGACGTCACCCTGTTCCATGCGGCGGTGTTCCTGCCGCTGGTCCTGGCGGCGACGGTGAGCCTCCCCGCCGGGTCGGGGTCGGCCCGCGGGCCCGCGCCGCTCGCCAGACGCCACGGGGCAGTGCATGTCTGAATCCCCGCCCATCCGCGTTCTGTTCGTGGTGACCAGCCTCGCCATAGGTGGCGCCGAAACGCAACTCGTGCGGTTGGCGCGGGCCTGGCGCGCCGACGGCTGACCGGTCGCCGTCGTCGCGCTGCGCGACCTGCCCGGGCTGGCGGAGGGACTCGCCGAAGACGGCATCGAGGTCCGCCGGCTGGCCGGCGCCGACGAACGGCTCGGACCCGGCACGCTGCGGGCGCTCACCCGCGAGGTCCGCCGCTTCGCGCCCGACGTCATCGTCACCTTCCTGTTCCAGGCCAACGTGCTCGGGCGCGGCGTCGGCGCGTGGACCCGCGTGCCGGTGGTGTCGTCGATCCGCAACACGCACTTCGGTGGCGGCAGCCGACTCGGGGGCCTCGTCGCCGACACGCTCGAGCGGATCACCGGACCGCTGGCGACGAGCGTGGTGGTCAACTCGCGCCTCGCAGGGGACGCCCTGCTCGCCCGAGGCGTGGTGAGCGCTCGGCGTCTGCGGATCGTGCCCAATGCGCTCTCTGCCGCGGAGCCGCCGCTGGACCCCGCCGAGCGCGAGCGCGCCCGGACGGAGCTGGGGCTGGAGCCGGGGTCGTTCGCGTGGTTGACCGCCGGTCGGCTGGAACCCCAGAAGAACCACGACGCCCTGCTGACCGCCTTCGCGGCGCTGCGGCGGGAGGAGCCGCGCGACCCGCGCGTCCCGGTGGAGGGCGGCTGCATGCTCCCTGGCACCGGCGCGATCGCCGCGGCGCTCAGCTACGCCTCGGGCGTCCGGCCCGAGGTGGTGGGCAAGCCCGCCCGGGTGTTCTTCGAGACCGCCCTGCGGCGCTTCGGCGCGACGGCGGACCGGTCC
>Ga0209498_1000488_pt1 | contig 24296 bp, 22 predicted proteins | sample WalLakDeSediment_FD_184131 | JGI IMG/M metagenome (GOLD analysis project Ga0209498, IMG submission 184131) | Lake sediment microbial communities from Walker lake, Nevada to study Microbial Dark Matter (Phase II) - Walker Lake 11/02/13 Deep... | ecosystem: Environmental > Aquatic > Freshwater >...
CGTGAACAGTTGCCGCGCCTGTGCCCGCGCACCGAGCATCACGGTCAGGCGCCCGTAGCGCTTGCTGCCGGGCTCGGCCACCATGCGTTCCACCACCTCCTTCTGCAGCAGGAAGTGCATGTCCCGGATCGCGGCCGCCTGCCCGAGCAGATGGAACAGCAGCGGAGTGGAGATGTTGTAGGGCAGGTTGCCGACGATGCGCAGTCCGCCGGCGGCCGGGGCCCGCGCGGCGAAATCGAAGCGCAGGGCATCCGCGTTGTGAATGGTCAGCCGCTCCGGAGGGGCCATCTGGCGCAGTGCGGCGACGAGGTCGCGGTCGATTTCCACGACTTCGAGGTGTTCGAGACGCTGCAGCAATGGGACGGTCAGCGCCCCCAGCCCCGGTCCGATCTCGATCATCGCGTCGTCACCGCGCGGCGCAATGGCGGCGACGATGCGGGCCAGGACGGCGGGATCGTGCAGGAAGTTCTGGCCGAAGCGTTTGCGCGGCCTGATCGGGTGACTCACGAGCCGGTCCACGCCGGTCTGGCGGATCCTGCCGGTTGCCTGAGCGCCGCCAGTTCGGCTGCCAGCCGCTCGGCGGCAAGGAAGCTCCCCGTGTCGGCCCTGCCGGTACCGGCAAGGTCCAGCGCGGTGCCATGGTCCACGGAGGTGCGGATGAATGGCAGACCGAGCGTGACATTCACGGCCTGGCCGAAGCCAGCGTGTTTCAGCACCGGGAGCCCCTGGTCGTGGTACATGGCGAGTACGGCGTCGGCGCCGGACAGCACCCGGGGTGTAAACGCCGTATCCGCGGGGAGGGGACCCCGCAGATCCAGCCCCCGCTTGCGCAGGGCCGCGAGCGCGGGGGCGATGATGCTGTCGTCCTCATGTCCCAGCACACCCTGCTCTCCGGCATGCGGGTTCAGCCCGCAGACGACGATGCGCGGCCTGGCGATGCCGAAGTCCCGGCGCAGGTCGTGATCCAGGATGGTGATGACCTCGATCAGGAGTTTCTGGGTAATGGCGTCGGCCACGGCGCGCAGGGGGAGGTGGGTGGTGGCGAGCGCAACGCGCAGGTTGCCCGCGGTCAGCATCATCACCGGCCGCGCGCCGCCGGCTCGTTCGGCGAGCCACTCCGTGTGTCCGGTGAAGGGATGGCCCGCCTGGTTGATCACGCCCTTGTGCACCGGGCCCGTGACCATTGCGTCGAACAGGCCGTCGATGCAGCCGGCGGCTGCCGTTTCGAGAAGCGCGAGCACGTGGCCGGCATTGACGGGATCGAGTCGCCCTGCCTGAACCGGGGCGGCCACCGGTACCGGTATCACCAGGAGTTCCCCGGCCGCCGTCGGCCGGCGCGGCGTGTCGGGAGAGAAGCGCGCAAGGCGCACCGCCAGGCCCAACTGCCGGGCGCGCTGTTCCAGAACGTCAGGGTCAGCGACCACCACGCGCTGCGCACCGCCAGGGTGCGCAGCGAGTTGCAGCAGGAGGTCCGGACCGATGCCGGCGGGTTCCCCCGCCGTCAGTGCAAGACGCGCAACATGCTGGCTCATTGCCGGAAACCCCGGGCCCCCGCTCAGGCGCCCAGTCCCTCGATGCGGTATTCGACGAACGCCTCATCGCGCAGGCGCCGCAGCCACAACTCCGTCTCTTCCTCGCGCTTGCGGTTCTGCAGGATCTCCTGCGCCCGGGCACGGAGGAGTTCTCGAGAGGCGTCCATCTCGCGCCGATCGAGGACCTCGATGATGTGCCAGCCGAAAGGACTCTGAACCGGCGCACTGAGTTCACCCACGGCGAGACCGCGCATCGCCTCGTCGAAGGCGGGCACCGTCTCCCCGGGGCTGAGCCAACCGAGTTCGCCGCCGCGGGCGGCCGAGCCGGCATCGTCCGAGTGGGCGCGGGCGAGATCGGCGAAGGGGGCACCCTGGCGGATGCGGCTGTGCAGGCTGCGGGCCTGGGCCAGGGCCTCTTCGTCGGTCCGGATACGGTCGGGGCTGATCAGGATGTGCCGGGCGCGCGTCTGGCTCACCTTCTGTTCAGCACCAGCCTCCCGGTCAATCAGCTTGACGATGTGGAAGCCGCTCGGTGAACGCAGGACCTGGCTGATCTCACCCGGGCGCATCAGGATCACGTTGCGCGCAAACAGGGTTGGTAGGTCAGCCGCCCCGCGCCAGCCCATGTCGCCGCCGTCCAGGGCATCGGGCGCATCCGAATGATTGATGGCAAGACTCGAGAAATCCTCTCCAGAACGAGCTCTTGCACGCAATTCCTCAGCTTTTCTCTGAGCAGTGGCGATGGTGCTTGAGTCGGCCCCCTGCGGCAGCGCGATCAGGATGTGCGACAGCTGATACCGGACATCCCGGTCGATGGCTCCGCTCTCCGCCGCGATCAGATCGTCGATCTCCTGTTCACTCACCCGCAGGCGATTGTCCACCTGGCGCCGGCGGAGCTGCGCGATCGTGAGCTCGTCCCGAATCTGCTGCCGGAAGGCGGCGAAATCCACGCCCTCCGCGGTCAGCGCGTTGCGCAGTTGCAGCAGGGTCAGGTTGTTCTCTGCGGCGATGTTCTCCATGGTGCGGTTCAGCGTGATCTCGTCAATGTTGATCCCGACCCGCTGCGCTTCCTGGAGTTGCACCCGTTCCACCACCATGCGTTCCATGACCTGCCGTACCAGTACGTCGCGGTTCGGCGTCCGCGCACCACGCTGCGCCAGTTGCTGCTCCGTCAGGTCGATACGGGACACGAGTTCGCGTTGCGTGATCACGTCCTCGCCGACAACGGCGATGATGCGGTCCATGAAACGGTCGCGTTCCTGGCCGTGAACGGTGGTCCCAGCGCCAAGGGACAGGGCCAGGAACAGTATGCCAAGCGCGCTAGTGGCGGTCTTCATGAGTGCCATAACCGGAAATTCCCTCGCGTAACAGGTTGTCGAGCCCGGTGTCGAGGCGGGTCAGCCCGTCGAGCGTCAACTGAAAATAGATGGAGTTATTGTACTCGCCGTCGAAGTCGGTGAGGTGTCGGCGCAGCGCGACCTGGAGACCGTAACAACATGAACGATACTCAAGGCCCGCCAGGAGTTCGAGATTCCGGCTTTCGAGCAGGCTGTAATTCCAGCGACCGACGGCCTGCAGGCGGTCGCTCAACGGCCAGAAGCCGGAGATGTCGGTCTGTTCGATCTCATCTTCCCGGAGGCGGTAGCCCAGATTCAGCAGGGCGCGTTTCTGAGGGTTGTAGGAAAAACCCACTGCCGCCAAGGGCGCACGGCTGCGATCGGTATCGAAGATGATCGAGGCGCGACCCCGCAGATCTCGCGAGAACCGGGCCTGGGCCTCGGCGGCCAGGTCGGAGCGGTTTTCCTGTCGCGGAGGATCGGTGGGTCGCAGACGGACACGGCGATCGTCCAGGTAGGTGATCTGCCCGGCGGACACGCTGAGCCGTTCGGTGCCGGTATCCGGGTCGATCACGCGGCTGGTCACGGCAGTCGTCACCTGGTGGGTGTCGCCCACCCGGTCCGCCCCGACGAACCGCTGCGTGGTGAACAGGCTGTCGAAGCTGAATTCGCGCTCGCCGGTATCGAACCGCGGAATGTCATCCTGGTCGCGGAACGGGACGTAGCCGTAAAACAGGCGCGGCTCCAGCGTCTGCATGGCCCCGTCATCGAGGATGCGTTCGAACACCAGACCCGTGTCGATGCTGGCTCTGGGCAAGGTGCGGCTGAGACTGCTTCCGGCGTCTGGAAGCGCATCATCCAGTTCATAGCTCGTGTGACGCAGGCTGAGGCGCGGTTCGATGAAGTACCCTCCAGCGTCCTGCCGAAAACCGACTTCCGGCTCCAGGTCGAAGCGGGTGCCGGTGACCGATTCCCGACGATCGAACCGGACCAATTCCGAACGCAGTGCCCAGAACAGGCCGGAATCCAGGCCCTGGCCGGCCTGGAGCAAGACCTGGGGCAGTCGCCTGTAGGGCTCGTTACCCGGGGGCAGCGTTGGATCGAGCGACTGGAAATCCTGCACCCGGCCGGTCAGGCGCCAGTCGGGCTGGCTGTAGATGAGGTCTGCGCGGCGTTCGGCGACCGGTGTGCTGGAGGTGAACACGTCCGTCCCGAAGTCCTTGAAATAACTCTGGTCCGACACGTCGGTCGCGTCGACGCGCAGGTCCAGGCCGGGTCGGATCGAGGCCCGGTGCCGCCAGCGCACCATGTGACGGTCCTCGTCGTCGGCGAGCCGGTCATTCGGCAGGTAGGAGAGGTCGAGGGTGCCGCCCATTCTGGGACGGAGGTAGCGCCACTCGGACTCCAGCATCAACCCGCGGCGGGACAGGATGCGTGGGGCCAACGTCGCGTCGTAGTTCGGCGCGATGTTCCAGTACCAGGGGATCGAGAGGTCGAGGCCGCTGTTCGAGCTGTATCCGACAGAGGGGGTCAGCAGCCCCGACTGCCGGCGGTCGTCGATGGGGAAGTTGATGTAGGGGGTGTACAGGATCGGGACGTTCTTGAAGCGCAGGGTCACGTCGTGACCGTGTCCGCGCCCGCTCTCCTGGTCCAGGCGGATCCTGCCGGCGGTGAGCCACCAGCTGTCGTCACCCTCGGGACAGGTCGTGAAGCTGCCGGCGGTGAGACGGATGCGCCCGGGGCCATCCTGCACGGCCTCCTCGGCGCTTCCTCGTGCCCGGCGGGATTGCAGCCAGTAGTCGATGTCGGAGAACGCCCCGACATCGTCATCGAGCTGGTAGCGGCCTGCGCCGGCCTCGACCAGCAGATCGCCGTCGAAGATGCGCGAGCGTCCGCGGGTCTCCACGGTCCGGGCCGGGACGAAAAGATCGACAAAATCCGCATCCAGCCGACGACCCTCGGCGAACAGACGGACGTCGCCGCGGGCATGCACCTGCTCGGAACGTATCGCTTCGACGTAGTCGGCCTCGATCTCGATCACATCCGGCGGCAGGCTGCGCAGTTCCGGCCAGAAGGATTCCGGGGGCAGGGGGCAGGACGAAAGGTATTCGCTCCGTGCAGGCAACGCCACCAGTGCCAGAAAGAGCACGGCGAGAGCAGGGGCAACGGGTCGCAGGGGCATGACCGTCATCGTCGGTGGAGTCTGGATCCATCTGGGGGCATCGGATCGTTCCTGAGGGTGCCGTGAATGGGTCCCGGGCAGGGGCGGCCTGCGTACCGGCTGCGTGACTCTCGACGGCCCGTTCTGACCGTGACCGGAACGCTCCGGCGGCTCCGGCAGACGCTAGCGCAGGTCATGTCTGCCCGCCGACTTATACCCGTTGAGATCGAACCAGGCAAGGGCAATTCCTCTCGGCAGCAACGCCGCTATAATGGCGCATCCAAACAGCCGTGAGGGCCTCGAACATGGATCTCAGCAAGATTGTCGCCGGTCAGGATTTGCCCAACGATATCAATGTCGTCATCGAAATTCCGGCCTTGGGGCAACCGGTCAAGTACGAGATCGACAAGGACAGCGGGGCCTTGATGGTCGATCGCTTCATGACCGTGGCCATGTTCTACCCCTGCAACTACGGGTTCGTCCCGCACACGCTGGCGGAGGATGGCGATCCGCTGGATGTGCTGGTGATCACACCGGTGCCGCTCGTTCCGGGTGCCATCGTGCGCTCCCGGCCCATCGGGGTGCTGAACATGTCCGACGAGGCGGGTCCGGACGCCAAGATTCTCGCGGTGCCGGTGACGAAGCTCGATCCGCAGTACGAGCGTATCAAGGAGCCCGGCGATGTACATAAGGAACTGTTGGATCAGATCACCCATTTCTTTGGCCACTACAAGGAGATGGAGAAGAACAAATGGGTGAAGCTGGAAGGCTGGTCGGACGCCGAGACCGCCAAGGCCGAAATCATCGCGAGCTACAAGCGCTACCAGAAGAGCAAGGTCTGATTCCTCTTTTCCGGGGCATGGTGGTCCACGCTCCGATGTTCCGGGCCGTATGCCCTTCGACGTTTGACGCATGCTGATTGAACGGCGGGACTCCTATAACGAGGAAGGGCGTGACCAGAGCCGGTTTTCCGTCCGGGTTCTGGTTTCGATTCTGGTCCTGCTGCTGCTGGTGCTGCTGCTGGGTGGGCGGATGTTCACCCTGCAGGTGGGCGCCCACGAGCACTTCACCACGCTGTCCGAGAACAACCGGCTTCGGATCGAGCCGATCCCGCCCACACGGGGCCTGATCTACGATCGCAACGGGATCCTGTTGGCGGAGAATCGTCCGGCCTACCAGCTCGAGGTCACGGTGGAACAGGCGGGGGATCTCGAATTCCTTCTCGAGCGCCTGTCCGGGTTGGTCGATCTCTCTCCCACAGAGATTGACCGGTTTCGCGCATCCGTCCGCCAGCGACGCCCGTTTCAGCCGGTGCTGTTGAAGTCGGGCCTCGATGACGAGGCGGTGGCCCGGATCGCGGTGGCCCGCCACGAGCTGCCTGGGGTGGAGATCGAGGCAAGACCCGTGCGTCATTACCCGCAGGGCGCCGATTTCGCCCACGTGGTCGGATACGTCGGGCGCATCAACGAGCAGGACCTGCGGCGGCTCGATATGCGCAACTACGCGGGGACCTCGCACACTGGCAAGACCGGCGTGGAGCGCCATTACGAGGATGTCCTGCACGGGACCACGGGCCACAAGCAGGTCGAGGTGAACGCGCAGGGGCGCGTGATTCGGGAGTTGTCCGTGGTCCCGCCGGTTCCGGGACAGGATCTGTTCCTGAGCATCGACGTCGGCCTGCAGCGCGCCGCGCGCGATGCCCTCGCGCCGCACGACGGGGCAGTGGTGGCGATCGATCCGGCCACCGGCGAGGTGCTGGCCCTGGTCAGCAAGCCGGGGTTCGACCCCAATCCCTTCGTCAACGGCATTTCACACCGGGACTTCTCGGCCCTGCAGTCGGATCCCCACAAGCCTCTTTTCAATCGGGCACTGAGCGGCCAGTACCCGCCCGGTTCCACCTTGAAGCCCATCGTCGCCCTTGCGGGGCTCGAGGAAAACGTGACCACGGCGGAACGCCGGATGTTCGCGACCGGCTATTACCAGTTGCCGGGGCATGAGCGGCGCTATCGCGACTGGAGGCGGGGTGGCCACGGCTGGGTGGACATGAACCGGGCCATTACGGTGTCCTCGGATGTCTATTTCTACGATCTTGGACACAAGCTCGGTATCGACCGGATGGCACCCATGTTCGGTGCCTTCGGCATCGGGAGCCGGGTCGGCATCGACGCCACCGGCGAACGCCCCGGCATCCTGCCCAGCCGGGAATGGAAGCGGTCGGTGCAGAACCTGCAGTGGTTCCCCGGCGAAACGCTGATCACCGCCATTGGCCAGGGTTACATGCTGACCACGCCGCTGCAGCTCGCGGACGTGACCAGCACGCTGGCCAACCGTGGCCAGCGGGTGCAGACACGCCTGGTGCGTGCCATCCGAGACGGCGCCGACGGGGAACCGCTGGCCGAGCCGCTACGGTACCTGGACCCGGTGATCGCGAGCGATGCCCACTGGGACGTGATCCATCAGGCGCTGATCGACGCCGTGCATGCCCGGCACGGGACGGCCTGGGGCAGCATCGGCAGCACCTCGCCGCCCTATCGCATTGCCGGCAAGACCGGGACCGCCCAGGTCTTCAGTCTTGCCCAGGATCAGGAGTACGACGAGTCTGAGTTGGACCGAAGATTGTGGGATCACGCCCTGTTCATCGGCTACGCGCCCGCCGAAGCACCGGAGATCGCGGTTGCCGTGCTGGCCGAGCATGGGGGCAGTGGTGGCCGTGTGGCGGCCCCAATCGCACGCAAGGTGATGGACGCCTACCTGGCTTCGCTCGGACTTCTGGCCGAGGCGGAGGAGCAGCCATGATCAGCGTCACCGGGCGCGAGCTCACGCCTTCGCAATGGATCCTGCGCAGCCTTCGCCTCGACGGCACCTTGCTCGTGCTGATCGGCATCCTTCTGGCCATCGGCCTGGTGGTGCTGTTCAGCGCCACGGGAGAGAGTATCGAGGCGCTGCAGCGCCAGTCTGGCCGCATCGCTCTCGGGCTTGTCGCGCTGCTGCTGGTGGCACGTATTCCGGTATCCACGCTGCGGGCCTGGGCGCCGTGGCTGTTTCTGCTCGGTCTCGGCATGCTCATCGCGGTGATGCAGGCCGGCGATATCGGGAAGGGTGCGCGCCGCTGGCTGGACCTGGGGCTGATCCGCTTTCAGCCGTCGGAGATCATGAAGCTCGCAATGCCGCTGATGGTGGCCTGGTACCTGTCTCTGCGCAACGCACCGCCGCGGTTGCTCGACCTGCTCGTGGTCAGCGTGCTGATCGTCTTGCCGGTGCTGCTGGTCATGCGCCAGCCCGACCTGGGTACCGCACTGCTGATCGGCGCGGCGGGCTTGCTGGTGGTCTTTCTCGCCGGGCTTAGCTGGCGCTGGTTCCTGGGCGTGGGCCTCGCCATCGCTGCGGCGGTTCCCCTCTTGTGGTCGCAGATGCACGACTACCAGCGTCAGCGCGTCCTGACCCTGTTCAACCCCGAGTCCGATCCCCTGGGCGCGGGCTACCACATCATCCAGTCGAAGATCGCCATCGGATCGGGCGGTCTTTATGGCAAGGGTTGGCTGAACGGGACCCAGTCGCAATTGCAGTTTCTGCCCGAGCGCTCCACGGACTTCGTTTTCGCCGTCTATGCGGAAGAATTCGGTTTCGTCGGCATCGCGGTGTTGCTGGCGCTGTACTTCCTGATCGTCGCACGTGGCCTGTGGATCGCTGCGCTGGCGCAGGACCGCTTCTCGCGCCTGGTCGCCGGGAGCATCAGCCTGACCTTCGCCGTGTACATGGTGGTCAATATCGGGATGGTGAGCGGGATGCTGCCGGTGGTCGGGGTGCCCCTGCCCCTGGTCAGCTACGGAGGCACTTCGCTGGTGACGCTCATGGTGGGCTTCGGTATCCTGATGGCCGTTCATTCTCAACAGCGACTGGTGAATCGATGACTGGCATCCCCACGCGCATTGCAACGGGCCGCGTTCTTCTGCATGCATGCGCCCATGGCCTGCTGATCGTGCTGCTTGGGGCATGCTCCCTGCCGGGGGTGGCCGTGTCGCAATCCGAGTTTCGCGCCGGGGACCCCCCTTATCTCGAGCGTCCCGAGGTGCAGGATTTCATCGACGAGCGCGTCGCCGAGGGGATGGACCGCGCCCTGCTGGAGGGTTTGTTCGAAGATGTCGAGCCCCAGCAGCGCATCCTCGACCTGATCTCACGTCCCGCCGAGGCGCGGCCGTGGAAGGACTACCGGCCGATCTTCGTGAATGACCTGCGCATCGAGCGGGGCCGGGTGTTCATGGGCGAGGAGGCCTTCTGGCTCGAGCGCGCCGAGGAGGCCTTCGGCGTCGATCAGGCGCTGATTGCCGCCATCATCGGCGTGGAAACCAACTATGGTCGCAACCTGGGCAGCTTCCGGGTCGTCGATGCCCTGGTCACCCTGGGCTTCGACTATCCGCCGCGGCAGGATTTCTTCCGCAGCGAGCTGGGGCACTTCCTGCAGCTCGTGCAGGAAGAGGCGCTGGATCTGCGCGAGACCCGGGGATCCTATGCCGGTGCGATGGGGCGGGGTCAGTTCATCTCCTCCAGCTACCGGGCATACGCGGTCGATTTCGATGACAACGGCCGTCGTGACCTGATCAACTCCTGGCCCGATGCGATCGGAAGCGTCGCAAACTACTTCCGCCAGCACCATTGGCAGACGGGCGAGCCGGTTGTGGCCGGTGCCCGGGCCGACGGCGACGCATACGAGGCCCTGCTCGGCGGCGGCTACCGGGCGCGCTTCTCGCTGGCGGAGCTGGCTGAGCACGGCGTGTTCCCGACCGAGGCCGTGCCGGCCGACGGCCGATTCTCCCTGATCCGGCTGGAGGGCCGCGACGGTCCCGAGTTCTACCTTGGCTACCCCAACTTCTATGTGATCACCCGTTACAACCGCAGTCCCCTTTACGCGATGGCGGTCCACCAGTTGACGGAGGCGTTGCGGCAGTGACCCGCGGCTCGAGTGAAATCCGGTCCACGCTGGTCGTTGGACTTCCGGGGCGCGGGTTGTGAGGGGCACCCGACATCGCTTTGTCTGGAGCAGCGAGCGCATCGCGGCTGCGCTGGGGGTTGCCGGGTTCCTGCTGGCCTCCCTGCTCGTGCTGCTCGTGGGCTGTGGCGGCAGTCCGGATCGGCCGAGGCAGGTCGATGGGCATCCCTCGGTCGTCCCGCCCGACCTGGCATCGATTCCCGATGCTGTGCCGCGGTCCGAGCCGCCCAGCCGCTACGGGAACCCGCCGGAATACGAGGTCTTCGGGCAGCGCTACCGGACGCTGGTATCCAGTGACGGTTTTGAACAACGTGGCCTCGCATCCTGGTACGGCACCAAGTTCCACGGTCGTCGCACCTCCAGCGGCGAGCCCTACGACATGTTCGCGATGACCGCGGCGCACCGGGAATTGCCCCTGCCTAGCTATGTCGAAGTCACGAATCTGGACAACGGCAAGCGCGTCGTCGTGCGTGTGAACGACCGTGGCCCGTTCGTCGCTGGACGCGTGATCGATCTCTCCTACGCGGCAGCGCACCGGATCGGTATGGTGGAAAAGGGCGTTGCCTCTGTGCACATCCGCGTGGTCAGCCCGGCCGGGGAGGAGGCTCGACCGCTCCGGGTTGCCGGAACCGAAACCCCCGGCGGTCCGGGGCCTCAGCAGCGCGACAGCGCCGGGACCGAGCCACGATTCGTGCAGGTGGGTGCCTTTGCCGACCGCAGTGCGGCCGAACGGGTCCGGGACGACCTTGGCAGTCTCGGGTTTGCCCAGGTGCGCGTCACCACCCTGTCCTCCACCTCCGGGAGAGCGTTGCACCGGGTACGGATCGGGCCCCTGGATGACCCCTCGGCGGTACGGGACGTCGAGGAGAGACTGCAGCAGGCAGCACTGCAGGACTACCGGATCGTGATTGACTAGCCGCTCCCACTCGTGCTCCACCAGCGGATCCCTGTACGGGATTCAAACTCTTGCCCCTTTCTCACCGCCCAATGTTCAGGTTGATCAATCGATGAAGAAGTCCTTCGCATTCCTGCTCGTCTCTGTTGCACTCGCCCTGTTTCTGCCATTGCTGCCGGCGCTGGCCCAGACGCCAACGCTGCCGACCCCGGGCGCGACAGGGATCGCCTCGCTCGGTGTGATCCCGCAGCCGCCCTCGGACATCACTGCGAAGAGCTACATCCTGATCGACTTCGACTCCGGTCTGCCCATCGCCGCGCTGGATCCGGACGTGGAGCGGGAGCCGGCCAGCCTCACCAAGCTGATGACGGCCTACGTGGTCTTCGGCGAGATCAAGTCGGGGAAGATCAACCTCGCCGACAAGGTCACGATCAGCGAGCGTGCCTGGCGCACCGGCATGCAGGGGGCCTCGCGCATGTTCATCGAGGTGGGCGAGCAGGTGCGGGTCGAGGATCTGTTGCGCGGCATGATCGTGCAGTCGGGAAACGATGCATCGACCGCCCTCGCCGAACTGGTGGCGGGCTCCGAAGGGGCCTTCGTGGATCTGATGAACGCCCAGGCGCGGGTCCTGGGGATGAACCGGTCCTACTTCACCAACCCGCACGGCCTGCCCAGCGATGAGGCGCAGTACACCACGCCCGCGGACATGGCCCGGCTTGCACGCGCTTTGATCAGGGATTTTCCCGACTCTTACGGCTATTATAGTGAAAAATCATTTAAATACAACAATATAGAACAGTCAAACCGGAACCTTCTGCTCTGGCGGGACGAGAGCTTCGATGGCCTGAAGACCGGCTGGACCTCCGCCGCAGGGTACAACCTGGTGTCCTCGGCGAAGCGGAACGAGCGGCGACTGATCGCGGTGGTGATGGGGATCGACGCGCCGAACCATCAGCGTGGCGGCATCATCCGCGCGAACGAATCCCAGGCCCTGATCAACTGGGGCATCCGTTTCTTCGAGTCACGCAAGCTGTTCGAGGCTGGCGCTGTGCTGAGCGAACCGCGCGTCTACAAGGGCGGGAACACCACGGTGGCCGCAGGGCTGGCCGAACCGTTCTGGGTCGTGCTGCCGCAGGGTCAGGGTGACCGCCTGGAAGCCAGCATGGAACTCCACGGGCCCCACATGGCGCCGCTTGCGGCGGGTGATGCGCTGGGCGAAGTCATCGTGACCCTGCGCGGGGAGGTGCTGGCGCGGCAGCCGTTGGTGGCGCTGGAGGCGGTGGATTCCGGCGGCATATTCCGCTGGCTCTGGGACAGCGCGGCGCTGGCACTCCGTTCCGCCTGGCCGTTCTGACCGGCCGTGATCGCCTATTTGAATGGCGAGTATCTGCCGCCCGAGAAGGCCTGCATTTCGCCGCTGGATCGGGGTTTCCTGTTCGGGGACGGGGTCTACGAGGTCATCCCGAGCTATGGCGGGAAGCTGTTTCTGCTCGACGCGCACCTCGAGCGGTTGGGCCGGTCGCTCGCCGCCATCCGCCTCCCCGATCCGATGCCCGATGGCGGCTGGGCGGAGATGCTGGAGCGCCTGTTGCAGGAAAACCCGGGCGCCGACCGGTCGGTCTACCTGCAGGTGACCCGGGGTGCAGCCCCGCGTGATCACGCCTTTCCGGGCCAGGCGACGGCGACCGTGTTCGCGATGGTGAGTCCGATCGCGCCGCAGGGTCCCGCCGTCGCCGGGGCCGGAGTCAGCGCAATCACCGCCCCCGATCAGCGCTGGGGCCGTTGCGACATCAAGTCGGTGGCCCTGCTCGCAAACGTGCTCGCCCGGCAGCAGGCGGCCGACTGCGCCGCAGTCGAGGCGATCCTGTTGCGGGGCGGTCTGCTCACGGAGGGGGCCGCGAGCAATGTCTTCGTGGTCACGGACGGTGTCGTGCGTACCACGCCGCTGGGTCCTGCGATTCTGCCGGGCATCACCCGAGCCTTCCTGCTGGGGGTGCTGCGCGCCGGGGGGCGGGACTGTCGGGAAGAGCCGGTGCCCGAAGTCGAACTGCGCGCGGCTGACGAGATCTGGTTGACCAGTTCGACCAAGGAAGTGCTTCCAGTCACGCGGCTCGATGGACAGCCTGTCGGTGACGGGCGTCCGGGTCCCGTCTGGCGTGAGGCCCTGGACCGGTATCGGCAGGCGCGCTACCGTGCGATGAATGGTTCGGCGGGGAGAGAGGTCACGCATGACTGAGGAACGCGAGACGCTGCTCGAGTTTCCGTGCCGGTTCCCGATCAAGGTCATGGGCGAGGCACATGCCGAATTCTTCGCGGATGTCGAAGCCTGCATCGCACGGCACCTGCCCGATCGCGACGCGGTCGACATCGTCCACCGCGAGTCCCGGGGCGGGAATTACGTGGGCGTGACCATCACCCTGACGGCGACCAGCCAGGAGCAGCTCGACGCTCTCTACCGGGCGCTGGGAGAATGCGCCCGGGTGCGCATGGTGCTCTAATCAGCGTCGCGCCTGCCTCACCGCCTGCGCCGGAAACGGCGACCGGGATGCTCCATTGCTACCGGCTGGGATTGCAGCCCTACGTGCCGGTCTGGCGGGCGATGCAGCTGCATCTGCGGGAGCGTGGTACCGAAGGCGCGGATGCCCTGTGGCGCGTACAGCACCCACCGGTCTTTACCCTTGGCCGCAATGCGAGGCCGCAACACCTCCTGGCTCCAGCCGCGATCCCGGTGATCCGTGTCGACCGTGGCGGGCAGGTCACCTTCCACGGCCCGGGGCAGCTGGTCCTGTACGTACTGCTCGACCTGCGGCGTCATCGCCTGGGCGTCCGCGGGCTGGTGGAATTGCTGCAGGGAGCGGTCATCGACACCCTGGCCGGCTTTGGCATCCCGGCGGAGGGGCGCCCCGACGCCCCGGGCGTCTACGTCGATGGCGCCAAGATCGCGGCGCTGGGGCTGCGCGTACGCAATGGCTGCAGCATGCATGGGCTGGCGCTGAACGTGCGTCCGCGGCTTGCGGAATTCGGGCGCATGGACGCCTGCGGCTATCCCGGGCTGGCCAGCACCTCCATGTTCGCATTGGGCCAGCGTAGCGATCCGGACCAGGTGGCGGCGCCGCTGGAGCAGCGGCTTGCGGCGCGTCTGGGCTGTGTTCTGGAACCCGTCCACACCCTGCCCGAGCCACTGGTCAGGATGCTGGCGCGAGGCAGCGAACGTTGATCCGATACGCGCTGTTCAGGCCACGATCTCGCGCGCCTGCTGGTCGGCATGGTAGGACGACCGCACCATCGGGCCGCTGGCGACCTGGCGGAAACCCATTTCACGCGCCCGGTCCGCCAGTTCGTCGAATTCTTCCGGGTCCAGGTAACGTTCCACCGGCAGGTGGTGGCGGCTGGGTTGCAGATACTGGCCGAGGGTCAGCATCTCGCAGCCGTGCGTACGCAGGTCCTGCAGGACTTCGAGCAGTTCGTCCCGCGTCTCGCCGATCCCCAGCATCAGTCCGGACTTGGTCGGGACGCCCGGGTGCTGCGCGCGGAAGGCCTCGAGCAGGTCCAGCGACCACTCGTAATCGGAACCCGGTCGCGCCTTGCGATACAGGCGCGGGACGGTTTCCAGATTGTGATTGAAGACGTCCGGCGGTGCCGCGTGCATGATTTCCAGGGCGGTCTTCATGCGGCCCCGGAAGTCCGGGACGAGGATCTCGATGCGCGTCTGCGGGTTCATTCCGCGCACGGCCTGGATGCAGGCCACGAAATGCGCCGCGCCCCCGTCGCGCAGGTCATCGCGGTCCACCGAGGTGATGACCACGTAGGCCAGGCCCATGGCCTGGATGGTCTCGGCCAGATGCCGGGGTTCATCGGGGTCCAGGGGGTTGGGGCGGCCGTGCGCGACGTCGCAGAAGGGGCAGCGGCGGGTGCAGATGTCGCCCATGATCATGAACGTCGCCGTGCCGTGGGCGAAGCATTCGCCGAGATTCGGGCAGCTGGCTTCCTCGCAGACGGTGTGCAGGCGCTGTTCACGGAGGATGCGCTTGATCCGCTGGACCCCTGGGGCCGCCTGGCTCTGCGCCCGAATCCAGCGCGGCTTGCGCAGCGGCTGTTCCGTCGGCGTGATCTTCACCGGGATCCGCGCGACCTTGTCGGCGGCCCGAAGCTTCTCGCCCGGTTGCGGACGTTTGCGGGTCTCCATGCAGTGCTCCCTGTCGTGTTGCGCGCCTGGCCGTTGCCGGTTTGGCCTGATAGTCCACTATGCCATCGGCCCCGCGGGCATGCACGACGCCCGCCTCACGGTCGGGTTTCCCGCCCTCCCCAAGCCCAGACGATTATGGCGATGCGCGCCACCCGAGAGTAAAAGGACTCGCCCGGCTGCTTGAGTGGAAGCGCCCATGGAGTGCGGCGGCTTGCCGCCGCTGTCGTGAGCTGGGTTATCCCTGACGCCAGATAGCGAGGCCCGTCGGGTTACGCCCTTTGGGCTAACCCGACCTACGGGTTGCGGCTTTTCATCTTCAGTGGTGGCGGAGGGCTATGACAGTTGGCCCTGACCCAAACTCCCGCACTCCATAATCGGGCCGTAGGCTGTATCTGCCGTGGCTTCGTGAGTCATCGCGCGCCTCGCAGGCGGAAGGTGACCGCGCCCGTTGGATCGACGAGGCCTTGGGCGCGCAGCCAGGCATCCGCGTCTTCGCTATCGTGGAGGAACCAGGCCCGGGTGGAACCCAGGCGGAAGCTGTAGCCCCAGGCGTCCATGTCCGCCATCAGGGCATCGCGGCCGATGTCGGGCAGCTGGTCGGCCAGCAGGATCTGCAGGCGGCAGACCGCCGCTTCCTCCAGGTCGTCGCCGCCGGCATCGGTGTGCACGCCGGCGCGGCCGGACGGATCCATGCAGATCAAGTGGCAGGCCTCGTGCAGGGCGGAGTGGATCGGCGTGTCCGGGCGCACATGCAGGTTCAGGCCAACGATGCCCGCTTCCGAGTCACCCCAGTAGCTGCCCGGGAGTGCGGCGTCTGCGGGGTGCAACCGCAGATCGATGCCAAAACGGGCGAGCAGCGCGCGCAGCGCCGGAAGTCGCTGCGGCACACAGCGGTGCAGGCTGTCGCCGAGCGCGGGGACGGCCTCCGCCTGCGATCCCTGCCGGTCGGAAACCATCCCGGTCAGGATCCGGCGTACTCCTCCGGCGTCATCGCCCGGATGGACAGGGCATGCACGGCGCCGCTGGCGATCTCGTCGCGTACGGTCGCGTAGACCGTTTGGTGCTTCTTCACCGCGTTCATGTCGGCAAACATCGGGCTGACGACCAGGGCCTCGAATTTGCCCTCGCCGCCGGTGACCTCGACCTTCTCGGCCTCGGGCAGGCGGGAACGAATCAATTCGGCGACTTCATTGGATTGCATGGCCTTCTCCATTTCAGAGTTTGCGCGAAAGCGCGCATCATAGCCAAATCGCGTACTCCCCACAGCCAGACCCACGGGAGGTCGGGACAACGGATGTTCTGCGGGCATACGGGAACTCCGTGAGGGGCCTACGACCAAAATGGGATACATCCGTCCACAGGGAGACAGGCAATGATCTTCAGGCAACTGTTCGAGATCGAGTCATCGACGTACACCTATCTGTTGAGTTGCCCGGATACCGGCACGACGGCGCTGATCGACCCGGTGATCGAGACCGTGGAACGGGATCTCGAGGTGTTGCAGCAACTCGGCCTGAGGCTGGATTACGCGATCGAGACGCACATCCACGCCGACCACATCACCGGTGGGCGCATGCTTCGCGAGCGCACCGGCTGCAAGCTGGCCGGGGCGGCGCTGGACGGTCTGCCCTGCCGGGACATCGGTCTCCGCGAGGGGGAGCCGATGCGCATCGGGAACCTGGTGCTGAATCCGCTGTTCACGCCAGGGCACACCGACACACACCACGCCTTCCTGCTCGATCACGCCGGTCTGCCGATGCTGTTTTCCGGCGATGCCCTGCTGATCGAGGCCTGCGGCCGCACCGATTTCCAGTCGGGCGATGCCGGGACGCTCTATCACTCGATCCACGACAAGTTCTTCGTGCTGCCCGACGAGACACTGGTCTACCCGGCCCACGACTACTCCGAGCGTCAGATCACCACGATCGGCCAGGAGAAGATGCGCAATCCCCGCCTGGGGAAGGACCGGACGCTCGAGGAGTTCGTGCAGATCATGAACGACATGGACCTGCCCTATCCGAAGAAGATCGACTGGGCCCTGCCTGGCAACGAGGCCTGCGGCGCCTGTCCGGACAATCTGCCACCCGAGAAGGAACGCTTGTGCGAGCTTGACCGCCAGGGCTGAGGGCCTGCCCGTGGGCGGCGCGGCGGGTTGGCGGCCTCCCTGCCGGCTGGTCGCGCACGCCCCCCGGCCCCGGTTTCGGGTGTTGGCGTTCACCGCCTTCGCCCTGGCGGTGACGACGGGTCATGCCGCCGACAGCGGCCGGGGATTCCAGCTCGATCTCGACATCGACGCCGCGGTACACGATGCCTTTGCTGCCGAGAATCTGCGAGCCCGGGTGTCCTGGGTCGAGCGCCAGCCCAGTTTCGAACTGCGAGCCGACGGCCTCCGGCTCCCTGAGCCCGTGGGCAGTGTCAGGGATCTGCACCTGTCCTGCCCGAGGGTGGACCTGACCACCGAGAGACTGGTCTGTGCGCAGGCGCGTCTCAGCGCAAGGGCGCCGGGTTGGCACCTCGATGCCGCGACGCTGGCCTTCGACTGGGACCGAAGCGCCGGGAAGGTCCATTTCTCCTTGCCGTGGCCGGGGCTGTTCCAGGGCCGGGGGCGGGTTGCCGGCTCCATCGAGGCGGCGGGAGTGCGCCTTGACCTCGACCTTGCGGGGATCGATCTGCACGCGCTGATTCGCTCCGGCCTGATCCCCACTGAGCTTCCGGTGACGGTGGAGTCCGGCCTGGCTGCAGTTTCGGGGCAGCTCGACACCCGAACGCGGGTGCCCACCGTCCGTGGGAATCTGGCCCTGTCCGGCCTGACCTTCACCGATGATGCCGGTCTGCGCGCGGGTGAGGCCGTCGCAGCCGAGGGCAGCCTCAGGCACGGAGGCGATGGCTCTGAGATTCAGCTCCGGTTTACCGATGGAGCGGTATTCTTCGATCCATGGTTCCTGGACTTTGCTGAGGTGGGGCCTGTGGACGCGAGTGTGTCGGGATTGCGGTTCGGGCCGCCGGAGACGGGAACGAGAGACCTGCATGCCGTCTCGGCGCAGCTTACGCTGGGCGACCACGCGGAAGTGCGCGGTGCGGACCTGCGCTATGCCGGCGGCAAGCTGGAACAGGGTGACATCGCCTGGGAAGGCCACCGTCTGGACGTCGTTGGTGAGTGGCTGGCACAACCTCTGCTCGCGGGTACGGTGCTCGGACGGACCCGCTTCCAGGGAGAGGCCCGCGGAGCCCTGAGCGTTGCCGACGGACGGCCCCGTGCCGCGCGGGCCAAGTGGCAGGCACTCGGCATGAAGGACGAAGGCGGGCGGTTCGCGTTGGAGGGTTCAGTCGGGCAGTTGGACTGGCGGGACGATGTGGCGGGCGCCGATTCCCGGATCTCCGCCACGGCCGGCGAGATCTACGGTCTGCCAGTGGGGGCTTTCGATGCGCGACTGCGGCTCGAGCCCCGGGGGTTCGTCCTGCTCGAGCCGCTCTTCATCCCGGTGCTTGACGGCGGCCCCGGCGTCGATACCCTGAGAGTGACCGTAGGGCCCGACGGTCCCGAGGTTCAGTTCGAGGGCGGGCTTCGCGCAATGAGCCTGGAGCTGCTGACGGAAGCGCTCGGCTGGCCCCGCTTCGCCGGCAAGCTGGCCGGCATCATCCCGCGGGTGTTCTATGACACGGACGGGTTGCGGGTCGACGGACGCCTGCTGGTGCAGGTCTTCGACGGCGAGGCGGTATTCAGCGGCCTGCTTATCCGTGATCTCTTCGGGGTCGCGCCGGTTCTGGAGGTTTCCGCCGATATCCGGCGCCTGGAACTGGAACTGTTGACACGTGCCTTCGACTTCGGGCGTGTCGAGGGTCGGCTGTCGGGCAGGGTCGACGACCTGATGCTGGTGGACTGGCAGCTTCAGCGCATGCGGCTCGTCCTGAACACACCGCTCGATGATCCGGGCCGTCGGCGGATCAGCCAGCGTGCAGTGGAAAACCTGACCGCCATCGGCGGCGGGATCCAGGGCGCGCTGTCGATGGTCTTTCTGCGTTTGTTTGAGGACTTTTCCTACCGGCAGCTGGGTTTCAGCTGCGCGCTCGATGGCGAGGTCTGCGTGGCCGAGGGTGTGGCCGATCTCCCGGACGGGTCGTTCGTGCTGGTGCAGGGCGGTGGGCTGCCCCGGATCGAAGTGATCGGTCACAACCGAAGGGTGGATTGGCCGGAGCTGGTCCGCCGCCTGGATGCCATTCGAGAAGGTCCACCGCCTGTTGTACAGTAAGGCTCGAAGCAAAGATGCCGCCTTTTTTACCCGCCCCGAACCGTGGAGTAGCGTCATGAAGACCGTGCAGCGTTTGTCGGCGATCGTCCTGGTCGCGCTGGTGACCAGTGCCTGTGTCACGATCCACATCTATTTCCCGGCGGCGGCGGCCGAGGAGGCGGCGCGAACCATCGTTCGCGATGTGCTGGAGATCAACGGGCCACCCGCAGGCGAACCGGGTGCGGCCACCGAACCCACCAGCCGCGCTATCGCACCGGGACCCGGCCTGAGTCTCCTCGCCTGGACGATGGACCGTCTGGTGCCGGCAGCGGCTGCGCAGACTCCGGATCTGCGCGTCGAGACGCCGACCACCAGCCGTCTGCGTGCGTCGATGCGCGCGAGGAATGCGCAGCTGGCGCCGCATTTCCGCAGCGGCGCCATCGGCTTCGGAAACGACGGGTTTGTGGCGGTTCGGGACCTCTCCGAGGTGCCGCTGCGCGAGCGTTCGGAGGTCCAGCGTCTGGTTCGGGAGGAGAACGCCGACCGCAGCGCGATGTACAGGGAAATCGCGCGCGCCAATGATCGGCCGGACTGGGAGCAGAATATCCGCGATACCTTCGCACGGGTGTGGGTGGATGAAGCGCCGTCCGGCTACTGGTACCAGGACGGCGGCGGCAACTGGCGGCAGAAGTGAACTCGCCCGCAGCCGAAGCCGGCCGCCTCGGGCGCTGGTGGGGGCGGGCGGACGAACTGCTCAACCGTGCCGACCTGGCCGTATTGCCTCGTTGGCAAGCCCTGCTCGTGGGCATCTTCCGCGGTCTTGCCGGCATCGTTCGCGAGGCCACCGAGGGCCAGTTGACCCTGCGCGCGATGAGCCTCGTGTATACCACCCTGCTTTCCGTGGTGCCACTCCTGGCGTTGTCGTTCTCCGTGCTCAAGGCCTTCGGTGCCCACAACGCGGTCGAGCCCCTGATGCTGGGGCTGCTGGAGCCCCTGGGCGAGCAGGGGGTGGAGATTACGCAGAACGTCTTGACCTTCGTCGACAACATGCGCGTTGGCGTACTCGGTTTCGTGGGGCTGCTCTTCCTCGTCTACACGGTGATCTCCCTGGTGCAGAAGATCGAACTGGCCTTCAACGGCATCTGGCAGATCGAGGGTACGCGCAGCCTTGGTCAGCGCTTCAGCAATTACCTGTCGGTGATCATGATCGGGCCACTGCTGGTGGTATCGGCGCTGGGGGTGACTGCCACAGTGATGTCCTCCGCGCTGATGCAGCGGATCACTGCGGTCGAGCCCCTCGGCACCCTGTTCGAAACGGCTGCCACTCTGCTGCCCTATGGACTGATCGTCGCCGCGTTCACCTTCATTTACATGTTCGTGCCCAATACGCGCGTGCGGTTTTTGCCCGCATTGATCGGCGCGGTGGTCGCCGGGATCCTCTGGCAGGCGGTCGGGTGGGGGTTCGCAACGGTGGTGGCCGGTTCCGCACGCTACGATGCGATCTACTCCGGCTTTGCGATCATGATCCTGCTGCTGATCTGGATCTACCTGGCCTGGCTCATCCTGCTGGTGGGTTCGAACATTGCCTTTTATATCCAGTACCCGGAGTACATCCGCGTGCGCGGCGCCGGGATGAAGGTTTCCGGCGCCATGCGCGAACGCTTGGGTCTCCACTTGATGGCGATGGTGGGTCAGCGCTTCCTCACAGGGGAAAAGGCTCCGACCCTCGATGAGGTGGCGCACGAACTGCAGGTCCCCAGCCGAGCCCTCGGCGGCGCGGCCGAGGCCCTGCGGAAGGCGGAGCTGCTGGTGGTTGCGGGGGAGGATGACCCGCGCTATCTGCCGGGCCGGGACCTGGCGGAGATCAAGGTCAACGAGGTTCTCACAGCCCTTCGCCACGACGAGGGTGACCACCGGTATCAGCGCCTGGCAGGTCACTCGGCGGTGGAAAGCCTGGTCTCGCGGGTCGAGGATTCGCGTTCCGAGGCACTCGATTCGCTCAGCCTGCGCGACCTGCTGACAAAGGACGACGCCACCGTAGGTCGGGTTAGCGCAGCGTAACCCGACAAACCGAGACGGCGGGTTACGCTGCGCTAACCCGGTCTACTTTCGGGACTGGAAGAGGAAATAGACGCCGGCGGCGATGAAGATGGCTGCGATCACCAGCGCGCCGACGCCGCCCATGCTCTGGCCTTCGCTGACGGTGAGGCGGCTCAGGAAGATCTCGCCGGTGTAGAGCGCATACGTGCCGATACCGATCAGCACCAGGCCGATGATCACCAGACCTCCGTCGATGCGCCGACGCCTCATGTCCCGGACTCCCGCCGTTGCCCTTGGTCGGGCTTACTGACCACGCTGGGTATCGCCACGACGGTCCCTGCGCTGTTCCGCATCCTGCCACTGGTGCATGTCCTCGGCCTCCCGCTCACTGCCCCGCAGGCGCCGGTCGCCCCGCCGGCCCTCGTCTTCCCATTGGCGCCGGTCATAACGCGGGAAGTCACGGCTGTCGTCGCGTGGACGTTGTGCATCGCGCACGTAATCGCGCTCGGCCGCACCTCCGCGGTCATCGCGCGGACCAAGCCATCTGTCCGCCTCGCGACGCGGTTCGTGCTGCCAGACGGGTTCGCGATCGCCCCGGTAGTCGGGGGTACCGGGTCCCCATGGCGAGGGGCGTTGTTCCGCGCGCGGGTCTCTGGGGCCGGCATAGGGTGGTGGAGCCGGCATTTGACCCTGCTGGCCGCGCCAACCGTATGCGGGTGCCTGCGGTGGCGGGCCGGGCCTCTGTTCCGCCTGGCCCCGCCAACCGTAGGCGGGCGCTTGCGATGGCGGTCCCGGCATCTGCGCTTCCTGGCCCCGCCAGACATGCGCGGGCGCATGCGGCGGGGGCTGTGCGGAGACCTCGGCCACCAGGAACAGGCCCAGCAGCAGTGCGGGCCCCGCCGTGGCGATCAGGCGACGGTATCGCGCGCGTGGCTTGCTCGTCATGGTGTCCTCTCTGTGATGTGTCTGCCACTCCATCATACGCGCGGCGCGTAAACGATGACGGAAGCGCCTTTCGATCTGTGGCTGGCGTCAGTCCCGATAGAGGTAGTCGCGGGTGACGGGCACCGCCTCGTGCTGCTTCGCCAGCTGCACGTGAAAGACGACCTGGTCCCAGTGCCGGAAGGTGCCTTCACAGGAGGCGAGGTAGAACTCCCACATCCGGCAGAAGCGTTCGTCGAAGCGTTCGGCCACCTCCGCCCGAACGGACTGGAAGCGGCGGAGCCACTCGGCGAGCGTATCGGCATAGTGCAGTCGCCAGACCTCGAGATCGGTGACCATCAGGGGGGTGGGTTCGATTGCCGCTGACAGTTCCGACAGGGCAGGGGTGTACCCCCCGGGAAAGATGTAGCGGCGCAGCCAGGCGTTGGTCGTACCCGGGGCACTGGTGCGGCCTATGGTGTGTAGCAGGGCGACCCCGTCTTCCTTCAGCAGGTCGTTGAGCTGCTCGAAGAAAGCGCCGTAGTAGGGTTGGCCCACGTGCTCGAACATCCCGACGCTGACAATACGGTCATACTGCCCCCGATGTTCGCGATAATCGCGGAAGTGAAACGCCACCTGGTCTTCGAGTCCGCGCCGGACGCATTCCTCGCGGGCGACGCGCAGCTGCTCGCGCGACAGCGTGAGCCCGTCGACCGACACGCCGTGCTCGCGGGCGAGATGCATCGCGAGCCCCCCCCAGCCGCTCCCGACATCGAGCACACGCATGCCCGGCTTGAGGCGCAGCTTGCGCGCAATCATCCGGCACTTCGCCTCCTGGGCCTCTTCCAGGGTCATGTCGGGACGCTCGAAGTACGCGCAGGAGTAGAACATGCCGCGATCCAGGAAACGGCGGAACAGCCACTCGTCGAGGTCGTAGTGGTGGGAAACATTCCGGTAGGCGCGGCGGACCCGATTACTCTGTTGCAGGGCCTTTTGCAGGAAGCCCAGGGGCTTGCGGGAGCGGTTGGCAAAGAATCCCGCGAAGTTGCCCATGGTGACGTTGAGCAGGGCAGGCAAGCCTTCTTCGCCACAGTCCCAACCCCCCTCCATGTAGGTCTGGCCGAACTCGAAGCCAGGGTCGTAGGCGATGCGTCGCAAGGCAGCGGGGTCCTTGAAACGGATGGTTGCCTCCGGCTGCCCCGCCCCGAACCGACGTTCGGATCCGTCCGGCAGTTGGATGCTCAGCGTGCCGTGACGAACGTTTTCTTCCAGAAGTTTGAAGAGCGTCATGTCATCGTCCGTGAGGCAGTGGGTGGAAACCACAAATTATTCCCAGCTTCGTACGTTAGCGCAAAGCGGCTGCCGCCTGTCGCCGCTCGATGTTTCGCCGCGTCTGTTCTCTTGCTCCCGGCCACCGGCATCTGCCGCGCCCGCTGATCGTGCGTCAGCCTGTCTCTAGCAATCCATGCCGCTGCAGAAGCCGCAGCAGCTGCGCGAGCCTGGCCTGGATCGCCGCACGCAGGTGTTCCGGCCTCTTGTTCCCCAGCAATCTGTTCAGCGCCGGGTCCCGAACCGTGGCAGTAAGCATCGCCTCGACGACGCTCGCCTGATCGCGTCGCCCGTCGAGGAGGGCCAATATCCGCGCGGAGACCGGATCCAGTTGCAGTGCCTGGTGCCGCGGCGTCGGTATCAGGTTTTCTCCCTCGCCGGCCAGGATACAGGCGATCCGCAGTGCCTTCGGGCGGGCCGTCGCTTTGGCCCCGGGTTCGACGCTGGTCGTGCCGTGGGCGCCGGGCTCGCAGAGCGTGGGCTGCAGTGCGCCGGAGATGAAGAGGTTGAAGAGTTCCTGCATCAGCACCCCGGTGTCGGCGGCGGGCGAACCGGCTTTCCCTGCGGCCTGCTCAACGGCTGCCGGTAGCAGCTCCGCGAGATTCCGGGCACGGGGGAAGCTCTTTGCCAATTCGTCGAGAAAGGCGCGGAGCAGGGGGCTGTCGGCCTGGAAGCTCTG
>Ga0209498_1000489_pt1 | contig 24242 bp, 21 predicted proteins | sample WalLakDeSediment_FD_184131 | JGI IMG/M metagenome (GOLD analysis project Ga0209498, IMG submission 184131) | Lake sediment microbial communities from Walker lake, Nevada to study Microbial Dark Matter (Phase II) - Walker Lake 11/02/13 Deep... | ecosystem: Environmental > Aquatic > Freshwater >...
TTTGTATCGCAAGATACGTATTGATTAGTATCTAGCTTCGCAGGATATGTATTGGTACAAATTTATACAAATCTAAAGGATACGTATTTACAAATCCTATACAAAATCAAATTAGTAAAATTTGTATATTTGTATCGCAAGATACGTATTGATTAGTATCTAGCTTCGCAGGATATGTATTGGTACAAATTGATACAAATCTAAAGGATACATATATACAAATCCTATACAAATTAAAGAATGGTGAGTTCTTATTAATAAATATTTATGATTATCTTAGCAATTGAAACATCTTGTGACGAGACAGCTATTGCGGTCTTAGAAATAAAAGGCCAAAATTTTAAGGTTCTGGCTAATTTGGTGTCTTCGCAAATTAATATCCACAAAAAATACGGCGGGGTAGTGCCAGAAGTAGCGGCGCGCAAGCATTTGGAAAATATACTGCCGCTTTTGGACAAGGCTTTAAAACAAGCAAAAATTAAGCCAAAAGAAATTGATATTATTGGCGTGGTCAATGGCCCGGGCTTAATTACTTCTTTAATTGTTGGCATTGAAACAGCCAAGACTTTAAGTTTGGTTTGGCAAAAGCCTTTAATAGCAGTCAATCATATTAAAGCCCATATTCTGGCCAATTTGCTTAAAGGCGAGCAAGGAAAATTGCAGGAAATTAAATTCCCGGCTTTATGCCTGGTTGTTTCTGGCGGCCATACTTCCTTGGTTTTATTAAAGGATTGGCATAACTTTAAAACCATTGGCCAAACTCGCGATGATGCAGTTGGCGAAGCTTTTGATAAAGTGGCGAAAATACTTGGATTGGGTTATCCAGGCGGTCCGATTATTGCTAAACAGGCTGAAAATGCGGATAAAGATTATTTTAAATTGCCGCGGCCAATGATTAATTCTGCTGATTTTGATTTTTCTTTTTCCGGCTTAAAAACAGCGGTTAAATATGAATGGGAAAAAATTAAATTCAAAGATAATGAGGCAATTAGGAACATGGCAGCGTCTTTTCAGCAGGCTTGTATAGACGTATTAATTAGTAAAACAATCGCTGCCGCCCAAAAATACAAAGTAAAATTAGTCTTGCTGGGAGGTGGTGTTTCGGCGAATAAAGAACTGCGACAACAATTAGAGTTGGCAGTTGAGCAGTTAAAAAATGTTAAGTTTTATCAGCCTGATTTGCATTTGACGACTGACAATGCTTTAATGGTTGCAGTAGCAGCTTTTTTTGAAGCCCAAAAAGGTTTGGCTAAGTTTAAAGATAATTGGACTAAGGTGAAAGTTGATCCTAACCTTGAGTTATAATTTTCAATTTGTAATTTTTAATTTTTATTTAATTTTTAATTTTTCAATAATTAATATTTGAAAACTCAGGCATTAAAAATTTATTGTAAATTAAGAATTAAGAATTTATATTTACATGAAAATAATAATCAAAACTGAACAAGATACTAAAAACTTCGCCGCCAAATTAGCCAAGTCGCTTAAAGGCGGTGAGATTATTGCTTTGGAAGGGGATTTGGGCGCAGGCAAGACAACCTTGACTCAGTATTTGGCCAAAGCTTTGGGGGTTAAAAAAAACATAACCAGTCCGACTTTTGTTTTAATGAAAATTTATAAAGTAGAAATCAAAAAGTATAAACTAGACAGGCTGGTTCATGTTGATTGCTACCGCCTGGATGATCCCCAAGAGCTTTTTTATTTGGGCATTGAGGAATATTTAAATAAAGAAAATACTATTGTTATAATAGAATGGGCTGATAAGATAAAAAAATATTTAAAAAAGTTTAAAAATATTATCTGGCTCAAGATTAAAATTAAAAACAAGCAAAGAGAAGTTTTAATTAAAAACTGACTTTTGTGTTTGAATATGTTCTTATGAAAAATAAGAAAATTAACGATTAAATAAAATTTTATGCCAAAATTTAATTTTGAAGATAGAATTGTCGCTGGGATTGACCGCCGTTCTGCTATGGGCGGAGATTTGTCAGATTTTCAGAAACCTTTTAGAAAAGCCGCTGAAGAAGCAGAACAAGAAGTTGTGGAAGAAGGTCGAGTTTCAGCAAAAGAGCATGAAAAAGATCAAGCCTGGGTTTTAGAAGAACAAAGGCGCAGGGATGAAGGCAATAAACCTGAAGAGAAAGAATATAAGGAAAAAGTCGATGCCACAACAGCTTTAATGAGATATTTTTTTAAAGATCCTAAAGAAGGCGAAAGAGGCGTTACAGTCATACCGACTGGCAATTATGATAGATTAAAATCTGATATCAGATTTATTTTAAAAGCTAAAGATAATCCATTGGGTGTTTGTGTTGATAGTGTATTAACTGATGAAGCATTTGATTTCGTGAGTAAAAAAAGGATGAAAGATATTCAAGAAGGTAAAATTGAATCATTGGCAACAGACAAATTAAAATATATTTATGAGGAAGATATCGCTGGGGAATTAATACCTAAAATTCGATTAGTTTTAAAAAGGCCGGAAATTAAAAAAATGATCGAAGCAACAGCCGAAGTAGGCGATCCCAAGGCCGGATTAACAGATAAGGAATTGGAAATAAAAAGGGATGCCAGGCTGGATATTGAAAAACAGTTACATTTATATATAAAAAGAATAGATGAGGTGATAGCTAAAACAATGGTTGGGAAAGGAGTTTCTCAGGCAGAAGCGGCAAAACTGAAGATAATTAAAGAAAAATTAGAAAAATTTAAAGAATGTTTTTAAAAAAATTTAGATAATTTAAACCGCTCATGGTAAATCCAGGAGCGGTTTTTAGTTGATGATTTTTTATTCTTCGTTTTTTTTTGAACCCTTTTTTAGGGCAGCCCTTTTAAAGTGCAGTTCCATAGCATCAGCCAATGGCAATATCGGACCACTTTTATCAAATATTTTCTGAATTCTTTTTTTATGAACTGTTTCCTCGCGGATTATCTTGGCAGTTTTTTTCTCAGGATCTTTAAATTTTTCAGTCATTGTGAAACCCTCCAATTTGTTAGTTTTTAGTTGATTCATTTATGGATACTGCATCAAAAAATAATTGATATTAATTGATTAATCAGATTAACAATAAACACAAAACTTGTCAAATATTATTCAATACTGTAAAGGTGAAATAAAAATCTCCAAATAGGACATTTTAACTTCCCGTTGACATTACCAGTCAAATTATTGACAAAACATGATATAACTGTTATCTTTAAATAATGTCAAATTTGTTCTTTTTAATTATAATTTTGGGGGGAGGTGGTTTAAATGAATAGCCAAGAATTTGCTGAAATTTTTTCTAGCAAAGAGGCATATTTGTTATTTTTAAAGAAGCAGCATGAAAAAGCCTATCAAGACTTTAATGATGCTTCCAACCCGGAAAACAAGGCAACTAAATGGAAATTGTTGCGAATTGAAAAAGTCATGAAGTTAATCAGAGAAAATCCTGATTATCAACTGGGCTATTGTTTTAACTGCGGAAAAATTCTTGATGAGAAGCGTTTGCAAAGAGAACCAGAATCAATCTGGTGCGTGCCATGCGCCACAGAGCATGAAGAAAAATTTCGTTATCGCGGCGGACATTGGGCTTTTAGCTCAAAGCCTAAAGGAGGTGATGGGGTTGGCAAATCTTAAGCCATTTGTCAGTTTGATTAAGTTTCTTAGCGAGCTTTCCCTGTCAGACAGCTTTGCTATCAATGGCAACCAGTATTATTTAAAGTCAACTGATTTTAAATTGCCCAAATTGTCTGATGCAAAGGGGAAAATAATAGCTGATGAAATTAAAATATATTTTTTTATCCATGCTTTGTCTAAAATATTAGCTGGCTTTGCAGCGATTAGGGCTGATAAAATTTTCTTTAAAGAAAATAGCCGTTCAATCGCTGAAAAACTGGATGAGCAATTGGCTGGCAGCTGGCCAAGCTGCGCTCAATTTGTTGAGCTGATATTGAATAATAAAAGCTGGCAGGAAGTTTTACTGACACTATTGTTGTATCATAAAAATATCTGCTATTATGCGGATGATTTGCAAAAAGAAATAACTATATTAATTTTTCAGGATAATTCTCCTGAAATAAAAAAGATGGTCGCGGGTTTTATCCGCAACCAAAAAGTCCCTTAGGGGACTTTTTTATATTTGGGCTATTTGAATTTTTTAAGCTGTGCCAAATTTGGCAGCTAAATCTTTAAGCACTTCTTCTGTCAAATGTATAGGTGGCAAGTCGTTATAAGGTATTCTTTCCAGCGGCGCATGTGAAAAAACCGCTTTTTCAGAAGGGTCATACATTCTTCCTAAATCTTTTTGATTGGCATAAATCAGATATAAATATCTTTCTCCGCTGCCAGGGTAATATAAAGGATCGGTTGTTGTGGTAAAAAATCTAGCTCCAGCATGGATTTTTTTGACATCAGAGCCGATATTTTCCTGTTCAACGCCATGAGGAGCGCTAATATCGCCCCTGATTTTATCAGACCTGGCAACATGAAAACTGATGATAGAATTTCCCTTTTTTTCTTGGCGAGATTGGTGAATAGATTCTAGCCAGTTAGTCATTTTTTGCACATCAGCCATTTCTTCTTTTTCTAAAGTAGTATTAATATCTTCAATGGCTTCTTCTATGAGTTCAGGGTTAATCTCTTTTTTCCTGGCTAAGGCTAATTGGTTTTTTTGCAAAGTAACTGGTTGTTTATTAAATAGGTAGATAAGGTAAGCTAATTTTGCTTGTTTGCTGTCAGTATCTTCAGATAATTTACTTTTTCTTAAAGTTTGATAAAGAGTGGTGAAATGTTCTAATTTGGCCGGCGTATTGTAGTAAAATAAATATAAACCTAATAATTGGCGGCAAGACATTTGTTGCAACACATCTTCATCAGCAAAAGGCAATTCTTCAGCAATAAAATTAGCTAATTCTTGTCTGGTTTTTTGCACTTCTTTGTCTTTAGCCAATTCTTTGTTTTCAATTTTTTGTAATTTTAATTTTCCATTCTCACGGTTTAATTTTGGCAAAGAACCAGTCATTATTAGAGAATCTTTTTTTTGTTCCCCTACTGATGGTTTTTCTGGACTCATAAACATATTAATTAATTTAAAATTATTCAATTACCCTAAAGACTTCTTCCACAGTAGTTATGCCGTCAGCAGCTTTTAAAAGTCCGTCCTGGACCATGGTAATCATGCCATTATTATGGGCGATTTCCGCAATTTTATATTCAGAAGTTTGGCCGCTTAAGATTTCTTTTTCAATATCCGCTACCATGGGGAAAATTTCATAAATACCGATTCTGCCTTTTAAGCCGATGTGGTTGCATTCATCACAGCCTTGGCCGCGGTAAAATTTAAGATTATTAAAATCTATTTTATAGCCGGAATCAGGAGGCAGTTTTTCAAGAATTTTTTTTGTCCTTTCCAGCAATTCAGGCTCTATTTTAGTTTCAGTTTTGCATTTATCATGGATTTTTCTGACCAAGCGCTGGCCAATAACAGCATTTAGAGCCGGAGCCAGCAAAAAAGGCTTGACACCCATGGAAAGGAACCTGGGGATTGCTCCTGAAGCGTCGTTGGTATGCAAAGTTGAAATAACTTTGTGTCCGGTCAAGGCTGATTGGATAGCCACTTCAGCTGTTTCCAAATCGCGCAATTCTCCAACCATAATAACATCAGGATCCTGGCGCAGAATAGAACGCAGTCCGTCAGCAAAAGAATAACCTTTTGAATGGTCAATTTGGCTTTGGGCAATGCCTTCAAGTTTGTATTCAACTGGATCTTCCAAAGTAATGATTTTGGTTTCCGGATCATTAAGCTTGTTTAAAATAGCATATAAGGTAGTGGTTTTACCTGAACCAGTCGGGCCAGTAGTGACAATCATGCCAGTCGGCCTGTCTACTTGCCTTTTTAAATCATCATGAGATTTGCCTCTAAGCCCCAAATCTTCAAATTGCAAACTAGTTGCTTTTGAGGTCAATAAGCGCATAACAATGCTTTCGCCATAAGATGTTGGCAAAGCAGAAACACGAATATCAAGCTTATCATCTGCTTGTAAAAAAACAGTAATGCGGCCGTCCTGGGGCTTGTCAGTAATATTAATTTTTAAGCCAGCCAGGCTTTTGATCCTGGAATTGAGTCTGGGCCAGATTTTTTTGGGCAGAGTAGCAACAATATGCAAAACGCCGTCAATCCTGTATCTTAAGACAATCTTTTTTTCCTCTGTTTCAATATGAATGTCAGAAGCGTCAGATTCCAATGAACCGGCTAAAATCATCTTGACTATGATAGTCATGTTTTTTTCAGCATTTAACTTGGAATTTAAAATCCCGAAATTTTTCAGCTCTTTTTGCATTTGGTCAAGCTCTTTTCCTGTTATTTTAATGCCGTAAATAAACTCTCGGGGAGGCGGGAACTTTTCGTAAAGCTTAAAAACTTTTTCAAAACTGTTTTGGGATATCAGATAAATTTCGCCTTTACCAGTAAAAGTTTCTTCAGTTAAATTTTTAAGTATTTCTTTGAGCTTGGGATTTTGGGGATTAGGCGAAGCTATCTTAACTTCTTTATCAGTTTTGTAGAAACAAACAACTTTTTCTTCCTGGGCTAATTTTTTAGGAATGCTGTTTAAGGTGTCGCTGTTAATTGGGAAAGCAACAAGATTAATGTAGGGATAGCCCAAAGAAGCAGCTTGTTCTTCAGCTACTTTTTCCAGCTCCTTAATCCTGATCTCGGTCATTTTTTCTTCAAATTTTTCCTTGACTTTTTTTTCTGCGATTTTCGGCTCTGCTTTTGAGCTGGTTTTACTTTCAGCGATTAAATCCTGCAAGCCTTTGATTTGATTGTCATCATTAGTGGACATAAAAATGGAAGTTTTTACTTTTTAGTTTTTTTAGCTTTTCTTTTCCCCTTTCGCGCGGCTTGACGTTTGGTAGTTTTTTTTGTTTTTGAAGTTTTTCTTTTGGGACTGGAGGCTGCGGGTTTTCTCCCGCCTGATTTTGCTGTAATTGCTTTCTTTTTGCTTTGGCTGACAATTTTTTTGATTTCTTTTTTTATTTTTGGCTCCATTTTTTCATAAGCTGCTTTGGTTTTTTTGGCTAAAATTTTAATTTCTTTTTTGGCCTTGGGTTTGATTTTAATATATTCTTTTCCCAGTTTTTGCGATAAAATTGCGGCTTCCTGCTTTGTTTTTTTAGCCAGTTTTTTGGCTTCTTTTTTAATTTCTTTTTTATCAATTTCCAAATTGTATTTTTGAGCTGTTTTTTTGAAAAGATTGGGCAGGCCTTTGACTAAATGCATTATTTGGCTAAGAAGCGAGGTCTCTGTCAGTTGAATAAAAGCAATTGTCCAGCTGGAAAGATAAAAAACTGTAAAAATGGAATTAACCAGCAGAGCAATAATTAAGAATGCTAAAATAAGCAGGGTTATTGACATTATTATGCCGATTAAAGAAGCGCTGGCCAAGGATAAAAGTAAAACAGCAAAAAGCGGCACAAATGCCAGGAAAAACAAGCAAAGAATCAGGATTAAGGAACAAATTTTTAGGAAAAAAAGTATAAAAGCCAGTTCCATGCTTAAGCTGATATTTTTAGAAAAAAGCTGCCAGGCTTGTTTTAGAGCTTCAAAAATAGAAGCATTTTTTAAGACAATAAAATTGGTAGCATAAGCAGCCAAAAAACTGACAACCACGGCAAAAACAGTATAGATAATTAAGAAAAATAAATTGGCGATAATTATGGATTGCTGGGATTGGGCCAAAAGAGCATAAAGCAAAGGAAGCCCAATAATTAAAAATCCGGCATAAAGCCCTATTTTGATTATTATGTTAAGGCCCAAGACTGGCCAGAATTTGCCTTGGCTATTAGCTATGATTTCATTGGCAGTTGTTTTCTTCTTTTGATAAATCTTTGCCGCGCTTAAAATAATGGCAATTTGAGAAGTAAAAACCAGCCAGATGAATAATATTACTAGAACCGCTGTTAGAATGAAAAAAATGTAAGACAGGTAGTCAGTGGCTAGAACATTGAAAAAATAAACATATTTGCCAATGAGCAGGCTTTGATTTTCAGCCGCGCCTAGGATTTTCTGGTAAAGCGATTCTATGTTTTTGGCCTGGTGGTATTGGCTGATAATAACTTCATAAACCGCTTCTAAAGAAATAAAAGAAGCAAAAAGCCCGAAAATCCATAAAATTTTATTTTTTATGGCAATTTGCCAGGCTTCTTTCAAAATAAGGCTGTAAGAAATTTTCATATTTTATTCCCCCGTTCCCTTTGAGCTCAAATGCTAAAAGGGAGTTTATTTGATCAAAATAATTTAATGTTTTTCCTTTAATAAAGGTTGTCTTAATTATACAATAATTTCGGCTGAGGTTCAATTTTTTAAAGAATGTTTTTAAAAGCGCGGCGCGATCCTGTGGATCGCGCCGCGCAGCAGTATTTTTTTAAAAACAGTAAAAAATTAGCTTTCTATTTTTTTCGGCTGGAACAATGCTTCAAAACTTTCTCTTTCCAGATTTTCTTTTTTAAGCAATTCTTTGACTATTTTTTCCAAGTACTTTTTCTTTTTAGTTAAAATTTCTTGGGCCGTATTTTGCGCCTGGCTGATCAGATTGCTTATTTGCTGGTCAATCAGTTCAGCTGTTTTTTCGCTGTAATCCCTTTGTTCGCGGATTTCTTTGCCCAAAAAGATCAGCTCCTCCCTTTCGCCAAAAGTGCGCGGCCCCAATGCTTCGTCCATGCCGTATTCAGTAATTATTTTTTTGGCTAATTGGGTAGCTGTTCTCAAATCATTAGACGCGCCAGTTGTCACTTCGCCAAAAGTTATTTTTTCCGCCATATAGCCGCCCAGCAAAACAGCCAATTCATCAATAAATTCTGATTTGGGATGCAAATGCCTGTCTTCCAAGGGCAGTTTTAAAGTATAGCCGGCTGCCTGGCCGCGGGAAATAATAGAAACTTTTTGCACTGGATCAACATTGGGCAGTTCATGGGCAATTAAAGCATGTCCGGCTTCGTGATAGGCCGTAATTTTTTTCTCTTTTTCGCTTAAAATATGGCTTTTTCTTTCCGGGCCCAGAAGGACCTTTTCAATGCTTTCCAAAATATCAATTTGTTCAATTTCTTTTTTATTTCTCCTGGCAGCCAAGATAGCCGCTTCATTTAAAAGGTTTGCCAAATCAGCTCCGGAAAAACCTGGGGTTCTTTCAGCTACTTTTCTTAAATTAACGTCTTTGGCCAAAGGTTTGTTTTGGGCATGGACTTTTATAATCGCTTCCCGGTCATTAATGTCAGGAATATCCAAAACAATTCGCCGGTCAAACCGGCCTGGCCTTAATAATGCCGGGTCAAGAATATCAGGTCGGTTGGTGGCAGCCATGACAATAACATTGATTTTGGTTTCCATGCCATCCATTTCCACTAGGATCTGGTTTAAAGTCTGCTCTCTTTCATCATGAGAACCGCCTAGTCCTGCGCCTCTTTGCCTGCCTACAGCGTCAATTTCATCAATAAAAATTATGCAAGGTGATGATTTTTTTGCTTTTTTAAACAAATCTCTTACGCGAGAAGCGCCTACGCCCACAAACATTTCCACAAATTCAGAGCCAGAAATGGAAAAAAAAGGCACATTGGCTTCGCCAGCCACTGCTTTGGCCAGCAAAGTTTTGCCAGTGCCAGGCGCGCCCATTAATAAGACGCCTTTAGGTATTTTAGCGCCTAAGGAAGTGAATTTTTTCGGGTTTTTTAGAAATTCAACAACTTCGGTCAGCTCTTCTTTGGCTTCTTTGCAGCCAGCCACATCTTTAAAAGTAATTTTAGCTTTGCCTTTTTGGTGCATTTCCCTGGCCCGGCTTTGGCCAAATGAAAGCGCTTTGGTATTGGCGCCCTGGACTTGGCGCATCATTAGCCAAATAAAAACCACTATTAAGACAAAAGGAATAAGAAACGGCAATAAAGTTAAAGCCCAAAAGCCAAAGCCTTCGCTTTCCTTAACTTCGATTTTGACTTTTTTAGTTTTTTCCGGATCAACATTATAATTTTTTAAAAGGGTTGATAATGATTCTGTGGTTTCTTTTTTGGAAATTTGCTTTGTGCCGTCAATTAATTCTATTTCCAGCTTGCCTTCTTTGACTATTATTTGGGTAACTTGCTCATCCTCTATTTGGCTGATCAGTTTTTCCAAGCCGATTTCTTCTGGTTTTTCCGTGCTGGCGTTATAAGTGGAAAAAATAGCGGCAATAATCAGAAAAATAATTAAAAAGACGAGGAAATTTTTTAAAAGTATTTTTGACATATTTTGATAAAAATTAAGGATTAAGAATTAAGGATTAAGCTATTTATAAAATTGATTTTAATATAAAAATATTGTTTTGTCAAAGATTATTTGGATTTACTCACACCCCAGACCACGCGCCAGATGTATTTTAAGGTTGTGGCTAACTCTTTACTTTCAATAATGACGCCATAGCCCTCGGCTAAGCCGGAAACAATAGCGACTTTATTGTCAAAAATAATCAAATTAGTAATATCTTCTTTGATATTAGCTGGGAAAAATTTTAATTCCCTTAAATATTCCTTGCCAGCGCTCCATTCGCCAATTGGCATTTCCTTGCTTTTAATTCTAATGGCATGGGAAATAATTTTAGCCTTAATTCTGCGCTTAACCCAAGATTCCATATAATCTCGGCCTAAAACATCAACCATTTCCTGAATAGAGCCGATATAAAATTGTTCTTTGGTTTCCATTTTTAAAATTTCTTCATAGATTTGGACAATACCTTCTCGGCCTTCAAAATAACGGATTTTGGGTTTATGGGGATTGATGTTAAACAGGGAAGTCAGTTCCGGCATAAGTTGGTCAATTTTTTGCTCTTGTTGTTTGACTAATGATTTTAGAGCCTTTGGCGGTTCAGCCACGAAATAGCGCTTTTTGCCGCTAAATGACTGGCTGATCAGATTTTTGGCTATTAAATCTTCAAGAATATCATAAGTTGTCGGGCGCTTAATCTGCGCCTTTTTGGCAATTTGTACTACGGTTGCTTTTCCCAATTGCAAAATAGCCAGATATACATCGGCCCTTTTCCCGGTCAAACCGATTTCCTCTAATTTTTGCTTAATTTCCATAGGTAATTTTTAATTTATACCCTGCTTTAGCAGGCCAGCCAGCCCACTAAAGTGGGGTATAATGGTTAAAATGTCGGTCTAAACTGACTACATTTACATTATAGCAAATCCTTTAAATTTTGTCAATATTTAGAGCCAAACTGAAAAATTTATCAGTATAATGTCGGGAATACTTGACATTATTTTGAGGTTGTGATATAATGGGAAATCCTGAAAAATTAAGGAGGGAAACATGAAAAACCAAAAGCTCTTTGAAAAATATAAAGCCCAAAAACACTGGCATCAGCACCCGGAAAAATACGCTCAAAGGTTTGCCGCCTTTTTGAAGGTACAGAAGTTCAAGGGCAAAATAGTTGATCTCGGCTGCGGCAATGGCCGGGATGTGGCAATTTTTGCCCAAAGGAGTTTTGATTGTTTGGGGGTGGACAAGAGCCGTAAAGAAATTGCTGAAGCTAAGAGATTGCATTCGGATTGCTCCTTTGAAGTTCAGCACATTGAAAAGCTTCCCTGGGATAATGAGAGCATTGATGCCTATTTTATGATTAATGTGATTCATTATCTTGAGGAAAGAAAAGCTTTGGCAGAAATTTTTCGTACCCTGAAAGTTGGAGGTTATTTATATCTGCATATTAATTTGTCCATTACGGATAAAGATGGCCTAGTTGATTATCAGGGATATGACTTGCAACAAACAATCAAGTCAATTCCCAAGGCGCAAATTATTTCCTGGAAATATTTGGAAAGGATTGATGCCAAGCCAAAGTGGCACAAGCATCAAATTTTGGAAATAATTTTGCAAAAAGATTGAAAGGCCTCTTTCGCATAAAGCTACGAAAGCCGAAGGGAGGTAAAAAATGGAGTACCAAAAAGATAAATGGATAGCGATCATACTTTTTGTGATTTCTCTTGTCTTTTTTACAATATTTTTGTATTGCGTGAAAGACATTAGCCCTGGCAATCCTCCGAGTTTCTTAAAATATGCAATTGGCTTTTTAAGCGGACTAATAGCTATTTGCACTCATTTCATAAATATATTTTATTTCCTTAGTTGGATTGCTAATCGCTAAGCAAATAAAACAGGGGAGCCCGTGCTCCCCGCCTAAATTCAGTCTTTAAGTAAAAAGCTTAAAGCTTGAAAAATAGGTAATTTAAAGGTTCGGCCTCCAAATTGGAGGCCGAACCTTGGTCGTCTGTCAAGGGTGGGTTTGAACTTTCACAAAAAAACAAGGAGGTAGGAATATGGACAAATTTGAGATCGGAGATAATTTTCCGAATCTTAACAAAAAAGTTTCTGAGTGGACAATTGCTGAACTAGATTGCGTGGCAGACTGCGCCCTTACACAAGCTATTGAAGCTAAGGATAAGCGATTAGAAATTGAGGAAAAACTGCAATCAATAAAAGATCTAAACGAGACCGCAGTTTTGAAAGACGAATTGATCAAATTTGAAATAAAATGGTTCTCTGCAATGAGTTTAATGAAAGTTATTCGCAAAGAGAAAATAAAGAGAGGCTTGCCATGTCTCATTGGGTGTTTACCATTTTAGTTGTTTTAATTAAGAATATTCTCGCCTTTAACCGAACGCGATAAAAAAACGGGGAGCCCGCGCCCCCCGCCTAAATTCCCGCCTTCGCCCAGAGCCATGCGTAAGCGCAGGTTCTGGGCTTCGGCGGGCGAAGGGAGGAAGAAAAATGGTTGAGATTGGAATTGGAGATAATTGTCCTGATTTTAACAAACCAGCATCAGAATGGACAAATGAGGAACTGAATTGGGTAAGATGGACAGCATTTGAAAAAGTTCCTGAAGCGGAACAAGAAGTAAATGAAATTAAGGAAAAGCTGCAATCAGAAAAAGATGAGGACGAGATTGAAGTTTTGAAAGAGGAATTGGAAGAATGGGAAGGAAACCTTGCATTTGCCAAGGAGATGCAGAATAAAGCCAGAGAGGAGATCTTAAGAAGAGGAAAAGAAAAAGGCTTTGGTTTCTTATTTTAATGATTTCCCATTAAGAAATAAATCCCGCCTTTAACCGGACGGGATTTTTTGTTTGGGCGTTGGGGGCGGCGTAGGCGATTCCGGAGTGATGTTGGCGAGGCGAAAACGGCCACTCTAATTATTATAGGAGGCTTTAGCCTCCGTATGTCATGCGGGGACTAAAGTCCCCTGTAAATTAATAAGGCCGTTTTCGCTTTGGTTGTATTAAATTAAAAAATCAGCATGGTGAAAAATATTCATTAAAATAAAGTAAGGAACAGTTTCAAATCGTTCCCTACTTTTAAACAATGCTGATTTTTTTAACCGATCGCTCGCAAGCGACAGGATTTATTGAACCGTGACTGTTGTATCATTAGAATAAATCCCGCAAGAACCGCTTAAATATTCGCAGACCCGGAAATGATAAGTACCTGGCGCTAAGCCCGTCCATTTATCTGAACGCGCATCCGGACTTGATAAATAATGATATTCATTGCCAGGATAAACCGGATTAGCTTGGGTTGAATAAACTACTTTAAAACCTTTGCTTGAATACATGTCTTTAAGGCTCCAATTTAAAATAACTTTATCTTTGTTTGCGTCATAACTGCCACTCAAAGTTATTGAGCCGTTGGAATTATCAGCAACCGCGCCCGGAACAGTAACAGTCACATCATTGGAATATTTACCGCAAGAGCCTCCGAGATATTCGCAAACCCTAAAGTGATAAGTGCCGGCTTGCAAGCCTGTCCAGGCATCAGAACGAGCTGCGGGGTCGGATAAGTAATGATATTCATTGCCAGGGTAAACAGGATTGGCAGTAGTTGATTTTACAACCTTAAATCCTTTGGCAGAATAAAGGTTGATTGGTTTCCATTGCAGAATGACTTTGTTTTTGTCAGAGTTCCAGGAGCCGATTAATTCAATTGAGCCATTGGAGTTGTCAGCTGTTGTTCCTGGCACATTGACGATTATTTCATTGGAATAAATGCCGCATTTGCCTTCAAGGTATTCGCAGACCCGGAAATAATGGTTGCCGCTGGATAAGCCAGCCCATTTATCAGAACGAGCTTTGGGATCGGATAAGTAATGGTATTCATTGCCCGGATAAACAGGGCTGGGAGAAGCTGAACGGACAACTTTATAGCCTTTAGGCGCTGACATGCCGGTGACACTCCAGTTTAATAAAACTTTGCCCAAACTGGAATCATACTTGCCGCTCAAATTAATGGCGCTTAACTGATCGCCGGTCGGATCTGGTTGGTCGGATAAAGTTTTGTCCTGGTTAATAGAATAGGCTGCTTCAACTGTTGGCAGTTCTGGCTCTTCTAAAGGTTGGCCAATTTTATAGTTTACAAAAAACGGATCCGGAATATCATCAACTAATTTATACCAGGTCGTTCCCCATAATTCTTTGGCCAATGCTTCGCTGGATACATGCCTTAAGGTTCCTGCTTTGTCAACATAATAAACTTTGGGATCAGTAGTTATTTTGACTAATTTTTTCCCTGGCTTATATGTAACATTGCCGCCGATGGGAATTTCACCCAAAAGCTCATTGCTGATTGTGATTATGGTATTAAAACTGACAAACCAGGTTTTGTAAGTTTTTTCATTAGGGAAAACATATCTTTTGTTATCAGCCCCAAAGTAATAGACTGAATTATTGCCAGCTTTGATCAAAGAGCCGGCTTTTAATTCACTGGAACAAGCAGAGGCTGAAAGCGGCAGCAAACCTAGTACGAAAATAACCATGACACCGCCTAAAAGTAGTTTTTTGAGCATAGATTTTAAGTTAATAATTAATTATATATTGTTTATTTTACAGCTTATTATTAATTTAGGCAATTCATGGTTCTCTATATATTATGACGGGCTAAAAGAAGGAATGTTACTTCCATTATGAAAATGTTTGACAATTATGTTGAAAATGTTAAATTTAAGCCAAATAAAGAAATTGTCTTTGAGGGGGACAATTTTTTAATTTTTAGATATATAGGACTTTGAAAATTAGCAAGAATCAAGGATTAAGAAATAAGGATTAAGGAGCGAGAAAAAAGGAGAAGGAAACATGGTAGAAAGAAAGTTAAGGTTGGCATGTATCGCGTCAGGCAGCGGCACGGATTTTGAGTCCATTGCCAAAGCCTGGCAAGCGGGAATGATTCCCGAGGTCAGCGAGATAGTGCTGATTAGCACCAAAAAAGGCGCGGGCTGTATTGAAAAAGCAAAGAGTCTTGGTGTTAAGTTTGTGGTGTATCAGCCAGTAAAAAGTTGTTTGTCCAAGGCAGATCTTTGTTACTTGGAAAAAGACTTTGGGTCAGAAGTTGACTTGATTTTTCTTGTGGGCTGCGTTGTTAAGGTGTCGGATGTTGGTATCCCTATGTACAACATCCACCCGGCTGATCCAATTAAGCACGGCGGACAAGGCATGTATGGACTTGCTGTCCATCTGCATGTTCTGAATGAAATTAAAGATCTGGTTGGACGCGGCATGGCTAAGGCAACTGATCGCTTTTTTACCACGCCGACTGTTCATGAAGCTGTGGCAGAGTATGACCAGGGCAAAGAACTTTTACGGGCGCAGGTGGAGATTCCATCAGACCTAGTTCAATTCTGGGTAGCTGGGACATGCCAATGCAGTGATGAAGATATGGCTAAAAAGTTGCAACAGATCGTACTGCCTTTTGAATGGATGATGTTGCCTTGCGCTGTGCGCTTGGCAGCCAAAAAGATTTTGGATCAACAGAAAAACTAAAAGGAGAAAAGTAAATGGCGAAACTGCAACGTTTTTATCGGCAAGGAGTGATCCGAGCCGACCGAGTCCAGGCTTTGGAAGATCAGTTTGATCTTCTGGACCTGCAAACCGAAGCTTGTTTCAATGTGGAAACAAGCGCGCCTCTAACCCCGGACGAATTGGCTACCTTAAAATGGCTGCTGGCAGAAACTTTTGAGCAGGGAAAATTCAGCACCAAAAGTTTTCTTGGCCAGGATAATGTGCTGGAAGTCGGACCCAATAATAATTTCACCACTGCCTGGTCAACCAATGCTTGCGCCATTTGTCGCGCCTGCGGTATCACCAAGGTTATGCGCATTGAGATGTCAAGGCGCTATTTTTTGCCTGACGGGCAGGAAATTACGCCACAGTTCGTGGCAGCGCTTTATGACCGCATGACTGAGCGTACCTATCCCAAGCCACTGGAAACTTTTGCCACTGATCTGCGGCCCGAACCAGTGCGCATCATTCCTTTAATAGAAAAAGGTATTGAGGCGCTTAAAAAAGCCAATGGAAAATACGGGCTGGGCATGGATGAACAGGATTTTGCTTATTATCTGGATCTTTTTGGCAGCAAGTTAAAGCGCAATCCCACTGACGTGGAACTTTTCCAGCTGGCCCAGGCCAATTCTGAGCATTCGCGGCATCATTTTTTCAAAGGCCAGATCATTATTGACGGCCGTAAAATGTCGCAGACCCTGCTGGAACTGGTAATGGCGCCTTGGAAAAAAATGCCGGGCAAGAGCGTGATTGCTTTTCACGATAACTCTTCGGCAGTTGCAGGCTATGACTGTTTTACGATTTTGCCGCAAAGTCCAGACAATCCATCGGCGTTTAGCAGACAAAAGCTTTTTTACCACATCATCTTCACTGCTGAAACCCACAATTTCCCGTCTGGAGTGGCGCCGTTTCCTGGCGCTGAAACCGGCACTGGCGGCCGTATTCGCGACATCCAGGCACCTGGCCGCGGCGGTTTAATGATTGCTGGCACGGTTGGTTTTTGTGTCGGCAGTTTGTGGATTTCTGGCTATGATCTGCCCTGGGAAGACAAAAGCCTGGGCTTGGTGCCTAATCTGGCTACGCCCCTGCAAATTCTTTTGCAGGAAAGCAATGGCGGGTTTGATTATGGCAATAAGATAGGCGAGCCAGTGATTATTGGTTTTGCTCGTTCCTATGACCAGCGAGTTGCTGATCAGCGTAGGGCATGGTTAAAACCCATTATGTTTACTGGCGGTATTGGCGTCATGAGGCAAGAGCATGTTAAGAAAAACGAGCCCGAGGCTGGCGAGAAAGTCATTATCCTGGGCGGTCCTAATTATCGCATTGGCATGGGTGGCGGCGCTGCTTCCAGCATGCTGCAAGGCGATAATACGGTCGGTCTGGATTTTGACGCAGTGCAGCGCGGCGACGCGGAAATGCAGCAAAAAGATTTACGCGTCATTAATGCCTGCATTGCCATGGGTGAAGACAACATTATTGAAACCATCCATGATCTCGGAGCCGGCGGCAATTGCAATGCCATTCCAGAAGGCGTTGATCCTGCTGGTGGGCTGATTAAAATTTCAGCCTTGCCTTTGGGCGATCCGACTTTGTCGCCCCGAGAAATCTGGGGCAATGAATCCCAGGAAAGGTATTTTATTACAGTCAAACCTGAAAACCTGCCTTTGTTTATCTCCATCTGCGAGCGGGAAAAATGCCCTTATGCCGTGGTCGGCAAGATTACTGGCGATGAGAGCATTCGCTTGGAAGATGCTGATGGCAGTATGCCGGTTGACCTGGCTCTGAAATACCTCTTTGGCGAAGTGCCGCAAAAGACTTTCTCTTTCACCCGGCAAAAGTGGCAGCTGCAATCCTTGAAGTTGCCTAAAAGTTTAACTTTGGAACAGGCTTTGGATCGGGTCTTGCGCGACTTGAGCGTGGCTGATAAAGGCTGGGCAGTTCATAAAGTTGACAATTCAGTCAGCGGCTTGATTGCCCAGGCTCAGCGGGTTGGTCCTTTGCAAATGGCTTTGTCAGACATGGCTGTGGTTGCCCAAACTCATTTTGGCTATACTGGAGCAGCCACAGCCATTGGTGAAAAACCGATTTTGGAATTGATTAACCCCAAAGCCATGGCTCGTATGGCAACGGCTGAATCTCTGCTCAATCTCTGTTTGGCCGTGATTTCCGACTGGAAGGACATTCGTTTCTCAGCCAACTGGATGTGGGCAGCCAAAGTTGATGATGAAGGCGCCCGGCTTTATGACGCGGCTAAAGCCTTGAGCGAGTTTCTCATAAAGCTGGCCGGACCAGTCATTGACGGCGGTAAAGATTCCTTGAGCATGGCTGCCAAAGTGCCTTTTGCTGACAAAACTACGGAAATGGTCAAAGCGCCTGGCACTTTAGTGATGTCTGCTTACGCGCCCATGCCGGACATCAGGAAAAAGATTACGCCTGACTTGAAAAAGCCGGGTGAGTCCAAACTGATGTTTATTGACCTGGCTAAAGGCAACCAGCGTCTGGGCGCTAGCACCCTGGCTAAAGTTTTTAAGCAAGCCGGCAACCAGTGCCCTGACGTTGAAGATGCTGATCTGTTGCGCCAGGCTTTTGCGGCCATGCAAAAACTGATCAGCCGCAGCTTAATTCTGTCTGGCCATGACCGTTCAGATGGCGGTTTAATCACCACCTTGCTGGAAATGGCTTTTAGCGGCAACTGCGGTTTGGATCTGGATTTCCGGCAGAAGTCAGGTTGTGACTGGCTCAAGTACCTTTTTAATGAAGAATTGGGTTTGGTTATTGAGTACCTGCCTGAAGATGAGCGCGCTATTCGTGGCATTTTGCGGCGACATGGTTTGAGCGGCTGCTGTCACGTCATTGGCAAAACCAGCGCTGACCTGGAAATATCTCTTAACAACAACACCAAACAATTTTTCTGGGCAGCCATGCCGACTTTGCGCGGTGTTTGGCAGGAAACCAGTTATCAGCTGGAAAAATTGCAGGCCAATCCAGTTTGTATTGAGCAAGAAAAAGAGACCTGCTTTGAGCGGTCAGGCGCGCCTTATGAATTGAGCTTTATTCCCCAACCTGTCCGGCAAAAAATACTCAAGGCTAAAAACAAGCCCAAAGTGGCTATTTTGCGGGAAGAAGGCTCTAATGGAGACAAGGAAATGGCAGTGTCGTTTTGGTTGGCAGGGTTTGAACCTTGGGACGTGACCATGAGCGACATTATCAGCGCCAGGATTTCCTTGAAAATGTTTCGGGGAATCGCTTTTGTCGGCGGATTTTCTTTTGCTGACGTGTTTGATGCTGGCAAAGGCTGGGCCGGTTCGGTCCGTTTTAATGCCAAGGCTTTGGTGGAATTTAAAAAGTTCTATCAACGGCCCGATACCTTCAGCCTGGGAGTCTGTAATGGTTGCCAGGTTATGGCTTTGATGGGCTGGGTGCCTTGGGCAGGCATTGAACTAGCCAAACAGCCGCGCTTTGTCCGCAATTTTTCCGGCCGTTTTGAATCCAGAATGCCGGCAGTCAAGATTTTTGATTCGCCGGCCATCATGCTCCAAGGCATGGCTGGTTCAATTCTGCCAGCCATCCTGGCTCATGGCGAAGGCCGCTTTCACGCGCCTGATGATCAGATTTTTGGTCAGATCATTGATCAAAATCTGGCGCCGATTCGTTTTGTTGACGACCAGGGACAGGAAACCGAGACCTATCCTTTCAATCCCAACGGATCGCTTTTTGGCATCACTGCCTTGTGCGATCCCACTGGCCGCCATTTGGCTTTCATGGAGCATCCGGAAAGAATGACCTTGCTCTGGCAATGGCTTTACTTGCCCGAAGACTGGCAGATGTTGCCGGCTTCGCCCTGGCTCAAACTTTTCCAGAACGCCTACAAGTGGTGTGCGGAACAAAAATAAATTACAAGGAGGTTTAACCAAGCCCCCTGATCTTGCGATCAGGGGGCTTTTCTTTTTTATTTGACAGGCAGATAAATATTTAATATTGTTAAATTAGAAAAAATAACAAAGTCGTCCAAGGGGAGCGATTTTTAATTTTTTAACTTTGAAAAACAAAAAAGGAGGATGAAATGACAGACAAGTACAAAGAGGAAGTGATTGATCCTGGCGATCAGGCATCGCAACTGGCCAAGGATATTTGTTTCCAAAGCCATAAAAACTGCAAAGCAGTCAGGGTAATTGCCCATCAGCCCGCCAATTTTAGGGGGCCGGTTGGTTTTCTCTGGCAATCTCACGTCTTAGAAATGATGCGGCAAATTGAAATTAAAAAAGGCAGGGTTGTTGACTGGACCATGGCTGAAGAAGTGGAAAATGACGGCGCTGGCGGCAAACCCCAGTTTTTCACTTTGATAGGCACGCCTGAAGTGTTTCGCGGCTTGGGTTGGGAGATTATTGCCATGACTGCTGATGATTTTGCCCGTTCTGGCCGGTTGCCTTGCGTTATTGACAATGAGATCCAGGTCAAAAAAATCACCAAGCAGAATTTGCCATTGTTTGAAGCTATGATGCAGGGCTATGGCCAGGCCTTGAAACAGGCTAATTTGGTCAACATTACTGGCGAAGTCGCGATCATGAAGCACAGTATCACAGCTTTTTGCGATACTGGCTCTGATGACCAATTGATCCTGACCTGGGGCGCTTCTTGCCTTGGACTGGCTTGCCAGCATCTTTTGCTGGACGGTTCAAAAATTAGGCCAGACATGCCAGTGGTCGGTTTTGTGGAGCAGGGGTACCGCTGTAATGGCGGAACATTTTTTACCAACCTGATTTTGCAAAAGTTTGGTCCGGAAATCAGTAAAATAAAAGCTGACAAGCCGGCTCTTATTTTTATCCGCAAATTGACTGTGCCGTCAATCAGTTATGCCAAGACAGTCTGCCGTTTAATTGGCTGGAATCTTGATGGAAGCGTTAAAGCTTTTTCTTTGGCCAAAATAACAGGCATTGCTCACATCACGGGTGGCGGCATGGCGAAATTCAAAGAAATTTTGCCGTTAGGTGTTGGCGCTTTGCTTGACAAAATGCCTGCGCCAGCAGACGTTCTTTTGCAGGCCCAAGAACTTTCTTGGGAAACTGATTTGGAGCTGTCAGACAAACAGGCTTATACTACCTTACACGGCGGTTGTGGCATGGTACTGGTTTGCGCTGATCATAACAGCGCCCAGAAAATTATTAGGGAGGCAGATCAAGACGGCATCAGAGCCCAAGTCATTGGCCAGACCATCAAGTCCGAGACCAGTGAAGTGCTGATTCATTCTAAATTCAGGGAAGGAGGAATAATCAAGCTTTAGTTCAAAATTTAAATTTTAAAAGAGCGGACAATGTCCGCTCTTTAATTTTTAGAAATAAGATTTAAATAGGCATAGTAAAAATAAAAACTTTTAAAATAAAAAAACCCCAGCTGTTTGCTGAAGATTTTTTTATACAAAAGGTTTTATGCTTTTGCTACATTGATAGCGCTAGGGCCTCTGTCTGTTTCCTCTTTTTCAAAGGTTACTGCATCGCCTTCTCGTAATTCTTCAAAGGTCACGCCTGTTAAAGAAGAATTGTGGAAAAAAAGGTCTTTTTCTTCACCTTCTATGGTGATAAAGCCAAAGCCCTTGTCTGTCAATTTTTTGATTGTACCGTTCATAGTAAAAATTAAATTAATTAAACTGCAAAATTTGACCTTTGCAGAAACTCGACTTAATTTCTACTTAATGGCAAACTTTTTGCACCTTTATAATAGCAGTTATAAAAGTTTTTGTCAATTAATTTTGGGGCGATCTAGGGGAATCGACCAGAACCACGTAGGGTTCTGGTCGTCCAGCACTCTATAGTAGTGCTGGACGAACCATTTAAAGGGGTGACCTAAGGGAGTCGAACCCTCGCAACTGGCGCCAACCACTTTCGTTTAAAACTTCGGTGGTCTTTGGTAAGCCATTCAATTAACAGAGATGAAAAACAGATGGGCGACTAGAGGGAATCGAACCCTCGTAACTGGCGCCACAAGCCAGTGTTCTACCATTGAACTATAGCCGCCATGTCGTTCGCGAACGACGTGGCGGGCCAAATACACGCAACATCGTTTTTGAACTTGCGACCGCGGAAGGATTCGAACCTTCGACCTACAGCTTAGAAGGCTGTTGCTCTATCCAGCTGAGCTACGCGGTCATATTAAAAATTTGCAGCAACAGCCGTTTTGTATACGTAAAAAGGTTAAAGGCTGTTGCGATATCAAGCCTACGCTGGCCATAGCTAGCTTCGGCTGGCAAAGGCCAGGTGCCTGCCTGCCGAAGCTCGTAAGAGCGAAGGCAGGAGCTACGCGGTCATATTAAAAATTTGCAGCAACAGCCGTTTTGTATACGTAAAAAGGTTAAAGGCTGTTGCGATATCAAGCCTACGCTGGCCATAGCTAGCTTCGGCTGGCAAAGGCCAGGTGCCTGCCTGCCGAAGCTCGTAAGAGCGAAGGCAGGAGCTACGCGGTCAAATTGATTTGCTCTTGTTCTACCTGTTTTGGAAGATTTAATTTTAAACAAAAATATATAACAATTTTAGCATAAAAAATCGCCAATGTCAATTATAAAATGTCCCCGAAATAACCTTTGTTTGATGGGAACTCAATTATTTTAATTTGAATTAGCTGCCAGTAGGCTGTTTTTTGTTCGCGGCAAAATTACTTGCAGCGCAGTCAATTTATTGACAGAATTAAATGAGATGCTATATTGTATTATTAACGCAGAGGTTAAATGCATTTTGACCCGCGCCTGACGGAATCAGGTACTTGGCGAGTTCCGCTCAGCGGAAATAGCCACCAGCCGTCCTGCGATGCAGGGCAAAACAAGGAGGTCCATTATGGAAAGCCTTAAGAAAACGCCATTTTCGGAAGTTGATGCAACGCTGGAGGTTCTGGGAAAACACGGGGTAACTTCACAAGGACTGAAGTCATTGCGCAAAAACTCTGACCTGGCCGCGAAGGTCGCCTCGCTTATCATGACCGGCGTACGCACGATCTTTAAGGTCACGGTGGACTACGGCCTGTCCCTGGCCGAGATGATCCAAGCCGGCCAGTACGACTGGTTCAATGATAACATCAATGACCAGAATTTTTCAATTTCCGGCACTGGCCAGCACAAAATGGAGCTTATTCTAGTTCATCTGAATCGCTCCGCAACGAATTGGGAAGCGTTTGAGCTTTTGTTACTTAAGAATGGCTTAGAGCCAGTTAAAATTGAGCATTTGCTCGCTTTTGGCGAAGCGTACCCGGAAATGCAAAGGGAGTTTCCGATCGTCGCTCTTGGCTCTAATTGTGTCAATATCTCGGGGCACAGCCCCCGTCCTTACTTGGTTTACCATGACGGCCAGCGTAAGCTCGACCTTTGTTTTGGTGATTTTTCTGGTCCGTGGAGTGCCCGTTGCCGCTTCCTGGCTATTGCCTCTCGCAAGTAGATTATTGGAATTTTAGTTTTTTGGGATCTTATTATTCTTGGCCGCGCATGGTTTATACCTGCGCGGCCTTTCTTTTCCTTAAATAAAAAATCGGCATTGGGTAAAAACGCGTGGGTTTGCGTAGTCCCTACGGTTAACCAATGCTGATTTTTTTATTCCTTTCTCTTCCGCCCATGAAAATTTTTATAAACTTCCCGCAATTGTTTGTCAGTAATATGAGTGTAAATTTGAGTCGTGGTAATTGATGAATGGCCCAGCATGGTCTGGACAGAACGAATATCAGCGCCATTAGACAATAAATCAGTAGCATAAGAGTGGCGCAAAACATGAGGCGTGATTTTTTTGGTAATGCCAGCTATTTTGGCGTATTTTTGCACTATTCTTTGGACTGAACGAGGAGTTAACCCTTTATCGTCTTTTTTTTCACTTCTTTTTTTATTGGCTTTGTCATGGTTGGTAAATAAATATTGGGACATATCTTTTCTGGCCTCCAAATATTTTTTTATCCAATGCTTTGCCTGGTTGGAAAGAAAAACAACTCTTAATTTGGAACCTTTGCCCCGCACAGTAAATTCGTCTTTATTTAAATTAATGTCCTCTTTTTTTAAACTAGCTAATTCTGAAACGCGAAGTCCGGTTGAAAATAAAGTTTCTAAAATTGCTTTGTCTCTTAATTTTATGATTTCCGGCTGGTCAATGGTTTCTGGCGCGGTTAGAAAAGTTTCCAGCTCTGTTCCTTCTAAAAACTCAATCTGGCGGTCAGGCATTTTAGCCAGTTCAATCTTTTCCGGAGCCAAAGTTTTAATGTCTCGTTTGGCCAGATATTTTAAAAAAGCCCGCAAAGCAATCAAATGATAATTTTGCGTATTTTTTTTAAGTGGCCGGCCATTAGTATCTTTTTGCCGGTTTAGCCAAAGCCGAAAATTGCGCACCATGTCTTGGGAAATTTGGGCAGGGTCATTAATATCAGCCCAAATAAAAAAACGCTTGAGG
>Ga0209498_1000491_pt1 | contig 24165 bp, 15 predicted proteins | sample WalLakDeSediment_FD_184131 | JGI IMG/M metagenome (GOLD analysis project Ga0209498, IMG submission 184131) | Lake sediment microbial communities from Walker lake, Nevada to study Microbial Dark Matter (Phase II) - Walker Lake 11/02/13 Deep... | ecosystem: Environmental > Aquatic > Freshwater >...
TTATCCAGTTTGACAGAGGTGTTTGGAGATGTGTCGAAATCTTCCGGTTTTGCTCGGCGGAGGTCTTTCCATACATTGTCGAGGAAGGACTGAATGTGTGCTTTTTCAATTTTTTTCGACTCATCCAGGCTTTTTTCAAACAGACCGCTGATCTTGGTTTCGACCTTCTGTAAATATTGTTCTTCAACCCATCCCTGTTCAAGCAGATGCTTCTTATATATTTGCATCGGGTCGGGGTGCTTTTCGATAAGGGCGTATAAAATGGGTTGCGTGAACCGGGGCTCGTCCCCTTCATTATGGCCCCATTTCCTGTAACAGAGTATATCTATGAACACATCGCGCTGGAATTTGGCCCGGAATTCCACGGCGAGCTGCACGATGGCCACCAGGGCCTCCACATCATCACCGTTGACATGGAAAACGGGCGACTGCACCACTTTGGCCACATCGGTGCAATAGGTGCTGGAACGGGCTTCCAGGTAATTGGTGGTAAACCCGATCTGGTTATTGACCACCAGGTGGATGGATCCTCCTGTTTTATAACCCGGGAGCTGCGACATCTGGACCACTTCATATACCACGCCCTGCCCGGCAATGGACGCGTCCCCGTGGATGAGGATCGGCAGGATCTTGTTGAAATCACCCTTGTAATCCATATCGACCCGGGCACGGACAATTCCTTGTACCAGGGGGCCTACCGCCTCCAGGTGGGATGGATTCGGGGAAAGGGTCATTTTAATTGTATTCCCCGTAGTGGAGTTTCTTTCAGAGGAATACCCCAGGTGGTACTTGACATCCCCCAGCAAGGTTTCATCATCATATGTCATGCCCCTGAATTCACTGAATATCCGGGCATAAGGTTTTTTCAAAAAGTTGGCCAGCACATTCAGCCTGCCCCTGTGAGGCATACCGATCACCACCTCTTCTGCACCCAGGAGAGCTCCCTTTTCCATTATGGCATCCAGAGCCGGTATCAGTGATTCCGCGCCTTCCAGGGAAAATCTCTTTTGCCCCGGAAACTTTTTATGGATGAACTTCTCAAATAAAACTGCCCGGGCGAGATTCCTGTAAATATATTTCCGGTCGTCTTTGGTAAATGGATAGGTATTTCGCGTTTTTTCCATTTTTCCCTGCAACCATCCCCTCACTTCAGGATTCCGGATATAATGATATTCCGCACCTACCGACTGACAATAGGTTTGCTTCAGATGTTCGAGTATCTCCTGCAAAGTAGCTTTTCCAATCCCGATTTCATGGCCGGCTTCAAATGACTTTTCCAGATCGGTATCCGATAAACCGAAATTTTCAATATCAAGGGTAGGAGTGTACTTCCGGCGTGTCCTGACGGGGTTCGTTTTGGTGAAAAGATGCCCCCGCTGACGGTACGCGTTGATCAGATTAATGACTTTGAATTCGCCAGGATATGTGTCTCCCTCACCTTTCCCCACAAGAGGATAGTGTTTCCTGGCAAAATCAAATCCATCGAAAAACTTCTGCCAGCTATCTTCAACCGATCCCGGGTCTTCAAGAAATTTTCTGTATTGATCCTCCACAAAACCGGGATCGGCTGAGTGGAGGTATGAAAATCTATCCATAAATAGATATTTGTCAAAATGATATGCAAAGATACAAAATGAGGCAATAAAAAAGGCTGCTCCCTGATTGAAGCAGCCTTTCTTGAATTTGAACCCTTCCTATGCCGGTTCGATCGCGTCAACGGGGCATACATCCGCACATGAACCGCAGTCTGTGCAAATATCCGGATCAATCACATAGATGTCACCTTCCGAGATAGCTTCGACCGGGCACTCATCAATGCAAGTGCCGCACGCTGTGCAATCATCAGTTATTTTATAAGCCATATCAATTAAGTTTAAAAAGTTTGTTATTCAGTGTCCGGCTGCAAAATTAGTCTTTTCGTTTATAATACCCGAATTTTCAGCTTTAAAATATAAATTTATATGTAATCTAAATTACTACATAAGCAGGGCTTCCCATGGTTTAGAATAATCAGTTGCGTGATAAGATATTCGAATTATTGTTAAAATATTAACAATGTAAGTTAATGATAAACAGTAAATTAATGGATTATTGCCTGTATTTTTTTTCAAATCCTTCTAAAACATGCTTGCAAGAGCGCTAAAACATGTAATTTTGCCAGTTAAAAGACTATTGCCATGGACAATAAGAACCATCGGATCATTGAACTTGAGCATGTTGTGGTAAAACTGGCTGGCGACTCCGGCGACGGCATGCAGTTGAGCGGAACGCAATTTTCTGACACGACAGCCATTGATGGAAATGACCTGGCCACTTTTCCTGATTTTCCTTCCGAAATCCGCGCCCCGCAGGGGACAGTCGCCGGTGTTTCAGGGTTTCAGCTTCATTTTGGTTTTATCAAGGTTGAAACACCGGGCGATCTGGCTGATGTATTGATTGCATTGAATCCCGCGGCATTAAAGGTGAACATGAAATGGGTCAAACCTGGCGCGACGATTATTATTGATGAAGACAGTTTCCAGGACAAGGACATTTTAAAGGCCGGTTACCTCTCAAATCCGTTGGAAGACGGTACCCTCGATGGTTATAAAGTGATCAAAGCCCCCATTACCAGCCTCAGCCGGAGGACTTGCATGCAGTTGGGACTGGATGCCAAGTCGGCCGACCGGACAAAGAACCAGTTTGCTCTTGGAATGCTTTATTATATGTTCCATAAAGACCTGGACTTTGGGGGGAAGTTCCTGGACGAGAAGTTTGCCAAAAAGGAACTTGTAGCGAAAGCCAATAAAGCTGTTCTTGAATCCGGATATCATTTTGCGGAAAATCTCCAGGAATTTGCCATTACCTACCGGATCAAGCCCCGGAAGGAGGTCAAGGGACGCTATCGCAGCATTAACGGCAACACGGCTGTTGCCTGGGGTCTGATGGCAGCGGCAGAAAAGGCGGGGCTGGAATTATTTCTCGGGTCATATCCGATCACCCCGGCTACTGAAATATTGCAGGAGTTATCTTCTATGAAGCACCTGAACGTGAAAACGCTTCAGGCAGAAGATGAAATAGCCGGGATCAACAGCGCCATCGGAGCGGCTTTTGCCGGCAAACTGGCCGCCACCTCCACTTCAGGGCCGGGTCTGGCGTTAAAAAGCGAAGCCATTGGCCTGGCGGTGATCACCGAGCTTCCGCTGGTCATCATCGATGTGCAGAGAGGAGGCCCTTCCACGGGGCTGCCTACCAAACCAGAGCAATCCGATGTTCTGCAGGCTATTTTCGGAAGACATGGCGAAAGCCCGGTCGTTGTAATGGCAGCCAGCACCCCGGCCAACTGTTTCCTTTATGCTTTCATGGCTGCCAAAATCGCCGTTGAACATATGGTGCCGGTGATCCTTCTGACCGACGGTTACCTGGCCAATGGATCGGAATTGTGGAAGGTGGTGAAAATGGATGATATGCCCGATATAAAACCCAGGCTGGTAAAAGACAATGATCCCGATTATCAACCCTACAAAAGAGATCCCCAAACGCTTGCCCGTTCATGGGCACTGCCCGGACAGGAAGGCTTGAGGCACAGGATCGGCGGGCTGGAAAAGGAGGATGTTTATGGTGATGTGTCGCATGACCCCCTGAATCATCAAAAAATGGTGAAGTTGCGCCAGGAAAAAGTTTACCGGGTGGCAAACCATATTCCTGATCTGAAGGTCTGGGGCGAAAGCGCCGGCGATCTGCTGGTGGTAGGCTGGGGCGGTACTTATGGGCATTTGATCTCAGCGGTAAAGGATCTTCAGACGGAAGGCCATAAGATCAGCCTGGCCCACTTTAACTATATCTATCCCCTGCCTAAGAATACAAAGGAAGTGTTAAAAGGATTTAAAAAGATTGTCGTATGCGAATTGAATAACGGCCAGTTCATCTACTGGCTCAGGGCTGTTCACCCGGAATTCAAGTATCTGACCTATCACAAGGTGCAAGGCCAGCCTTTTATGATCAATGAACTAAAAGAAAAATTCACTGAAATTTTGGAGGAATTTTGATATGACCTCACATACTGCAACCCAAGCTGTTCATCCGTTAACAAAAGATGACTTTAAACCCGATGGCCCGGTGAAGTGGTGTGCCGGTTGCGGCGACTATGCCATACTGGCGGCGATCATGACCGTATTGGTTGATCTGGGGGGGCGAAAGGAAGACCTTGTGTTTGTCTCGGGGATCGGTTGCTCATCCCGCTTTCCTTATTACATCAATACCTATGGGTTTCATGGCCTGCACGGTAGGGGAGCTGCCATCGCCACCGGCATCAAGATCGCCAACCCTTCTTTGCAGGTATGGCACATCACCGGCGACGGCGATTCAATGGCTATCGGGGGAAATCATTTCATCCATACGGTTAGGCGCAATATCGATATGAATATTGTCATTTTTAACAACCGTATTTATGGCCTGACCAAAGGACAATATTCCCCCACTTCACCCAAAGGGCTGGTAACCAAAAGTTCACCTGACGGTGTTATTGAGAGTCCTTTTACACCGGGTGAGCTGGTGATGGGCGCGCAAGGTACTTTTTTTGCCCGGGCGGTGGATACCGACCCCAAAATGCTCCGCGCAGTTCTGAAAGCGGCTGCTTTGCACAAGGGGACATCGGTTGTGGAGGTGCTGCAGAATTGCGTGATCTTCAATCATCAGACACATGCCGCTGTGACCAATAAAGAAACCAAGGATGATAACCAGCTTTTTCTGGAAGCAGGAAAACCCATGCTGTTCGGTAAAAACAAGAAGAAGGGGATTATTCGCCGGAATAACAGGCTGAAGGTAGGTATCATCGGTGAGGATGGTGTGACAATGGATGATATCCTGGTCCATGATCCGACTGATCCTGAGGATATGACACACTATAACCTGGTCAGGATGGGGCTTCCTGAATTCCCGGTAGCCATGGGGGTTATCCGGTCGTGTGATTGCATTGAGTCTTATGACCAGCTTTACGAACAACAGGTTGCAGCAGCCCGCCAGAAAAGCCATATCAAATGTATGGATGACCTGCTGAACTCAGGAAATATCCTCGACCTCTGAGAATCAGGTCATCAACTGTTCCGTCGCTTTCGGTTCCATCTCCCTTATTCGTATCTTTGCAGTGATGCTGCATGAATTCATTGATCATATCAGGCGGGAAAAGCTTTTTCGTAAAGAAAACAAAATTCTTCTGGCCGTTAGCGGTGGCCTGGATTCGGTCGTAATGACCGATCTTTTCCACCAGACGGGCTATTCCTTCGGGATGGCCCATGTGAATTTTGCCCTCAGGGGCGCTGAATCAGACCGGGATGAACGATTTGTCAGGGATATGACCGAAAAATACCAGGTGCCTTCGTATTTCGTCCGTTTTGACACGAAGCATTACGCCAGGAAGAATAAACTATCGGTGCAAATGGCAGCCCGCCGGTTGAGATATGACTGGTTCTCACAGCTTGCCGCAAAAGCAGGTTATGATGGTATTGCCACAGCCCATCACCTTGACGACCAGATTGAAACATTCCTGATCAACCTGACGCGGGGTACCGGTATTGCAGGGTTGCACGGTATCCTTCCCAGACACGGTTTGATCATCAGACCTTTATTGTTCGCATACCGTTCACAATTGGAAGCATACGCGCTTGACCGTAACCTGGGATATGTGAACGATTCCTCCAATGCCAGTTTGAAATACGCCCGCAACCGGATCCGGCACAAAGTCATCCCCGAGCTGGAAAAGATCAACCCCGCTTTCAGGCAGGAATTCGCCCGTACCATCCAGAATATCAGGGAGGTGGAAACGATTTTCAGGTCAGTTCTCGAATACAATAAGAAACATCTGCTGATCCCTCATGGGACAGGGTATCAGATCCCCCTGCGTATGCTTAAGCAAATGACCCCCTTGCGAACTTGGCTCTTTGAGCTGTTAAATCCTTTTGATTTTTCTGTTTCGGTTATAACCGACATCCTGAATGCCCTGAATGAAGCTCCGGGCAAATTGTTCTATTCCCCGGCACACCGGCTGGTTATTGACAGGGAATACTTGCTGATAGATCCGGTCCGGAATGAAGAACGCCTTCCGAAGGACGCCGGTAGCTACCCGGTATATCTCTCCGGGCAAAGTATCGATTTCCCGGTCAAACTGGTTTTGACGATCCATGATGCAAAGGGTTTTCAAATCGCTGCCCTATCACATATCGCCTGCCTCGATATGGATAAATTGAAATTCCCATTGACCATCCGTAAATGGAGAAGGGGGGATTCATTCTATCCCCTCGGTATGACCGGACGGAAAAAACTCAGCGATTTCTTTACCGATCAGAAGTTTTCGATCCCTCAGAAAGAGAAGACCTGGCTCCTGTGCAGCGGAAACGATATTGTCTGGATTATCGGATACCGGATCGATGACAGGTATAAGATCACCGGGGAAACACAACAGGTCTTGCAGATCAAACTGGCTCAATAAACATATATAAAAGCCTAACTATTTAGATTCTCATATAAATTGCAAAGAAATAGCCCTTTGTTGGGGCTATTTTTATATTTTTGCGGCCAGCAATAATGCGATAATTTTGATTATGAAAAAGCTGATTTTTGTCACGTTATTATTCTTGTCAGCCGGAATTATTTCGGTTAGCGCCCAGATCCTGAAACCGGTAAAATGGTCTTTTGATACCAAGAAAGTCAACGACGTTGAATATGAACTACTTCTGAAGACTGAAATTGACCAGGGCTGGCATGTGTATGCCATTGATATTCCGGATGGCGGGCCGATCCCTACATCATTTACATTCAACCCTTCGGATGATTTTGAACTGGTTGGCCCATTGGTTACACCTCAGGCCATCGAAAAGTACGACAATGCATTTGAAATGGACCTGCGCTATTATGATGACGGGGCTGTATTCAGGCAGAAGATCAGGATGCTGACGGATAAGCCTTTTGAGGTGACCGGTGAGCTGGAATTCATGGCCTGTGACGACAGCCGCTGTCTGCCCCCTGAATATGTGGAATTTGCCTTCAGCCTTCCCGGGGCCTCAGGCACTGATTTAAAAGAACCTGCCGGTGCGAAACCAACCATAGAGCCAATTCAAACAGTTCCGGGCCGTGGTGATGCTGCGTCACTCTGGGCTTTTTTCTTCATCGCCCTGGGTGTGGGTTTTATCGGATTGCTTACACCTTGTGTCTACCCGATGATACCGATGACGGTGACCTTTTTTATGAATGCTTCACAAAATAAATTGAGGGCGAAGACACAGGCACTGGTATTCGGAATATCCATCATCTTCATATACACTTTCGTCGGCGTTCTTGTTTCAGCCATTTTTGGCGCCGATACCATCAAGCAGGTCAGCGATCACTGGATCACCAATCTTATCTTTTTTCTGTTGTTCGCTACCTTTGCCGCTTCGTTCTTTGGCCTGTTTGAATTTGTGCTTCCTTCCTGGCTGACAAACAAGTCGGACCAGCAGGCCGATAAAGGGGGATATATCGGCGCTTTCTTCATGGCCCTGACACTCGTACTGGTTTCTTTTTCATGCACGGCGCCATTTGTTGGCGGGATCCTGGTGGAAGCAGCTACAGGTCAGGTTCTGAAACCGATCGTAGGTATGTTTGGTTTCTCGCTTGCCTTTGCCATCGTTTTTACATTATTTGCCTTTTTCCCATCCTTCCTCAGTAAAATGCCCAAATCGGGCGGATGGCTCAATTCGGTTAAGGTGGTACTGGCGTTCCTCATCCTGGCTATCGGGATGAAGTACCTGCTGGTGCCAAACCAGGCGTTGGGATGGGGTATCAGCCGGGAGGTATATATCGGGATATGGGTGGTGCTGTTCACCCTGCTCGGTTTTTACCTGCTGGGAAAGATACAATTTGTTCACGACAGCCCCGTGGGCCATATTTCGGTACCCAGGTTATTTTTTACCATTGCAGCCTTTTCGTTTGCAATTTATCTTTTTCCCGGCTTATTCGGCGCTCCCCTGAAAGCTGTGTCCGGCTATCTCCCAGCGGAATCTTCCTGGAACCTGGAGGAGATCATCAGGGAAAACACACGTCATTTTGGTACGGGTACTGCTGCAACCACAGATTATCCCGGTTTGTGCGAGGAACCGAAATATGCCGATCTCTTCAGCCTTCCCCATGGGTTGGAAGGATATTACGATTATGAACAGGGGATGGCTTGCGCTAAAAAACTGAATAAGCCGGTATTTCTTGATATCAAAGGGCATGCCTGTACAAACTGCAAGGTCATGGAAAAGAATGTCTGGGCAAACCGTGAGGTCCTTCGCCGGCTTCAAAATGATTTCGTGATCATCGCATTATATGTTGATGAGAAAACCGAATTGCCTGAAAGTGAATGGATTACATCGACATTTGACGGGAAAGTGAAAAAGACGATCGGCCGGAAAAATACCGATTTCCAGATCACCCGGTTCGGGGTCAATGCCCAGCCTTATTATGTCATCCTGGATCATGACGGGAATATGCTCAATACCCCGATGGCCTTTGAATTAAATGTGGACCGGTATGTGAAATTCCTGGATGAAGGCATTGCGGCTTTTCAGCAGGAAAACCGGTAATTTTCCTGATAAATTATATATTATGCAACTCCGGAAATTAGTAAGATGCCTGGTAACCTCCGGTTTAGCCGGGTTTCTACTGGCACAGTCGTATGCCGTTTACGGCCAGCCTTTCGAATATGTTACAGCTTCTTTTATTGCTGCCGGCCGCAGTGTTATTGCCTGGTGTGATTTCGACAATGATAATGACCTCGACCTGCTGATATGCGGGATGACTGCGAATGGCACACCGGTTACCAGGCTATACCGGAATGATGAAGGAGTATTTACCGATACAGGTTTATCTTTCATCGGGGTAAGCGATGGAGCCGCCGCATGGGGCGATTATGATCAGGACGGGGATATGGACCTGCTGCTGACTGGTAATTCTGAAACGGGTGATATTATCCGCCTTTACAGAAACGACGGGGATACCTTTTCTGAGATTGATCCCGGAATACCGCCTGTCCGGCAAGGTGCTGTTTGCTTTGTGGATGTCGATAACGACGGGGACCTTGATATATTTATCACGGGAAATTGGATGGCCAGGATATATTACAATAAGGACGGTGAATTTACAGCCGGCACCCAGGATTTCGGTTTGTTTTCCAATTCATCTGCTGCCTGGGGTGATTTTGACAATGATGGCGACCTGGATCTGCTGATTTCCGGTGACAGCGGTGCGGGGGCGATCACAAAAATTTTCCGCAATGATGATGGCATTTTTACCGATATTGAAGCAGGATTGCCTGGTTTGATGGCCGGGACGGTTCACTGGGTCGATTATAACAATGACGGGTATTTAGATCTTGCGATTTCTGGTTTTGATGATGCCCTGGAAGCGCAATTCTACATTTATAAGAACACTGGTGGGAATTTCGAAATTGTATACACCGGCATTGAGGGATTTGCCATCGGTTCAGCCGATTGGGGCGATTTTGACAATGACGGCGATCTGGATCTGATCATGTCGGGAAAAGCATCGGGTTGCGGAGCCTATGTGAGTGCCATTTACCGGAATGAGGGCGATGATGTGTTTTATAAGATACCGGATGATTTTATCCTATCGACACGGTGTGCCGTGCAATGGGCCGATTATGACAATGACGGCGATCTCGATTTTTTCATTGCAGGGCTGAACACGGCCGACGCTCCTTTTAGCAGATTATACCGCAATCAGTCGGGCACTAATATATTTACGGAAAACACCCCGCCGATGCCACCCGATGAACTTTCGGTCATTGTCAATAATGATACAGCACATTTGTCATGGTCATCCGGGTGGGACGGGCAAACCCCGGCCGCCGGATTATCCTACAACCTAATGCTGGGAACAGAACCCGGGTTTTGCGATATCATTTCCCCTATGGCAGATCCGCAAACCGGGTACAGGTATATCAGTAGCCTGGGCAATGCAGGACAAAATATGGATTATTATATCCAGGGGCTGGAATCCGGGACTTATTTCTGGACTGTCCAGTCTGTTGATCAGGCTTTTACAGGTTCAGCCTTTGCACAAACTGAATCATTTACCATCACCACGACCTTTGTGGATGAAACTGAAGCGAAGCCGGTTGCTCCCTACTTTTACCCCAATCCGGCCAGCGAACGGATCACCATTCATCAACCAGTATTAAAAGGGAATTTCAAACTATGCATTTCTGATCTGACCGGACGCCACGTGTTCCAATCCGAGATAAATGAAAGACTTGCCAGTGTTGAAATATCAAACCTGCCGGAAGGGATTTACCTGGTGCAAATATTCCGGCAGGATGAAATCTTCTCTTACAAGCTGTTGAAAACCAGCCGCTGATCGGTTTACCTGCAAACTGGTTTGTTTCTTAAACGATTTTGTCTACGCCTTATGTCTTGCAGCGTAATAATGATAGAAATAAACGATGGTTTCAATCCCCTTATAAAACTGCTGCAAGGGATAATTTTCATTCGGTGAATGGATGGCATCTGATTCCAGGCCAAATCCCATCAGGATTGATTTTATCCCAAGTTTACTTTCAAAAGTGGAAATGATCGGGATGCTCCCGCCGCTGCGCACCGGAACGGGCATTTTGCCGAATGCTTTTTCAAATGCTTTTTCAGCTGCCAGGTAGGCGGGCATATCTGTTGGTGAAACGTAACCCTGGCCGCCATGCAACGCTTTCACATTGACTTTCACATATGGCGGGGCGATGGCTTTGAAGTGTGCCTCGAACAGTTGGCTGATCTTCACATGGTCCTGGTTTGGAACAAGCCGCATGGATATTTTTGCGTAGGCTTTGGAAGGGATCACGGTTTTAGCGCCTTCACCGGTATAGCCTCCCCAAATCCCATTGACATCCAGCGCCGGCCGTATGCCGGTCCGTTCCATGGTGGAGTAGCCTTCCTCCCCGCATACTTCGTCAATATCGAGCGCTTTCTTGTATGCTTCGAGGTCAAAAGGCGCCATGCCCATTTTTTTCCTCTCTTCAGGGCTGATCTCCAAAACATCGTCGTAAAAACCCGGGATGGTAATCCTCTCCTGATCATCTTTCAGGGAGGCGATCATTTTAGCCAGCACATTGGCCGGGTTGGCCACCGCACCGCCAAACAATCCTGAGTGCAGATCGCGGTTCGGGCCTGTCAATTCCACCTCCATATAGCTTAACCCTCTCAATCCGGTGGTGATCGAAGGTATGTCAGGCGCGATCATACTGGTGTCTGAAACCAGGATAATGTCGGCCTTCAGCATCTCTTTGTGATCCTCGCAAAACTTGCCGAGATTGGGAGAACCGATCTCCTCTTCGCCTTCAATCATGAATTTGACATTACAGGGTAGCGTATCTGATTTTACAAGGTATTCAAAGGCTTTTGCCTGCATAAATGCCTGGCCTTTATCATCATCAGCTCCCCGGGCATAAATCTTTCCATCCCTGATCTCCGGCTCGAATGGCGGGCTGTTCCATAAATCAACCGGATCAACGGGCATGACATCATAATGCCCATACACCAAAACAGTTGGCTTTGCCGGATCTATTGTCTTTTCACCAAATACTACCGGATTGCCTTCTGTTGGAATGATCTCCGCCCGTGTGGCTCCGGCCGATAACAATGTTTTTTGCCAATACTCGGCCGCTTTCAGCATATCGTCTTTGCGGGCACTTTCACTGCTGATCGAGGGGATCCGGATCAGGCCGAACAATTCATCCAGGAATCGTTGCTTGTTTTGTTCAATGTAATTTTTTACGTCTTCCATAGGTTAGATTTATTTAAATAATGATTATCTACTGGGGCTAAAAATAATAATATAAACTCAATTTCCGGATAAATATTGTCAATCTTCGGTTGGCGGATAGTTTGTATCTGTCGTCAAACAGCATTTAAATTTTTCCGGATAATATTATGTGATTTTATAGTTATATTTGCAAAATCAGGTGTGTTTTTATACACTATATCCATTGGATCAACACCTTATATCTCCTGGCTATGGAAATATTGAAGTCTTTACGCACAGCTTTCTTTTTTGTAGTTTACCTGACGCCTTTAATTTTTTTCCCAGGGAGGATTGCGGCAGATACACTGCATGTCAATACGACACTTACTCCGGAACAAATGGTTGGGGTTCTTATCGGTGGTGGGGTTGAGGTCAGTAATATTACGTATACGGGTGCAGCCATCTCAAGCGGTGAGTTTTGGGGGGGGCCGGGAAATATTGGCATACGGGACGGCATAATCCTTACATCCGGCAGTGCGAATATTGCCAAAGGCCCGAATAATAGCGGCAGTGCAGGGCAAAATGTCAATCAACCCGGGGATCCGGATTTGACTCAGATTGCAGGAGTGTCAACTTATGATGCCTGTGTCCTGGAATTCGATTTTGTGCCACAATCCACCGTTGTCTCTTTCCGGTATGTTTTTGGATCGGAAGAATACCATGAGTATGTCAACCAGTTCAATGACGCATTCGGCTTCTTCATCAGCGGCCCTGGAATTTCAGGCCCATTCTCCAATAACAGCAAGAATATCGCCCTGATCCCCCTTTCCAATACGCCCGTTTCAATAAATACGGTGAATTACGGTAATCCTTATGGCAGCAATTGTACCAATTGCATTTTCTTTGTCAATAATACTCAGAATTTTACACAATACGATGCTTTTACTACTGTCTTAACAGCATGGGCGAATGTTATCCCCTGTGAAACCTATCATATAAAATTGGCCATTGCCGATGGCGTGGACAGGATTTACGATTCAGGTGTTTTTTTAGAAGCCAACAGTTTCAGCAGCGTGGGTATCTCCTCGGATGTGATGTACACCCATGCCCCAACCCACACAAATCTGATTGAAGGTTGCAACGACGCTACCATTACCTTCACACTTTCTGTTCAACCAACAGAGAATTACTATCTTCCGCTCATCATTGAAGGCAGCGCCATCAATGGTGTCGACTATGAGGAAATTCCTGATACGATTGTATTCCCTACAGGATATAGCCAGGTTTCATTGGATATAATAACAATTCAGGATGATATTATCGAATGGTTTGAAACCATCCGGATTATTTATAATTCCTCGCTTTGTGGAATTGATTATGATACTATCCTGATGAATTTATGGGATTACAGGTTAAATGTCCAGACAACACCTGACACAATGATCAATTGTGCTACCGAGGCGACCATAGGGGTGGAAGATATTTCAGGGTTCGGACCATACACTATTTCCTGGAGTACGGGTGACACTTCGCAATACATTACAGTCAGTCCACTGATTACAACGACCTACTACGTTACAGTTGCTGCACTGTGTGATTCAATGGTCACCGACAGTATCAGGGTAGTTGTGGATGGTCCGAAGGCCAATGCGGGTCAGGATTTGAGCATTCCATACGGTACAACTACCCAGTTGCAGGGATCTGCCAGTCAGGGCTCGGGTGAATATACATATAGCTGGTCGCCGGCAGATCTGCTCATTGATCCTGACAGCCCGACACCAACCACATTACAAATGGAACAAGCCACATTGTTCACCTTGACAGTCACGGATCTTTCCGGGGGTTGTCAGGATATCGATCAGATGATGCTGTTTGTGACCGGGGGGCCATTGAATGCAGGGCCCGTCGCCACTCCGTCTTCCATCTGCTATGGGTTAACATCACATCTTAACCCTTATGCTTCCGGTGGATCGGAAAATTACACATACCAGTGGTCATCTGAGCCTCCGGGCTTTAGCTCCGATCTGCCCGATCCGGTTGTCCAGCCAACGGTTACCACCACCTACTATGTCCTGGTGGATGACGGTTATAATTCCGTTACCCGGAGTGTGACGGTTCAGGTAATCCCCTTGCCAGTGCCTTATGCCGGGGAAGACCAGACCATTAACTGGGGAACGAATACCATACTATACGGTTCAGGATCGCAGGGTAGCGGGAATTACGCCTGGAGCTGGGAACCCTTTAACCAGGTTTTGGGACAATACCTGCAAAATCCGCCGACAGTCAAATTGTATGAAACAGCACTTTTTTCGCTGAGTATAACGGATCAGAATACGGGTTGCGTTTGCGCGGACAAAGATTTTGTCACCGTGTTCATTGGCACCGGACCATTGGCAGTGACAGCAGATGCCTCCGACCGGTTCATTTGCGAAGGGGAAACAACCCAATTGTTTGCCCTGCCCAGTGGCGGAAATCCCGATTATACCTATTCCTGGACCTCTGTGCCGGCCGGATTTGTCTCAGATATCAGGGATCCTTATGTCAGCCCTTTGACCACTACTACATATGAACTGGAAGTTTTCGACGGTTATAATTATACCTATGCCAATGTCACGATAGAGGTGTCACCCCTTCCCCAGGTCAGCCTGGGGGCTGACATTATTACCTGTCCGTTTGAAATGGTAGTATTAAGTCTGGATATTCCCGGGATGACCTATTACTGGTCCAATGGTTCGGTAGAGAATTCCATTACGGTTGGTTCTACGGGGATTGGATTTGATGTCAGAAAAATATGGGTAGAAGTGACCAATGAGGACGGTTGCGTTGGCACAGATACGGTAATGATCATATTTGACTTTGCACAGTGTTCCGGTGTCGGAGAATCAGATGATGACACATTCGTATTTCTCTACCCCAATCCGACTGCAGGCCTCATCACGTTGGAATGGCAAGGCATGAGTGGCCGGGTAACCCTCATCATGACCGATCTTCAAGGGAAAACGGTTTATGAACAACAGGTGCAGGCTCCGCCGTCCGGTGAATTCAAATCGTCGATGAATTTGAATAACCTGCCTGACGGTTTATATATTCTTCGTTTGATTGGAGAGCAGAAAGTCCTGGTGCGAAAAATCATACTGCAGTGATGGTCTGCCGTGAATCCCAGGTCTGACAAAATAATCGTGAATGTTATGAAGAAGATCAGGGTTGCCATTAACGGTTTTGGCAGGATCGGAAGGATTACCTACAGGAAGTTGCTGGAGAATGACAGCATGGAGGTGGTGGCCGTTAACGACCTGGCCGAAACGAAAACACTTGCCCATTTATTGAAATATGATTCCGTGCATGGCCGTTTCCCGGGAACGGTCATTCATAACGGCGATCATCTGGTGGTCAATGATAACAAATTGCTGGTTTTTTCAGAGCCGGATCCCGGCAAACTTCCCTGGAAAGAGCTTGCTGTCGATGTTGTGATTGAATCGACAGGGAAATTTGTGACCAGGGCGGAAGCGCTCCGTCACGTTAAACCATCCGGTGCGCGGAAAGTCATTATATCCGCTCCCGCCCGGCAGGAAAGCGAGGATGTCAAATATGTCGTTCTGGGCGTCAATGATTTTATTATTGACAGAAATGACGTTATTATTTCCAATTCCTCCTGCACAACCAACAATGTAGCGCCATTGATCATGATCCTGGATGAATGCTGGGGAATTGAACGGGCATTTATCACCACGGTACATTCTTATACCCGTGATCAGAATCTCCTGGATGCACCGCATCAGGACCTGCGCAGGGCCAGGGCGGCAGCCGTTTCCATCGTACCTACCACCACTGGCGCAGCCAAGGCTTCGGGAAAGATTTTCCCTCACCTGAAGTCCAATCTGGGCGGGGCGGGAATCAGGGTGCCGGTTCCGGATGGCTCGCTGACAGATCTGACCTGTACCCTTAAGCGTTGCACAACCCGTGAGGAGATCAACCATAAATTCAGGGAGGCCGCCGAGGGCCGGCTGAAAGGTATCCTGGAATATACCGAAGATCCGATTGTTTCAGTTGATATCATTGGCAATACCCACTCTGCCGTTTTTGACGCAGGACTTACCGCCGTGCTGGGCGATAAAAACAAACTGGTGAAGGTTGTGGCATGGTACGATAATGAAATGGGATATGCAGCCCGTTTGGTCGAACTGATAGGTAAATTTGTTTAATTTGCCGGTATGAATGTCGTTTACCTTCTTCTGGGAAGCAATATGAATGACAGGGCAGGTATGCTCCGGCTTGCCAGGGAAGCCATTCAATCAAGGATCGGAAAGATCACCCGTGAATCGTCTGTTTATGAAACAGAACCCTGGGGTTTTCATTGTGAAGATTTATTTCTGAACCAGGTTATCAGGCTTCAAACCAACTTACTCCCTGCAGTGGTAATGGAAGAGATATTAATTATCGAGAAAGACCTGGGCAGGAGACGCACCCGGATCAATGGCTTTTCTGCCAGAACCATCGATATCGATATCCTTTTTTATAATGATAACATAATTCAGGAGGACAGCCTTACCATCCCGCATCCGCGAATACCTGAACGGATGTTTACGTTGTTGCCGCTCTTGGAGATCGACAGGTCGATGATCCATCCCGGCTCACAAAAAACCATCGGCCAGCTCGTAACGGAATGTCCTGACCCGCTTAGGGTCAGTTTTTATCATGAGAAATGATACGGTATGAGGCCATCAGGCTTGAAATATAACTTTATCGCGATCGAAGGGAATATTGGTGCCGGGAAAACAACACTGGCCAAAAGGTTGGCGGAGGAATACGATGCTAAACTTATCCTGGAACGTTTTGAAGACAATTCCTTTTTGCCCAAATTCTATCAGCAGCCGGATATTTACGCTTTCCCCCTGGAGATGTCATTTCTGGCCGACAGGTACCAGCAATTGAAAGATGAACTCACTATGCAGGACCTGTTCAAAACATTTACGGTATCAGATTACCTGATCGATAAGTCGCTGATTTTTGCCAGGAATAACCTGAAAGTCGATGAATTCAACCTCTATACCAGGCTGTTTCATATCATAAGCGCTTTCCTGCCCAGGCCTGACCTGTTGGTTTACCTTTACCTGGATATCCCACGTTTACAGGAAAAAATTCACAACAGGGGGCGCGATTACGAAAAGTTGATCCGGCCCGAGTACCTGGAAAAAATTCAGGCAGGATACCTGAACCATTTTCGGTCACTGACCGGGATACCTATTCTGATCATCGATACCAACCACCTTGATTTTATGGATAGAAAAGGGGATTACCAGGCATTTCTGACAGCTATCCAACAGGATTTTGACAATGGGATACACCGGATCTTTTTGTAATAAAAAGAGGCTGCCCCGGATGGGGCAACCTCCTGTATTTTTCATGACCGGGTCTAGTTGACCAGACTTGTAAAGTTCGGGTCTGCGAAGAATTTGATAAACTCCCTGTCAACCTTTGCCTCAGCCTTGTATGCCGGGTTCATTTCAATGGCTTTCCCAAGATTTTCAAACAACATGGAGGTGTTGTCCGTCCTGGCACCTAATATGGCCATCAGGTAATGTGTCTGGGCGTCTTTCTCGGCGCATTCGAGTTGTCTCTCTGCCGGAGGATAATTCTTCGAAGCGATATAAGCGAGCGCTACATTATAATCGCAGGTGGTGTTACCAAACAGGTTGATGGCTTTGGTGTATTCGCCTTTGAAAATACTGACGATGCCCAGGTTATAGTTAGCATCTGTGCCGAGCTGGCTGGCCTTCGTGAAGTGCTCATCCGCTTTGGCGAGATCGTTCTGCAAGGCATAGATAACCCCCAGGTTATTATGTACTTCTCCGCTATTGGGGTTCAGGCTGGCGGCTTTCTCGAGATGGGCTTTCGCTGCATTGAGATCGCCCATTTCAATTTCAATCGCGCCGGCATTGGCATAGCCTTTATAGCTTTCATTGAAGATATTGATAGCTGATTTATAAATATCAAGCTTGGTGTTGTTATCATCGGTGAGCGTTGCCGCGTAGAGCAGTTCTTTTTCGTCAAGCTGGCTAGGATTGCTGGTTGCCAGATCGGCGATCTCCTCATCGGTCTTTTTCGGCTCATAGACATTGACCACGATTTCCGCCCTTCTGAGTTTGGTGAGTATCTTTTCCTCGAGTTCAGGGTAAATGACGGTCATGTTCCTGATCTCCTGCTCTTTTTTCGCGGGTGTACCGGCCGAATTGATCACATTCAGGATAATGTTCCGGTCTTTAATATCCGAATTCTGGACATGATACAAAAATCCATTCCAGTCGGGGCCGTGGTGGACCAGGTTATACTGAATGTCTTTTGCAGCATCCTTGATGGTCAGCAATGATCCCTTAGCCCGGATGAGTTTTCTTATCTCATTCACCAGATAAGTATTGGCTGTTTTAGCCCTTCTTTCCGACAGGCCCTGGTTAAATGTCTCTTCACCTTCGGGTGATGCCCAGCCATCAATGTTGATGTCCTTGATCTCGTAACCGAGCTTCATATAATCATACAGCTCGTTCAGCCTGGCTTTGTTCTCAGGATCCTTATTGAGCGGCACATTCCAATTCAGGTCATGCCGGTTTACAAAGAAGAATAATTTGGCTTCTTTGCTCAGGATGGTAATCTTCTCATATCCATGGGGAGCGAAAACTCCTTGATTCTTAAACGCAAAGCGGGCAGGAGTGTAGATGATGCCATCGGCTACTTTCCGGTTGGGAAATTTGACGTTTTTGAATTCCTGTATGCCATCCTTGGTCATTCCGTCGGGAATGCCGTTCTTTGGAACGAATGCGATGGATTCCAGGACCAGATCGCAGGCTTTCATGCCCTCTTCATAATCCATGACCGTTTCGTAGGTAAATGTTCCTCCTCCCTGTGGGATGACGATACCTTCTCCGCTTACTGATGTCCCTTTCAGCAGGATCGGTTCCAGTTCGGTCACGCTGCCATCTTCGCATACCATCATAGGTGTGACATACATGGCGGCATTAGGATGGAAGTAATCTTTCGGGAATGTACCGGTGATCTTAACAGGCACTTTTCCGCTGTGGGCTTCCAGCGGATCGGGATCAGCTTTGAAAACGACATTGTTGAAATCTTTGGTCATTTTCTTCAGCGGATCAGTTCTGCCGAATTTATAAGTCAGACCTAAGGATGTGTATGAATACATATCCCTGTAAATCATCATATTACCATTCTTGAAATTATCGAGACGGTCCGAATCGACGAATCTTAGTTGTGCTTCCAGGGTAATGTCCAGTTTGGGGGCTACGTGGAAGGCTGCGCCAAGTCCGGCAGGCCATTCCATGACCATTGTCCTGTTACCAAAACCTTTTTCAGTACCAGGGCCACCAGGCTGCTGCGTGGCCGGGTCAATGCCATTTTGCCTGATCAGTACGTCGTTGGCAGCATTGAATGCCTGGGTTTTCCATTGCGCTTGCCCAATGCCTCCGATACCATAAATATCGACCAACCTGTCAGGATTGTAACCTGAAATCAGGTTGCTGAAATTGATGATAAGGTCAATATGGTAATCGAAAATATTGGCTTTGTAATAGATTTCATCTATGCCGGCAGGGAACCACCACGTATCTTCGCGGTAACCATATAATTTGCCAGCCGAAACCTGACCGCGAACTCCAAAAACGGGGTGAAACTGCCAGCCAAACATGCCGCCATAGCCGAATCTCCAATGGTCAAGCGGTGGGGCAAATTTGTTGATAAAAATATCAGTGTGGCTCATCATCACACCAGCATTCAGGTTGACAAAAAAGTATTTGTCAAACTGCTGCCTTTTTTCCTTTCTGGTAAGCTTGGTTTCTTCGCTCTCCTCCTCCTGGGAGAATGTCAGCAAAGGCATAATGCCAATTAATGCTGCAAGGATGCAGCAAAAAAGAAAACGGTAATTCTTTTTCATATAACGCAAATTTTAAATTTATTTTTTCAGACTTTATCCCTGGTTTTATGTGCAAAGATATAAAGTATTATAAATATTGCAAGATAGTGAATTGTTAATTAAACTAAAAAAAACTGGCCTTTGACATTTTAAATGATTAGTATTATTATGTCAACCAAGCAAAGATAAGGGATTATAATCGTAAAATCAACCCATCTGCTAAAAAATACCCAAATAATGCATATTTTTTTCTTTGAGGTCATTCATGTGCCCCAGTTTTCCCGGTCTAAACTCCGGTACTGAATGGCTTCAGCCAGGTGTTCCGTGAGGATAGCCGGGCTTCCCTCCAGGTCTGCGATGGTCCGGGATACCTTCAGGATCCGGTTATAGGCGCGGGCTGACAGGTTGATCCGTTCCATGGCATTCTTTAACAGTAACCGTCCTTCTTCACCGGTATGACAGATTTGAGAAAGCTTTTTCGAGGGTATTTGTGCGTTGGAATGAATTCCATGGCTGCCTGCAAACCTTTCCTCCTGTATTTTCCTGGCCTTTATTACCCTGGCGCGGATATCTCTACTGCTTTCGGGGCTAGCCATGTCGTCCAATTCCCTGAATGGTACGGGTATGACTTCCACATGCAGGTCAATGCGGTCCATCAAAGGGCCTGAAATCCGGTTCAGGTATTTCTGGACAGTTCCCGCCGAGCAGGCACATTCCTGCTGGGGATGGTTGTAATACCCGCAGGGGCAGGGGTTCATGGCGGCGACCAGCATGAAATTGGCCGGGTACTCAATGGAAAGCCTTGCCCTGGCGATCGTGATGACCCTCTCTTCCATCGGTTGCCTCAGAACCTCCAGCACTGAACGCTTGAATTCAGGGAGTTCATCCAGGAAGAGCACGCCGTTTTGTGCCAGTGATATCTCCCCTGGCTGAGGATAGGAGCCCCCGCCTACGAGACCGGCATCGCTGATGGTATGGTGAGGTGACCGGAAGGGACGGATAGTGACCAAAGCATCATTTCTACGCAATTTCCCGGCGACGGAATGGATCTTGGTCGTTTCCAGCGCCTCCTCAAGGCTCAGTGGAGGCAAAATCGACGGAAGACGCTTGGCCAGCATGGTTTTTCCCGATCCGGGCGGACCAATGAGGATCACATTGTGCCCTCCGGCCGCGGCAATCTCAAGCGCCCGCTTGATGTTTTCCTGCCCCTTCACATCAGCAAAATCGAACTCGTAATTGTTCAGGTTCCTCATGAATTCCTGCTCAATATTCAATTTGACAGGCTCAATTTCTGCTTTACCGTTAAAAAAATCGATAATGTCGGTCAGCTTTTCAATACCGAGCACTTCTATGCCATCCACAATGGCAGCTTCCCTGGCATTGATCCTGGGCAGGACCAACCCTTTGAACCCTTTTCTTTTTGTTTCAATGGCAATGGGCAAAGCCCCTTTAACAGGCATGATACCTCCGTCCAGCGAGAGCTCACCCATCATAATGTAATCGCCGGCTTTTTCAGCCTTGATCTGTTCGGAAGCCCCCAGTATGCCGATAGCCAGCGGCAGGTCATACGACGACCCTTCCTTTTTGATGTCGGCGGGGGCCATGTTGATCACTACCTTCTTACCAGGGATCCGGTAACCAACATGACGCAGGGCGGCCTCTATCCGCTGGTGACTTTCTTTTACCGCACTGTCGGGCAATCCCACCATGAAGAAGTTGATCCCCAGTTCAATATTCACCTCAATGGTAATCATTATGGCATTGATGCCATAAATTGCACATCCATAAGTTTTCGCAAGCATAATTCCCGGAATTAAAATTTGAAATGCAGATTAATATGTCTCTGCCTGTTAATCCGGAAAAAGATTGTTTTATACCCGGTAGGGGATCAATTTTTTTTACTTCCTGGGCTTATAACCCGACCGGGAAAGGATTATTTGTGCGTCGGTAAGATGCAGCAGTTCCTGTAAACTGATCTGATCCTGTTTTTTCATGTAGCTTCTGACGATCTGCCACCCGATCCATCTTCCCAGCATGGCGGGAGCGCCCTCAGGTAAACCGGCCGTAAAGGGGCCATCCAGTATGAAACGGGTATTGAGTTTCGACTCGGTCAGGTACAATAATTCCTGGTCAATAAACAACCGCCAGAGGTAAAATTCGTTATCCCGGCACCATTTTATCTGTGCCGGAGTATAACCGATCTTGATACTGTCGGGTATTTCAGGATGGATAAGATCCAAAGCATACAGGAGTTTCCCGTGCACTATCATTTTATCGAGGAGGGTCTTTTGTGGCGTGTCTTCCGGAATATATGCAGTGATCATTTCACGGGAACATGCCGGAAGAATATGATCCTTTTCCATTCTGCGCATCATGTAAAGGGGTAATCCCACAGCCCTGTAAGGCTCATAATCCCTGCCCAGGAACATGTCGATGGCGATGATAAGTACGCTGTCGGCATAATGCACAGGCATTTCATACAGCAGGCCCGATACATACATATAAACTTCAGGAGTTGAAAATGCCGGGAAGTAATATTTCATCCTGGCAAACACCACTGCCAGGCCATCTTCTAAAAAACCAATGTCGGAATATTTATCCAGGCTCTTGCCGGCCAGTTCAAGGTTGAAGGGATCCGTGATAAATGACCTGATCTGCAATATTTGCAAAGTGTCGATGTTGTCGCCGGTAAAAAAACTGAATTCCCCGGAGAGCGAATCCAGTCCTCTCCCCACTGCCTTCGGATCCAGCGCGAACAAAGCCCGCCCGTAATCCTTGATCTCCACCTTCTCCACGGGGATATCCGGAACATGCACCTTTGACCTCTCCGGGCAACCCCATAGAAGCAGGGCTATCATCAGCCATGAAAAAAAAATGGATGGTTTTTTCACTGCTCGTACCGGTTTTATCTTAAAAAAATATTTATAACAGCTTGAAGCCAAGGCTGATGATAAACAGGTTGCTGTTCATCTTTGCATTGTCTTCACCAGTCGTGGGGATATAGATATTGTTTAACCCGAATTCGTACCTGAAGTCCAGTGTCAGGATAAAGAGATCCAATCCGGTGCCAATATCGATACCCCATGAGATATCCTTAAAATTATCCTCATCGAAAAAACCATCAATATCCGTGGATTTATTAACGATGAAATTGGCTGCGGGTCCTGCAAAAATTCTGAAATTAAAAACCTTGACATTGAGTAGTTTATAACCAATAAGGACCGGCACACCGATGCTTTGCAGTTTAATGGTCTCTTTGAGGCCCGAGGATTTGAATTCCAGCGTGCCGCCGCCGGTAGCGTAGTATATTTCAGGCTGGAAATATAGCTTTTTACCAAATCGTAAGAATGCACCGGCCTGGAAATTATGTTTGATGCTTTCCTTAATGTCCTCAATATCTGTGGATAAGCGGGAAGTTGAATACCCGACTTTCGGACCGAAACTAAACTGGCTGAAGACCTGTGCTGAAGCGAATAATAAGATCAGGATCAAGATTGTTTTATTCATAGTGGTAGTCTAATGATTATGCAAATATATTCTTTTCGCATGAATGGTCAAATATTACCCTTATGCGTATTGCACCGACCGTATGCTTATAAAGTGTAAATTTGTCTGGTGCTAACAAAACGCACAGTTCCGGGAATTATTTTTAATTATTTCAGTTTTGAAGATCGCGCTTTCACAATTGAATTACCATATCGGTAATTTTGAGGACAATATAAATAAGATCCGCCGGTCAATCATCCGGGCCAGGAAGGCAGAAGCCGACCTGGTGGTTTTTGCAGAACTGGCAGTTTCCGGTTATCCGCCAAGAGATTTCCTGGAATTCAGGGATTTTATTGACAGGTGCCATCGTGCCGTCTGTGATATTGCATCCGATTGCCGTGACATAGCTGCCGTTTTGGGTTGCCCGGTGCCAAATACGGACGGCAGGGGCAAGGGTTTGTATAATGCCGCATTATTCCTGTCGGATGGAGAGGTCCGGTTCAGCTATAACAAGGCGCTTTTGCCGAATTATGATGTCTTTGATGAATACCGGTATTTTGAACCGGGCAGGCAGTTTAACCTTGTCGAATACAAGGGCAGGCGCATCGCACTGACTGTGTGCGAAGATCTTTGGAACATCGGAGGCGATCCGATGTATATTCTGAACCCGATGGATGAGCTGATGAAAGGCAGCCCCGATCTGATCATCAACATCGCCGCATCACCGTTTCATTATGATCAGGCGGGCATCCGGAGGAAGGTTCTGACCGACAACGTACGCAATTACAAAATCCCCTTGTTTTATGTGAATCATGTCGGGGCGCAGACCGAACTGCTTTTCGATGGCGGGTCAATGGTGATTGGACCCGATGCCCTTATAAGGGATGAGATGCTGTATTTTGAGGAAGATTTCAGGGTTTACGACCTGGAGGAGGTGCTCGGCAGCCATGCCCCGGGCCATGAAATGAAAGAGGGGCCGCACCACCGGATATCGCTTATCCACGATGCGCTGGTCA
>Ga0209498_1000493_pt1 | contig 24145 bp, 19 predicted proteins | sample WalLakDeSediment_FD_184131 | JGI IMG/M metagenome (GOLD analysis project Ga0209498, IMG submission 184131) | Lake sediment microbial communities from Walker lake, Nevada to study Microbial Dark Matter (Phase II) - Walker Lake 11/02/13 Deep... | ecosystem: Environmental > Aquatic > Freshwater >...
AATGATCTGGATTGGGAAGAATTATGGGCCAGGGCTGAAAAATGGGGTTTGGACCGGGCGGTTTGGGTCATGCTGATGATCACGGACAAGCTTCTGGGCCTGCCAGATCCGGACAAAGCTTTTGCCCGGATAAAGCCTGATCCGGAGATGACAGACTCCCTGGACATGGCCATGAACCTGATTCAGGACAGGGGACAGGGCGGAAGTGTTTCCCCTTTTGTGGCCAGACTGTTCAACCGGCAGGGCCGGCGGTTCAGGCTGAAGATGATTTTCAGGCTTCTTTTCCCGGCAAAAGAGATCATGCTCAGAAATGAGCAAAGCCAGGGTAATAGAGCCGGCCTGAAAAAATATTTTATTTATCTGAAACGGCTGCAAAGCCTTGGCCGTATTCACGGCAGGGCCTTATGGCTGGGCCTGCGCCGGGACCCGGACACTGTCAGGGCCATAGAGAGCCAGAACAGAAAAAACAACCTGCGGGACTGGCTGGTCAGAGAGGACTGATATTGAAAAATTATCACAGCTTTTTTTCAATTATTATTTAATTCATTTGACATATTTTTTAGAGTGGCTTAAGGATAACACAGAAAATTATTACTGCCCAATGGTTATCCCAGACCTGTCAGACCCGAACTCTTAAAAAATTTGACTGATAATTCCTTCAAGAAGCTGATTAAATCTTTTTTAATTGAACTTAAGCAGAGTTTTCTTTTCGACTGCCAAGACCTGTTCATACCGATTGCCCTTTTGCACCAGCATTAACTTGAGTTCACATAACTCAGGTTTCTGGATTATACTGGTTTTTAAGTAAATTACTGGCCAGCCGCGCAAACGGGCATTGAACAACTTGATGAAAACAACTCAGGGGGACTGTATCATGAACATTGTAAAAAGCGCATGGCTATGGATGTTCATGGCCATGCTTATTCTTTCCATGACCCCGGGAGCTGCTCAGGCCCAGAGCGGGTCCTCCACCAAAGGGATCCGGGCGGGCGCTTTTACCATCGAACCCAAGCTGACCGTGGGCACGGCATACAGCGACAATATCTTTGCCACAAAGCGAAACAAAGAGTCTGAATGGATCACCACAGTGAACCCTGAAGTTGATGTTGTGTCCGGCTGGTCAAGACATTCGCTCAAACTTAATACCGGACTCAACGCGGGCTTTCACGCTTCTGAATCAGGTGAGGATTATGTTGACGCCAATATAAGGGTGGACGGCAGGATCGATGTGCGCAGGGAGTCTTTCATGAGGGCCTGGGTCGGTTTTGACCGAGTGCACGAGGAACGCGGATCCCCTGATGTTTCGGGCGCCTGGGATGAACCGGCTGTTTACTACAGAACCACTGGGAACATGTCCTATCATCATGGCTTTAACCGGTTTTCACTCACCGCCGGAGGCGGAGTATCCAGATATGACTACAAAAGTGTGGCTCTCAGAGAGGGCGGCTCTCAAAATCTGAGCATCAGGGACCGCAATGTTTATAATCTCAACGCCAGGATGGCCTATGAATTGCATCCGGATATTTACCCATTTATAACCGCGAGCTATGACTGGCGGCGTTATGATAAGAGTGAAGCCAGACGGGATTCCCAGGGCTACAGGATTGGCGCTGGAACAGGGTTTGGTATTACCAGAGTGATTTCGGGCGAAGTTTTCGCGGGTTACTTGAGCCAGGACTACGATGACCGTGAAGAAATTACAGGGCTGTGGTACGGCATGTCCCTGTTGTGGGATGTGACCCCGATGACTACAATCAAAGCCAGGGCAGAGAGTTCTGTTATGGAAACATCCAGGCGGGACTCCACAGGCATCAAATCCGCTCAGGCGGGAATCAGCATTGATCACGAACTGTTGAGGAATCTTCTCCTGGGCGCTTTTATGGATTATGAACGTTACGAGTATAAGGGCGAGAATATAACGGATGATTACTATACTTTGGGCCCCAGCGTCACCTATCTGTGGAACCGGTATCTCAGCGCCAAGGCCCAGTTCAGCCACAGGGCCAGAAACAGCAACCGGTCTGAAAGAGAGTACAAGGAAAACAGGTTTTCAATGTCCATTACAGGTTCTTTTTAATGAAGACTTTCGCGCCAGGCAGGAACAAGAACAGATTCTTAAGTTGAGCGATTTTTTATGTCATTGCGAGGGAACCGAAGCAATCTCAAACAGTTTCAGGAAAAATCGCACAATTTAGGACATAATTTATTGACTTATATGTTTAAAAACGGAATGGTACTTTGTAACCTGAAAAAATGAAATCTTGTCCAGCCTGCTGAATTTCCAGGCGAATCATGGTCCGCCCTGAAGGCGGAAAAAAAGATCAACAAAAATTTGAACAAATTATGGGCTTTAAAAGAATATTCAAGACACACATTATTGTAACGGTTTTTTTCCTGGGTCTGGTCAGTCATGTCCCGGCCCAGGATGATCCAGTACCGCAGGAGGTCCTGGAAACCATGTACACCCTCTGCTCCGGGGACAGGATCAAGATCACCGTGTTTGGGGAGAATGATCTTTCAGGAGTATTCCAGGTGGACGGGTCCGGATACATTTCCTTTCCTCTAATCGGGGAGGTTACGGCCAGGGGTCTGAACATCCGTGAACTGGAGCAGAACCTGATGAACAAGCTGCAAGACGGGTACCTGGTTGATCCCAGAATCAGCCTGGAAGTTCTTAATTACCGTCCCTTTTATATTCTGGGAGAAGTAAAAAGTCCGGGACAGTATGAATACGTCAGTGGAATAACCCTGTACAACGCTGTGGCCATGGCCGGGGGGTACACCTACCGGGCCAGGCGGAACAAAGCCCAGATAACCCGGGACGGATCCGGGGAAATGATTGAAAGCGCGGATCATTCCACGGTCATACTGCCAGGAGACATAATCAACATCCGGGAGAGATTTTTTTGAGTCAGGGCAGCATATAAAGGCCGGCAGCATCAGCCCGGGCAGGTGTTTTCTTATCCGGCTGACGCGGCAACATCCAGTTCAAAGAAACAGACAACACAGTAAAAAACATGTCAGGCAAAGACCAGCATCAAGAGGGAATTTCAGGCAAGAATCAGTTTCAGCCCCCCCATCAGTGGGAGGACGCGGAAAAGGAACTGGACCTGCATGAACTCTTCCTGAAATTATACCGCAGGCGCATGGCCATTATTGGAATATTTGTTCTGGTCATGGCCATCACCTGGCTCAATCTGTCCCAGGCAGTGCCGCGCTATACCGCCCAGACCCTCATGGTCCTGGAGCTTCGCAAATCCTCGTTTCTGAATCTGGAAGAATTGTATACCGGGTCATGGGTCAACCCCTCGGTTATCGGGACTGAAATAGACATAATCCGTTCCGCTTCCCTTCTGGAGCGGGTGGCGGATGAACTCAGACTGGAACGCAAGCCTGAATTTAATCCAGCATTGGTCAAGGATGTCCAGGTCAGCCATATCCAGGGTTTAAAGGCCTGGGTCAGGGGATTGTGGTCGCCGGATTCAGGTTCTCTGGTGGAAGCCAGCTCTGTGGATGAAGAAAGCGTTTCTGAGGCAATCAGTCCTGAAGAACAGGAAGAAAGGCTCAGAAAATCCATCATTGCCAGACTCCGTGGAGGCCTGGGGGTGGAACGCCGCCAGGATTCGTACACAATTACCATATCCTACACCTGTCCCAATCCCGAGCTGGCCTCACTGGTGACCAACACGGTCGCGGAAATGTATATCCTGGATCAGCTTGAGGCCAGATTTGAGGCTGCCCGCCGGGCCAACGAATGGCTGGCTGAGCGTCTGGAAGGTCTGCGTCAGGAAGTGCAGGCTTCGGAGCAGGCCGTGAAAAATGTGCGCCAACAGAGCGATATGATCCAGGCCAGGGGAGGAACTATTCTTGATCAGCACCTTGGTGAGGTCAACGCGCAGCTGATTCAGGCCAGGATGAAGAAATCCAGGGCTGAGACCAGGCTTGCCCAGGCCAGGGAAATCATGGACCGTCCCGACGGCATTGATACCCTGAGCGAGGTTCTTGATTCAGGCAGCATTCAGCAGCTGCGTTCGGAAAAGGCTTCCCTGCGCCGCAGACAGGTTGAACTGGGTCAGCGCTACGGACCCAGGCATCCCCAGATGATCCAGATGGACGCGGAAATGAGTGATCTGCAGAAAAAAATCAAGGAAGAAACCGACCGCATCCTTAAATCCCTGGAGAATGAAGTCCAGCTGGCCAGGGCTGAAGAACAGTCGCTTCTGAGGTCCCTGAACCAGCTTAGATCTGAAGCAGGACAGGCCATGGAAGCCGAGCTCCAGCTGCGTGAACTGGAAAGGCAGTCCCAGTCGTCCAGAGTATTGTATGAAAGTTATCTTCAGAGATTTCAGGAGACCAAAGAGCAGGAAGACCTGCAGCGGCCCAGCGCCCGGATTATTACCCCGGCTGAAACCCCTTCTTCTCCCTCATATCCCAGAAAAAACAGGACCATGACCATGGGCATGGCCGCGGGTCTGATGTTCGGAATCATGGGCGCCTTTCTCCTGGAAACCCTTGACCGGGGCTTCCGGACCAGGGACCAGCTGGAAAAGGCATCCGGTCTGCCGGTTCTGGGCATGGTTCCCCTCCTGAGCCGCAGCAAGGGGGATCCCCATGAGTATGTGCTCAAAAAACCCTTTTCTTCCCTTTCAGAGTCGGTGAGATCAATCCGCACGGCCGTGCACCTTTCCAATGTGGATAACCCGCCCAAATCCATTATGGTCACCTCGGCCCTGCCAAAGGAAGGGAAAACTTCCTTCAGCCTGGCCCTGGGCCGGTTGACCGCTGAATCTGGAACCAAGACTCTGGTTATTGACGCGGACTTGAGACGTCCCATGCTGGTCAGGCACTTTCCTGACCTCAAAGTCCAGGCCAAACTTGAAGACGTGCTCCAGGGCAAAGCCCAGATAAAAGATGCCATTGTCAAAGATCCGGAAAGCAGTCTGCACCTGCTGCTGTCCCACGGGAACGCGCCCGCGGTGGGAGAGATGCTGGGATCGCGGCGGATGCAGGAAATGCTCAAAAAGCTAAGAGAACACTATGAGCTGATTATCCTGGATACTCCACCCATTATGGGGGTATCCGATGCCTGGGGACTGGCCAGAAACGTGGATTCAGTCGTCTTTCTGGTCATGTGGGCGGAGACGCCCCGGGATACTGTCCGCGCCGCTCTGCGGCAGATTGAGATGCTGGATATTCAGGTCAGCGGGCTGGTTCTGTCCATGGTCAATCTCCGCCAGCAGGCCAGGTACGGATACGGCGGGCATGGGTATTACTACGGCAAGTACAGGAAGTATTATAAAGAATAGGGTCAAGGGCATAGCGCTAAGGGCCAAGGGGCAAGGATTCAGGAATTAAGGGATTAAGGGATTAAGGGATTAAATCAGTGGGCAGGATTCACTAGCGGTGCTTGGCACTTGGAGGAGTGATTGGCTGGCGGACGGATTCAGATTCTGATTATCGGGGTTGTTGCCCTGGCAGGGCTTGTCGTCTCAGGTATATGGCTGTGGACCGGGCAGAAAAGCTGGAAAGCGGTGATGCTGGAGCGAAGCGTCAATCAGGATCAGAAAGTTTCCTCCCAGACCCTGATCAAAGTATGGGAACATTCCAGAAATCTGGACAAAACAATTCTGCCCGGCAGGCATGTTCATCTGCCCGGACTCATCAGTCAGTTGGGTATTCAGGATGAAAGGCTTCCACAAGAGTTCAGGGCGATGGTCCTTGTTGAGGGTCATGAATCGGTTCACAATTCTCTGGCCAGGAATCCAGCCCACTCCCATTCCTGGTCCAGGCTGGCCTGGTATTCCTTTCTGTTAAACGGACCTTCTGAAAATGTTGTTTCAGGACTCAGGATGTCTATTTATACCGCTCCGGCCAAGTCAAGCCTGATTTTTTGGAGAATAAGCATGGCTGGGATGTGCCGGGATTTCTGGGATGAGGAATTTGAGAATATGATCAGGCGCCAGATTAATCTGGCCTGGCGCGTTTCACCCGGTAAACTCTCTTCCGCTGTGTCCGGCAGGGACACGGAAGAGATGGTCATTGAAATATTGCGGCAATAGAAAGCCCCGGCCCGGGCCAAGCCCGGGCTTATGGCAGTTCCCGCTTTTAAGAATAATGGGTCAGTCGTCCTTTTTCAGGGAAACACAGGGCTGGCCGGGGAGTCATCCCAGGCTGGCGGAGAGTCGCCTTCTCTGAACCGACGCTCAAAGGCCTGTTCAAAAAAATCGCTGTCCATCATGGGTCTGGTTACATCTGGCAGCTGAACTGTAATAAGATCAAAAAACGGAAGATCTCCGTCCGCGAAGGGCCTTGGCTGACCTGGGGGCTGTCCCGGAAACAGGTCCACAGCGGTTTCCGAGTCTGTCATGCTGATGATGACATCTGGAAAAAGTGGGCTCTGCACCTCGATTACATGGGGAGGAGTGATATGCAGCGCGTATACCCTTTCACGCTCGGCCCGGATCCAGAAGCCGATGGTGGTTCCCCTGATCCCGATCAGGGCGAGGGGTGTTTCCATCTTGAATTTATCCGGGTTCTGCTCCACGATTTTACCTGTAATTGCCTGAAAGGCCCCCTCGCCAAGCCTGAAAAACAATCCCTGTTCCTGTTCAGTAAACATGTAACTGTCCAGAACAATTCTGCTGGATGGCCCAACAGTGAGCATTGTCTCGTCCAGAAACTGAACCTCCACCCGGCTGTCAGGCCCGGAAACAATGGTCTCCCCGACATACACAGGGCTGTTGAGTTCCAGAACGCGGGAAACATTCGCCGATTCCGCGACCACCCGACCCTCAATTGCAACAACGCTGCCTATAGCATTGGAGTCAGACCATGCTGAGCACGGCCACGCTGACAGGCAGAAAACCATTACAAAAAAGACCCTGCATAAATAGGAATTCATGGTGTTACCTCCTGTGAGTCAGGGTTGGCATATAGAGCAATTTAATATCAGTGATTAAATCTGTCAGAAATTAAAATGAGATCGCAACCAATACGGTTGAGGAAAAAAATTTTCTCCACAAATATTTCAACTGGAATCTGAATTAGATATATTTTTTACAGCTATTCATAAATTTCAAGCTGTGTCAACATAATCTTGCTGTTTTAGAATAAAATTTTTAGTCTCAATAACATTTTGTTCTGTTTGATAAATTAAATTTATCGCGTGGATTAACCGCCAGGAAATCAGGCATGAAAAATTATCTTGCCGGTCATTTGAAAGGGTTTTTCATGAGACGGGCCAGCCAGGGAATGCTGGTTGTCACTGGTCTTTTGTTTACTCTGGCCATGGCCGTTCTTTTCGTGTTTCAGCCTTTTTTTCTGAGGCTAATTGATCTCAAGGTCTATGATACCATGTTTCGATCAACCTATTCGGATCAGATATCAGAAGGCGTTGTAATTGTTGATCTTGACGAAGAAAGCCTGGCTGAATTCGGGCAGTGGCCCTGGCCCCGCTACAGGGTGGCCCTGCTTCTGGAAAAGATTCGCAGGGCAGGGCCGCTGTCCATAGGACTGGACATGGTTTTTGCCGAGGAGGATCGAACATCTCCAAGAATAATCAGGGGTCAGCTTGAAAAAGAACTGGGTGTTTTCATTGACTTTACAGGCCTGCCTGCCGGACTTGAAGATAATGACGCCATCCTGGCTGGTATTCTGGAAAAAGGACCCTTTGCCCTGGGATATTATTTTGATCCTCAAGTCAGCGCGTCAGGACCTGCAGACAACATGTCTGATTCAGCAACACTTGATTCTCTTCAAATAGCCGTACTGGGAGGAAAAAAAGCTCAGCCTCTGGACCGGTCGCTGTTCAAGGCCAGCAGGATAATCAACAATATCCCGATTCTTTCCGCTGCCGCGTCAGGTTCAGGTTTCATGAATGTTGCCCCGGACAGCGATGGAATTATTCGCCGCGTACCCCTGATAATGCATTATAATGGCGATGTTTACCCAAGTCTGGCCTTGTCAGTCATGTTAAATGCTCTGGACTCCAAACAGACAGTCATTCGAACAAATTCCCAGGGAGTAGAGTCGCTGCGGCTGGGGGGTCTGACCATTCCACTGGATTCCAGAGGACAGATGCTGTTGAATTACCGTGGACCCAGCAGGACTGTTAAGTACATTTCTGCCGGAGATATCCTGCAGGATGCTCTGGAACCTGGTCTGCTTAGTGGAAAGATTGTTTTTCTGGGTACTTCATCGGCAGGACTCAAGGACATTCGAACCACGCCCATTGATCCGGTATATCCAGGGGTTGAAGCCCAGGCCACAGTGGTGGACAATATACTGAGCGGGGATTTCCTGTCCAGGCCGGCGTGGGCTTCCGGTCTGGAGCTGTCACTGGTAGTTTTAATGGGGCTGGTGACAACATTTTTCATGGTTTTGCTGGGGGCTTTGTGGGTAATTGCTCCCCTGGCACTTTCAGGTCTGGGGATCTGGTTTGGAGCCCTGCACCTTCTGGAAAGTAATGGTTTGTATATCTCGCCTTTTATGCCTTTGATTACTCTTGCTGGAAGCTTCAGTGTTCTGACCTTTCAGAAATTCTGGGTGGAGGAAAGGGAAAAAAGAAAAATTAAGTTCTCTTTTGAACATTATTTAAGTCCGCAGGTGGTGAAAAGAGTCATAAAAAATCCGGCTCTTTTAAAGCTTGGAGGGGAAAAAAAGAATGTTTCTATTCTGTTTTCTGATATCCGGAATTTTACCAGGATCTCAGAGTCCATGGAGCCCCAGGAGCTTGTGAGCTTCATGAATGATTATCTGACGGCCATGACTGAGATTATTCTTAAAAACGGAGGTACCCTGGACAAGTATATGGGCGACGCCATCATGGCTTTTTTCGGCGCTCCAGAAGACATGCCCGACCATGCCAGGATTACCACTCATACCGCTGTTGAAATGCTCAATAAGATGTATGACTGCCGGGGAAGATGGTGTTTCCCTGGCTTTGACCGGGTGGAGATAGGCGTGGGCATCAGCAGTGGCCCGGTTATTGTCGGCAATATGGGATCGGAAAAAAGACTCAACTACACAGTCATGGGCGACCAGGTAAATCTGGCCTCCAGACTGGAAGGGCTGACCAAGGAATACGGAGTTAAAATACTTGTCAGTCAGTTTACCAGAGAGCAGACAGGGCAGGGATTTACTTTTCGGGAGATAGATCTGGTCCGGGTCAAGGGCAGGGAAAAGCCTGTGGCAGTATATGAGCCTGTGGACAAAGATTATTTTACCGGAGGAAAGTTTGCCTATATTCCCTTATTTGAACATGGGCTGGCAGCGTACAGGCGCCAAAACTGGGATGAGGCTGTGGATTTATTCAACCGGGTCCTGCTAATGAAGCCACAGGACAAACCATCTTTGATTTATATTGACAGATGTAAGCAAATGATTAGGAATTCTCCGGGACTAGAATGGGATGGGGTCTGGATTATGGAAACAAAGTAGGATTGCATATTCCATCCTATTTTCCCCCGGCTCAAGGACCGGCCCTATAATCCCGGTCATCATACTCACTGGCATATCAGGATAGATCTAATGTATATTAAATGTTGGGGCGCCAGGGGAGCATCTCCTGTTTCAGGAAAGCAGTTCCTCAAATATGGTGGCAACACCACCTGTATTGAAGTCAGGGCGGGTGATCCTGAACAGACTATCCTGATTGACTTTGGATCAGGCGCCCCTGCAATGGGTCGGGATTGCCTGCGCACAAACAGGATGGATCTGGACGTGCTCATCACCCATACTCACTGGGACCATATTACAGGCTTTCCTTTGTTTCCCCTGTTATTTATTCCTGGAAGCAGGATCAGATTTTACTATAATTCAAACTATCAGGGCAATCCTGAAAAATTAGTGATCCAGGACATGATGACCCCTCCGCATTTTCCAGTGAGTGCCAAAGACCTGTCCGCGAGCTTTTCCTTTTTTGAAGTGGGGTCAGAGTTTTTCCTGGGTCCAATAAAAATTAGAAGCATACCCCTGTCTCATCCCAATCTCGGCCTGGGATACCGTCTGGAATATCTGGGCAAAAGCTTTGTCTTTCTTACTGATAATGAGCTGGGGTTTCAGCACCAGGGAGCGAAAACATTCCAAGACTATGTTCTATTTTGCCGGGACGCGGACCTGCTGATCCACGACGCTGAATATTTCAGCCAGGAGGAATACCAGCAGAAAAAAGGCTTTGGCCATTCACTGGTCCAACACGCGCTGGATCTGGGTGCAAGGGCCCGGGTGAAATCTCTGGGCTTTTTCCACCATAACAGTGAAAGAACTGATGAAGATATTGACCTTCTCCTGAGCAGACTGGCCTCAGCCAACCCAAGGTTCAAATTTGATATTTTTGCTGTTGCCCAGGAAATGGAAGTTAATTTATAAAGAGCATTGGCTGGAGGGTTGTTTTGTTGTGCTGGAGCGTATAATTTTTATTGCATATGAATCTAAAAATAATATGCATTAAATTTTATCTATTAAGTGAAATTGCTGTTATTTTTTTTAAATTTTTGATCAATTGATACTAGTAATTTTTTTTGACTTGAGTTATAAGCCCGGCAAATAGCATGCAGTTTAGAGCATGTTTTTTTGGTTAAGTTTGTAACGCAATTTATTGTACTTCAGGCGCAGCCCGGATCAGACATAATCCGGGCTGTTTAGTGCAAACCTTTTATTACAATTTGGCAAAGGGGGTCAATATGTCGCAAGAAAAAGTAGGCGCAGTCATGGTTGTCGGCGGCGGTATTGCCGGCATTCAGTCCTCACTGGATCTGGCTGACGCTGGTTATTACGTTTATCTTGTGGAGAAGACATCCGGTATTGGCGGGGTAATGTCCCAGCTGGATAAGACTTTTCCAACGAATGACTGCTCCATGTGAATTATCTCGCCAAAATTGGTCGAGTGCGGTCGGCACTTGAATATTGAGCTTTTGACTCTGGCAGAGATAGAAAAGATCAGTGGAAGTGAAGGTAATTTCCAGGTCAGTGTCCGTCAGAAACCTCGGGTCATTGACATGGAAAAATGTATCGCGTGTAACCTTTGCGCGGAAAAGTGTCCCAAAAAGGTTCCTGACGAATACAACGAAAGCCTGGTGCCCAAAAAGTCGGCCTATATCAAATACGGTCAGACTGTTCCTCTCAAGTACGCCATTGATATGGAAACCTGTATTTATTTTGTCAAGGGCGGGAACAAGGGAGTGCCGGGCGGCGGTAAATGCCGGGCCTGTGAAAAATACTGCCCAGCCGATGCTATTGATCTTGATCAGGAATTCAAGGATGAAGTCAAGGAAATAAACGTCGGATCCGTTATCCTGACTCCAGGCTTCAAATCCTTTGATCCTTCAGTTTTTGATATCTACGACTATAATAACAATAAAGACGTGGTCACCGGCCTTGAATATGAAAGGCTGCTTTCTTCCAATGGTCCATGCATGGGCCATCTTGTAAGGCCTTCCGACGGCAAGGAGCCCAGAAAGATCGCCTGGCTGCAGTGTGTCGGGTCCAGAAACATCAACAAGTGTGACAACGGCTACTGTTCATCAGTCTGCTGCATGTACGCCATCAAGCAGGCCATTGTTACTGCTGATCACACAACCGGCGACATTGAACAGACCATTTTTTACATGGACATCAGGACTCATGGTAAAGAATTTGACAACTACTTCGGACTGGCCAAAGCCCTGGGCATCAATTTTGTCAATTCCAGGATTCATAGTGTCATTCCGGGCAAGGACGGCGGAGTTGAAGTGGAATACTTCAATGAAGAAACAGGTCAGAGAGTTGTTGAAGAATACGATATGCTTGTCCTGTCCACAGGCCTTGAAGTCAGCAAAGGTGTTCAGGAGTTGGCCGGCAAATTGAATATCAAACTGGATAAATACAATTTTGCCGAAAGTTCAAGCTTTTCTCCCTCAGCCACTAACGTCCCAGGCATATTTGCCAGCGGTTGTTTTCAGGCTCCCAAGGATATTCCCCAGTCAGTAACGGATGCTTCAGCTGCTGCAGCTTCCGCCTCAATCGCTCTGAGCAGTCAGAGAGGAACTCTGGCCAAGGAGAGAACATTCCCTCCGGAAAAGGATGTCACTGCTGATGAGCCCAGGGTGGGTGTATTCGTCTGTTCCTGCGGTATAAATATTGCCGGAACCATAGATGTAAAAGGACTGACCGAGTACGCCAAGAGCCTGCCCAACGTGGTCTTTGTGGACAATAATCTGTTTTCCTGCTCCCAGGATACCCAGGTTATGATCAAGGAAAAGATATCCGAGCATAATCTGAACCGGGTTGTTGTGGCCGCCTGTACACCCAGGACCCATGAACCCCTGTTCAGAGAGACCATGAAGGATGCCGGACTGAACGAGTATTTGTTTGAAATGGCCAATATCCGTAATCAGAACAGCTGGGTGCATTCCAAGGAGCCTGAAAAAGCCTTTGAAAAGGCCAAGGATCAGGTCCGAATGGCAGTGGTCAAGGCTTCCATGCTTTCACCACTGGAACATCTGTCTGTTAATGTGAATCAGTCAGCCCTGGTTGTGGGCGGGGGTATATCCGGCATGATCGCGGCCCTTGGTCTGGCTGATCAGGGATATGAAACCATCCTTCTGGAAAAAACAGACAGGCTGGGCGGAAACGCCTGGAGTCTGGCCACAACCTGGCGCGGAGAAGAGGTGAAGCCGTTTCTGGAAGATCTTATTTCCAGGGTTGAAAACCACTCCAATATAAAGCTTTATAAAAACGCGCAGCTTAAGACCAGCGTGGGAGCTGTGGGTGACTTTGTCAGCGAGGTTCTCATTGACGGTGAAAAAAGGGCCATCAAGTATGGCATCGCCGTGGTCTGTACCGGAGGCCAGGAGCTCAAGCCCAATGAGTATTTCTATGGAGAGGACGAAAAGGTGTTCACCCATTTTGAATTTGACAAGGAACTTGAAGATCACAAGTCAGCTCTGGAAAAGGCCAAGGGTGCGGTATTCATTCAGTGCGTGGGTTCCCGTGAGCCGGACAGGCCGTATTGCAGCCGGGTCTGCTGTACGCACACAATGCATTCCGCCATTGAGCTCAAAAAAGCCAACCCCCAGATGCCTGTTTATGTTTTGTACAGAGATGTGCGTACCTATGGGGCAAGGGAAGATTTGTACAGAGAGGCCAGGGAAAAGGGCGTTATTTTTATTCGCTACAGATGGAAGTCCAAGCCCATTGTGGTCAGGGATGGAGACGATCTCGTGGTCACAGTAAAAGATCATGTCCTTAACAGGGATCTGGAAATCAGGACCAGTTATCTGGTCCTGGCTTCGGCCATCCTGCCTTCAGAAAATAAGGACCTGGTGAGTCTCTACAAATGTGGTCTCAACAGCGACGGATTCCTGCAGGAAGCCCACGCCAAGCTGCGTCCCGTTGACTTAAGCGTTGACGGAATGTTTCTGGCAGGACTGTGTCACTATCCAAAGCCCATTGACGAGGCCATTGCCCAGGCTCAGGCGGCAGTATCCAGAGCCACCACAATCCTGTCCAAGGCTGTCATGCCTCTTGACTCCATCAAGTCCTTTGTTACTGAAAATTGTGACGGATGCGCTATCTGTGTGGACACCTGTCCATACGCGGCCATCAGCTTGACCGGTTATGAAGAAGATGAAGTGGAGCATAAAAGGATTGAAACCAATAAAGCCCTTTGCAAGGGTTGCGGAATATGCGAAGCCACCTGTCCCAAGCAGGGCGTTTATGTGCATGGCTTTACCAATGAGCAGCTGAGAGCCCAGATCTATGCGGCTCTGGAAAATGTTTAAACATATAAGGAGAAATTTCGATGGCTGAAAAATTCGAACCCGTCATTGTCGGATTTCTCTGTAATTGGTGCGCATACGCCGGAGCTGATCTGGCGGGTGTTTCACGCTTGCAGTATCCAACCAACATGCGCGCAATCAGAGTAATGTGTTCGGGGATGGTCCATCCGAATCTTGTAGTCGAGGCTTTGGAAATGGGCGCTGACGGCGTCCTGGTCCTTGGCTGACACCTTGGTGAATGTCATTACCTGGATGGTAATCACAAAGCTTTTGCCAGGGCGCAGGCCATAAAACTGGTATTGGAAGATATGGGAATTGATCCCGAGAGATTCAGGCTGGATTGGGTGTCATCCGCGGAAGCCCCCAGGTTCGCCAAGGTGGTTTCCGAGTTTACCGAAAAAATCAGGTCTCTTGGGCTCAACCCTGTCAAAGCCCAAAAAGAGGCTGTTAACGCCTAATGGCAACGGGGGCCTGAAGTCCCCGCCTTTTATGGAGGTGCTTATATGACCAAGGTAACAGTAGCTGAAGAGTGGTTGAACTCCTGTGCAGGGTGTGAAATCGCTATTCTGAATATTGGAGATGTCCTGGTTGACCTATTGGTCAACAATCTGGACTTCGTGCATATACCGGTATTAATTGACAAGAAATATTTCGGTCAGACCGGTGAGGAAAAAGAACTAAGTATTCCTGAAGCAGTGGTGGGCATTGTTTCCGGCGGCGTGCGCAATGAGGAGCATAAGGAAGTGCTTCTGGAGATGCGCAAGAAATGTCAGATACTTATTGCGCTGGGGACCTGCGCCACCAACGGCGGAATTCCCGCATTGCAAAACATGTTTTCTGATGAAGACCTGAAGCAGTTCTATTACAAGGATTCACCCACGACTGATCCGGCGGATTATCCCACAGAGCATATTCCGCCCTTGTTGGATAAGTGTTCCGCCCTTGATGAGTTTGTAAAGGTGGATTTATCTCTGCCTGGCTGTCCTCCGCATCCGGACTGGATCGCCGGGGCCATCCTGTCCCTTCTGGACGGCAAGACAGATTACAGGATGCCCGAGAGATCAGTATGTGATGCCTGTCCCACAATAAGGGAAAGCAAAAAGGGCATAGAGGATATCAAGCGTTTATACGATGGGGCTGAATATGATCCGGAAAAGCCTCTCAATGAAATGCGCTGTCTGCTTGAACAGGGGCTTTTATGTCTTGGCCCGGTTACTCATGTTGGCTGCGGCGGAACCAAGGGAGCGCCTAATTGTATTTCAGCCAGGGTTCCGTGCAGGGGCTGTTACGGACCCATCAGAAAAAGCGCCAAACCACTGGTTGACTATATGGGGGCCTTGGCTTCCATTGGCTTTGATCCGAATAAGATGCTTGATCGCCGCGGGTATCTGTGCCGTTTCTCCGGTGCCCACGGCGTACTCAAAAAGTTAGGTTAGGAGGATAATATGGGAAAAACTCTGAATATAGCTCCTGTAACCCGCATTGAAGGACATGCCAGCGTGTCCATTCATCTTGACGATTCGGGCAATGTGTCTGACGCCAGGATGCATATTTTGTCTCTGCGCGGTTTTGAGCAATTTGTCCTGGGAAGGCCGGTGGAAGAAGTTCCACGAATAGTAACCCGTATCTGCGGAATATGTCCCTGGCATCACCACTTGGCAGCCAACAAGGCTGCTGACGGGTGTCTGGGTGTGGAGCTTCCGCCAACAGGTCGCAAGCTCCGGGAATTATGCCAGATGATGGCCTATATCCCGGACAAGATCCTGCATTTCTATTTTCTGGCTGCTCCGGATTTTGTGCTGGGCCCGGATGCTGATTATTCAGTGCGCAACGTGGTGGGCATTGTGGGGGCCAACCCTGAGCTGGCCAAAAAAGTCGTGCATATGCGCTACAAGGGCCAGATGATGCTTGAGAAATTCGCTGGAAAGGTCATCCATCCAATAGCCGGGGTGGTGGGAGGTTTTTCCAAGCCTCTTCTGGAAGAAGAACGTAAGGAAATCCTGGCTGGCATCCAGGAACTCAAGGACTTCAGCGTATTCACCATCAAGTTTGCGCGTGAAGAAGTATTCCCCAAATATCTTGATGCTGTTAAGATATTGGGTGTGTTTCCATCTGGCTATCTTGGTACGGTTAGACCGTCTGACGGAGCTCTTGAGCTGTATGATGGCGAGCTCAGGCTCATGGATCAAAATGGTAATTATGATCAGTTCAAATACTCCGAATACTTGGATTATATCGGAGAGCACACCGAACCCTGGTCATACGGCAAGTTTCCTTATGCCAAAAAATGGGGACAGTTGAAGCTTGATGAAAATGATCCGGTTGGCGTTTATCGGGCTAATTGCCTGGCAAGGATCAACGTTTGCGACAGGATGCGCACACCTCTGGCTCAGGAGGAATTGGACATTTTCCGTAAGAATTTCGGTCGACCCTCGCACCTGACCCTACTTTATCACTGGGCCAGGCTTATTGAGCTTGTTCAGGCATGCGAAAGGGCTGAAGAGCTGCTTAACGATCCGGAAATCACCGGTCGTGAATACAGGGCCAAAAACATTGAGCCCAGGGCCGGGGATGGAGTCGGTTGTGTTGAAGCCCCCAGAGGCACTCTGATTCACCATTACAGGACTGATGACAACGGCATGGTGACCATGGCCAATATGGTTGTGGCTACAATTAACAACAACGCGGCCATGAACCTGTCCGTAAAACAGACTGCCAAGGCCCTGATCAAGGATGGAAAGTACGACCAGGGAATCCTGAACCGGGTGGAGATGGCCATACGCGCCTACGACCCGTGAATGAGCTGCGCCAGTCACCGCCTGGATGGCGGCATCAACGTAGAACTCAGCATTTATGATTCCCAGGGCAATGTAATTGATACCATGGGTAAATAGGTTAGACAGAATAGATGAAATGGTTTAAAAAAAGGCCGTCCTCACGCAGGTGAGGGCGGCCTGCTTTTTTGGGTCCAGCAAATGATTGAACGGATTCGCGGGTGGCACATTGAGCATGCTGCTAAGACTGATGCGCTGCGGGGTTTTAAATATATTTGAAACTATTAATACGGAGAAACTATGGACTGGTCGTTAATGTTCAACTCAAGGGTTGTGGTCTTTGGCTGCGGTAATATTCTTTACGGCGACGACGGCTTCGGACCCAAAGTCATTGAAGCCCTGCTGGCGGATATGTCTTTGAAAGACGATGTGGCCTGTATCGACGCCGGTACAACGATCAGACTTTTGTTGTTTGACCTGATTCTCAGCGATAAGCCTCCGGAGCGGGTTATAGTTGTTGATATCACCATGGACAAGGACATAGAGCCTGGTCAAATTAAGGAAATAGACGTGGACAAGGTCGATCCCAAAAAAATCGCTGACTTTTCCATGCATCAGTTTCCCACCACCAACCTGCTGAAGGAACTCAAGGATAGTACTGATATCAAGTTGAACATTCTGGTGGCCAGGGCGGTGTATATACCTGATAAAATGTACCAGGGCCTGAGTCCTGAAATGAATGGAGCGGTTGCTGAAACAGTCAGAAGAATCAAGGAAATTATCCAGTTATGATCCTGACTGCGTGTTGAAAAAGTCCTAAAAACTCGGCTTATTAATGATAAATCAGCAAAACATCAGAAATTTCAGTATTATTGCACATATAGATCATGGCAAGTCCACGCTGGCGGACCGCATCCTTGAGCTTACGGGCCTTCTGGGTGAGCGGGACAGGAAGGATCAATACCTGGACAAGCTCGAGCTTGAACGGGAAAGAGGTATTACCATCAAGGCTCAGTCAGTTCGTATCCCTTACAAGTCCAGAGACGGGCAGGATTATATACTAAATCTGATTGACACTCCAGGCCATGTTGATTTTTCCTATGAGGTATCACGGAGTCTGGCCGCGTGTGACGGAGCCCTTCTGGTGGTGGACGCCTCCCAGGGGGTTGAGGCCCAGACTCTGGCCAATGTTTACATGGCTTTGGACCATGACCTGGAAGTTATTCCTGTTCTGAATAAGATTGACCTTCCCAGCAGTGATCCTCTCAAGGTTGCCCGGGAAATCGAGGAAATTATCGGCCTTGACTGTGCTGATGTTTTGCAGGTCAGCGCCAAAACAGGCCTGGGAGTTCTCGATGTCCTGGAAAAGATCATAAAACTCATCCCCCCGCCAAAAGGCAGACATGACAGTCCCCTCAAGGCTCTGATCTTTGATTCCTGGTATGACTCCTACCTTGGGGTTGTTGTTCTGTTTCGCGTCCTGGACGGACAGATCAGAACCAATCAGGAAATCATGATTTTTTCCAACAAGAAAAGGTTTGAAATAACCAAACTGGGAGTGTTTTCACCGGAACCCAGGGAAATAGATTTACTTGGACCCGGAGAAGTTGGCTTTTTATGTGCCGGGGTAAAGGATCTCAAGGAAGCCCGGGTCGGTGACACCATTACATCCACTGACCGGCCCATTGAGAAGCCCTTCCCGGGTTTCAAAAAGATAAAGCCAATGGTCTTCTGCGGTCTGTATCCGGTTGAATCAGCTGAGTATGAATCCTTGAAAAATGCCCTGGAAAAACTGCAGCTCAATGACGCTGCCCTTGATTATGAACCGGAAACATCCCAGGCATTGGGTTTTGGGTTCAGGTGCGGCTTTCTTGGACTATTGCATATGGATGTTATCCAGGAAAGGCTGGAAAGAGAATTTCAGGTCAATCTCATTGCTACGGCTCCCTCTGTAATCTACAAGGTGGTCCACCTGGATGGCCGGGAAATGGAAATCGATAATCCTTCCAAACTTCCTCCTGCCCAGGAGGTATCCTGCATCAAAGAGCCTTTTCTGAAAATGGAAATCCACGTGCCCAATGAATATGTGGGTAACGTTCTGGGACTTTGCGAGGAAAAAAGAGGCATTCAGAAAAACATGCATTATCTGTCTTCATCAAGGGTGATAATCACATACGAACTTCCCTTTGCCGAGGTAGTGTTTGATTTTTTTGACCGGCTCAAATCAGTTACCAGGGGTTTTGCTTCCCTGGACTACGAAGTGATTGATTACCGTGAATCCAGTCTGGTCAAGCTGGATATCATGATCAATGCCGAGCCCGTGGATGCCATGGCGGTTATTGTGCACAGGGAAAAGGCCTACCACAAGGGAAGGGCCCTGGCCCTGAAACTGAAAAGGGTGATTCCCAGGCAGCTTTTCGAGGTTATAATTCAGGCGGCCATAGGCAACAAGATTGTTGCCAGGGAGAGAATAGCTCCTCTGAGAAAGAACGTGACAGCCAAATGTTATGGCGGAGACATTACCAGGAAAAGAAAGCTTATTGAAAAGCAGAAAGAAGGCAAGCGCAGGATGAAAAGAATGGGAAGCGTTGAGATTCCCCAGGAGGCTTTTCTGGCCGCTCTTCAGACTGACGACTAGTCTTTTAAAGCATAGCTTGGTTACACTTTTTGAGTTCATGTGAATGAAGGCCTCAACAGTCTGTGAAACATGTATTTTTCATTGGATTATTAAAGTTGTTGATAAAGACAACAATCATGACTAGGAAAATGATAATTAAGGCAGGCAGAAAGATTCAAATCATCAGCCTGAGCATATGAAACTACAATCAACAGAACAGGAAAAATAAATGAATCCACGATGGCAGACCATACTCAAAGAGTACGCAGAAGCCCTTATTATAGCTCTGGTTCTGGCTTTATTCATTAGAACATTTGTGATCCAGGCCTTTAAGATACCCTCGGGATCAATGCTGGAGACTCTGCAGATAGGTGATCATCTCCTGGTAAACAAGTTCAAGTACGGTATTCACATGCCCTTTATGGACAGATACATATTCGAGTTTGATGGCCCTGAATTTCAGGACATTATAGTTTTTGAATTTCCTGAAGATCCTTCAAAGGACTTTATCAAGAGGGTAGTGGGTATACCCGGTGACGTCATTGAAATAAAAGATAAAAATTTTTATCGTAACGGTATAAACATTCAGGAAGAATATATTCAGCATCTGGATGAGAGGGTGGTTGACAGGAGGGATGATTTTGGGCCTTACACAGTGCCTGAAAACAGCTATTTTGTTCTGGGAGACAACCGGGATGAGTCTTATGATTCAAGGTTCTGGGGCGTTGTGGAAAGGGAAAAGATACTTGGCAAAGCCTGGATAATCTACTGGTCCTGGGAGGGTTTTTCCAATGTCAGGTGGGGAAGGATCGGCAAGCGTATCCACTGACAAAATGAAATTTGAATAAACAAAAAGTTTTTTTATGATTGCCAAAGTGACTACAGCGGCTCTTTTGGGGATAGACGCTTTCAGGATACAGCTTGAGGTTGACTACTCCAGAAGCGGACTTCCGGCGTTTACCATGGTTGGCTTGGCTGAAGGCGCAGTTAAGGAGAGTAAAGAGAGGGTTTTTTCAGCTCTGAAAAACAGCGGGTATAAGCTTCCACCAGCCAGGATCACCATAAATCTTGCTCCTGCAGACATCAGAAAAGAAGGATCCAGTTACGACCTGCCCCTGGCTCTGGGGCTTTTATGCGCTTCAGGTGTTATCCCTCAGGAAAGCATCGAGAATGTATTTCTGGCTGGCGAACTTTCCCTTACAGGTGAACTCAAGCCTATAAACGGGGCTCTTCCCCTGACTCTCAAAGCCAGGGATGATCAGGCTTCAATGGTCATGGTTCCCCTGCAGAACGCGCAGGAAGCCGCGGTGGTTAAAGAGATGCCTGTTTACGGAATCAGTACCCTGAGTCAGGCTGTTGAATTTTTGCTGGGCGGGGAAGAACTGCATCCGGTGAGATTTGATCTTGACCAGCTCTGGGAGCAGGGAAGAAAATTTTTTATTGATTTTTCTGAAGTCAAAGGACAGGATCACGCCAAAAGGGCCATTGAAATCGCGGCCGCTGGCGGACACAATCTTCTGCTCATCGGACCACCCGGAAGCGGAAAGACCATGCTGGCCCAGAGAATTCCCACAATACTCCCGCCCCTGGCCTTTGAAGAAGCCCTGGAAGTTACCAAAGTTTACAGTGTTTCCGGTCATCTGGAACCTGACCAGGCCATGATCGTTCAGCGAAATTTCAGGTCTCCCCACCACACTATTTCCGACGCCGGGTTGATCGGAGGCGGTCATTATCCCAAACCAGGTGAAGTATCCCTGGCCCATCGGGGGGTTCTGTTTCTTGATGAAATGCCTGAATTCAAAAAGCATGTCCTAGAGGTTCTGAGACAACCCCTGGAGGATGGAGACGTGACCATATCCAGGGCAGCCATGTCCCTTAAATATCCTGCCAGTTTCATGCTGGTGGCGGCCATGAATCCATGTCCGTGCGGTTATCTTACAGATGATCAGCATGTTTGCGTGTGCACTCCGGTTCAGATACAAAGATATCGCTCAAAGCTGTCCGGACCGCTTCTGGACCGTATTGACCTGCATATAGAGGTCCCTGCCGTGCCCTATAAAGATCTGAAGAAAGCCAGAAGCAGCGTGGACTCAGCTACCATGAGGGACAATATCAGCCAGGCCAGGCAGGTTCAGGAGCGTCGCTACAAGGACCTGCCTTTTTTCACCAACAGCCAGCTTTCAGGAAAGTGGCTCAATAATTTTTGTTCTCTGGAAGACCCTGAACATGATTTCCTGGAAACAGCCGTGACCACGCTGGGACTTTCAGCCAGAGCGCACGTGAGGATCCTGCGCCTGGCCAGGACAATTGCTGATCTTGAAAGAACTGAGAATATCCGGACACATCACCTGTCCGAGGCTGTCAATTACAGGAGCCTGGATCGGCAGGATCAGCTGGGGTTCTGATTCAGTGTGTTTGTTAAGGCTGCAGCTTTGTGTTTAGAAGTATTTCAGGCCGGGCCGGGTGAGTGCTTTTGCCATCCAGAGGATAATGGCTTACTCTGATATGGGAATAATCTGCACATGAGGAGGTTTAATCATGAAGGTGATAGCTTTTAACGGCAGCGCGCGCAAAGACGGCAATACCGCCGGACTTATCAGGCACGTGTTAAAAGAATTTGAAGCTGAGGACATTCAGACAGAACTGTTGCAGCTTGGAGGGACACATATTCAGGGCTGCATTGCCTGTTTCAAATGTTTTAAAAATCAGGACAGGCATTGTTCCGTGGATAAGGACATGCTTAATGAATGTATTGACAAGATGCTGGAGGCTGACGGAATTATCATGGGTTCTCCCACATACTTTGCCAATGTAAGCACCAATATCAAATCCCTGATTGACCGTGCCGGTCTGGTGGCCAAGGCCAACAAAGATATGTTTGCCCGTAAAGTGGGAGCGGCAGTGGTGGCGGTTAGAAGAGCCGGAGCCATACATGTCTTCAACTCAATAAATCATTTTTTCTTTATCAATCAGATGGTTGTCCCCGGATCCAGTTACTGGAATATGGGACAGGGGCTTAATCCCGGAGAGGTGGAAAAAGATGATGAGGGGATTAGAACTATGCAGACCCTTGGCAAAAACATGGCCTGGGTCATGAAGAGGATAAATTCAGCATAAATCGCTGCTGAAAAAGATTAACAATATTTTGAGAAGATTCTTATTGAACCTGATTATGGGTTCAGGCAAGAATATCCAAAAGCCTGGCCGGCAGCCTGCGGTCCTTTTTGATATTGGGGTCATTTCTTACATATCTGCTGCCTTCTTTCTTATTGATCACGTCTATTGCTCTGACAACGGACATTCGGTGATAACCGGAAAAGTCTTCCTTATAAAAGTTGGTCCATCTCTTGTGATTAAACAGGGACATCTTAATGCTCATCCTGTAAATCCTCTGAAAATTTTTGGACCGGCAGTTAACAGGGTCTATCACTGAACTGGTCAGCTTATCATTGGATTTGAGCCTGTCTTTGTCGAGTTTGACTACAGTTTTCCAGCAACTTCTGGCCATGAGGCTGTCTGATTCCATTTCGATCAAGGCGTGACCAAGTTTGCTTTTTGCCCCAAGATCCATCTGCCCATGGGCGACTGTGTCGGCTGCCAGATGAGCCAGAAAACCAAAGGCAAAGGCAGCATCTGTTCGTTTCTTGGCCATGCTCAGGAGCAAAAAGCCTGTTTCCCAGTCATGGGGGTTTTTATGGCCCTGCTTTCCAAGATAATTGTCAACAACTATGGAGCCGTAGATAAAATTGGTTGAATAAGCAGTAAGAAGAGAATAAACAGACGCAGACAAAAGGCTTGCCGCCCTGAGGACTTCATGGGCGAAATAGGTATGGGTCATGGGCCCCCAGGCGAAACATACGTCTGTCTGTGCGAAGAATAAGATTACAAATAGTATAAATATTTTTTTCATTTATTGATCAGCCTTAATAGATTTCCACGAGCAATGAAAGGACTTATACAACAAAGAACATTCAAGTCAATGAATAATTTCCTGAAAATCAGGTATTCATAATTATTGCTAACAGTTTGATTTTCATCTCTATTTGTATGAGTATCAGCCCGACTGGAGAAAGATTTTGAGGTAATCAATGAGTAGATCTGTATTTAGACTTTTTGTAAAACTTACAGTCGTCCTTGTGCTTTTGGCCCTGGCCGGACTGGCGGCATTTTATCTGGCCGGGCCTGCTGTTCTCGAACGAGTAATTATCAATCAGATGCGCTCAGCCGGTCTGGTTGAGCCTGATATACGGGTGCGGGCAATCACTCATAAAAGTGTGCATTTAAGTCATTTAACCGCTCAACAGCCCAGGTTGCATATCGATTCAATATCAGTGGGCTTCAGTTTTCCCGGGCTTTTGCGGGGCAGGGTGGATGATGTTTTTATCAGCGGACTTAAGTACTTTATTGTGTTTAAAGATAATATGCCGGATCTGGGCCTCCCGCCTTCCACAAGCAACACTGAGACTGCTCCTGTTGTGTTTCCTTTTGGAGCCATTAATTTAAGTTCATCTTCTCTGGTCGTTAACTACCAGGAAAAGGATTACTTTATTCCATTCTCTTCACAAATCAGCATAGAAGATGAGCGTGAAATCATTTTTTCAGTCTGGCCTCATTTTCTGGGGCAGCCTTTTTCCGTGGAAGGAATAATTAATATTGAAACGCTGGAAACAAAGGTTCAGGCTAAGGCATTGTGGTCCGAGTTTCTTGGCCCTGGTAACGCCTTCCAGAAATGGGAAAAAGCAAGTGTCAATAATCCGGATCCTTTTGACGCCAGGTTGAACCTTGAATGGACAATGGATTCCCAGGGCAGGGGACAAGGAGAGGTCGACCTTAAGGTGCTTATAGATGGTCTGAGCCTGAAAGGCCCTGGATTCTCTGCTGGAATTGAAAAAGGAATGTTTGCCGCTAATGCTCTTTTTGACCACGCATTATACTTTGACAGACTTGAAGCAAGCTTGAGCCTTTCCGGATTGAGTTTTAATGAGAACCACCTGGAG
>Ga0209498_1000494_pt1 | contig 24088 bp, 20 predicted proteins | sample WalLakDeSediment_FD_184131 | JGI IMG/M metagenome (GOLD analysis project Ga0209498, IMG submission 184131) | Lake sediment microbial communities from Walker lake, Nevada to study Microbial Dark Matter (Phase II) - Walker Lake 11/02/13 Deep... | ecosystem: Environmental > Aquatic > Freshwater >...
AAGGGACAGAGTGAATGAGAGAAAAGCTGGAGATAAGTCGAAAGTCAAAAGATCTGATTTACGATCAACGATTACTTTCAGTGAGCTCGCGAAGTGCTCGGTTAACGATTTTTGATTTCAGATTTTATCAAATCACCCTAAACCCTGCGCCCTGCGCCCTGATCACTGAGCCAAAATCACTTAATTGACTGCCGCTACCAACTTACTTTTAACTCTAAACCCTTAACCCTGAGCGCTGCGCCACAACCTTAAACAATGAACAAAAAAACCTCCCCCCAACCCCCTCCAAAGCCTGCCTGCCGGCGAGGCAGGGGGGAGTTAGAACCTTGAACCTGGAACCTGAAACCTGAAATTTTAAACCCCAAACCTCAAACCCCAAACTTTCTTGATTTCCCTTAACAACATATCCGTCCAGTTTGCAGGCACGCCGCTGTTTGATGACATTTCGTTCATTATCAACCGGCGCGACCGTATCGGGCTTGTGGGAAAGAACGGGGCAGGCAAGACAACGCTAATGCGCATCATCAACGGGCAGATGGAACCCTCCACGGGTCAATTGGCCAGCCCCTCGGGCAGCAGCATTGGCTACCTGCCGCAGGAGGTACAGCTAAACAGCAAGCAAAAGGTAATTGATGAAGCCCTGAACGCCTTTGCCGAGATAAAGGAGCTGGAAAGGAAAATCCAGCGGCTGACTGATGGGCTTACGCATCGTACCGATTATCACACAGATGCTTATCACGACCTGAGTCAGAAGCTGGCCGAAGCCAATGAACGTTACGACATTCTGGGTGGTGCCACTCAGCATGCACGGGCCGAAAAGGTGTTGCTTGGGCTGGGTTTCGAACGCAGCGACCTGGAGAGGCCGCTCACCGAATTCAGCGGTGGCTGGCAGATGCGCGTGGAGCTGGCCAAGATTCTTTTGCAAAGTCCCGAGCTGATTATGCTCGATGAGCCTACCAACCACCTGGATATTGAGTCCATTCAATGGCTGGAGAATTTCCTGATCGACTACCCCGGCGCGGTGCTTGTGGTGTCGCACGATAGGGCCTTCCTCGACAATGTAACCACCCGCACCATTGAGATCAGCATGGGCAAGGCTTACGACTACAAGGCCTGCTATTCCGATTACGAGATGCTGCGCGAAGAACGCCTGGATCAGGAAATGGCTGCATATAGTAACCAGCAAAGGGAGATTGCACAGGTTGAGCACTTTATTACCCGTTTCCGGGCGAAAAGCACTAAGGCACGCCAGGTGCAAAGCAAGATTAAATTGCTCGGGAAGATGGAAAAGTTAGAAGTGGAAGAGCTCGATAAAAGCAGCATTCATTTCCGTTTTCCGGAAGCACCCCCATCAGGGAAAGTAGTGATCGAGGCCATTGAAGTTTCAAAAAGCTATGGCCGTAAGCAGGTGCTGCACGACCTGAACTTTATGGTGGCGCGCGGCGAGCGCATTGCCTTCGTGGGCCGCAACGGCGAAGGAAAAACCACGCTTTCGCGGATCGTCATAGGCGAACTGGAACATCAGGGACGGATAAAACTGGGCCACAACGTAAAAATCGGCTACTATGCCCAGAACCAGGCAGAGTACCTTGATCCGGAAAAAACGGTTTTTCAGACCTTGGATGATGTGGCTGCCGGCGAAGTGCGCAAACAGACCCGAAACATCCTGGGCGGATTTCTTTTCAGCGGCGACGATATTGATAAAAAGGTGAAGGTGCTTTCAGGTGGAGAAAAGTCACGCCTGGCCATCGCCAAGCTATTGCTCGACCCTGTTAACCTTTTGGTGCTCGATGAGCCCACCAACCACCTCGATATGCGCTCGAAGGACATCCTGAAAAGCGCCTTGCTGCAGTTTAATGGCACCATTATCCTGGTGTCGCACGACCGCGACTTCCTTCAGGGACTCACCGGAAAGGTATTTGAATTCCGCCACAGGAAAATAAAAGAGTTCATTGGCGATGTGTACGATTTTATTGACCATCGTAATATTGAATCGCTAAAGCAACTGGAAGCCGGACGCAAAGCAATACAGGCAGACAGGGAAGCAGGGGAGTCATCCAGCCGTATCAACTGGGAACAAAAAAAACAGTTTGAGCGTGAGTTACGCAAACTGCAGAATGGTATTGAAAAGGCCGAAAAAGAAATTGAAAAGTGCGAAAAGGAAATAGCCGAAATGGAGAAAATAATTGCCAATCCTGCATTAGACCCGCTCAAGATTGAAAGCGGAGAAGTTTTTAAGAACTACGAAGCACAAAAAATCCGCCTGGCGAAAGCGGAAAAAGATTGGGAACAGTTCCACATGGAACTGGAAATGTTGGAGCGAAAAGCGGAAGGATGATCAGATCTTTACTATCTTGTTTTTAATGGCAAATACCACGAGTTCAGCGGTATTGCTGAGTTTCAGCTTCTTCATTATATTGGCCTTGTGTGCTTCAACGGTACGCACACTGATGCAAAACTGTTCGGCCATATGCTGATTGGTGCCCCCTTGGGCAATGGCACGCAAAATTTCGAGTTCACGGTCAGTAAGTTTAAACTGCCCGTCTTTTTTGTTCTTATCCTTTAAAAAGTTTTCGATCAGAATATCTGAAACAAAGCCCTTGCTGTAGTGTTCGCCCCTCATTACCGTACGGATGGCTTCGACCAACTGTCCGGGTTTGAAATTTTTGGGCACATAAGCCATTGCACCGGCTTCAAAACCCATTACAATCACTTCCTCGCTAACAGATGAAGAATGGAGCACTACCTTGATGTCAGGAAAATCGCGGATAACCTTGCGGGTTAGTTCAATGCCATTCATGCCCGGAATGGAAACGTCGATAACCACCACATCGGGTCTAAGGTCGGCAACTTTATTCAACCCTTCTTCACCATCTTTTGCCACGCCCACTAGCTTCATGTCAGGAATTTTCGAAAAAACCTGCCGAACAGCCAAAATTATCAGGTCGTGGTCGTCAATAACCAGCACGTTAATTTTGTCCATACTTCCCCCCTATAAAAGCCGCGTTCCATTAACGAGGTATACTTTACTGACAAATTTAACAATAAATATCATTAACTGTAACAAACCCCTAAGTAAAACACGTAAAAAATCTATTACTCATATCGCAGCGACTCGATGGGATCGAGACTGGCAGCTTTTGCAGCGGGGTAATATCCGGCTATCAGGCCTACTCCAACACAAAGTGCAACGCCTCCAATTACCCATACCCATGGGATAATAAAAGGATTTCCAATGACAATCGAAATAATATTTCCAATAAGAATCCCCAGCACTATTCCAAGAATTCCACCGATCTGGCATATGACGATGGCTTCGGCCAAAAATTGTTGCTTAATTACCTTACGTGTTGCCCCCAGGGCTTTTCGTATACCAATCTCCTGGGTTCTTTCGGTAACGGAAACCAGCATGATATTCATCAGGCCAATGGCGGCGCCTATCAGGGTAATGATTCCGATAAGGCTTGCGGCCATGGTTACGTAACGCAGGTTTTCGATCAGGGCCTGGGCAATGTTGTCGCTGCGGGCTATGTCGAAGTTGAGGCTTTCGCCGGCCCTCACCCCCCTGATAACCCTGAAAAGGCCCGTGGCCTCTCCAATGGCCGCCTCCATGTCGGCCACGTTGTTTGAGTTGACCGAAATGGTATAATTCATGTTTGGTCTGGAAAAGTTTTTCCGGGCCGTGACCAGGGGTATGATACATCGCAGGTCGTCCGAAATGCCCATACCGGCCCCTTTGCTTTTCATTACGCCTATAACCTGGTATCGAGTGTTTCCGAAGGTGACCGAAGCCATCAGAGGATTTTCGTTATCAGGAAACAAGGTTTTTACTACATCCGAGCCAAGAATCACTACATTTTCGCCAAAATGAAGTTCATGCGAAGAGAAATTCCGGCCTGTTTCCAGCTCGTTTCCGGAAGTAATCAGATAATTCTCATCGCTGCCCACTACCGACACATTTGGGTTGGTTTCGCGCGAGCGGAAGCGAACCATTGTGGAGCCGGTGCCGAAAATGGATACCGAAACTTGCGCAGGAAAGTCGAAACGCTCTTTGAAGGCAACTGCCTCTTCAAAGCTAATGCTGCGATATACCTGCGATTGCCCCCCGCCGCCGCCTATAACTACACGCATCTCCCGGTTGCGAATAGTAAAGCTGTTGGCACCCAAACGGGCAAAATTTGAGGTTATAGAAGACTTAATGGAGTCGATAGCGGTAAGAATACCTACCAAAGCCATAATGCCGAAGGCAATGATAAGCACCGTAAGTGAAGTACGCAGCATATGTGTGCGTATGGATACCAGCGAAATCTTTATATTCTCTATCAGAACAGCTCTGTCTGGCAGCATCATTCTAAATTTTCATGGTTATAATTTACTTCCGAATGCCAGGTCGCCGGCATCGCCAAGGCCAGGAACGATATAAGCCTTGGCGGTCAACTCGTCGTCCACTTCGCCCAGCCACAGCGTATATTCCCCGTAAGGCAGGTGTTTCTTAATATATTCCACACCCTGGGCACTGGCAAGTACGGCCACGATATGGGTATGCCGGGGTTTGCCCCGCTGCAGCAACTCTTTGTAAGTGAGCACCAGGGAGGCCCCCGTGGCCAGCATGGGGTCGCTGATCACCAAGTCTTTACCATCGAGAATAGGGCAAGATATATATTCGATTTTGATGTCAAAGCGTCCGTTTTTATGGTGTTTGCGGTAAGCAGAAATAAAAGCATTTTCGGCCCGGTCGAAAAAGTTGAGAATGCCCTGATGCAGCGGCAGGCCTGCCCTCAGAATGGTGGCAATGACCGGCTGCTCGGCCAGCACTTCGCATTGAGCCGAACCCAGTGGCGTAATCACTTCCTGCTGCCTCCAGCCAAGGGTTTTGCTTATCTCGTATGCAAAAATTTCACCAAGCCGCTCCATGTTGCGCCTGAAGCGCAGGCTATCCTTTTGCATCTCCACATCGCGCACCTCGGCAATGAAATGCTTCAGCAACGAGCTTTTATTTCCAAGATAATGTATCATACACGCCACAAATTTAAGATATTGCCCTTTTCTTTTGTTGCAGCAGCCGGTAAAGGCCAGCCAGCTGCCTGAGGCCAATAGGCATTCGGTTTTTTTCGATTTGTAAAAATACACATTCTTTTGAACCGAAACCTTTATAAAATCTTGCAAGTTGCGGATCGGACGAGCCTTCAAAGTCGAGCACCAACTCCTTGCCGGCCATTTCCCTGATATAGGCATCAACCAGCATGAACATGGCACCGTTATCCCTTGCCAGAGCCGTGCTACCCGAAAAAAGGAAGACCGTTTTTTTATGGCTTTGAAAAAAAACAATGCCGGCGCAAAAGTTATTCTCGACTGTATAAGCGCTCATAATCTTAGCCATTCCCCGGTGCATGCCAGAGTATATCAGATGCTTCAGCACCTTGTAGTCTCCTTCCGAAAAGGCTTTTATTCCCCGCCCGCGGTTGTTCCTGAAAGTTTCAATAATCTCTTCCGGGCGGCCATGAGATGTAACAAAAACGCCCGCCTTTTCTGCTTTTTTAATGTTGCGGCGGGTATTTGACGAGTAGCGCCGCTCTATCTGCTCATAAGGCTCGATGAGGTCGAGATGGTGGGTAATGCGATTGGCCGTTCTTACCCCAATTCCCTCATTGGCCTTATTGAAGGTGTTCAGGTTTAGCTCGACAAAGCTGAAGTGGCGGGGTATGGCCTCAAGGAAGCGCGTGGTGACTTCTGCCGATAGGCTGGTGGTGCTGAAGATGCCCAGTTGTTGCACAAAAAAAGGCTGGTAAATATATTTTATCCCTAGCTTTTTGCGGCTGGGCAGCGGCATCACCGACTCATAGTTGCCTTCTACCAGCGCAGCCCAGCCCGGGGCGGTCATATCGAGGTACCATGAGGATGCGTAAAAAATACCGTTGAGCGACCGCTCAATGCAATCGTCCCACTTTTCAAAGTCGATCTGCTTGTTTTCCAGGTACCTGATCATGGGAGCATTGTTTTTTTTGCGGCCGTTTCAAGCAGCTGTTCATACACATCACGCCAGCCCTTCCATTTTCCGCATTCGCACAAAGGCTCGTTATGCCACAGGCTCATAAAGGTGCCGTCGACGGCGCGCACAGCCTCCACCAGTTTAGCAATCCGCTCTGAGACCTGCTCAGGCTCAAGACCAAGGTAATCTTTTAGGGTACTATCCATTACTGCAAAGGGGAATACCTTCAGGCTGGTGGCCTCCTCGCGCCCCAGGTCGTAAAAAAAGAAGGGGCTGACAATGGACGCCCTGAAACCTGGCTGCGAGGCGTAACCCATGGAAAAATCGTGGTCGATGTTGTTGCGAATCAGGTTGCGGTATGTGGCAGGCATTTGCATTCTCAGGTAATGCTGCCGGCTGAAATGGATTTCCCTGTTAAGGATTTTTGATAATCTCCCCACTTCCGTGGAAAGTTTTTCAGGGTCTTCGCCCGAGGCATAAGAAGGGTGTATGCCAGTAAAGGCATAGTCGCTGATCTTTTTTACCAGGTTTTGAAAAACGGTTGAAAACACGGAAATGTTGCGATCGAATGGGCCATACTCGGCACAAAGAAAGAAGTAAAAAGCCCTTAAGCCATATTTGCGATGCCATGAAAGCTGCAGGTCGTAAGTATCAAAAGGATCTGCGGCCTTTTGGGTAAGAACCTGCAGTCGCTCTCTAAGCGCAGTAAAGTCAAGTTTGAAAAGTGATCGCAGGCAGGCCCCCACCCCCCTGAAAAAGCCACGGCCACGGTAGGCATAAGCAATGTCGATATCGTAGGTGGGCACAAATGAATATTCCCTGACGGGAAAAACCAGCTCAGGAAATTTTTGCAGCAGGGCCTTTTGCAGCATTATGGCATAATGGTTTACTACAGGTACTTCAAGAAAACCATGTTTGAATGCAAAGCTATCCTCGGCCTGAAACCGGCCATGCCGGTCTTTTTTATGTGGCAAGTATTCTTCGTAACGGCTAATAAGGTAAAATGAAGCGGCAAAAAGATCGAAACCAAAATCATCGGCCGCTCCTTTGGAAGGGAAAAGGCAGGGCAACTCTCCTTTTCGCAAAAGACCGGGCTCAAAAGGCTGCACCCCACGTTTTTCGAGAAAACCCGAAGGGATTACCAGTACCTCTTTCCCCGAAAGGGGGGCCTTGCTGTAGTTTACCCTCGCCCCTTCAAAGCCCGAAAAGACCTCAGGGCTGATGGTGAGGTCCCATTCAACACCCAGCAGGGTGTCGAAGATAAGATTGAGCGTGTACTTCAACCGGCTGGTAACCTTGGGGCAAAATACCAATACCATAGCGAAAGATTATCAGAAGACTTTTCGACGTAAAGGTAAAAGGAAATTTGATTTTTGATAAACAGCCCGGCCCAACCAATACCGCTTTGACCGTATTTTTTAACCAAGCGTTTACAGCAACCCTTCATCGGCAAAACTGAAATACTTTTCGTGGGCAATTATGATGTGGTCGAGCACCGGCAGTTCCATGAAAGCGCCGGCTTCCTTGCATTTGCGGGTTATCTTCACATCGTTTTCGCTGGGGCGGAGGGCGCCGCTAGGGTGGTTGTGACAGATGATGATGCCGGAGGCATTGTCTTCCAGGGCCATTTTAAAAATTTTTTTGGGATCGGCCACAGTGCCTTCAACCCCGCCTTCGCTTATGCAAATGGTTCGTTTCACCTTGTTGGAGCGATTGAGTGTTATCACCCAGAACTCTTCGTAAGCAAGGTCACCGAGAATGGGCTGCATCAGCTCGAAGGCGTCGCGGCTCGAAGTGATGGTTTGGCGCTGCAGGCTTTCGCTTTGGCGGCGGCGGCGCCCCAGCTCAAGAACTGCAATAATATTAATGGCTTTGGCATGGCCTATGCCTTTGAAGCGCAGAAGGTCAGGGATTCCCAGGCGCGAGAGTTCCGAGAGGTTGTTTGAAACGCTGGCCAAAATCCGTTTGGAGAGGTCTACGGCCGATTCGTTGGCAGACCCCGAGCCGATAATAATGGCAAGCAACTCGGCATCCGACAGGGCCTTCTGACCTTTTTCCAGGAGTTTTTCGCGTGGGCGGTCGTGCTCGGCCCACGATTTAATACTTTTCAGTTTTGCCACAGGCTCTTCGGCAGGCAGGTTGGTTTTCGTTGGCATGGGAGTTTTGTTCAGTAAGCACAGGAAAAAAGAACAAGAATTTGTATTGGTCGAAGAACAAGTCGATCCTGAGCTAATATACGAAGAATCCGAAACAAAAAAAAGACCCACCGTTCCCGGAAGGTCTTTTTTGTAGCCCGTAGGGGAATCGAACCCCTGTTACAAGGATGAAAACCTTGCGTCCTAACCCCTAGACGAACGGGCCATTATTTTTGCGCTGCAAAGGTATAATTTTTTCAAAACCGGTCAAAACCCCTCAGAAAAAACCTTTGCTGCAGACGTTTACTGCAGTTTATTCACATGGCGCATAAGGCTCGACTTGAGGTTGGAAGCCTTATTGCTATGAATCACCCGGCGCTTGGCAAGCCTATCGACCAGCGAAATAACCTTGGGAAGCTTCTCGGCAGCCTCGGTCTTATCGGTGGTGTTGCGCAGCCTTTTTACGGCGTTGCGGGTAGTTTTTGCATAATAACGGTTCCTGAGCCTTTTGGCATTGTTGGAACGGATTCTTTTTTGTGCTGACTTATGGTTGGCCATGATAACCTTTTATTACAATTTTTAAAAACTTTTTGTTGTAGCCCGTAGGGGATTCGAACCCCTGTTACAAGGATGAAAACCTTGCGTCCTAACCCCTAGACGAACGGGCCGACTTTTCCCGAAAAAGGAGTGCAAATGTAAAACAATTTTGTCATTCCGCAAAACCCTTTTTGCTTTTTTGGAAATATTTTTCCTGAAAAGGGGTTTTTACAGCTCCGATAAGGGCCAGAAAGGATCTCAAAAGTTCTTGTTCTGGAAGGAGAGAAAAGCCTGTCTAAGCATTTAGATAATTTGGTTTTTTTCGTTCGATAGATTTTAATTACAGTTAGGTTGTATATAATATTCGTTTGGCCAAACATGACCTGTTCGCCAGCTAAGACCAATTGTTAAACAAATTCAATTATACCTAAATGCTATACTAATTTTTCATATATTTGTAGGGTTAAATAAAGCGTTAACGAAACCAAAAAACTGATTAACCAAATACAAAAGAGAAACCTATGAAAAGCATCAACTTTAAGATTTTAGTATTAATGTTGCTTACTGCAACAGTTTTCAGTGGCTGTGCTATCAGCAGGATGGTGAAGAATTATGAAAATCAGGTTCGTTACACTCCCGCTACAAACCCGCTTGAGAACCATGGCGGCAAAGTTGCAGCCAATGTAAAAGGTAATATAAGCGACGGTTACTTTGCTCGCAGGGCTATCATGGAAGTTACTCCTGTTTTGATTCACGAAGGCGGCGAGAAGGAACTTCCCACTGTTACCCTTCGCGGAACCAAGACCACCTCGACAGGCACCATGGTGAATCGTGATCAGGCCAGCAGCTTCGACATGAACAACACCATTGACTTTACGCCTGAGATGCTGGCTTCAGAGCTTGTGTTGCGCACCAGAATTTACAAAGAAGGCCGCGAGCACCGCGCAAGTATTCTTCCCGAAAGGAAAGTAGCTGATGGTACCATCAACACCTCGCAGCTTGTTGACAAGGGCGAATTTACTGTATCCTATATGCCCGATGCTTACGAAAAAGTGGTTATTCACACCGAAAAAGCAGACCTGTATTTTGGCTATATGCGCCATAACCTCGACAACCGCCTGGCACTGAACCGCAACCCTGAAAGTCAGGCTAAGATTGCTGCCCTCGCTGAGTTCGTTCAGAAAGGCTGGCAGTTCCAATCAATTGAAGTTAATGCATGGGCTTCTCCCGAAGGTGAAGTAGCTTTCAACGAAAAGCTTGCCGAGAACCGTTCAAAAACCGGTGAAAAATACCTGGCTGACTTCTTTACCCGCATAGAAAAGGAAACCAACACTCCCATTGAAAGACCTGCATTTAAAGTTTCTGCTAAAGGCGAAGACTTTGACGGCTTCATGACTGCCCTCAACGCCAGCGCCCTTCCCGACAAACAGGCTATTGCCAACGTAATCAACGCTCAGGTTGCCCCCGCCGAAAGGGAAAGAAGAATTAAGGATATGACCCTGATCTATGCCGAAATTGAAAAACTTCTTGAACCCCTGCGCCGCGCCGAGTTCGTTGTTAATCTTTACGAACCCAAGAAAACCGACGCCGAAATGGCCCAGCTTTCTACCAGCAACCCATCTGAACTGACACTGGAAGAGTTGCTGTATGCCGCCACCCTTACTGATGATCTGAACACCAAGCTTGCCATTTATAAATCAGGCCAGCAGTTGTTCCCCCGCTGTGCACGTTTGTTTAATAACGCTGCTGCAGTAAACATTGAGCTTGGCAACATCGAAGCCGCCGCCGCCGACCTGGAAGTGGCCAACCAACTTGTTCCCGGTAACGCTTACATTCAAAACAACCTTGGTATTGTTGCTGCCTTCCAGAACGACTACGAAAATGCACGCAACCTGTTCAATACTGCCAGCAGTCAAGCTGTTAACACCAGCACCAACCTGGGTATAGTAAACATTGCAAGGGGTGACTACCAAGCTGCCTCTACTGCTTTGGCGAGCAACACCTGCAGTTACAACCTGGCTATGTCGCAACTGATTGGCGGCAATGAGCAAGCAGCCCTCAACACCCTGAACTGCACTCCTGAATCTTCCCAGGTATTTTATCTGAAAGCCATTATTGGTGCCCGCAGAAACGACACCAGCCTGCTATACGACAACCTCCGCAAGGCTGTTGCCGCAGAACCCGGCTACAAGGCTATTGCCAAAAAAGACCGTGAATTCATCCGCTATTTCGATCGCGCTGAATTCCAGGAAATCGTTAACTAAGGTTTTCCTGACACACAAAAAAAGCCGGCTCAACAGCCGGCTTTTTTTATTTCCTTTTTCTTAACTGAGTTTTATCCTGGTCAATCCTTTGGGGTATTCCAGGTTCATGGTATCAACAATTTTCTCAAAATCAGCCGGACGGGCCACAAAGTCGAGGGCATTGACATCGAGCAGCAGAATGCGCAAATGAGGTTGCTGTTTCAGATAATCCAGATAGCTCTCTTGTATCTTCTCAAGGTACTCGTCGGGTATACGCTGCTCGTATTCCCTGCCTCGCATTTTAATGTTGGTCTGCAACCTGTAGGTCGAAACAAAAAGGTGAACCAACAGGTCGGGTCTGGGCAGGCTGGCGTTCATTATATTAAAGAGGGTGATAAAAAGCTGGTATTCGTCGTCGTTGAGGGTTTTACGGGCAAAGATCAATGATTTATTCAGGAAGTAATCGGAAATAGTGAAGTTGGTAAAAAGTTCCTGATTGGCCAGTTCGCGCTTCAGTTGCTGATAGCGCTCAGCAAGGAAAGACAACTCGAGGGGAAAAGCATATTTCTCCTGGTTTTCGTAAAACTTGGCCAGAAAGGGATTGTCCTCGAACCGTTCAAGAATGAGCTTGCCATTGTACATTTCTGCAATTTTTGTGGCCAGGGTAGTTTTTCCTGCACCGATATTTCCTTCAATGGCAATGTAGTTATAACGCATACATTTCTTTTTTAGCCGGCCTGATCCACCGCTGGATTAACTTTATGAACGGCCAGGGTGTCATTACATGATTGTAGTATTTCTGAGAGTGTTTTTCCCATAAGGGGATGGACCATTTCTGGGGCAATTTCTGCCAGCGGAAGCAGGGTAAAACGCCTCAGGTGAAGTCTGGGATGAGGGATTTCCAGCCCCGGATTGATGATGACCTGCTGGTTGTAAAACAAAATATCGATATCGATAATGCGCGATTCAATTACCCCAGCCATACGCGTCCTTCCCAAGGAGGTTTCGATCTCTAGAAGTGTTTGCAGCAATCCTTCAGGTTCGAGCATGGTTTCGACCAGCAGCACCTGGTTTAGGAAAAGATTGTCGGCTTCAAAACCCCAGGGTTCGCTTTGATAAAGCGAGCTGGCAAGGCTTACTGGACCCACCCTCTCCATAACTTGCTGACGGGCCAGTGAAAAAGTTTCGAACACATTGCCCTGATTGCCTCCCAAAAGGAGAAATACTTTATTCATTTGCTTCGGCAATAATGGGGTTTTAATTTCCAGACAAAATTCAGTAAAATAATTGGGAAAGCAAAAACAAATCAGACCGGGTTTTTAATAGCGTAACGCGGAAATTTGTAATATTGTAAAACTTTTTTTATTCACCAAAAAATCTGTTGACACCATGAAACGAGCATGATTCGTTAAACACAAACACGGATGTAAATTCATCATGCGAGTTCCATCCGACTTTAATTTAAAAATCATTTACGGATGAAACAATTCTTCAAATTTATGTTTGCCTCCATGCTGGGGTTTTTGATTTCGGTAATCATTCTGTTTTTTATTATGATTGGAATGCTGGCCTCCCTGGCTTCATTTTCAAAGAAAGAAGTTGTGCTGCTTAAGCCCCAGTCGGTGCTTCACCTGACACTTTCAACCGAGATTGTTGACCGTGGTGGCGCCAATCCTTTTGATTCTTTTGACCCCATGAGCTTTCAGCCCAAATCGGCCGTGGGCCTCAACGACCTGCTAAAAAACCTGAAAAAGGCCAAAAACGACCCCAATGTCGAAGGCATTTTTCTTGACCTGAGTTTGATGCAAGCTGGATGGAGCACCATCGACGAAGTAAGGCAGGGCCTGGAAGATTTTAAGGAGTCTGGAAAATTTATTGTTGCCTACGGCGAAACTTATACACAAAATGCTTATTACCTGGGATCTGTTGCCGATAAGGTTTACCTCCACCCCGAAGGAGTCATCGATTTCAGGGGGCTTAACTCGGAGCTGGTCTTCTTTAAAAATATGCTCGAAAAGGTGGGCGTCGAGCCACAGGTTATCCGCCACGGCAAATACAAAAGCGCCACCGAGCCTTTTTTCCTCGAGAAAATGAGCGACGAAAACCGCGAGCAGGTGCTGGCCTATGTGAGTTCGATCTGGAATAACGTTTTGAAGGATATTTCCGACAGCCGCGGCCTTACCATTAATCATCTTAACGATGTGGCCAACGGCTTCAACACCCGTAACGCCAACCTTGCCCTCGAATGGCAAATGATTGACGGCGTTATGCACCGCGATGAGATATTAGATGAGATTAAAGACCGCCTTGAACACGAAAAGGCCAGCGATATTGAGTTCGTGACTCTCAACAAATTCCAGAATGTTCCCGAATCGAAGGAAAGCCGCAGTCCACGCAGCCGCGACAAGATTGCTGTAGTATATGGTATGGGAGGTATTGTGTCGGGTCAGGGTACAGAGCGCAACATGGGTTCTGATCGCATTGCTGCAGCCCTTCGCGAAGCCAGACTCGACACCACCGTAAAAGCAATAGTTTTCCGCATCAACTCGCCTGGTGGCAGCGCCCTGGCTTCTGATGTGATTTTGCGCGAAGTGAAGTTGGCCAGCCAGGTAAAGCCCGTAATCGCTTCCATGGGCGATGTGGCGGCTTCAGGCGGTTATTATGTGGCTTGCGGTGCAGACATGATTGTGGCCAGCCCCAGTACTATTACCGGCTCAATTGGGGTGTTTGGTCTTATCCCAAATATGCAGAACTTTTTCAACCAGAAACTTGGTATCACCTTCGACAACGTTAAGACCAACGAATATGCCGACCTAATGACCATTTCCAGGCCGCTGACCCGAAATGAGCGCGCCATGATTCAGGAAAGCGTAGAACAGGTTTATGACACCTTTATCGGACACGTAGCCGACGGCCGCGGCATACCAGTTGAGCTGGTCGACAGCATTGGCCAGGGCCGGGTTTGGAGCGGGGCCGAAGCCAGACAAATAGGGCTGGTTGATGAACTAGGCGGGCTGAATTTCGCCATTGAAAAAGCTGCCGAGAAAGCCGGACTCGAAAACTACCGCCTGGTGGAGTATCCCACACGCAAGGATTTTCTTGCACAACTGATGGAAAGTTTTGCCAACATGCAGGAAGTATTTGTAAAACGCAGGATGGGCGAAGCATATCGTTACTATGAGCAGGTTCAGAAAGTGAATGAAATGACCGGCATTCTAACCCGTTTGCCTTACGACATTGTTATTGATTAAATGGCTAATGTAAAATAAAACAGAAGGGGGGTACGTGTGCCCCCCTTCTGTTTTATTAGGGTGAGATTTTTTTAAACCTGCGGATATTTTTTCATAATATCGAATGGCTTCATGAGCAGGTCCACATATTGTGCACGCTGATAAGCATAAGGATCGGCTAAGTTTTCCTTTGAAAGCTTTCCGCGGAAGGCATCCAGCGAGTCATGTCCCTTATCTTTCATCCAGGCATTAAGGTCGCTGAGCATTTGGGTAACATGTACCGCCTTGTTTTTATACACGGTGCTAACCACCTGCACCGCATCGGCGCCAGCCAGCAGCATGCGCACCACGTCCTGTCCGGTAAAGATGCCCGAGTTGCTGCAAACGCTGCCATTAACTTTTTTATGCAGCAGACCTGCATAACGCAGTGGCAGGCGGTAATCGCCAACCTGGCTCAGGTTGAAGGGGAAGCTCATCTCCTGTTTTTCCACATTGATCTCGGGCTGATACAGCCTGTTGAAAAGCACGAAGCCATTAGCACCTGCCTTATCCATGCGCTTGATCAGCTGCAAGGGATTGGTGTAAAACGGGCTGAGCTTAACGCTGACCGGTATTTTAACCTTTGCCTTAACCGCTTCAAGAATCTTAACCTGGTCGTCTTCTTCTTTCTGTCCATTGCTTTCGAAGTTGCCAGGGGCTGTATAAAAATTAAGCTCAATGGCATCAACTCCGGTCTTTTCCATTTCAACAGCATACTCAACCCAGGTACTTTCGTTCACACAGTTAAGACTTCCGATTACCGGAATGCTTAGCGCTTTTTTCAGCTGACTGAGTTTTTCGAGGTGCTCTGCAGGCCCTGCATGCCTCAGGCTGGGGAAAAGGTTGACCATTTCGGCATTGCGCTCGTCATATTCGTGCAAATCCTCCTCCATTTGGATGCTTTCGAGGTTGATCTGCTCTTCAAACAGCGACTTGAACACAACGGCCGCAATACCTGCTTTTTCAAGGTTGCGGGCCGTGTCAAGATCGAAAGTCAGGTTACAAGCACCTAGAATAATCGGGTTTTTCAGTTCCAAACCCATATAAGTCGTTTTCAAATTTGCCATATTAATCCTCCATGATTGTTTTTTTGTTTGTTAAATTTATTAATATAATCTCAAGTATGCAAAAAAATCATTTTTTTATATTCAATTTTAAGGAAATTTAATAATATGGCCGTTTCCAGCGGGATCAACCTAAAGCAGAAAGGTATGCCTTGTGGTATTTTAAAAATTTATTATCTTTATGTCGGTTGAGTGTTGAATTTCAATCATTTAAACTCAATATTTAAAAAATGGAAAAGAAAAGCAGGCGGCGGTTTTTACGGACGGCAATTACACTGCCTGGTATTACACTGGTTCCGGCTTTTCTGCTCAGAGGGCTTCAAAATCAGGTCAAAGGAATGAACATAAGTGATTATGAGCCGGGGTTTATAAAACTGCATAAAAACGGCGAGTTGAAGGCCCGCGGAGAGATTCTGTGGGAGATGATGCGGCGCTGCACCATTTGTCCGCGTCAATGTGAAACCAACAGGCTGCGCGGACGCCGGGGTGATTGCAAATCTAATTCGACCCTGGAAATTTCGTCGGCCTATCCGCACTTTGGCGAAGAGAACGAGCTGGTTGGCACCCATGGCTCCGGCACCATATTTTTTACCAACTGCTCATTGTTGTGCGTTTTCTGTATTAATTACGAGATCAGCCACCTTGGGCAGGGACGCACCTATACTATACGCGAACTGGCCAATATGATGCTGCTGTTGCAACGTCAGGGCTGCCACAACCTGAACCTGGTTACACCAACACATTACGCACCGCATATTTTACTTGCGCTCGACAATGCCGCGGCACGCGGCTTTCGCTTGCCGGTGGTTTACAATACCTGCGGCTGGGAAAAACTTGAAATACTTCAGATGCTAGATGGGGTGGTGGATGTTTACCTTGCCGACTTCAAATATGCTGATTCTGAATCAGCAAACAAATATTCTCCGGGTGCAAAAAGTTACCCTAAGGTCACCCAGCAAGCCCTGCTCGAGATGCACCGGCAGGTTGGGTTGGCCATTGCCGACACCCAAACGGGCCTGTTGCACAGGGGATTGATGATTCGACATCTGGTTATGCCCAGCAACGTTTCGCACAGTGACAGGGTAATGCATTGGATCGCAGCCAACCTGCCCAAAAACACCTACGTAAACATCATGTCGCAATATACGCCCATGTTTCGTGCAGGTGAGTTTCCCGAGATTGCCAGACGGATAACCCTTGCTGAATATCAGCATGCAGTAAACGCAGCCAGACGCGCCGGGCTTACAAACCTGCGACTGCAGATGCAATAGCCTTTGCTCCTGTTTCTGAATGAATAAATGATCTGGAAAAACAAAAACCCACTTGAACTTTCGGGCCAGTTGAGTTATATAAAAAAGCAAGAGGTGGAACGGTAATCCACCTCCTGCTCTTTTTAACCACCAAAACAAAACAACATTAACCAATAAAACAACTAAAACCTTGCAAAACTTTTTGAAGCTGGTTCTGCTTTAAACAGCATACTAATTTAAACAAACTTTTAAAGAAAACCAAGACATTTTTTGTCTTTTTGTTTCTTTTTCAAAGTTAATCTTCTTCAATAATCAAAACAACCGTATTTACGCGTGTTTTAGCGGGAGATAACGCCTAAAGGTATCACTGATTATTCCTGATTTTTACCAAAATTCTGGGCTCGAGCATGTCGAGCATGGCATATTTAACCCCTTCCCTGCCGAGCCCGCTGTCTTTCACCCCTCCGTATGGCATATGGTCGGTGCGAAATATTGGAGTATCATTATGAATAACCCCTCCAACCTCGAGCTCATTAAAGGCCAGACCAAGTTCATCAACTTCATTGGTAAAAACGCCGGCCTGCAATCCAAAGCGGCTGTTGTTCACCATTTCTATGGCCTCGCCGAAGTCAACGAAGGCATTTAGGGTGACAACGGGCCCAAATACTTCCTCATCAAAAACCTTCATGCCGGTCCCTGCACCGGCGATTATGGTTGGTTCCACATAATTTCCGTTTCGGCCGCCACCGCATAGCACCCTAGCTCCTGCCTCAGCAGCCTCAGCAATCCAAGCCTCTACCCTTCTGGCATTACCTTCGTCTATCATTGCTGTAATGTCGGTTTCGGGCGAGAGCGGGTCACCATATTTTAGCTTTCGCGCACCTTCAACCAGTTTTTCAGCAAAGACATCGAAGAGGCTTTGATGCACAAAAATACGCTGGGCGTGTATGCACACCTGTCCCTGGTAAGCAAAACCGCCCAGCAGGCAACGTTTAACGGCATGATCCAGGTTTGCAGAAGCTGCCACTATAGTACCTGCATTGCCGCCCAGCTCTAGCACCACTTTTTTCTTGCCGGCGTTTTGTTTCATCTTCCAGCCCACCTCGGGCGAACCCGTAAACGACAATAGTCTGAAACGTTCATCAGTAACCAAGCGGTTTCCGGTTTTTCGATCCATTGGCAAAATGGAAACCGCTCCTTTTGGCAAGGCGGTTTCGTCAATTATTTTTGCCAGCTCCAGGGTTGAAAGCGGGGTTGAAGAAGCCGGCTTTAGCACGATGGGGCAGCCCGCGGCAATGGCAGGAGCAATTTTATGCACGGCCAGGTTGAGCGGAAAGTTGAATGGGCTGATTCCGGCCACCGGACCCACCGGAAAATATTTTACCAAGCCCTCGCGCCCAGCCGCTTCGGGGGTCCAGTCGAGCATAAGATACTCATTAGGCTGGCGCCGGGTTTCTTCAGAGGCAACGAAAAAAGTCTGTGCAGCCCGCCTTACCTCGGCAAGGGCGTAACGCCAGGGTTTGGCCGCTTCCCGGGCAAGGATTCCGGCAAAAACTTCTTCCCGGGCTGTGATCTTCTCAGATATTTCAAGTAATATGCGACTGCGTTCGAAAGCAGGCATTTTCTTCATTGCTCCGGTCGCACCAAGGGCAGCAGCAACCGATTTCTCAAACTCTTCGTTTCCGGCCAGCCAAGTTCGGGCAAAGGGTTTGCCATCGAAAGGACCGGATACGATATGTTCACGGGAGGTCCTTACAAAAGAACCTCCTGAATAAACAAGGAAAGACTCCATAACTCAGAAGATTAGTTTACCAAGTGGTATTGCGGTGAAAAGGCGATGGGGCAAAGAGCCCATGATTAAACCCGCCATGCTGGTTGAAGGGGTTGAAGGGGTTATACCCTTGCGAAACATTGAGCTGGGCGCCAAAGCGGAAATTCTCGGTTACGCGGTAGTCGAAGCCTACCACCATCCCACGCGGGCTCATATTAAAGGCCTGTGGGTTCATTTGGGGCTGAGCCAACTGCAGATTGTTGCGCTCAAACCAGGTGCCTCCGGTAAGGGTAAGCCGCTCATTGAGCTGGTAGGCTCCCATGGCATAGATGCTTCCGCTGAAAAGACGCTGGGGCATCATACCTGCATCGGCCACCGAAACCATGCCAAAAGGCAATAAACTGCCCACACCCGAAAACTGCCCGGTGGAAAAAACGCTGCCAACCACCAAGGTGAAACGCTTAGCAGGATTCCACTGAAAATGAGGGGCAAGAGACTGTGAAAACAAGGAACCTCCGCCAAAAGCAGTGGTAAACGAAGAACCTAACTGAAGGCCAAAATCTATTTTGGGTATCTCTAGAATGGGTTCGCCAGCCGATCGAAGCCCGTAAGTATGCTGAGCCGACAAAGTGGTAACAGCAAAAAACAGGAACAAAGAGAAGGGAAAAAACCGTAAGAAGAATGTTTTCATAACCTCAGGTTTTTAAGTTCATTAAATAAAACGCGATAAAACGTCGTATGTTTTCAAAACCATACGCAAATCTACTAAAATCTAAAGCATTTATCAAGTCTGGAATACTTTACCTGTGCCAATAATTCACAAAACAAATACGTCCGTAATCTGTTATTCAAAAAAACCATTCCCATATTAAAAAAATCAAACTGACATGAAAACCAACATGGGTAACATCGACAAGGTAATTCGTATTGTTGCAGCTATATTGGTTGCATATCTTGTTTATACCGACTTCCTAGTCGGCATTCCGGCCATTATTCTTTCGGTGCTGGCTATTGTTTTTGTTCTAACTAGCATGGTGGGTGTTTGCCCCCTTTACCTTTCGCTTGGAATTAATACCAAAAGAAACAAGAAATAGACAAATTTCTTGTTTCTTGTTTTTTTATGTGTTTCTGACCTTTATTTTTTGGACTTTTGTAAGAGATAATCCAAAAACATAAGGATCATGGGAGACACGAGCAAAAAAAAGTACAAAACAGGGCTGGTCCTAAGCGGTGGTGGTACTCGTGGGTTTGCTCACCTGGGAGCCCTTAAAGCCTTGGAAGAGCATGGCATAAAACCAGATATTATTGCCGGCGTAAGTGCCGGAAGCATTGTTGGGGCGCTTTATGCCGATGGCGAAAACGCCGAAGAGGCCCTCAAGGCTCTTACAAGCCAAAGGCTCTTTGGGTTTCTTGAATTTATTATGCCTCGTAATAGTCTGGTAAAAATGACCGGATTTGAAAAGACCCTGCGCAACAAACTTAAGGCTAGAAAATTTGAAGATCTGGAAATTCCACTGGTCATTTTTGCTGTAAACATTAATTCTGCGGAACTGATACAATTTGACAAGGGCGACTTGGTTAGTGCCATTATGGCATCCTCGTCTATTCCTGTGGTATTTCCTCCGGTAAAAATTGGAGGACAATACTATCTTGATGGCGGCATAATCAATAATTTTCCGGTCGATATGATCCGCGAAGACTGTGAAACCGTTATTGGTATAAATGTAAACCCCATCGGCGAGTTTAAAAAAATCGGCAGCCTTAAAGCCATTGCCGAAAGATCCTTTCACATTACCTTACGCAATCAGGCCAATAGCAAAAAGGACCTTTGCGACATATATATTGAGCCGGAAGGACTCGACCAATATGGGCTGCTTGACGTTTCGCGCGCACAGGAAATTTTCGACTTGGGATATAAGGAAGCAAAACAGGTTTTAAAGGACAAAGGCAATTAGATGGTATTAATGCTAACTTTGTGTCTTTGAAACTTCTTGATCATGCAACATCCTCTTATAGTTTATAATTCGCTTTCGCGGAAAAAAGAACCTTTCGAGCCGTTAAGCCCTCCTTTTGTGGGCATGTATGTTTGCGGTCCAACCGTTTATGGCGACGCCCACCTGGGTCATGCCCGCCCGGCCATTGCCTTCGATCTTGTTTTCCGTTACCTTCAGCATTTGGGTTACAAGGTGCGCTATGTGCGCAACATTACCGATGTGGGCCATCTTGAAAACGATGCCGATGAAGGGGAAGATAAGATTGGCAAAAAAGCCCGTCTGGAGCAACTCGAACCCATGGAGATCGTACAGTATTTCTCTGACAGATACCACGAAGACATGGATCTGCTAGACGTAAAAAAACCAAGCATTGAACCCCGTGCATCAGGCCACATTATTGAACAAATTGAAATGGTAAAGGCCATCCTTGAGGCAGGTTTTGCCTATGAAGTAAATGGTTCGGTTTATTTCGATGTGGAGAAGTATCACAAAACCCACCAATACGGAAAACTTAGCGGGCGTGTGCTTGAGGACATGATGGCCGGCTACCGCGACCTGGAGGGCCAGGACGAAAAACGCAACAGTGTTGACTTTGCCTTATGGAAGCAAGCCAGTGCAGAGCATATTATGCGCTGGCCATCGCCCTGGAGTGAGGGCTTTCCGGGTTGGCACCTCGAATGTTCGGCTATGAGCACCAAGTATCTTGGTGAGGTGTTCGACATACACGGAGGCGGCATGGATCTCCTCTTCCCTCACCACGAATGCGAAATTGCCCAGAGCAATGCCGCCAACGGCAAAGACTCCGTCAGATACTGGCTGCACAATAATATGATAACCATCAATGGCCAGAAAATGGGCAAGTCGCTGGGCAATTTCATTACCCTGCGCCAATTTTTCAATGGAGAGCATGCAGCACTCGAAAGAGCCTACAGCCCCATGACCATTCGTTTCTTTATACTCCAGGCCCACTACCGCAGCACCCTCGACTTCAGCAACGAAGCCCTCGAAGCGGCAGAAAAGGGGCTGAAGCGCCTTCTGCAAGGCCATGAAACCCTGCACAAGATCAAACCGTCTGAAGATTCATCAGTCGAAATTACGGGCATCCGGCAAAAATGCTACGAGGCTATGAACGACGACTTCAACAGCCCCCTGGCTATTGCTCAACTGTTTGATGCCGTAAGAATCATCAACTCAGTACATGACAAGAATGACACTCTTTCGAAGACCGATCTGAACGATCTAAAAGATACCTTCGACACTTTTCTGATCGAGATTTTCGGGCTGAAAGATGAGGCAGGCTCCAACAGCCAGCAAATGCATGAACTGGTTGACGGCCTCATGCAAATGATCCTCGACTTCAGACAAACAGCCCGTCAGCAAAAGGATTGGACCGCATCGGACAAGATCCGCGACCACCTTGCCAACCTGAAAATCACCGTAAAAGACGGCAAAGAGGGGGCTAGTTGGGAGTTAAATCAGTAAAAAAAAGGGGGCGAACAGCCCCCTGAATTTTTTATCCAATCCTGCGTTTCTACAAATACGAAAGAATCCTGCCCGATATCTGCAGCAGCGATATTTCTGCCAGTTTGGTCTGGTATTGAATGGAAAGCAGGCGCTCCTCGGCATCCAGCAAGCTTTTCTGCACCTCGCGTAGTTCCAGGCCGGCCAGCGCACCGAGCTTGTACCTCTCGAGGGCAATATCAAGGTTTTCGCGGGCTATCTCAAGGTTCTGCAACTCCAGGTTCAGCAGCCTCAGGTTGTTGGTGTATGCATTGTAAATGGTAAGCAAGTCGGCCCTGGTTTCTTGCTCAATTTGCTGAAACATCAATTCACGATTATAAATTTCAATGCTGGCGTTGCCCAGGGCCCTGCGCTGGTTGAAGCCGTCGAAAATAGTCAGGCCAAGTGTTAGTCCATAATTGGCGCTCAGGTTGCGCTGGTTGTTGAGCGAACCGCTACCGTAAGTATTATAAGACATTCCGTAGCCCGAAGACAAGTTTAGGTAGGGATAGGTGCGCGAAGCAATGATTTTCCTGTCGTATTCAGAAATGGTCTGATTCTTTGCGGCAATTAATAAGGCCGTGTTTGCATCAAGGGTTGCCTGCAGCAAGTTATCGTAAACAAGGTTTGGATTCACTTCAATAATGGTGTCTCTCACATATACCATTTCAGTAATGTCGTCCAGGGCAATCAGTTCGTTGAGCCTAATGCGCGAAGTCCTCACCGTTTCATGCTGCCGTCCCAGCCGGGAGCTGTCGGCATTGAGGTAAACCTGCGACTGCAGAAGCTGAAGTTTTGATCCCGAACCCAACAAATACCTTTCCTCATCGATACGCGCCCTTTCCTTTGAAAGTTCAACCGCATACTGAAGATTGCTCAAAAGCCTTTCCTGCTGAATAAGGTTATAATATTCGGAAATAATCCTTCCCAACATGTTTTCAATGGTCAGGCGCGTTTGCAGTTCCCCGATGGAATTGATTTCCTGGAGCCGCTGGTAAGTGGTCTGCACCCTGAACCCGTCGAATATTGTTTGATTAAGACTCAGTCCGGCATTGCTAGTTGTGTTATGAATCCCCCTTGTTGAGTTGGTTCCGCCATCTGCCAGGTTCTGGTCAACGTTATTAATAACTCCTGATTGCTGTGCGTTAAGGCTCAGCCGTGGCAAATACCCGGCATTGCCAAGGGTGACATTGTTGGAAGTTACCTCTTCATAGTTTCTTGCCAAGCGAATGGAGAAATTCTTCTCCAAGCCCTGGTTGATGCATTCCTGCAAGGTCAGTGTTGTCTGTGCTGCCACAAAAAAAGGCAGCATCAGTAATAGAGCGACACTAAGAAACAGCTGTTTCGCTTTCATTTTCGAGGTCTTTGTTTTCGGATGAAACATAAGAATAAACGGCCGGCACAACAAAAAGGGTAAGGAAGGTTGATAGAATCAAGCCTCCGACCACGGCCAAACCCATGGCAACACGGCTTTGGGCTCCCTCGCCAAATCCAAGGGCCAGCGGAAGCACACCCAGGATGGTAGAAAGGCTGGTCATAAGAATTGGCCTGAAACGGGCTGCCGCAGCAAACTTAATGGCATCAAGCTTTTTCATGCCGGCGCGTTTGCGCTGATTGGCAAATTCCACCATGAGAATACCGTTCTTCGACACCAGGCCAATGAGCATAATGATACCGATCTGGCTGAAAATATTCATTGTGATGTCAAAATACCACATAAACACCAGCGCACCGGTAATGGCCAGGGGCACGGTCATCATCACAATAAACGGATCCTTAAAGCTTTCAAACTGTGCGGAAAGAACGAGGAAGATCAGCACCAAAGCCAGCAAGAAAGCAAACATAAGGCTGGAAGAACTATCCTGGAAATCCTTGGAGTCGCCTGCAAGGGCTGTTCGGAACGTCTCATCGAGCACTTCATCGGCAATGCGGTCCATTTCTGCAATGCCTTCGCCAATGGTTTTTCCGGGTGCAAGGCCTGCCGAAACAGTTGCAGCCACAAAACGGTTATAGCGGTAAAGCTGGGGTGGGGCGGTCTGCTCCTGCAGGGTTACCAGGTTATCGAGCTGCACCATATCGCCTGAGTTGTTTCGCACATACAGCGATTTAAGGTCTAAGGGTTTGTTTCGGTTTTCGCGTTCCATCTCGCCCAGAATCTGGTATTGCTTGCCATGCATAAAGAAATAGCCGAATCGCTGTCCGCTAAGCGCCAGCTGAAGGGTTTGCCCCACGTTTTGGGCCGTCACCCCAAGTGAGTTTGCTTTTTCGCGGTTTATGGTAATCTGTATTTCAGGCTTGGTGAACTTCAGGTTCACGTCGGCCATTTGCAGCACCTC
>Ga0209498_1000495_pt1 | contig 24087 bp, 21 predicted proteins | sample WalLakDeSediment_FD_184131 | JGI IMG/M metagenome (GOLD analysis project Ga0209498, IMG submission 184131) | Lake sediment microbial communities from Walker lake, Nevada to study Microbial Dark Matter (Phase II) - Walker Lake 11/02/13 Deep... | ecosystem: Environmental > Aquatic > Freshwater >...
AGACCACCTTGATGACTTTCCAGCCGGCGCCCTGGAAGGCCGCCTCGAGCTCCTGGATGATTTTGCCGTTGCCGCGCACCGGGCCGTCCAGCCGCTGCAGGTTACAGTTGATGACGAACACCAGGTTGTCCAGCCGCTCGCGCACCGGCAGGCCGATCTCGCCCATCGACTCGGGCTCGTCCATCTCGCCGTCGCCCATGAAGGCCCAGACCTTGCGATCCGACGGCTCGACCAGGCCACGATGCTCGAGGTACTTGATGAACTTCGCCTGGAAGATCGCCTGCATCGGGCCGAGGCCCATGGACACCGTGGGGAACTGCCAGTAATCCGGCATCAGCCAGGGATGCGGATAAGACGACAGTCCGCCGCCAACTTCCTGCCGGAACCTCAGCAGGTCTTCTTCACCGAGGCGACCCTCGAGGAAAGAGCGCGCGTAGATGCCGGGCGCCGAGTGGCCCTGGATGAAGATCATGTCGCCGCGGCTCTCTTCTGTTGCGCCGCGCCAGAAATGGTGGAACCCGACCTCGTAGAGGGTGAGGGAAGACGCATAGCTGGCGATATGCCCGCCGTACTCGGAACTCTCCCGGTTGGCATGCACCACCATGGCCATCGCGTTCCAGCGCAGCCACGCCTCGATGCGTTTCTCCATGGCACGATCGCCCGGATAGGACGGCTCGCGCGCCAGCGAAATCGTGTTCAGGTATGCGGTATTCGGGCCGAACGGCAGATAGTGGCCGGCGCGCCGGACGTGGTCGATGAGGCGCTCCACCAGCCAGTGGGCGCGCTCGCCGCCATGGGTCCGCAGCACGGAATCGATGGCGTCGAGCCACTCGTGCGTCTCGTCCGGATCGTCGTCATGGAAACTCGGATCGTACGACATCTTCTGCGGCTCCCGTGGGGTGGGAGCGACCGCGTCCTCCAGGGTCGCTCTGATGAATATTCGCGGTCTTGCTGCTACGATGGCACACCGCAACAATCATGTTGCAGGCCAACTCGCGACCGTTTTTGTTATCGCTCGGGTATCTTCCGGGCTCCCCTTGGCGAGGTCAAGGATTACCAATGACCAGTTTGTTGCCGGAAGGCACTCTGCCGCGCGTCACCCGGCGCCGTGACCAGCGCGCGCTGCCGCACCTCGATCACCTGGTCGTCGTGATTGCCGCCGATGCCGGCAAGAACGCGTGGGCAGAAATCCCGGGCGGCGCAGCGCTTGCCGTAGCCGCCCGCCGACGCCAGTGCACCAAGGCGGGTTCGCTGTTCACGCTGCACCTCTCCGAGCCTTGCCCGGTCACCATAGGCATTGCCGACCCCGAGGGCGCTGCCTTCGGCTGGTTGACGCTGGCCCGGAAGCTCGCTGCCGAAGCTCGCGCCGGGCGCCCGGCCAAGGTCGGCGTCATGACGGCCGGCGCGCCGCAGGGCGTGGCTGCAGCCTGGCTGGAGGCGGCAATCTCCGCGCTGCTCGCCGCCGAGGGCGAGATGCCGAAGTACCGCAGTGCGCAATCTTCGCCGTCCACCCGCTTGTCCACCATCACGCTGCTTGACGACCTGCCGGACTTGGATCTCCAGCGGGTGCGCGCCGAAGCCGAGGGCAATCATCTCGCGCGCTGGCTCACCGCTCTGCCGCCGAATCGGTTGAATGCGACCGGCTATCGCGGCCTGCTCGAGGAACTCGCTGGCCGCGAGGGCTGGAAGCTGTCATTCCTCGACGAGCGCACTTTGACGGAACTCGGCGCCGGCGCGTTCCTGGCCGTGGCGCGCAGCAATCCGCATCGCGATGCCGGCATCGCACGCATCCAGTACCGTCCGAAGGACAGTGACGGTGCACCGCAGGTCGCGCTGGTGGGCAAGGGCGTCTGCTTCGACACCGGCGGCACCAACCTGAAGCCATTCCGCAGCATGCTCGACATGCACGAGGACATGCAGGGCAGCGCCGTGGCCCTCGGTGCGTTGCTGGCGCTCACCCGGATCGGCTACCGCCGACCGGTTGACTGCTGGCTGGCGATCACCGAAAACCGTATCGGGCCCGACGCCTACAATTCCCGCGACGTCGTCACCGCCGCCAACGGCGTGACCATCGAAGTTATCCATACCGATGCCGAGGGTCGCATGGCGCTGGCCGACACCCTCGCCCTGGCCGGGCGGGAACAGCCCGGACTGATCATCGACTATGCGACGCTGACCGGCGCCTGCGTCGCGGCGCTGACGCACCGCTACAGCGGCGTGTTCGGCAACCGGCCCGACCTGGTCGCGGTCGCCGTCGAGGCGGGGCGCACCAGCGGGGAGCGCCTGTGGCCGTTTCCCATGGACGAGGACTTCGACGAGGCGCTGGAGAGCCGCGTGGCCGACGTGCTGCAATGCTCCGTGGAAAACGATGGCGACCACATTCTCGCGGCGCGGTTCCTACAGCGCTTTGTGCCGAAAGACACACCCTGGCTGCACATCGACCTGTCCGCCGGTCACAACAAGGGCGGCCTGGGCCTCGTGCCGACGGCGCAGACCGGCTTCGGCGTGCGCCTGACGCTGGCCATGCTGGTGGACCGCGACCTGGCAGCGACCGCAGCCGCAGCCGGGGAGCCCGCAGCATGAGACTACAGCTGCGCCGCCCCGACGACTGGCACTTGCACCTGCGCGACGGGGCCGTGCTCCAGGCCGTCGTCGGCCACACGGCCAAGCGCTTCGCGCGCGCGGTGGTGATGCCCAACCTTGCGCCGCCGGTCACCACGACGGCCATGGCGCTGGCGTACCGGGAGCGTATTCTCGCGGCGGTGCCGGCGGGCATGGCCTTCGAACCGCTGATGACGCTTTATCTCACCGACAACACGCCGGCCGCCGAGATTCGGCAGGCCCGCGACAGCGGCCATATCGTTGGAGTCAAGCTGTATCCGGCGGGCGCGACCACCAACTCCGACTCCGGCGTCACCGACCTGGCGCGCTGCGAGGAGGCGCTGTCCGCCATTGAGGACGCCGGCCTGGTTCTGCAGGTGCACGGCGAGGTCACCCACGCCGAGATCGATGTGTTCGATCGCGAGCGTATTTTCATTGAGCAGGTGCTGGCCCCGGTGGTCGAACGCCACCCGCGCCTTAAGGTCGTCCTCGAGCACGTCACCACCGCCGACGGCGTGGAGTTCGTGCGCGGCGCCCGGCCTGGCGTGGCCGCTACCATCACGCCGCAACACATGCTGCTGAACCGTAACGCGCTGTTCGCCGGCGGCCTGCGGCCACATCACTACTGCCTGCCGGTGCTCAAGGCCGAGCGTCACCGCGAAGCCGTGCTGGCTGCAGCCACGAGCGGCAGCGAGCGGTTTTTTCTCGGCACCGACAGTGCGCCGCACAGCCGCAGCAGCAAGGAATCGGCCTGTGGCTGCGCCGGGATCTTCTCGGCGCCCGTCGGCATCGAGATCTACGCCGAAGCCTTCGAGGCCGCCGGCCAGTTGGGGCGGCTGGAAGCCTTCGCCAGCGAGCACGGTCCACGCTTCTACGGCCTGCCCCTCAACGAGGATGCCATCGTGCTCGAGCGGCGCGAATGGCGCCCGCCGGCCGCCTATTCGGCGGGCGATGAGGAACTGGTGCCCTTCCGGGCGGACGAGACGGTGGCCTGGCAGCTGGCCGGAGCCGCACCATGAGCGAAGACGTCCGGCGGATGAGCGACGACGACTCGCTGAACCTGATGTCCCAGCGCTTCCGCGGTTTCCTGCCCGTGGTGGTGGACGTCGAGACGGGCGGTTTCAACCCGCGCACTGATGCGCTGCTCGAAATCGCCGCCGTCATGATCGAGCTAAACCCCGACGGCCGCTTTGTCCCGGGCGAGACCTGGCGCTACCACGTCAAGCCTTTCGAGGGCGCCAACCTCGAGCCGGCCTCGCTGCAAGTCAACGGCATCGACCCGCACCACCCGTTACGGCCCGCGTTGCCTGAGCACGACGCGCTGCAAAGGATTTTCCGCGAAGTTCGCAGCGCCATCCGCGCACATGACTGCACCCGCGCGATCCTGGTGGGGCACAATGCGTTCTTCGACCTGCACTTCCTGAATGCCGCCATCGAGCGCTGCGGCATCAAGCGCAATCCCTTCCACCCGTTCTCGAGCTTCGACACCGCCACCCTCGGCGGCATCGCTTACGGCCAGACGGTGCTGTCCCGGATCGTGGAGGCCGCCGGGCTGAAATGGGACAGCGACTCGGCCCACTCCGCCGCCTACGATGCGCGCATCACCGCGGAGGTGTTCTGCGCCATCGTCAACCAGTTCCGCGGCATCTACGAGCAGTCCCGCCGGGACCGCGACGCCTGAGGCGGCGACCGCGGCTCAGGCCGGCGCCGCGGCGGCCTGGTCGATCAGCTTTTTCAGTTCGCCGGAGTGATACATCTCGACGACAATGTCGCAACCTCCGATGAGCTCGCCCTTGATGTAGAGCTGGGGATACGTCGGCCAGTTGGAGTGAGCCTTGAGCCCCTCGCGGATCTCGGGATCCTCGAAAATATTGAAGGAACCGAATTCCGCGTTGCAGGCCCTTAGCGCAGCCACAGCCTGGGCTGAGAAGCCGCACTGGGGAAAATCGGGGCTGCCCTTCATGAACAGCAGGACCGGATGAGACGCAAGCGTGTTGCGAATCCGCTCATTGAGTTCTTGCATCGACACTGTCTCCTGGTTTGTTGTTAGTCGTTCGCCCGGGCCGGATCACTTGGTCGGCTGGCGCATTATCTTGATCTCGTTGCGCACGGACTTCACGCCTTCGACCGTGCTCGCAAGGCGCTCGGCCTGCTCGCGCGGCAGCGCGCTGGCGACCTCGCCGCGCAGCGTCACCACCCCTTCGTAGGTCTCGACGCTGATCCGCATTACATCCACGTACTTGTCCTGCAGGTACCGCGCCTTGATGGCCGTGGTGATACGGCCGTCCGATGCGATGACCCCGGGCGGGCGTTCGTCCTGGCCGACATAGTACCCGCCCGCGGCGGCGCCGCCGACCGCCAGCGGCACGCAGCCCGCCAAAGGCAGGAGCGCTACCGCGGCTATGACGCTCGCCAGGGCCTTCACAGCAGCATCGGCCGTCGTATCAGGCGAAGTTCTTGGCAACGAAGTCCCAGTTCACCAACTGCCAGAACGCTTCCAGGTACTTCGGCCGCGCATTGCGATAATCGATGTAGTAGGCATGCTCCCACACGTCGCAAGTGAGCAGCGGCTTGGCATCGCCGGTGAGCGGCGTTTCCGCGTTGCCGGTCTGCACGATCGCCAGCTTGCCGTCGGGCTTTTTCACGAGCCACGCCCAGCCCGAGCCGAACAGCGTCACGGCCTTGTCGGAAAACTGCTGGTGGAAGGCATCGAAGGAGCCGAAGGCCTCGTCGATCGCCTTGGCGAGCGCGCCGTCCGGACGACCGCCGCCGTTCGGCGACAGGCAATGCCAGTAGAAGGTGTGGTTCCACACCTGGGCCGCATTATTGAACACGCCGCCGGTGCTGCGCCGGACGATGTCTTCGAGCGACGCGCCGGCATGCTCGGTGCCTTCGATCAGGCCATTGAGCTTGTCGACGTAGGTCCGGTGATGCTTGCCGTAATGGAACTCGAGCGTTTCCTTCGAGATGTGCGGCTCGAGCGCGTTCATCGCGTAGGGAAGTTCGGGCAGGGTGTGCGCCATGGCTGGCTCCTTCGATAAAACGTAGCTGCTTGAATTACGGGACATTCGTCCCGTGCGAACACGTGCAAGTATACCAGAGCGGTCCAGGGGTTCGCGGCGGCGGCGCAATCCTCGCGGCGGCACCGGCTATACTTCCGCCGGCCCCGACCGAGGACCCTCCATGCCCCAGCCACCGCTGCCATCGGACCTTGCCGCAATCGTCGCCCGCGCCCTCGCGGAAGACATCGGGCCGGGCGACGTCACTGCGGACCTCGTGCCCGCGGAGTACCGCGCGCGCGCGACCGTTGTGAGCCGTGAGGCCGCGGTGTTGTGCGGCACTGCCTGGTTCGACGCCGTATTCGCGCAACTCGATCCCGCGGTTTCCGTGACCTGGGCGGTACGCGACGGCGACCCGGTCACCGCCGGGCTGGAATTGTGCCGCCTGGAAGGCCCCGCCCGGCCTCTGCTCAGCGGCGAACGCACGGCGCTCAACTTCCTCCAGTCGCTGTCGGGCACCGCGACCGTCGCGCGACGCTTCGCCGATGCCGTCACGGGCACCGGTTGCCGCGTGCTCGACACCCGCAAGACCCTTCCGGGCCTGCGCGCTGCCCAGAAGTACGCCGTCGCCGTCGGCGGCGGCACCAACCATCGCCACGGGCTCTATGACGCCCTGCTCATCAAGGAAAACCACATCATTGCCGCCGGCGGCATTGCCGCGGCTCTCGCCGCCGCCCGCCGCACGCATCCCGGCCTGGTGGTCGAGATCGAGGTGGAGTCGATCACTGAACTCGAGGCGGCCCTGGACGGCGGCGCCGATATCGTCCTGCTGGACAACTTCGCGCCGGAGGCACTGCGCGAGGCGGTCGCCCGCACCCGCGATCGACCGGGCTGCGCCACGCGCCTCGAGGCCTCGGGCAACGTCGAGCTGGAAAATATCCGCGCCATCGCCGAGACGGGCGTGGATTTCGTGTCCGTCGGCGGGCTCACCAAGCACTTGCGCGCCGTGGACCTGTCGATGCGCTTCCAGCTCGAACCCCTGCCGGCGGGGTAATCGCCGCCTGTTGCAGCGCACTACCTGCCGCCCATGCCCGGCGGAGGTTCCAGGGCGCGAAGACCAGTCAATACAAACGCTTGTTTGAGTTCCGAATCGCGGCCTCACGGCAGGTTTTGCGCTGCACAATCCGAATCCCAACAGTCGTTTGAATCGAAAGCCTGTGTGCTTGCCGGACGTTGATTCCGTAGGTTATAAGCGGATGATGCAGTGCGGCAGTCGCGTCGCAGCACGCCCTTGCGGGCAAAAATGACTCAGGCGGAGAACATCATGTCCGGAATCACCTGGTTGCTCATCACCCTCATCGTTTTCGGCGTGCTCGCCTACCGGCGCAGCACCCTGCCGGTCTGGACCGGCGCCGCCGCGATCCTGCTGCTCGCCGTGCAACTGACCGGTAACGGTCTCGCGCCGGTGCCGTGGCTTGTGCTGGCGGTGATCGCCGTGCTGCTCAACCTCAAGCCGCTCCGGCGGGCCGTGCTCAGCAAGCCGCTGCTCGGCTGGTTCAAGTCCGTGTTGCCGCCGATGTCGTCGACGGAAAAAGACGCCATCGACGCGGGCACCGTGTGGTGGGACGCCGAACTGTTCAGCGGCCGGCCGAACTGGACCACGCTGCTGCGCACGCCGCGCAGCGAATTGAGCGCCGAGGAGCGCGCCTTCATCGACGGCCCGGTTGACGAGCTGTGCCGGATGGTCGACGACTGGAAGATCAACCACGAACTCAACGACTTGCCGCCCGAGATCTGGGCCTACGTCGCGAAGCACCGCTTCTTCGGCATGATCATTCCCAAGGAGTACGGCGGCCTCGATTTCTCGGCGCGCGCGCAGTCCGAGGTGGTGATGAAGATCGCCAGCCGCAGCGGCGCCGTCGCAGTCACCGTGATGGTGCCTAACTCCCTTGGGCCGGGCGAACTGCTGATGCACTACGGCACCCCCGAACAGAAGCAGCACTTCCTGCCGCGGCTCGCGCGCGGCGAGGAAATCCCCGCGTTTGCCCTCACCGGCCCGTGGGCTGGCTCCGACGCCGGCTCGATGCCGGACGTCGGCATCGTCTGCAAGGGCGAGTACAAGGGCAAGGAAGTGCTCGGCTTCCGCGTCAACTGGCAGAAGCGCTACATCACGCTCGGCCCGATCGCGACCATTCTCGGGCTCGCCTTCAAGGCGCAGGATCCCGATGGGCTGCTCGGCGGGAAGCAGGAACTGGGCATCACTTGCGCGCTCATCCCGACCGGCACGCCTGGGGTCGAGATCGGCCTGCGGCACAACCCGGGCGGCGCCTTCATGAATGGGCCCAACAGCGGCAAGGACGTGTTCGTGCCCATGGACTGGGTGATCGGCGGCCAGACCGAGGTCGGCAATGGCTGGAAGATGCTGATGGATTGCCTGTCGGTCGGCCGGGCGATCTCGCTGCCGGCGCTCGGCACCGCGGGCGGCAAGGCCGCCGCGCGCATGTCCGGTGCGTACGCCCGCGTGCGTCGCCAGTTCAAGATCCCGATCGGGCGCTTCGAGGGCATCGAGGAACCACTCGCCCGCATCGCCGGCGTAACTTACCGGATGGACGCTGCCCGCGTGCTGACCGCGACGGCGCTCGACCTCGGCGGCAAGCCCTCCGTGCTGTCGGCCATCCTCAAGTACAACAATACCGAGGGCATGCGCCAGGCCATCAATGATGCGATGGACATCCACGCCGGCCGCGCCGTGTGCCTCGGGCCGAGCAATTACCTGGCGCAGACCTACCAGACGGTGCCGGTGGCGATCACGGTCGAAGGCGCCAACATCCTGACCCGCAGCTTGATCATCTTCGGCCAGGGCGCCATCCGCTGCCATCCGTACGTGCTCAAGGAAATGCTGGCCGCAGCCGACGACGACGCCGTGGCCGGCCTCAAGGCCTTCGACGAGGCGTTCTTCGCGCATGTCGGCTTCACCATAAGCAACCTGGTGCGCTCCTTCGTGCTTGCGATCACCGGCGCGAGATTTATGCCGGCGCCCGACCTCGGCCCGACAGCCGTCTACGCAAAGCGCCTGACCCGGATGAGCGCCTCGTTCGCGCTGCTCGCCGATGTCGCCTTGCTCATGCTGGGCGGCGACCTCAAGCGTCGCGAGAAGATCTCCGGGCGCTTTGCCGACATTCTCAGTCACTTGTACATGGCCTCGGCGGTGCTGAAGCGCTTCGAGGACGACGGCCGCCCCGCGGCCGATCTGCCGATCGTGCGCTGGGCGCTGGACGACTCCCTCGCCATCATCGAGGACCGGCTCGACGGAATCCTGCGCAACTTCCCGACGCCGGGCGTGGGCCTGGTGCTGCGGCCCTTCATCCTGCCCCTTGGCCGCCGCTTCAAGGGCGCCTCGGACACGCTCGGCCACCAGGTTGCCAAGCTGTTGCTCAGCCCCTCCGAGACACGCGACCGCCTGACCGCGGGACTGTTCATGGACGTGAAAGCGGAAGACCCGATGGGCCTGATGGAGCTGGCGATGGAGAAGGTCATCGCCGCCGAGCCGGTTGAGCAGAAATTGGCCAAGGGACTGCGCGCCAGCGTCAACCCCGCCAACATGGAGAGCGTCCTGAAGAAGGGCGTCGCCGACGGCGTGATCAGCGAGCTGGAAGCGGAAACCGTGCGCGAGGCGATGGCCATCACCGCCGTCGCTATCGCGGTGGACGATTTCCCCGGCCGTACCAAGGCCAAGGCCGGCCAGCAGGCCGCGTAACGCTCCCCTCGATTCAACCCCGCCTGCCCCCACACCGGGGGCGGGCGGCGCTGGAACGGTCTGGGCGGGCCTGGGATCGTTCGGCGCGCCTAGCCGGCGCGCATCACCGGCATACTGAACAGCAGGATGTGCCCTCCCCCAAAGGCCAACCACCACCAGGCGGCGGCGCCCGCGACAATGGCCACGGCATCCCACGCGAGCGCAGGCGACTTTGCCGCCACCGCCGGCGGCCGGCGGAACGAGGCGACCAACAGCAGCAGGGACCAGGCGAGAAACCCGCCGAACAGCAGCAGATCAGCCACGCGGCCGTTGACCAGCAGGTGCAGGGCGGCCCAGGCCGCAGTGGCGAGCACCATCGGGTGCCGGAACGTCGCGCGCATCTTGCCCGGCACGTAGGCGGCGACGAACACCACCAGCACCGGCAGCATCGCGAGCGCGACCGCCATGCGGACCCAGCCTGGCGCCGGTGCCCATAGTTGCGGGCTGGTCCAGCGGGTTGCGGCATAGCCGTACAGCAGCAGCGCAAAGCCCGCCAGCGACACGACCGAATAGACTGCCTTCCAGCCGAGGGTACCGAATTTCTGGATCCCCGCGTCCCGCAGGCCAGGTGCGAGTACGCGCGCGAGATGCATGCCGAAAAACACCACCATTCCGGCGATCAAGAAAGTCATCTAGAGCTCCCGGGTGACTACCGGCGGAAGCTTAGCAGGCAGTAGTCCCTAGCGGACTTCCCGCATCGCGAATTCCGGATCCATGATCCGGCGCGGCTCGCCGACGCCGTAGCCCTGCGCGTAGTCCACGCCCATGCCGCGCAGCATGGTGATGAGTTCCTTGTTCTCGACGAACTCGGCGATGGTCTGCTTGCCGGTGAGATGGCCGATCTCGTTGATGGAGCGCACCATCTCGCGGTCGATGGGGTCATGCAAGATCTCTTTCACGAAGCTGCCGTCGATCTTCAGGAAGTCGACCGGGAAATGCTTCAGGTAGCCGAAGGACGACAGGCCGGTACCGAAATCGTCCAGCGCGAACTTGCAACCGAGTTCCTTGAGCGAATGTATGAACCGGTTGGCCTGCGAATAGCTGGCGATGGCGGCGGTCTCGGTGATCTCGAAACAGATCTTGCTGGCATCCAGCCCGCTGCGCTCGAACTGATCGATGACGAAGGGCAGGAACTTGTCATCGCACAGGCTCTGGCCCGAGAGGTTGATCGAGCACATCGACAACCGCTCACGCTCGTCGGCCTCGGATACCAGCCAGCGGAAGGCGTTGCTGATGACCCAGCGATCGATGCTCGGCGTGATGCCGTAGCGTTCGGCTGCATTGATGAAAACATCCGGGGCGATGATCTGTCCCTGCTCGTCGCGCATGCGCAGCAGCAACTCGTAGTGCGCGCCACCGGCCTGGCCCTGCAGGGGCATGATCGGCTGGCGGAACAGTTCGAAGCGCGATTCCTCCAGCGCGTTGTTGATCCGCGCCGCCCACTGCATCTCCCGCCGGCGACGCATCAGGTCGATGTCGTTCTCCTGCCAGGTCTGCACGCGGTTGCGGCCGGATTCCTTGGCCGCCGCACAGGCGCTGTCGGCTGCGGTGAGCAGCTCCGCGACGCTGGCCGACTCCGGCGCGATCGGCACCACGCCGATGCTGGCGCCCAGCCGGAAGCTGCGGTCCTCCCAGACAAAGCGGAAATCCTGCACCGCTTTCAGGAGTGACTCCGCCGTTTCGATGGCCTCGTCGAGCGTGCAATTCTCCAGCAGCACGCCGAACTCGTCGCCGCCGAGGCGCGCCAGCGTGTCCCGCCAGCGGATCTTGGATTTGAGCAGCGCGCCCAGCTGGCCGAGCAGCGCATCACCGGCCATGTGGCCGCAGGAGTCGTTGATGATCTTGAACTGGTCGAGATCCATGTAGCAGAGCGCGTACTGCGCCTCGCGCGCGCGGCCCATCTTCAGGGCCCGCTCGAGGCGTGCCTCGAACTCGCGCCGGTTGACCAGCCCGGTCAGCATGTCATGACTCGCATGATAGGACAGGCGGCGGTTCAGCTCGCGCGCCTCGCTCACGTCGTGGAACACCAGCACGCCGCCGATGACCTGGCCGATGTCATTGCGGATCGGCGCGGCGCAGCTCTCCACGTACAATTCGTTGCCGTCGCGCCGGATCAGCAGGGTCGGGCGCATGGACTTGTACAACCGGTCGCGCCGGATCGCGACCGACAGCGGGTTCTCCATCGGCTCGCAGGTCTCTTCGTGGAAGCTGCGGAAGATCTCGTCCACCGAGCGCCCCGCCGCATCGTCCAGCGTCCAGCCGGTCAGCTCCTGCGCGATGGGATTCAGGTACTCGATGCGGCAGTCGGCGTCGGTCGTGATGACGCCGTCGCCGATGGACTGCAGGGTGATCTGCGCGTTCTGCTTCTCGCGGAACAGCGCCTCCTCGTAGAGCTTCTGATCGGTGATGTCGAGCTCGACCCCGACAAGCCGCACCATGCGGCCCTCGTCGTCCACCATGGCCTTCGCGCGGCTCATCACCCAGCGCCAGTCGCCGGAGCGGTGCCGCATGCGATGGACGCTCTCGAACAGCTCGGTCTTGCCTTCGAGGTGATCACGGATCTTGCCCTGCACCCGCACCATGTCCTCGGGATGCACGAGCTGCCGCCAGTCGGGCATGTCCTCATCGGGCTCGTCCTCGCCGTAGCCCATCATGATTTTCCAGCGCGGCGAGAAGCGGATGGTGCTGGTTTCGACGTCAAAATCCCACACGCCGTCGTTTGAGGCATGCCGGGTCAACTCATCGCGCTCGTAGATGTCGCCGAGCTCGCGGCCGAGCTTGAGTCGCGTCAGCGCGGCCGAGAGGCTGGCGCCGATCAACTTGATCAACAGGTAGGCATCGACATGCCAGCTGTCCACCGGACGGGCGGACAGTACGCCAAGCACACCGCCCAGCTTGCCGTGGATATCCAGGCCGGCGAACAATGCCGCGCCCGCGCCCATTTCATGCATCAGCTTCGTTTCGCGGAGCAGCGCCGGCGACAGGCGCTTCGCATCACGGATCTCGACCAGCCGCATATGACCGAGCTTGCCACTCAGCCACTCGAGTTCATCGAGGCGCGTGCCGGACAGGCGTTCCGGGCGACAGCCGGCAAGCACGCTGGAGGCGTGGCTGACCCGCTCAAACGCCTCGCCGTTGTCGGTCAGCAGGGCGAAGCAGATCGAGTCCGCACCGAGCGCTTCCCGGAGTACTTCCAGGGACTCGCTCAGGGTCTGTTCTGCAGTTTCAGGCTCGAGATTCAGCAGATCGACCGTCACCTTGGTGATGGCGGGATTGAGGCCAATCCCGGTGGGCGCAGCCCGCGACCTGCGCACGGCGCCACCCAGGTCAGCGCTGACGCGCGACACGGCTTCCGGCGGGAGCTCTCCGCTCATGCAGAATCCAAACACATGGCTTTAATTATTCTCTGTAAGTCCTTGTTAGTGCCGAATTCTTTGGTCCCCGGCATTCTGGACATCCTGTGCGGAGAATACAAGACCGCCCCCCCGGCGTCTGGAACGGCGTCACAGTTGATGCAGCAATCCTGTGCGCCCGCCACCGCGCCGACGGTGGAAATGCGCGCGGCCGGCAACTAGGCTCAGTTCGATGGCGGCGGTCGTGTCCACGGCGCCGCCCGCCGGTCCATCCCCCCCAACAAGAGGCCACCACGCTATGAACGATGTCTGGGTAGTCGTCGCGTCCAGTACCAAGTGCCGGATCTTTGCTCAGCACACACATAGCGGTCCTCTTCAGCCCATCGAACAACTCGAACACCCCGAGGGGCGACTGCGCGCTCGTGCTTTCTCCTCCGACCGGCCCGGCCGGAGTTTCGACAGCGCCGGCCAGGGGCGGCACGCCATGGGCCAGCAGGTGGACCCCCTGGAGCAGGAAAGTATCAGGTTCGCGAAGACCGTCGCCTCGAAAATCGATGCGGCGCGCAAGAAGGACCGGTTCGGGCGGCTCGTGCTGGTGGCTGATCCACGCTTCCTGGGTCACTTACGCCAGGGCCTGTCGCCAGCGACCCGCCACCGTCTCACCACCGAGCTGCACAAGAACCTTGCCGACGCTGATCCCGCGTCGATCCGCAAGGCGCTGCCGTACAGGATCTGAACGCTCGGTATCTGCACGCGCCGCAAGGCTCAGTGCACTTCGCAATCCGGCGGAGCGCTCTGTTCCTCACCGCCGAGCGCGAGGTTGACTGCCTCGCCGACGCAGTGCGGGCAGATCGTCAGATACACCCCCTGGTCGTCGATGGCGACCTCGAAGCTGACCGAGTGCTCGCCGACGAATATGTCCAGCTGGCCCTCTTCCTGCAGTTCCCTGATCGCCTCGGCGACTTCCTTCCAGCGCGTCATCGCTCATTCCCCCGGCTGACTTGCCAGCATTCTGCACGGATTCCCGGCCGGATGTCTCCCCAGCTGCTGTTCGCCGCCTGATAAACGCGACGGGCGCCGTCCCCTGCCGGGAACGGCGCCCGCATGGGCCAGGCCGGCATCACTACTGGATGCTGAGGACCTTGATCTTGAAATGGAGGCTCTCGCCAGCCAGCGGATGATTGAGGTTCACGACCGCCGAATCCTCGTTGATCTCCGTGACCACCGCGTGCAGCGGCTCGCCCTGGGGCCCCTGGCCCACGAGCCGGGCGCCGACGTTGCGCGCTTCCTCGGGAATAATCTCGAGCGGCACCGTCTGGAAACCTTCCTCGTGGACCGGACCGTAGCCTTCCTCGGCCGTCAGCACGACATCGCGGGTCTCGTCTGCCTTCATGCCGAACAGCTTGACCTCCAGCGCCGGCAGGATTTCCTGCTGACCCTGGACGAAGACCAGCGGCTGCCCGCCGACGTTGGTGTCGGCCGTCGTGCCGTCCTCGAGCGTGAGGGTGTATTCGATGCTGACGGTGCTGCCGTCCTGGATCACGGGGGCATCCTCCTGCGCCTGCAGGGGCGCTCCAGAAACCATAAAACTCAAAGCCGCGAGCGCGGCGATAGGCGCGTTGCGCAAGGTCATTCCTCCAAGGGACTGCGTAGCTGGGGGGTCACAGATTACCACACGGGCCCGGGAGACCGCCTCAGGGGCGCAACTGGCCCGCACCGAAGACCTGGTACTTGAAGCTGGTCAACTGCTCCGTCCCGACCGGGCCGCGGGCATGGATCCGGCCAGTGGAAATGCCGATCTCGGCGCCCATCCCGAACTCACCGCCGTCCGCGAACTGGGTCGAGGCGTTGTGCAGGACGATCGCGCTGTCGACCTCGTCGAGGAAGCGCGCCGCAGCTCCGGCATCCCCGGTGACGATGGACTCGGTATGCCCGGAGCCGTAACGCGCGATGTGCCGGCTCGCCTCGGCCACCCCGTCCACCACGCGCACCGAAATCACCGCGTCGAGGTACTCGGTATGCCAGTCCGATTCCACGGCGGGCAATACGCGTGCGTCGACCGCCTGGGTCGCGGCGTCCCCGCGCACTTCGCAACCCGCCTTCAGCAGCGCTGCGACCAGCGGCGCCAGGTGGGTGGCGGCGCAGGCCCGGTCCACCAGCAACGTCTCCGCCGCGCCACAGATGCCGGTACGCCGCATCTTGGAGTTCAGCACGATGCCGACGGCCATCTCGAGATCGGCTGCGCCGTCCACGTAGACATGGCAGATGCCCTCGAGGTGGCCGATCACCGGCACCCGGGCGTCGCGCTGCACCCGCTCGATCAGGCTGCGACCGCCGCGCGGCACGACCACGTCCACGGCGCCGCCGAGTCCGCGGAGCAACTCGCCGACCGCCGCGCGGTCCCGCGTCGGCACCATTTGCACCGCCTCGCGCGGCAGTCCTGCTGCGGCGAGGGCGTCGGCGATGCAGGCGTGGATCGCACAACTGGAGGCAAAACTCTCGGAGCCGCCGCGCAGGATGACCGCGTTGCCTGCCTTTAGGCACAGCGCGCCGGCGTCCGCGGTGACGTTAGGACGGCTCTCGTAGATGATGCCGATCACGCCGAGCGGCACGCTCACGCGGCGGATGCGCAGGCCGTTCGGCCGGCTCCACTCCGCGAGCACCCGCCCGAGCGGGTCCGGCAGCGCGCGGATTTCCTCCACGCCACGCGCCATCGCCTCGACGCGCGCCTCATCGAGGCGCAGCCGGTCCAGCAGCGCCGCCGACACCCCGCGTTCCTCGGCGTTCGCCAGGTCCTGGGCATTGGCCTCGAGAATCTGCGCCGCGCGGGCGCGCAACAGCGCCGCGGCCCCGGCCAGGGCAGCGTCGCGCGTCGCGGCGGATGACCGCGCCAACGCCGCCGCGGCAGCGCGTGCATGGTGACCGATGCCCGCCATCATTTCGGTCAGGTCCGGCTCGGTGTCGCGCCCCATCAGGTCAACCATGGCGCAACACCATGGCGAGGTCGTTCCGGTGCACCAACTCCTCCCGGCCGCGGTAACCGAGCACCGCCGCGATCTCGTGGCTTTTCAGTCCGATGATGCGCCGCGCATCGGCGGCGCCGTAGGCGGCCAGGCCGTGTGCCAGCGCCCGCCCCTCGGCGTCGCGCACCAGCACGGCGTCGCCGCGGTCGAACTCGCCGCTGATGCGCACCACGCCGGCCGGCAGCAGGCTCTTGCCGGTCGCCAGCGCCACGGCGGCGCCCGCATCCACGGTGATCTCGCCGCGCGGCTGCAGGGACCCTGCGATCCACTGCTTGCGCACGCTGCCCGGGCTGGCGGCGGCGACGAACCAGGTGCAGCGTGCGCCCTCCTCGACCGCGCGCACCGGGTGACGCACGCGGCCGGAGGCGATCGCCATGTGGCAACCCGCCGCCAGCGCGATGCGCCCCGCCGCCACCTTGGTGATCATGCCGCCCTTGCCGAACTCGGTGGCGGCTTCGCCGGCCATGGCCTCGATGTCCGCGGTAACCGCGTGGACCTCGGCCACCAGCTTCGCCTCCGGATTGCGCGTCGGATCGGCGGTATGCAGGCCGTCGGTGTCCGACAGCAGCAGCAGGCAATCTGCGCTGATCATCTGGGCGACACGCGCCGCCAGGCGGTCGTTGTCCCCGTAGCGGATTTCCTCGGTGGCGACCGTGTCGTTCTCGTTGATCACCGGCACGGCGCCGAGCGCCAGCAGCGTCTCGAGCGTACCGCGGGCGTTCAGGTAACGACGCCGCTGCTCAGTGTCACCGAGGGTCAGGAGCACCTGGGCGACGGGGATGTCGTGGCGACCGAGCGCCTCCTGCCACGCATGAGCGAGTCGGATCTGGCCGGCCGCAGCCGCCGCCTGGCTTTCCTCCAGCCGCAGCGCGCCATCGCGCAGCCCCAGGTGACGGCGGCCCAGCGCGATGGCTCCGGACGACACCACCAGCACGTCCTGGCCGCGTTTGCGCAGCCGCGCGATGTCCGCCACCAGGTCCTCGAACCAGGGCGCGTCCAGCCGGCCGCTGGCGCGGTCCACCAGCAGCGCGGAGCCGATCTTGACGACGATCCGCCGCGCCGCCGTGATGCGGTTGGGTGCCTGGCTGCTGTCCGCGTTCATGACATGCGGAAGCATGAACGGTGCGCCCCATCATGTGAAGCCCGGATGATCCCTAGCCCACCGCGACCGCCAGCGGCCGCTCCAGCGCGCCGGCGGCGCGGTCCAGCGCCGCGGCCAGGTCGGCCACCAGGTCCGACGGGTCCTCGATGCCCACGGACAGGCGCAACAGGCTGTCGCCGATGCCGGCGATGCGCCGCGCCTCCGGGTCCATGGCGGCGTGCGTCATGGACGCCGGATGGGCGACGAGGCTCTCGACGCCGCCAAGCGACTCGGCGAGGAAGAAGTGCTCCAGTCCGTCCAGGAAGGCCTCCACAGCGGGCTCGCCGCCGGCCAGCTCGAAGCTGATCATGCCGCCGAAGCCGGTCTGCTGCCGCCGCGCAATCTCGTGACCAGGATGAGACGCCAGGCCCGGGTAATGGACGCGCTCGACGGCCGGGTGGGCGCTCAGCGTCTCGACCAGGGCGGCAGCGTTCTCGGCGTGCGCCCGGAGCCTGGCCGGCAGGGTGCGGATGCCGCGTAGCGTCAGGAAACTGTCGAAGGGGGCGCCGCTCAGCCCGAGGCAATTGGCCCACCAGTCCAGTTGCTCGTGCAGCTCCGCGGTCTTCGCCACCACCGCGCCGCCGACCACGTCGCTGTGCCCGTTCAGGTACTTGGTAGTGGAATGCAGGACGATATCGGCGCCGTGCGCGAACGGCTTCTGCCAACCCGGCGACAGGAAGGTGTTGTCCGCGACCATCAGCGTCCCGGCCGCCCGGCACAGGGCGCTGACGGCATCGAGATCGGTAATGCGCAACAGCGGGTTGCTCGGCGTCTCCACCAGCACCATGCGCGGCCGCGCCTCGAACGCCGCAGCCAGCGCCTGCGGATCGGCCTGGTTCACGAACTCAAGGCGGAACTGTCCGCGCGCCGCCAGCGACGACAGCAGGCGATGGGTGCCGCCGTAGCAGTCGTGCGGGGCAATCAGCAGCTCGTCCCGCCCGAGGAGGTGGCAGACCAGCGTGATCGCCGCCATGCCCGAACAGGTCACCACCGTGCCCGCGCCGCCCTCCAGTGCGGCAAGCGCCTCGCCGAGCGCGTCCCGCGTCGGGTTGCCGGAGCGCGTGTAGTCGTAGCGGCGCTTCTTGCCGTAGCCTTCGAACGTGAAGTTCGAGCTCAGGTGAATGGGCGGCACGACGGCGCCGTGCTCGGCGTCGCGACCGAGGCCGGCGCGGGCAGCCTGGGTGGCCGGGGCGGGTGTCTTCATCTGCTCTCCTCCTGCGTGGCTCCCTGCTGGGAGCGGGTTCCGCTCATCGGGAACCCCGCGGAGGACGTCGGGAGGTTACCGGGCCCACTCACTCGCCAATCCCGGCGGGGGCTGCCCGGCAACTCATCTCCCGGCGAACGGGCGGCATGCGCCGCGTCGTTCCCCGCAGGAATTGGCACCGTTGCGAAGTGGTTAGCTTCGCAGGTTGCCCCGGCATCAAAGGGCCTGTCCCTCCGCCGGTCTCGATGAGTGCGTTCTGCTAACCGTTGTATACCATCTCGCGCCGTCAGGCAATCGCCCGATCCGCCGACGCGCCCTCCAGGGCCGAGGCGATCGCATCCGCCACCTCGCGCGTGCTCACCGCACGCCCTTGCGGTCCCACCACGTCGGCGGTGCCGATGCCACGCGACACCGTTTCCCAGGTCGCCCGCTCGACGGCCTGCGCCTCGGCCTCGAGGCCGAGCGAATAGCGCAACAGCATGGCCGCGCTCAGGATCGCGCCGCAGGGATTCGCGATGCCGCGGCCGGCGATATCCGGCGCGGAGCCGTGAATCGGCTCGTACAGTCCGGGGCCCGCGTCAGCCAGCGAGGCGGAGGGCAGCATGCCGATGGAGCCGGTGATCACCGAGGCCTCGTCGGTCAGGATGTCGCCAAACATGTTCTCGGTGACCACGACGTCGAAGCGCCGCGGCTCCTGGATCAACTGCATCGCGGCAGAGTCGACCAGTGCGTGCTCGAGCCGGATGTCGGGGAACTCGTCGCGCGCGATGCGCGTCGCGGTCTCGCGCCACAGGCGCGAGGTCTCCAGCACGTTGGCCTTGTCGACCGAGGTCACGAGCCCGCGGCGCTGCCGCGCGATGCGGCACGCCAGCCGTACCACCCGCTCGATTTCCTCGCGCGAGTAGCTGCACAGGTCCGAGGCCATGTCGGCGGTGCGCCGCTTCTCGCCAAAATAGATGCCGCCGGTCAGTTCGCGCACGAACAGGATATCGACGCCCTCCAGCAGGCGCTCCTTCAGCGGCGAGGCGGCGTACAGCGACGGATGCGTCGCGACGGGCCGCAGGTTGGCGAACACGCCGAGGGCGCGACGGAGTTCCAGCAGGCCCTGTTCGGGCCGCACCGGCGCCGAGGGATCCGACCACTTCGGCCCGCCGACCGCGCCGAGCAGCACGCCGTCGGCCGCGCGGCAGGCCGCCAGCGTCTCCCCAGGCAGCGGCCGGCCCGTAGTATCGATCGCGCAACCGCCGATCGCCGCCTCGCGAAATTCGAAGCGATGGCCATGAGTGCGCGCCACCGCGGTGAGCACGGTACGCGCCCCTTCGGTGACTTCCGGGCCGATGCCGTCGCCCGGCAACAAGGTGATCAGGCCGCGCATGAGCGTGCCTCTTCGAAGCGGTGGATATCGTCCTCGCGGCTCAACAGCCAGCCCAGTGGATCGACACCGTGGAGAATGCAATGGCGGGCAAACGGCTCCACTTCGAAGGGCGCGATACGACCGTCCGGCAGGCGCACCTCGCAGGCGCGCAGGTCGATGGTGAGCTCCACCCCCGGGTGCGCCATCAACCAGCCGTGGTGGTCGGCGTCCAGCACCACCGGCAGCAGGCCGTTGCGCAGCGCGTTGCTCCTGAAGATGTCCGCGATCTCGGTGCTGATCACGGCGCGAAAGCCGTAGTCCAGCAGCGCCCAAGGGGCGTGCTCCCGCGAGGAGCCGCAGCCGAAGTTGCGGCCCGCCACCAGGATCTGCGCGCCGGCGGCCTCCGGCCGGTTGAGCACGAAATCCTCGCGCGGCTCGTTGTGCGCGTCGCGGCGCCAGTCGGCGAACAGGTGGCGCCCGAGCCCGGTGCGCTGGGTGGTGGTGAGAAACCGCGCCGGGATGATCTGGTCGGTATCCACGTTGTCCACCGGCAGCACCGCCGTGCGGGAAGCCAGGACAGAAATCGGCTCGATCATGCGATGCGCCTCTCGGCTGCGAGCAGCGGCCGGGGATCGGCCACCACGCCAGCAATCGCCGAGGCGGCGGCCGTGGCGGGACTGGCGAGCAGGGTGCGCGCGCCCTGTCCCTGGCGCCCCTCGAAGTTGCGGTTGCTGGTGCTGACCACGTACTGGCCCGCGCCGGCGCGATCGCCGTTCATCGCGATGCACAGCGAGCAGCCGGACTGGTGCCACTCGGCGCCCGCCTCGATGAACACCCGGTCGAGGCCCTCGGCCTCGGCCTGCAGCCGCGTCTGCTGGCTGCCGGGCACCACCAGGGCGCGCACCCCGCGCGCCACGCGCCGGCCGCGCAGCAGCGCCGCCGCGTCGCGCAGGTCGCTCAGGCGCGAGTTCGTGCAGCTGCCGATGAACACCACTTGCACCGGCTGCCCGGCAATAGCCGCGCCCGCCTGCAGTCCCATGTAATCAAGGGCCTTGCGATGCCCGGCGCCGGCCGGCTCCGGGATACGCCCGCTCACCGGCATGACCATGCCGGGGTCGGTGCCCCAGGTGACTTGCGGCTCGAGGCGCGAGACATCCACGGTGACGCGGCGGTCGTGTGCCGCACCAGGATCCGAGGCGAGCCCGCGCCAGTCGGCCACGGCCCGCTCCCAGGCCGCGCCGGCGGGCGCCATCGGCCGTCCCGCCAGGTACTCGAAGGTAGTGTCGTCCGGCGCGACCATGCCGGCGCGCGCGCCGGCCTCGATGGCCATATTGCAGAGAGTCATGCGCTCGTCCATGGACATGGCCGAGACGGCCGCGCCGCGGAACTCGATGACGTGCCCGGTGCCGCCGTCCACGCCGATCTGCCCGATCACCGCCAGGATCACGTCCTTGGCAGCCACGCCGGGCGGCAACCGGCCGTCGATCTCGACCAGCAGCGTCTTCGGGCGCCGCTGCAGCAGGCACTGGGTGGCCAGCACGTGCCCGACCTCGGTCGTGCCGATGCCGAACGCCAGCGCGCCGAAAGCACCGTGCGTGGTCGTGTGGCTATCGCCGCAGACGATGGTCATGCCGGGCTGGGTCGCGCCCTGCTCCGGGCCGATGACGTGCACGATGCCCCGTCGCGAGCTGTTGATGCCGAACAGGCGCACCCCCGCGCGACCGCAGTTGTCGCCCAGCATCCGCACCTGGTGGCGCGCCGCGTGATCCATGTCGCCCAGCCCGCTCGTCCAGGCGTTGGCGTCCGTCGGGACGGAGTGGTCCACGGTCGCCAGGGTGCATTCCGGCCGGCGCACCTTGAGCCCGCGTTCGCGCAGCACCGTGAAGGCCTGCGGCGAGGTGACTTCGTGTACCAGGTGCAGGTCGATGTACAGCACCGCCGGCGTATCGGCGGTCTCGGGTACCACGATGTGGCGATCCCAGACCTTTCGGAACAACGTGCGCGGCTCCCCTGCCGCAGCCGTGGGATTGCTCATACCGCCACCGAGGCCGCCGGTGCGGCGACCGGCGAGTCGAGCGGCTGCAGCCAGCCCCACTCGTCACGCGTGCGCCCGTTGAACAGCCCGAAGAAGCGTTCCTGCACGACTTCGGTCACGGGACCGCGCGAGCCGGCGCCGATCTGGATGCGGTCTACCGAGCGCACCGGCGTGACTTCCGCGGCGGTGCCGGAGAAGAACACCTCGTCCGCGAAGTAGAGCATTTCGCGCGGCATGGTCTGCTCGTGGACTTCGAAGCCGGCATCGCGCGCCAGCGTGATGACGGTGTCGCGCGTGATGCCCGCGAGGATGGAACAGGCGGCCGGCGGAGTGTAGATCTTGCCTTCCTTGACGACGAAGATGTTCTCGCCGGCGCCCTCGCCGACCATGCCGTCGGTGGTCAGGCCGATGCCCTCGGCGTAGCCATGACGCTTCGCCTCCATGCTGATCAGCTGGCTGGAGAGATAGCCGCCCGCCGCCTTGGCGCCGGACGGGATGGTGTTCGGCGCGACGCGCTGCCAAGACGAGACGCACACGTCCACGCCGTTCTTCAGGCCCTCGGCGCCCAGGTAAGCGCCCCACTCGATCGCCGCGATCGCCACCTCGACCGGCGAATGCGCGGGCGCCGTCAGGCCCAGCCCGGCGTAGCCGCGGAACACGACCGGACGGATGTAGGCGCCGTTGTCGAGATCATTGGCCACCACCGCCTGGTTACAGGCCGCCTCGATCTCCTCCTGGGTGAAGGGGATCTCGATGCGGTAGAGCTTGGCGGAATTGAACAGCCGGGTGATGTGCTCGTGCAGGCGGAACGAGCGCGAACCCTCCGGCGTCTTGTAAACCCTCACACCCTCGAATACGGAGGACCCGTAATGCAGTGCGTGCGACAGCACGTGCACCGTTGCGTTTTCGCCGGGAACCAGCCTGCCGTTCTGCCAGATGTAGCGGGGAAACTTGGGCGACACTTGAATACTCCGTTGCCGATGTCTTGATGAATGATTGGATCAGGCCGCGGCATCGGCGCCGAGGCGGGCGCAGATCCGGTTGATCGCCTGCAGGAATGCCTGCGCGCTGGCCTGGATGATGTCCGTGTCGATGCCCTTGCCCTGCCAGACGCGCCCGCCGTGCGCCACGCTGACGACGGCCTCGCCCTGGGCGTCCTCGCCCATCGTCACGTTGCGGATGTCGAAACTCTTCAGCTCGACCTCGATGCCGGTGGCGCGCTCGATGGCGCGGAACGCCGCTTCGACCGGGCCATCGCCTGAGCCGGACTCCTGGCAGACGTGGCCCGCGGCGTGCAGCAACTCCACCGCGGCCGAGGCGCGCGGGCCCTCGCCGGAGCGGATGCCCAGCGCCACGAGCTTCCACGGGCCGACGCTGACGTCGTCGGAGCGCAGCACCAGCGCTTCGATGTCAGCGTCGAAGATTTCCTTCTTGCGATCGGCCAGCGTCTTGAAGGCGATGAACGCCCGGTCCAGCTCGGCCTCGTCGAGCGACAGCCCCAGCGCCGTGACGCGATCGCGGAACGCGTGCCGGCCGCTGTGCTTGCCCAGCACCAGGCGGCTGCCGCCGAGGCCAACGTCCTCGGGACGCATGATCTCGTAGGTCTCCTGGTTGCGGAGCATGCCGTGCTGGTGGATGCCGGCTTCGTGGGCGAAAGCATTCTCGCCGACCACGGCCTTGTTGCGCGGCACCGCCACGCCAGTGACCGCGGCTACCAGGCGGCTGGTCGGGGCCAGGCGACGGGTGTCGATGCTGGTGTGCACCGGCAGGCGGTCGGCGCGCGTGCGCACGGCCATGACGACCTCCTCCAGCGCGCAGTTGCCGGCCCGCTCGCCGATGCCGTTGATGGTGCATTCCACCTGGCGCGCGCCCGCCTGTACCGCCGCCAGGCTGTTGGCGACCGCCATGCCGAGATCGTCGTGGCAGTGCACGCTGATGACCGCCCGGTCGATGTTGGCGACGTGCTCGCGCAAGTAGATGATGCGCTCCGCGAACTCCGCCGGCACCGCGTAGCCGACAGTGTCCGGGATGTTCACGGTTCGCGCACCGGCCTCGATGACCGCCTCGATCACTTCCGCCAGGTAGTCCAGCTCGGTGCGGGCAGCGTCCTCGGCGGAGAATTCCACGTCTTCGCACAGGGCGCGCGCGACCCGCACGCCCTCGACCGCGCGCCGGAGGACCTCGTCCCGACTCAGCCCCAGCTTGAACTCGCGATGGATCGGGCTGGTGGCGATGAACACGTGCAGCCGCGCCCGCTGTGCGTCGCACAGCGCCTGCCAGGCGCGCTCGATATCGTTGCCGCCACAACGCGCCAGGCCGCAGATCACCGGACCGCGGATCTCCCGCGCGATCAGCCGCACCGACTCGAAATCGCCGTCGGATGCGGCCGGGAATCCAGCCTCGATGACGTCCACGCCGAGTTCGGCGAGCGCGTGCGCCACGCGCAGCTTCTCGCGGTCGGTCATGCTGCAGCCCGGCGCCTGCTCGCCGTCGCGCAGGGTGGTGTCGAAGATGATCAGGCGATCAATGTCAGTATCCATAGGACAGCTCGCCGATCGGGAAGTACGGCATGGCCTGCGAC
>Ga0209498_1000496_pt1 | contig 24069 bp, 16 predicted proteins | sample WalLakDeSediment_FD_184131 | JGI IMG/M metagenome (GOLD analysis project Ga0209498, IMG submission 184131) | Lake sediment microbial communities from Walker lake, Nevada to study Microbial Dark Matter (Phase II) - Walker Lake 11/02/13 Deep... | ecosystem: Environmental > Aquatic > Freshwater >...
CGCATCTACGCGCGGCGCGGCGGCCTGTGCCTGGAAACGCAACACTATCCCGACTCGCCCAACAAGCCCGAATTCCCCTCTACGACGCTCGAACCGGGCCAGACGTACCAGACGACGACGGTGTATAAATTCTCGGCGCGTTAACTCACCCTTGCGAAGGTTTGCGGATGGAGCTGCTTACAGTTTCGTGCCCCTAAACCTTCGCAAGGGTCGTCGAAGTTCTTGCCCATCCGCAAGAGTATGTTATGATGTGTGTTTGTACGTCAGGACCACATTCAGTTTTCACATCTTATATCATTATATGGAGGGGGTTGCATGAGCGCAGTTGAAGAAAAGTGGCATGCTCTTAGTAGCGAGGCGGCGGCCGCGAAACTGGACGTTGACATCCGTCAAGGTCTGACGACCGAAGAAGCCAAGAAACGGTTGCAGGTCTACGGGTACAACGAACTGGAAGAAAAGAAGCCACCGTCGTTTCTGGATCGTCTGTGGGACAGTCTCACCGAATTCATTGTGATGATCCTCATTGTGGCGGCTGTGGTCTCGTTCTTGCTCGGGGATTACATCGAGTCGGTGGCCATTATCGCCATCGTCGTCCTCAATACGGCCATCAGCATCATTCAGGACAGCAAAGCCGAGCAGGCCCTCGCCGCTTTGAAGAAGATGGCCGCCCCAGAAGCGCACGTCATCCGCGATGGCACGCGCGTGATGATTCCCTCGCACGAACTGGTGCCCGGCGATGTCGTGTTGTTGGAGGCGGGCAGCATCGTTCCGGCGGACCTGCGCCTGGTGCAGAGCATAAACCTCAAGGCCGAGGAAGCCTCGCTGACCGGAGAATCGGTGCCGGTGAACAAAAACGCCGACCACGTGATGGATGCCACCGCCGGGTTGGGCGACCAGCACAACATGGCCTTCATGAGCACCACGATCACGTATGGCCGCGGCATGGGTGTCGTCACCACCACGGGGATGAAGACCACGATTGGGCACATCGCCGAACTGATCCAGTCGGTGGAAGACGAAGATACCCCCTTGCAGCGCAAGCTGGACGAGGTCGGCAAGACGCTCGGTATCGCCAGCCTGGCGGTCTGTGGTGTGGTCTTCCTCGTCGGTCTCCTGCGCCCGGTTATCTTGGGAGAGACTGTGGGTTGGGAGCTGCAAAACTGGATCGACCACAGCAAAGATTTCTTTATGCTCTCCGTGAGCCTGGCGATTGCCGCCGTTCCTGAAGGGCTGCCCGCCGTCGTGACGATTTGCCTGGCGTTGGGGATGCAGGAAATGGTCAAGCGTAATGCGTTGATCCGCCGCCTGCCCGCCGTCGAGACGTTGGGCGCGGCGACGGTCATTTGCTCCGATAAGACCGGTACGCTGACGCAAAACCAGATGACGGCGACGCGCATCTGGGCCGATGGTCGCACTTACGAGGTCACAGGACGTGGATACAATCCTGAGGGGAATTTTATGCTCGACGGCGCAGAGCTGTTGCACGTCGATGAATACCCTGTCCTGCAAGCGAACTTGTGGGGCGGCGTCTTGTGCAACGACGCCATTCTCGAACCGCACACGGATAGTCAGTACCGGATGATTGGCGATCCTACCGAAGGCGCGATGGTGGTCTCCGGCGCGAAGGTCGGCTTCTGGCGCGACAAGCTCGAAGCTGTGTTCCCGCGCGTGAACGAGATCCCCTTCGATGCCGACCGCAAGCGCATGACGACCATTCACGATCTAGAACCGGCCGGCAAAACGAATATCAGCCCGCTGCCCGGCGGCGGCAAAGACAACTACGTGGCGATTACCAAAGGCGCGCCAGACCTGGTGTTGGATTGCTGCACGCACATCCTCACCGCCGACGGTGCGGTGGCGTTGACCGCTTCCAAACGCCAGGAAGTGCTGGATGCGAATGCGGCGCAGGCTTCCCAAGCGTTGCGCGTGCTCGCTGTGGCTTACCGCTCGTTGACCGAGGTGACGGGTGAACTCCAGCACAAAGAGGTCGAGCGCGATTTGATCTTCATTGGCCTGCAAGGGATGATCGACCCGGCGCGCCCGGAGGTGCTCCCGGCTGTGCAGAAGGCGCAAGGCGCCGGTCTGCGCACGATTATGGTGACAGGCGACTATGCGGCGACAGCGGCGGCGATTGCCTCCGAAATCGGCATTCTGCGCGAGGGGCGGCTGACCGTCTCTGGCGCAGAGTTGGAAGCGATGAGCGACGATCAACTGGCCGAGGTCATCGACAACGTGGACGTCTTCGCGCGTGTGTCGCCGAACCACAAGATGCGCATCGTCTCCGCGCTGCGCAAACGCAACAACATCGTGGCGATGACGGGCGACGGCGTCAACGACGCGCCAGCCCTCAAGCAGGCCGACATCGGCATCGCCATGGGCATCACCGGCACCGACGTCACCAAACAAACGGCGGATATGGTGCTCACCGACGACAATTACGTCTCCATCGTCAGCGCCATCGAGCAAGGCCGCATCATCTACTCCAACATCCGCAAATTCGTCTTCTTCTTGCTCTCGTGTAACGTGGCTGAAATCGCCATCCTCTTCATCTCCACCGCCTTGGGCTGGGCGCCGCCCCTCACGGCGATCCAACTGCTGTGGCTCAACCTGCTGAGCGATGGCGCGCCCGCGCTGGCGCTCGGTCTGGAAAAGGGCGACCCCGACATTATGGATCGCCCGCCGCGCCCGCCGGATGAGCCGGTCATCAACCGCGAAATGTGGATCGGTGTCGCCGTACAGACGGTGGCGATTACGACGGCTGTTTTGGTGTCCTATCTCTTGGGGCGGGAATACTACGGCCCGAAACACGCGCTCGACAATGGCTTTGTGCCTGGTACGGCGGCTTTCGACCAGTTCGTCCTCCTGACCTCGCAAACGATGGCCTTTGTCACGCTGGTGGCGTCGGAACTGTTCCGGGCTTACACTTCGCGCTCGGAGCGTTACCCGCTGTTTAAGCTAGGCGTGTTCTCCAACAAGTACATGCAGTACGCGGTGGGCTTCTCGCTCGTGCTTTTGCTCGCGGTGGTCTATCTGCCGTTCCCTCAGGTGAGCGAAATCTTCAATACCACGCCCATCCAGTTGGAAGAATGGATTCCGATGATCCCGATGATTTTACTACCTTCGATTGCGGCGGAAATTCAGAAACTGGTGATGAATCGCCAGCGTAAGGGGTAGGGTTTTCCTTACCCACGAAGATGAATATGTAGCGCGGGCGCACCGCCCGCGCTACATCCATAATTTGCAGTGAGGAGGTAACTATGAAATTAGCCGAGGCTTTGATCCTACGTGCAGATTATCAAAAGCGACTGGAGCAGTTAAAACAAAGGCTGCTTCGCAATGCGAAGGTTCAGGAAGGGGATAAACCCGCTGAATCGCCAAACGATTTAATCCAAGAGATGGAGCAACTGGCAGAGGGACTTACGCAACTCATTCAACGCATCAATAAAACAAACAGCGTCAGCAGAATTGACGAGCAATTGACGCTCTCTGATGGTTTGGCAATGAGAGATGTTCTAAAGCTCAAGCACGGGATATATCGGGAACTTGCGGAGGCCGCTTCGGTCACGCAAGCGCGTTTCAGCAGATCAGAAGTGAAATTCAAGAGCGCGGTTAATGTTGCGGAGATACAGGCGCAAGCCGACCAATTGGCAAAAGCGTATCGTGATTTAGATACGAAGATCCAGGAGATCAATTGGCTTGTGGAGTTAATGGAATAAAGCGTCAGTTGGTAGTCATTTCAGCACGGGCGAGCACAAACCCAGCCAACTGGGGAATAAGTTGGCTCCTGGTAGGCGCGAGGGGCCGCGCCGCGGGTTCGAGTCCCAACGTCACAGGGTACGCCCAAACTGTTACACCAGTACCGGGCAATGTGACTGTAACTACCGCGTGTAGACGTGTTGAAGTGATGAGGGTGGGATAGGGGTTCATCCGTTCAAAAGCAAAGACTTGCGCGGGATCATGAGAGATCCCGCGCAAGTCGTGAAAAGCGTATAGAGCTACAAAAGGGCGCCAACTGGCGCCCTTTTGTGATGGATGGCGTGACCTTCGTCCGCCAGATGCGGGCTTTAGGGTCGCTCCCGCGCCACGACGCGGATCCTCACCGGCTCGGTTTGGGTTTTATTCCCGGCGGCGTCGTACGCAATGACGTAAAAACTGTATTCACCCGTCCCGCTCAGCGTCCAGTTCACGTTGAACGGCGCGATGTCGCGGCTGGCGAACGGCGTTTCAGCATTGCCGCTGAAGAACTCCACGCGCGATACCGCGTAGTTGTCGTTCACTTCAGCGTTGACGTTCACCCAACTGACCACCCCATACGTAAACGTCGAACCGTTGATGGGGAAGGTAAGATCGACTTTCGGCGGGGTATTGTCGATGGTGAACTGCAACGTTGCCTGGCGCACGCCCTGATCGTGCCCGACAACCTGGAGTTGCAGCGTATATAGCCCATCAGGGATGCCGGTGGTATCGAAGAATTCGAGCACGTTGTTGTCCACCTGGTGGCCGTGATCCGGCCCGATCTGCATCCATTCGGTGGGATTCAAGCCTCGCCCGTAGACCAGGCGGTAGAAGGCGAAGTCGCCGCGCGCGTTGCCGGTGATGGGAAAAACGCCGCCGATATACGAATAAGCTGTCGGTGACGTGAGCGCGACATCGGCGTGCGCCTGGTTGGGGCCGTAGATCGTGTCGTACTCCGCCGGCGGGATATTGCCGCGTCGATCCTCCGGCAGGCTGTTGATCCAATCCTGTGCCTCCGGCGGCAGCACCATATACGTGCGCTCTTCCATCAGTTCCGGTGGCGTGTAGATCGTGGCGAGTTTGCCTGTCTCGCGGTTCACCATAAAGACCTGGTGGATATTGTCCATCTCGGTCGGTTCGGTGCCGGGGATCATCAGCTCGGTACGGGTGGGACAGTGGCCGTTGGGCCTCAGGCCGGAAACCGCGCAGACGGTTACTTCGATCAACCCTTCGGGGCGTGTAAAGGACACAATCGGCTCATCCCGCAGCGCGTATTCCATCACCGCGTTCCAGATGTAGGCTGCGCCGCGCGCGCCGGGGGTATTGATCATAAAATCGTCCGCGTCCTTATTCCCCTGCCAGACGCCAACTGCGATCTGTGGCGTGTAGCCAACGGCCCAGTTGTCGGTGAAGTTGTTCGTCGTGCCGGTTTTGCCGGCAGCCGGTCGCCCGTCGGCGAGTTCGAGTGCGTTAGGGCTGCCAAAGCCGGGGATGCGCGCGCGCCGGTCGGCGAGAATATCGGTGATCAAATAGGCCAGTCGCGGCTCCACGACCTGGCGGGAATCCGGCTGCTCATACTGGTAGAGAACGTTGCCGTTGCGATCCTCGACGCGCAGGATCGCCACCGGGTCAAGCTCGCGGAAGTTCGGGCGCAGTTGCGCCTGAGGGATCGGTTGGCCGTACATCACGCCGTTGTTGGCGAACACGGCAAAGCCGTAGACCATGTCGATGAGCTTGACTTCCCCGCCGCCCAGGGTGAGGCTCAAGCCGTAATGCTGCAAGCTCCTATCGAGTGTCGTGATGCCCATACGGTGTGCCGTGCGGATGACGTTATCGATCCCGGCGATGGACATCGTTTCCACGGCGGGGATGTTGAGCGAGCGCGCCAAGACGTCACGCATACTGAGAGGACCGCTGTAGTTGCGGCTGTAGTTCTCCGGGACGTAGGGCGCCATGCCGGGGCCTTGCTCGAAAGCCTGGCGCACATCCAGGAACATATGAGCGGCGTTGTGTCCCTGCGCCAGGAAGGTGACGTAGGTGAAGGGCTTGAACGCCGAACCGGGCTGCCGCAGCCCATCGGCGGCGACGTTGAATTTGCCATCGATTTCGTCGTTCCAATAATCGGCGCTGCCGACCATCGCCAGGATTTCGCCGGTGTTAGGGCGAATGGCGACGACGGCGGAGTTCTTGACGTTATAATCGTTGCCGATGCGATTCGCGGGCAAGGCGGGGATGTACTGCGCGGCAGCGCACCCTGCTGCCGTCGCTTGGGGAATGACGGTGGCAGGGTCCTCACCGGCCAGAATACGCAAGTACGTCTGCACGGTACATTGCGCCTGGTTGTTCAAGTCCAGGTCGAGGGTCGTGTACACCCGCAGCCCACCGCCGGCGACCAGCTCCGGGGGATACATGCTTTCCAGTTGGCGGCGCACGTACATCGAGAAATGCGGGGCCTGGATGTCGAAGCGTTGGTTGGATTGCGCCAGGTTCCACGGTTCGGCTTCGGCAATTCTGGCCTCGGCGCTGGTGATGCAGCCCTCCTCAACCATCCGTTGGAGGATGATGTTCTTGCGCTCGAGCGCCTCTCTGGGAGTGGCGAAGGGATTGAGCCGGGGGAATTGTGGAATGGCGATGAGCGTCGCTGCCTCAGAGAGGGTCAACTCACCGACGGATTTATCGAAGTAAACGCGCGCTGCTGCGTCGATCCCGTAGGCGAGGTTGGCGTAGGGATTGGTGTTGATATACCATTCCAGGATTTCCTCTTTCTCGTACAGGCGCGTCAACTCTACAGCGATGAGCACTTCCTTGATCTTGCGCGAGTACTTGACCTCGAAGCGCTCCTCAATGGGGATGACTGTGTTTTTGACGACCTGTTGGGTGATGGACGATCCGCCTTGGATGTCTTCTCCTTGCAGGTTGGAGACAAAGGCGCGCGCCAACCCGCGGATATTGAATCCGGGGTTGGTCCAGAAGGTGTTATCCTCAGCCGCCACCGTGCCGCAGATGATGTGTTCGGGCATTGTCGACAGCGGCACCCAGTTGCGGTCGCCCGCATTAGGATCGATGACTTCGTAGAGCAAATGCTGGCCGGTGCGGTCGTAAATCTTGGTCGTTTCGAACGTTTCGATGCTGGCCTCGGCAACTTGGTCCGGGGTGGGCAATCCCTCGGTGATTATATTGTAAGCTGCAGCGGCGCTGCCCACGCCCATCCCGATGACCAGGCCGGTCGCCAACAGTGATATCAGCACCAACAATCCCACAATCCGCAAAACCAGATTGACCCCGGTGCGGCTTTTGACCCGCTTGCGGTCGCGGTTGAGGATCACCAGCGACCGGATCAAAGGTACCGGTGTACGTTTCTTTTTCATCTTTTCTACCTCAATCATAGGTTGAAAGCCCACATCTGTGGGCGTGTCTGCATATCCATCGTGTTACAGTAGCCTTATTATGCCTTGGTCTTGGCGTTTTGCAAGGCTGCTGCCGGGCCGGTCGCTGCCGGCCGACGCCATAATGCTTGACGAATTCCTAATTTCCGTTAGAATGTAGTTGATTGTGAGGCTAAGTGGCAATGTTTGAATCTTTAAGTGAGAAGCTACAGGGCATTTTCGATCGTCTCGGCAAGCACGGCATCCTGCGCGAGGAAGACGTCAAAGCTGTGCTTCGTGAGATTAGACTGGCACTTTTAGAAGCAGACGTCAACTATAAGGTCGTCAAGAATTTCATCGATCGCGTGCGTGAAAAGGCGGTGGGTGAGGAGGTTTCTCGCGCTCTCAATCCTGCACAGCAGGTGATCAAGATCGTTCATCAGGAACTGGTGACGACGCTAGGTGAACCCGGACGGCTGGAATTACGGGGGCGCGCACCGCACATCGTCATGCTGGTGGGGTTGCAAGGCTCCGGCAAAACGACGATGATCGCCAAACTGGCGTTGCACTTGCGCTCCAAAGGCCATTTCCCGTTGATGGTGGCGGCCGATATCTACCGTCCTGCGGCCATCACCCAACTGGAAGTGCTGGGGCGGCAGATCAACGTTCCGGTCTTCAGCGATCGCGCGGCCAAACCGCCGGACATCTGCGCGCGCAGTCTGGATGACGCCCGTGCCCGCGGCTCCGACATTGTGTTGTTGGACACCGCCGGGCGTTTGCAAATTGACGACGCGATGATGGCGGAATTGGTCGCCATCCGCGAGCGTGTGCATCCGGTGGAGATCCTGCTCGTCGCCGATGCTATGACGGGGCAGGAGGCTGTCAATATCGCGCAAGGCTTCCACGAGCGCGTGGGGCTGACCGGCCTGATCCTCACCAAGGTAGACGGCGACGCGCGCGGTGGTGCGGCCATCAGTATGCGCGAGGTGACCGGCGTGCCCATCAAGTTCTTGGGCACCGGTGAGAAGACCAATGCGCTGGAGGCTTTCCACCCTGAGCGACTGGCCAGTCGCGTTTTGGGGATGGGGGATGTGCTCTCTCTGATCGAACGCGCGGAGACGGCTTTCGATGAGGCGCAGGCCGCCGAGATGGAGAAGAAGCTCCGCAAAGGTGACTTCGATCTGGAGGATTTTCTGGACCAGTTGCGCCAGGTGCGCAAGATGGGGCCGTTGAACGAGTTGTTGGGTATGATTCCCGGGTTAGGCAAGGCGCTCAAGGGCGTCGATCTCGAAAAACTCGAAGCTGAGAAGAGCCTTAAATACGTGGAGGCGATCATCCTTTCAATGACGCCGGATGAGCGTCGAAACCCACGTATTTTGAACGCCAGCCGCAAGCGCCGTATTGCCGCCGGTAGCGGTACCGATGTGCCGCAGATCAACCAATTGCTCAATCAGCATCGTCAGATGCAGACTATGATGAAGCGTCTTGGCCAGGGAAAGACGCGCGGGTTGCCGCGTTTTTTACAGGGTTAAGACGAGCGGCAGTTGTTTCGACAAGACTACGATTATTTTGTAAGAGTATAGGAGGCTTATGCTTAGGATTAGACTACGTCGCGTTGGCGGTAAGAAACAGCCCAGTTACCGCATAGTTGTAGCAGAATCTACGGCCCCACGTGATGGGAAGTTCGTAGAAGTTGTTGGGTTTTACAACCCACGCACCGAACCTGAGACTGTCCAGGTTAAGGAAGAGCGGGTGTTACATTGGCTTTCTGTAGGAGCGCAGCCGAGTGATTCATTGACGCGCCTGTTGAACAAGACGGGGACGCTGGCGCGTTTTGAGCGTATGAAGGGCGGTGAATCCCTCGAAGTGCTGCTGGAAGAGGCCACGGCGGCGGAGCAGACGATAAGCCCAAAGACGGACAACCGCGGGTTGCCTCACACGATCCAAGACGTGGAACCTGAGACTGAGGACGACGACAGCGAGTAGTTGCGGCAAGCCGCCGTGCTCTGTGCAATTTCGCCTCGGTAACTCGTTCCTTGTATTCGCGTCTATATGGCGCAAAGGCTTTCACTTACTACTCAAGGAGGCGTAAAGATGTCTGCAGTCAAAGACTTGGTTGAATATATGACGAAAGCGCTGGCAGATGAGCCGGATGCGGTCAGTCTTTCAGAGATTGAGGGTGAAACCTCGATTATGCTGGAATTGCGCGTGGCCCCAGAAGATATGGGGAGAATGATTGGCCGTGAAGGACGAACCATCAATGCTATGCGCTCGCTCGCGCGCGTTCTCGGCGCGAAGATGGGTAAAAAGGTCACGCTGGAGATCGTATAGCTATGGCCGTGGCCACGGCTGTCTTTCGTAAAGTCGAGGGGCTCAGGGATGCCTGAAAAGCAACCTGAGCCTCGTTATTTAGCCGTCGGGCGTATCCTGCGGCCCCACGGGGTGCGCGGCGAACTCCGCGCGGAGATCCTCACCGATTACCCCGACCGCCTGCAAACCGTGTTTGCCCAACACTTGCGCACGGTGTATGTGGGCAAAGAACACCGGCCTTTCACCCTCACCGGTGTGCGTTTTCACCAAGACGTTATGTTGCTCACCTTGAAGGAGTGTGCGACGCGGGATGAGGCTGATGCTTTGCGTGGGGCCATGGTGGAAATTCCGCTGGAAGACGCCGTTCCCCTGGAAGAAGAAGAGTATTACCATTTTCAGCTCATCGGGATGCAGGTGGAGACCGAAGCAGGGGACCCGCTTGGCGAAATCGTCGAGGTGTTCACCGTGCCGGGCGCTAACGATGTAATCGTGGTTCACGGTTCGCGGGGGGAGATTCTAATCCCCGCGATAGAAGATGTGGTGATCGATCTGGATGTCGAAGCCCAACGGATGGTGATCCGCCCGATGCCCGGCTTGTTGGATAGCGGGTAAATGCTCCGGGCATCTAGCCTGCGATCCACGCTACGCCTAAAATTGCGTGACGCCCATACGGATAACGACGACACCCACGACGACGAAAATTAGACCGCCAAGGTGCGAAGGTCGCCAAGGTTTTAACTTGCAACCTGCAACTTGTAACCTGCAACTTGAAACTTGAAACTTGTAACTTGCAACCTGCAACCTGCAACTTGTAACTTTCAACCTGCAACTTGCAACTTGAAACTGATTTTCTGAGGAGCAAGGGATAGAGCATAAGGGGGGTGCGCGTTATACGCCTTGTGTTTTATCCCTTGTTTTTTGCCCACGAGTAGAAACAGATGGAGACGTTACGCTATTGGCTCGGTTTTAACCTGGTGCGCGGCATTGGGCCGGTCCGCCTGCGCGCGTTGCTGGATCGCTTTGGCGATATCAGGTCGGCGTGGGAGGCTTCCGAGCAGGCCCTGCGGGAGATCAAGCTCGACCGGCGCTCTCTGGCGAACTTCCTCAAGGTACGCCATCAGGTGGACCTGGACGAAGTGCTGCGGCAGGTCGAGCGTGTGGGCGCGCAGGTGTTGACCTGGGACACGCCCGACTATCCCGAGCTGCTGCGCCAGATCGACGACGCGCCCCCGGTGCTCTTCGTGCGAGGGACGCTGACCCCGGCCGACGAATGGTCCGTGGCGTTGGTGGGCACGCGCAAGGCCACCGTTTACGGACGTGAGGTGGCGCATCGCCTGGCGACCGACCTGGCCCAAAATCGGGTTACGTTGGTCAGTGGCCTGGCGCGCGGCATCGACAGCATCGCGCACAAGGCCGCCCTCGATGCCGGTGGACGTACGCTGGCGGTGCTTGGTTCCGGTGTGGATTTCATCTATCCTGCCGAACATCGCCAGTTGGCGGAGGCTGTCGTCAATAATGGCGCATTGATCAGCGATTACCCGTTGGGGACGCGCCCCGAAGCGTCGAACTTCCCTGCTCGCAATCGCATCATCAGCGGCTTGAGCCTCGGCGTGGTTGTGGTGGAGGCAGACGTGAAGAGCGGTGCGATGATAACGGCAGATTTTGCCCTCGATCACGGGCGTGAGGTGTTCGCCGTGCCTGGCAGCATTCTCAGCCCGGCCTCGGCAGGCTGCAACCGTCTCCTGCGCGATGGCGCGAGCATCGTCACCGAGGTCGGCGACATCCTGGAGACGTTGCACCTGGATCAGGTCTCGGAGAAGCAACTGGCGCGCGAGGTCTTCCCGGCGAACGCGACCGAGGCGGCCATTTTGGAGCGCCTCACCGCCGAACCGCGCCATCTCGACCAACTCTCGCGGGAGATCGAGCTGCCGGTGGAAACCATCAGCAGCACGCTGGTGATGATGGAACTCAAAGGTATGACGCGCCAGGTCGCGCCGTTGCAGTACGTTGTGGCCCGCGAACCTGATGAGGAATATGTCGTGAACGCCAATACGGCGCTCGTATAAAACCACACTCACGAGGATTTGAATCTGTCAACGGATTCAACGGATGGAACGGATTGAAAAGAAAAATCCGTTAGAATCCGTTCAATCCGTTGACATTTTCGAAGGAGGCGGAATGACTGAATCACTGTATGCTTTGATTATGGCCGGTGGCGGGGGAACGCGCTTGTGGCCGCTGAGCCGTAACGCACATCCCAAGCAAATGCTACAGCTTTTCGGGGAACGCACGATGTTTCAATTGTCGGTGGACCGGCTGCTGCCGCTATTGCCGCCGGAGCGCATCTTCGTCGTGACGGCGGCGGAGCAAGTCGATCCGTTGGCTGCGCAGTATCCTGAATTGCCACGCGATAACTTCATCGTCGAGCCGATGGGGCGAGGAACGGCACCGTGTATTGGTCTTGCCGCAATGGTGTTGCACCTCCACAACCCGGACGCAGTGATGGCCGTTGTCACCGCCGATCACTTCATCGGGCGGATCGACACCTTCTGCGACGTTTTGCGCGCGGCGCAGCAAGCGGCTGAGCAGGGCTACCTGGTGACATTGGGTATTGCGCCGCGGTTTCCCTCGACCGGTTACGGCTACATCCGGCGGGGTGAGTTGTTGGGCCGGATAAATGGCTTCCCCTATTACCAGGTGGAGCGCTTCACCGAAAAGCCGGATGCGTCGACGGCGGAATCCTTCGTGCAGGAAGGCGTGTATGCCTGGAACAGCGGCATGTTCATCTGGCGCGCCGGCCGCATCCTCGAAGAGATGGGCCGCTGGATGCCGGATTTGAGCGCGACCCTGGAGACGTTGGCCGAGGTCTGGGGAACGCCGGCCTACGCGGAGACCCTCGCGCGCTTGTGGCCCGCGTTGCGCAAGGAGACCATTGACTACGGCGTCATGGAGAAGGCTGCGCAGGTCGCCGTGATCCCCGTGGATATGGAGTGGTCCGACATCGGCGCCTGGTCTTCGGTGATGGAGATGCATCCCCACGACGCCGCCGGCAACGTTCTGCTCGGCGACGTCATCAACGTTGATGGCGCGAACACGATGGTCTTCTCGCAGGGTGAGCGGCTGATCGTCACCATTGGCGTGCAAGACTTGATCGTCGTCGATACGCCGGACACGGTGATGATCGCACGGCGCGACCAGTCGGAGCGGGTGCGCGAAGTTGTGGAGCAGTTGAAAGCTGCGCGCCGCGAAGATCGGTTGTAATGCCTTCTTGACAGCCTACGACTTTCCTTTATGATGCTCTGCTGGAGATAGATGCGTTTTGAATTTGGGGGTAGGGATGTGGGGCGGGCATATCCGCCCCTACATCCCCACTTGCCCTCTTTTATGGAGCTGCTAACAGCTTATTCGAAGATTATCGTGGTGTAACGCTGTCGCCGGAATGTGCGGCTTAGATTGGTCTGCCAATTTCAACCGCTTTTTCTGAGGGTGTTTTTGCGCTTGCGGGCGCCGCCCGCAAGCGCAAAAACACCCTTTAGCCCGCGCCTTTAGGCGCAAAATGTCGCACCCGCTGAATTTTCGGATAGATACTAAATCAAACTTTGGACTAAATGGAATCTTATGGCTGAACAGAAAAGCAACCACGGGTTGCACATCGAAGCATACTGTGTGAAGTGCAAAGATAAACGGGAGATGGTGAAATCAACTCCCGTCTTTACTGCTGCGGCTCAAGCCGCGTTGCAAGGTCAGTGTCCGGTATGCGGAACCAAGCTGTTCCGCATGGGACGAACTCCGCTGCACGAAGGGATGACGCCGCCGGAAAAACCCGCGCCACCCAAACCTACCGGCAAGCTGGTGATTGTGGAATCCCCGGCGAAAGCGCGAACGGTGGGGCGTTTTCTGGGGAAAGGGTATACCGTCAAAGCCTCCGTGGGGCATATCCGCGACCTGCTGCGCTCGCAACTCTCCGTGGACGTGGAGAACGGCTTCGCGCCGAAATACCGTGTTCCCAACGAGAAACGCTCGGTCGTCAAGGAGTTGACCAAGATCGTGCAGAAATCTGCCACCGTCTACCTCGCCACCGACCCTGACCGCGAAGGGGAAGCCATTGCCTGGCATTTGAGCGAGGTCCTGGACTTGCAACCGGAACAGACCAAGCGCGTGGTGTTCCACGAGATCACCAAAGACGCCGTGGATGAGGCATTCGCCCATCCCCGCGACATCGATATCAACCTGGTGGATGCGCAGCAGGCGCGTCGCATCCTCGACCGGCTGGTCGGCTACAACCTGAGTCCGTTGCTGTGGCGTAAGGTGCGCAGCCGTCTTTCGGCAGGCCGGGTGCAGTCGGTAGCGTTGCGGTTGATTGTAGAGCGCGAGCGAGAGATCGAGAACTTCGTCCCAGAGGAGTATTGGACGCTGGATGCCGAACTCGCGCCGCAGCAACACGACGGGCGCAAGAAACGGCGCATGTTCAAAGCGCGCCTGGCGCGAATTCGCGGCGAAGAGGCAGTCCTGCGCTGTGAGGACGACGTCGAGCCGCTGCTTACTGCGCTGGAAGACGCGATCTACGTCGTCTCGAAGATCAAGGAAGGGCAGCGCACGCGCAAACCCGCCGCGCCATTCATTACCAGCACGTTGCAGCAGGAAGCATCGCGCAAGCTTGGTTTTACAGCGCGCAAGACGATGCAGATCGCGCAGCAACTTTATGAAGGCATCGATGTGGGCGATGAGCAGTTGGTCGGCCTCATCACCTATATGCGCACCGACAGCACGAACGTTTCGCAGCTCTCACAAAACGAAGCCCGGCGTTTCATTGCCGAACACTACGGCGCAGAGTTCTTGCCTGCCGAGCCACCGGTTTACAAGACGCGCGCTAAGGGCGCGCAGGAAGCGCACGAAGCCATCCGCCCGACCAGTGTGTTGCGCGCGCCTGAAGGGATGAAGTCGCATCTGAGTCGCGACCAACACCGGCTCTACGACCTGATCTGGCGGCGCTTTGTCGCCAGCCAGATGGCGCCGGCGCTGTACGACACGATCAGCGTCGAAGTGCTGGCCGGAACGGATACGGAAAAGCCCTACCTTTTCCGCGCTTCCGGTTCGACGCTGCGCTTCCCGGGGTTCCTCGTCGTCTACGAGGAAGCCAACGCCGAGAACGGCGAGCAGGAGAAGGGGCAGCAGACTGCCCAGCAAATTCCCCCGCTCACCGTGGGCGAGATCTTGGACTTGATTCGCCTGTTGCCGGAGCAGCACTTCACCCAACCGCCGCCGCGCTATACCGATGCGTCGCTCATCCGCACACTGGAAGAGTACGGTATTGGAAGGCCTTCGACATACGCCGCCATTCTGTCCACCATCGAGCAGCGGGGATACGTGCGTCGTGAACAACGCCGTTATTCGCCCACCGAAACCGGCTTCATCGTCAACGATATGCTGGTAGAAAACTTCCCCGATCTGATCAACGTGGATTTCACCGCGCAGATGGAGTCGGAGTTGGACGACGTCGCCGAAGGTGAACGGGATTGGATCGCGCTGATGCGGGAATTCTATGGTCCCTTTACCACGGCGCTGGCGGCTGCCGAAAAAGCGATACCCGTTGTCGAGCAGGTTGAATACGTGGATCGCGCGTGTCCCGACTGCGATGATGGGCAGTTGCTCATCCGTTGGGGGCGTTTTGGCAAATTCATCGGATGTTCCAATTTCCCCAAGTGCCGTTATACGGAACCGTGGCTGGAGAAGATCGGCGTCAAATGTCCAAGTTGCGCGGATGGCGATATCGTCGAGAAACGCACCAAGAATGGACGCATCTTCTACGGCTGCTCCAATTGGCCGGCGTGCGAGTTCACGTCGTGGAAACGCCCGGTGGCGACGCCATGTGCGTCCTGCGGCGGGACGTTGGTCGTGACCCGTAAGGACGTCGCCAGGTGCTTGAAATGCGCGAAGGAATTCCCCTTCGATACCGCGGAGGTTCATGAATCGTCATTGGATCACGCTTGAATACCCTGAAATCCTGAAGCGCCTGGCGGGCTATACGGATTTCTCCGGCGGCGCGGAACTGGCGTTGGCGCTGCTGCCCACATCCGACTACCGTGAAGCCCGCGAGCGCCTGGCGTTGACGCGCGAAGCGCACCTGTTGCGGGATGCGCGCCCCGATTTCGCGCTGGGCGGGGTGCGGGACATCCGGCCCCTCGTAGAACGCGCGCAGCACGGTGTGACCCTTCAGCCGGGCGATTTCCTCCAGGTGCGTGATACCCTGTTAGGCGCAGCCCGCGTGCGGCGCATCCTGACGCAGTTGGAGACACAGTTTCCCGGTTTGGCCGACATTGCGTGGCGGATTCACCCCCTCGCCACGCTTGTAGAGGCGATTGCACGGGTGCTGGATGACCGGGGCGAGGTCCGCGACACCGCCTCGCCGGAGCTGGCGCGCATCCGCCGCGACTTGCGCGTTGCCCAGGACCGCATTCAGGATCGTCTGCGCCGTCTCATTACTTCGCCGGACGTCGCGCCGTACTTGCAGGAGTCGCTGATCACGCGTCGCGAGGGCCGTTTTGTCATCCCCGTGCGCTCCGATTTCAAGGGACAAGTTCAGGGGATTGTGCATGACCGCTCGTCGAGCGGCGCAACGCTGTTCGTTGAACCGGCGCTGGTCGTCGAATTGAACAACACCCTGCGCGAATTGATCCTCGCAGAGGAAGAGGAAATTTACCGCTTGTTGCGGGCGTTGTCGGCGCACGTAGCGCAAGCCGGTGACGAGATCCACGCGACGGTAGACGCGCTCACCGAGATCGATTTGACGTTTGCCAAAGCGCGGTATGCCGCCGAGACACACGCCGTCGAGCCGGAATTGATGCCCATCATCGATCCACCGCCTGCCCCCACGGGGGACAACCTCCATCCCGGTGCGGTCGTCTATCTGCCCGGCGCGCGCCATCCGTTGCTCGACCCGGAAACCGTCGTGCCGGTCAACGTGGAATTGGACGATGAGACGCACGTGTTGGTCATCACCGGGCCGAATACCGGCGGTAAAACGGTCTCTCTGAAGACGGTAGGGCTGCTCACGTTGATGGCGCAAGCGGGGATGCACGTCCCGGCGGACCCGGGCGCGAAGCTCTCGTGTTTCGAGACGGTAGTCGCCGATATTGGCGACGAGCAATCCATCGAGCAGAGCCTTTCGACCTTTTCGTCGCATCTCACCAACATCATCTCGTTTATTGAGCAGGTCGATCACCGCGCGCTGGTGCTGTTGGACGAACTGGGCGCCGGCACCGATCCCGCCGAGGGGTCGGCGCTGGCGCGTTCGCTGTTGGATACCTTGCGCAGGCGTCGCAGTACGGTATTCGTGGCGACGCACTATCCGGAACTGAAGCTCTACGCGCACAGCACGCCCGGAGTGCGCAACGCTTCGATGGAGTTCGACGTCGAAACGCTCGCGCCGACGTATCGTTTGACCATCGGCTTGCCGGGCCGCTCGAATGCCTTCGCAATTGCTCGCCGTCTGGGACTGCCCGAAGACATCGTGAAGGCGGCGCGCAAGATGGTTTCGGGCGAGGAATTGCGCGCTGACGATATGCTTGAGGATTTGCACAATTTACGCATCCAAACGGCGCAGGCGCGCGATCAAGCGCGTCTTGTGCGCCAGGAGTCGGAGACGCTTGCCCGTGACTTGCGCAAGCGCCTGCTCGGCATCGAAGACGAGCGGCGAGAGATCCTGAACCAGGCCGAGCACGATGCGCGTGTAGAAGTCGAGACGCTGCGTGAAGAGATCCGCGTACTGCGCCAACGTCTGCTGGCGACGCCGTGGCGAGAGGCATTGCCGGTGGTGGAGGACGTGGCCGAGTCGCTGGACGATTTGAAAATCACATTGGTGGAAGCGCCCCCGCTGGTCGAAGACGTGCTGGCAGCTCCCGGCGTCGAAGCGCCATCCGGGCCGCTCCGCGAGGGCGATACCGTCCAGTTGGTGGCGTTGGGCGTGCAGGGGACCGTGATTGGCGTGGAAGGCGAGGAAGTTGTGGTGCAGGCCGGTCCGCTGCGCACGCGCGTCAGTGCCAAGGAGCTTGAGGTGATTCGCCGCGCACAACCGGCAGTGGCAGCCGTGCCCGTAAGGGTGAAGACGCCCCCGCGTGGCCCGTCTCCGGGCATGCAGATCGATCTGCGCGGGTTGACAGCCGAGGAGGCACTGGATCGCCTGGACCGTTACCTGGACGATGCAGCGATGGCGGCGCTTCCGTGGGTGCGGATCGTCCACGGCAAAGGTACCGGCAAACTGCGCCGCGAAATCCGCAGCTTTATGGCAAACCATCCGCTCGTGGTCTCCTACGAATCTGCCGCCGAAAACGAGGGTGGCGACGGGGCGACGGTGGCGCACCTGTTACACTCCGAGTAAGCGTCTTTTCTCGGGCCGGTCTCCTGAACGCGCCCGCCTTCGCCTGTACTCTTGCTCGGGCCGGTCTCCTAACCGTGCCCGCCGAGGGCTTGCGCTTGCACGGTCAGCGACCGGCCACAGCAGGCCCTAAATTCATGCACAAGGGCTTAGCGATTTGCTAAGCCCTTGTGTGTGGTTTAAGCATTTTTGCTTTGCGAATGAGGTCTTGCTACGTTTTGGTCTTCGCGCTCTCGCTGCCGCTGCTGGCCGTTTCTGCTTTAGCGGTGGGTTTTTCGTCCGCCGATTTCTCGTCCGTCTTGCGGTTGCCGGGGACGGCAGTGGAAGACTTGGAACGATTGTCGGTGACGTAGAACCCGGACCCTTTGAAAATAATGCCGGCAGGCTGGATTAAGCGCACGACATGCCCCTGGCAATCCGGGCACACCTGGACCGGCTTGTCATTGAAGTGCTGACGACGCTCGAAGCGCAATCCACACTCTTGACACTGGTATTCGTATAATGGCATAACCCTTACCTCCCCTGCGATAGCGTCTTTATTATATGCAGTTTGCCTCAGTTGACAAGCAAGATATCGTCTACCTCCTTCTTGACAAACCGTCGCTTTCCGTTACCATAGAGTTTGTAGCGCGTGCGGACGATGCTCGATAGGGGCTGAAGGTTGGGTCCTGCGCGGCGGAAACCTTCGAACCCCGCCAGGTCCGGGAGGAAGCAACGGTAAGGAGGTCTTTCTGGGCGCCGCAGGGATGCCTGGTCTTCGGTCCCTCTCGGGCATCGTCTGTTTTTCAGGATCCTTGCACAGGGTGGTTTTTGACAACTTGAGGCATAACGAGTGAATTGGCAGACTAAATTATTGGGCTTTGCGCTGGCGTTGCTGGCAATCCTGGCCTTGACCGCAGGATACCGTGCGACTTTGACGCCGGTGACCTTGACAATTGACGGCGAAAGTCAGGTGGTAAAAACGCACCAACCGACCGTGCAACTGCTCATGGCCGATTTAGGCTTGACGCTACGTCCCGAAGATCATCTCTCTCCTACTCTGAATACCGCTTTAACCCCCGGATTGGAAGTGCGAATCGCGCGCGCGAAGCCTGTAGTGGTTGTCGTAGATGGGCGTGAACGCCACGTCTACGTGCATCAGGAAAACCCCGCCGATCTTTTGGCACGCCTTGGTGTGCAGTTGGGTAGCCACGATACCGTCCAGATTCGCCCCGCTTTCCTGACGGACCCGCCGGAAACCCGCTTCCGCATCGTTGTGGAACGCGCCGTGCAGATTATCCTTGAGGATGGCGGCGTGCGCGCGACGTTGTATACTAACGCGGCGACGGTTGGGGCGGCGTTGTATCAGGCGGGGATCCAATTGTATCGCGCCGATCGCGTCTATCCCGATCCGGCGACCCCCTTGCAAAACGGTCTGCACATTCGCACGGAACGTTCGGTGCCCGTAATGGTGCGTGTGGACGGGCACGTCTTGCGAACGCGCACGCATCGCAGCCGGGTGGGCGAAGTGTTGGCCGATCTGGGCGTGACGCTCAACGGGCAGGATTACGCGACCCCTTCACTGGAAGCGCCGTTGGGTGATGGCGGTGAAATCCGGGTCTATCGCGTGACCGAAAGCGTGATTGTGGAGCAAAGTCCGATCCCCTTCAACTCGGTGTGGCAAGCCGATCCCGATTCCGAGATCGACACACAGGGTTTGCTACAAGAAGGCAAGCCAGGCGTGCTCGAACGCCGCATTCGTCTGCGTTTCGAGGATGGCCAGGTGGTGGAGCGTCGCGTGGAGGGGGAAAGCGTGGTGCTGGCCCCGACGAACCGCGTGATGGGCTACGGTACGAAGATCATCGTGCGGCAACTGGCGACGGAGAGCGGTACGGTGGAGTATTGGCGGGTCATCCGTATGCACGCGACGTCGTACAGTGCGTCAACGGCGGGCGTCTCGCCTACGGCGCGGCATTATGGGCGCACGGCTACCGGTATGGTGATGCGCCTCGGAATCGTCGCCGTAGACCCTAGCGTAATCCCATTGCGCACACAAGTGTATGTGCCGGGCTACGGCATTGGCTATGCCGGCGATACCGGCGGCGCGATCAAGGGCCGGCGTATCGATTTGGGATACGATGATGACAACCTCAGACTCTGGTACCGCTGGGTGGATGTCTACCTGCTCACGCCGGTACCGAGCAACGTCAACCTCCGGGGGCCATGACGGACGATCCGCGCGCGGTGCTGCGCCATTATGGCCTTACGCCCCGCAAATCCCTGGGGCAAAATTTCCTCGTTGACCCGACTGCGCCCGCGCGCATCGCGGCGTTGGCGGAATTAACCCGCGACGATACGGTGCTGGAAGTGGGCGCCGGGCTGGGGACGCTGACGACGGCGCTGGCGGCCCACGCCGGGCGCGTCATCGCCGTGGAGACGGACCCGCATCTGGTCGCCATCCTGCATCAGGAGATGGCGGCGTTCGAGAACGTCGCCATCGTTCACGGCGACATACTCGACCTAGACCCGGCAGCCTTGCTGGACGTTTCATCCACACCGCCAATGCCGCTGTGGGGGACGCGCCTCCCGCATTACCACGTCGTCGCCAATTTGCCTTACTACATCACGGCGGCGGTGATCCGCCATCTGCTCGAAGCGACGGTGCGTCCCGCGCGCATGGTGGTGACGGTGCAGCGCGAGGTGGCCGAACGTATGGTCGCCGTTCCCAATGCAATGAGCGTGCTGGCGGTGAGCGTGCAGTTCTACGGGCAGCCGCGCATCGGGATGCGGCTGAAGCGCGGGGCGTTCTTCCCGGCGCCGGAGGTGGAGTCTGCCGTGGTGCGCCTCGATCTGCACGAGACGCCGCCCGCGCCGGTGACGGATGTGGCGCAGTTCTTTCGGGTGGTGCGCGCCGGATTCGCGCAGCGGCGCAAACAGTTGCGGAATACGCTCGCGGCGGGTTTGCGTTTCCCGGCCGAGGACGTGGGCGCGGCGTTGGCGAGCGTAGGCGTAGACGCAACGCGCCGCGCGGAGACGCTCACGTTGGAGGAGTGGGGGCGGGTGGCGGGGGCGTTAGGCTAGGTCGACGGTTTCCGGCGTCCGCGTCAACATCCACCAGAGTTGTTCCCAAGTAACGCCGCCGGTGTTGTTCTGTTTTGTGCCGGGGGTGCTGCGGCCCTCCTGGACGTAGTGTGTGAGCAGGGCTTTCAGTTCGGCGACGACGTCGGGGTGTGCGTCGTAAACATTGCACCGCTCGCCAATATCGCTGTCAAGATCGTAAAGCTGTATTGGCGGCAGCCCTTCGCACTCTTTACCGGGGCGCGGGTAGCTCCACCCGCCTGAGCCAGGACACATCTCAAGTTTCCACTTCCCTTTGCGTATGGAGAAAGACCCATTGATGGAATGATGGACGGTTGCCTCGCGCAGCGGCCCCTCCACGGGGGCGCCGGTCCATAGTGGCAGATTGCTGACACTATCTTCCCCTACGTGGTCGGGCAGGGTGACGCCCAGAATATCAGCACAAGTTGCGATGAGATCAATGAGGCAAACCGTTTCGTCCGTTTGCGTGCCAGCCTGAATGGCCGCCGGCCAACGGACGAGCAGCGGGATACGGTGGCCGCCTTCGTAGATGTCCGCCTTGTGCCCGCGAAAGACGTAACTGGGGTTGTGGCCGACGCCAGACAGTTCCGCGAAATCCGCCATAGGCGAGCAACCGTTGTCGGACGTGAAGATGAGGATGGTGTTGTCGGCTACCCCTAGCTGCTCCAAAGCCGCCATAATCTGTCCCACAACAGCGTCGACGTGCAGACAGAAATCGCCGTAGGCATTCGTCCCAGACTTGTCGCGAAATTCGGCAATGGGCAGGATAGGAGTATGGGGAGCCGGCAACGGAAAGTAGAGAAAAAAGGGCGTCTCCTGACTGATGTTCCGTTCGATCCACGCCAATGCTTTTCCGGTCAACTTCGGCAACACCTCTGCATGGGCAAAATCCGGCGCGATTGGCCCCTCGCGCCAGAAGGCTTTACCGGTGCTTTCAGGAACAATCCGATTTGGCAGCTCCGTTGGAGCGTCGTTCTCGATGTATACATACGGTGGCATATCCAACGAAGCACTGATCCCAAAGAAATAGTCGAATCCCCGGGACGTCGGGCCGTCTTTGATCGGGCGCGTAAAGTCCACGTCATCCACAGCATCACCGGATTTGGGCCACGTCCATCCCAGATGCCACTTGCCAATACATGCGGTGGCATAGCCATGCGCTTGTAGCAACCCTGCCACAGTCATTCGCTCAGGCTCGATCAACGCCCGGTCGTAACCAAAGGTTACGCCCTGCTTGAGCCAGGAACGCCAGTTGTAACGCCCGGTGAGGATGCTATAGCGGGAAGGCGTGCAAACCGCGGAACTGGCATGAGCATCCCGAAACGTCATACCTTCGGCGGCCAGCCTGTCCAGGTGGACGGTGTGGATTTTGGAGTCTTCGTTCAGGCATGACAGATCCCCGTAGCCCATATCATCGGCGAGGATGTAGATGATGTTTGGTTGCTGTGGCATAGTCTTGCTGTGGTCTGTTAAATAGCTACTCACCTATCCGACCTTTGGTATACTCCTCCAATACCTCTTCCGCCACCTCCAACCGCTTGAGCGTCTTGGTGCGTCCCAACGCTTCGATGCTGCCGAAGAGCGGCGGGGAGACCTCTTTGCCGGTCACGGCGTTGCGCACGATGCTGAACAGTTGCCCGGCCTTCAGGCCCAGGTCCTCGGCCAGGTGGCGCATGGGGTCTTCCATCGCGTGGGCATTGAAGTGAATCAGTCCCGCTAACAACGCCTGAACTTGGCGAATGGCTTCCAGGCTTTGCTCCGCCGTCATCTTCTTGCCGATGAGCGCCTCAACTGGCGGCGTGTCGATCTCGACGAAGACGAAGTCGGTCAACGCGACGACGTCGCGCAACGTTTTGAGTCGTTCTTGGACTAACGGCACCAGCAGTCTAAGTGTCGGGAGCAATTCTGTCGATACCGGGGTGGGAATTAGCCCGGCATCTTGCCAGAAGGGGATGAGGCGTTCGAGCAGTTCGTCCTGGGAGAGGGCGCGGATGTAGTGACCGTTCATCCAGTTGAGCTTGTCGTAGGAGAAAACGGCCGGCGCGAGGTTGATGTGTGTGATGTCGAAGCGCGCAACCAGCTCCTCGCGGGTGAAGATTTCCTGTTCCTCGCCGGCGCCGGGCGCCCAGCCGAGCAGCGCCAGGAAGTTGAACAGCGCCTCCGGCAGGTAGCCCTGCCGCCGGAATTCGTCGATGGAGACGGCTCCGTGCCGCTTGCCGAGTTTCTTGCCGTCTGTGCCGAACACTAGCGGGACGTGCGCGTAGATCGGTGGTTGCCAACCGAAGGCTTCGTACAGCAGTAGACGCTTGGGTTCGCTGGAAATCCAATCGTCCCCGCGCATAATGTGTGTGATGTTCATCAGATGATCGTCAACCACGACGGCGAGGTGGTAGGTGGGGAAGCCGTCGCTCTTGAGCAACACCTGATCGTCCAGCAGGCGATTCTCGAAAACGATGTCACCACGCAGGAGGTCGTGCATCACGGTTGTGCCTTCACGCGGCACTTTGAGGCGAATCACATGCGGCTCGTCGGGCGACACGTCGCCCGGCGCTTTGTCGCGGCAGTGACCGTCGTACATCGGCATCTCGTTATGCGCGCGCTGCGCCGCGCGGACAGCTTCCAGCCGTTCCGGGGAGCAGTTGCAGCGGTAGGCGCGCCCTTTGATGAGCAGTTCTTCTGCTTTCTCTTGGTAAATACGCAGTCGTTCCGATTGGACGTATGGCCCGTAATCGCCGCCAACGCCCGGCCCTTCATCCCAATCCATCCCTAGCCACTGCAATCCGGTGGTGATCACCTGGATGGCTTTTTCGACGTAGCGCGCGCGGTCAGTATCCTCGATGCGCAGTACGAATTGCCCCTGATTCTGCCGGGCAAACAGCCAGTTGAAGACAACGGTGCGGATGTTACCGATGTGCGGCTCTCCCGTGGGGCTAGGCGCAAAACGAACACGAACAGTCATAACGATCTCCTTAAAAATGGCGAATGGCGAATGGCAAACCAGCGAATCAGCGAATCAGCGAATCAGCGAATCACCAACAGTTTACCAATCCCTCTCTATACCCTATCTCTATCTCTTCCCCCGTCTACCGTCTACTGGCTACCATTTGCTAATACTCCATCCGCTTGTGGCGCATGGCAACGCTCTCGACCAGTCCCAGTCCGACAAAGGTGATGACCAGGGCGCTGCCGCCGCTGCTGATGAAGGGC
>Ga0209498_1000497_pt1 | contig 24050 bp, 14 predicted proteins | sample WalLakDeSediment_FD_184131 | JGI IMG/M metagenome (GOLD analysis project Ga0209498, IMG submission 184131) | Lake sediment microbial communities from Walker lake, Nevada to study Microbial Dark Matter (Phase II) - Walker Lake 11/02/13 Deep... | ecosystem: Environmental > Aquatic > Freshwater >...
TACGTGAGCTGCAATCCTACAACACAGGTTAGAGATATTAGAAAATTTGTGGCGGGCGGCTACAAGTTAATTAAGATACGACCTGTTGATATGTTCCCGCATACTTACCATATTGAGAACGTCGCTTTATTAGTTAAATTATGATTAAGCAGTCAAACTTCTACTGATACAGATGTAGTTGTTGGTTCTGGAACTTCGAGTCCCTCCAACTTTATGCCTTCGATATGAAATTCTATCGCCTCCTTAATAAGCTTTTCTGCTTCTTCAAGTGTTTCACCAATGGCAACGCATCCCGGTAAATCCGGTACATAAGCTCCATAAGATGAATCAGTCTTTTCAATAACAACTGTATATTTCATTTTATTTCCTCTATAGATAAACCTGCTTGTTTAAGTATACTTTTTAATGTGCCAACAGGAATATCCAAGCTTGGTTTTTGTGAGTAATCAATAAGAATAGTAGTCCCTTCAATAATTATTACTAAATTAAGTAAAAATTTGAATCAAAAATGAACTATCCACAATTCAACATCAACACAAACTCCCCCTTGAGATTTTCTTTTTCAACGTGACTTAAAATATTGCCTGCATTACCACGATAAAATTTTTCTCTTTCTTTTGTCAGTTCAAAGGCAAGTACACAGGGAATGTTTGCTCCAAGAAGTTTTACAATATCTTCCATTAAAGTTTTTAAGCGGTACGGGGTATCCATCAGGACAATTGTTTCTTTTCTCTTCTTCAAGTCAAGCAATTGCTTTCTGCGGATATCTTTTTTAGGAGAAAGCCAGCCATAGTAGTAAAATTTTTCAAAGTCCAATCCGCTTCCGACTAATGCAGCAAGCAACGAGCTGACTCCGGGAACTGGAACAACATCAATTTTATTCTGGATTGCAATATCAACCAGTAAATGCCCCGGATCAGAGAACAGCGGAGTGCCACAATCAGAAATCAGTGCTGCGGATTTTCCTTCGAGTAATATCTGTAATATTTCGTCTGAGGCTTCGCTCTCATTATGTTCATTCAGCTCAAGCAACTGCTTTTCAATTTTATATTTTGAAAGGAGTCTTCTTGCCTCCCTAAATTCCTCACAGATAATAAAATCAACTTCCTTGAGCATTCTCAGTGCCCGGAGTGTTATATCCTCGTGGTTGCCAATTGGGGTTGAAACGATATAAAGTGTTTTTTTCATACAATAAAATTAGCCAATTCCTTACAAAATGAGTTTACTTTTTTGAAGGTAAATTATAACAACTTTAGTAAATTTGATATATGCTTCGTGCTGAATATTCATCCAAAATATTAAACATACTGTAAAAAAGCTTGAATAATCAATCAACTCTATTTTCCATTCTTAATTTCCTGAGTGAATCAAATGAAATCTTTTAAATTCTTTATCTTGTTTCTGCTTGCATCATTATTAACCTATTCGCAGGATGCAGGTCAGACTTTTTTATCAATAAGCACCACAGGTGTACAGGAATTTTATAATTTATATCCTGAATACGACGGCAGAGGAACAATAATAATTATACTTGATACCGGCGTTGACATTGGTGTTGATGGTTTAACAAAAACTTCTACCGGTGATGTTAAATTTATCGATGTTCAGGATTTCACTTACCAGGGAGATGTTCATTTATTTGAAGCTGATGTTGACAGAAAAGACAATAAAATGTTCTTTGAAGATGACGACGAGAAATATTCTGTTATGGCATCCTCACCGCTGCAGTATTCACCAAAAGATAATAAGTATTATATCGGCGGCTTTGATGAAATGCGATTTCTTAACTCACGTTCCGGTGCTGGTGACCTTAATGGCGACGGTGATATGGATGACGTTTATATGATGGTTGTGTTTGAAACAACAGAAGGTACAGAATCTTTCTGGGTAGTTTATCTTGATTTAAACGGCAATGGTGATATCTCAGATGACAAACCAATACGAAGCTATAGAGAAAAACTCGATGCTTTTGCCTTCGATTATACAGGCGGACTTCCCCCTCTTACAATGGGATTAAATATCCTCCCGGAAGAAAAAGTCGTTTCATTTCATTTTGATGACGGCTCACACGGAACGCACGTAGCAGGTATTGCTGGCGGAAACAGAATTGGCGGAATTGAATTCAGTGGAATAGCTCCCGGTGCTAAAATGATGAGTATGAAACTCGGAAACAATTTATACTCCGGTGGTGCAACAGTTACCGAGAGTATGAAAAAATCCTACCTTTATGTTGATAAATTTTCTAAAGAGACAAACACGCCCTGTATTATTAATATGAGCTTCGGAATTGGCTCTGAACTCGAAGGTCTTGCAGAAATGGAAGTATTTATTGAAAACCTGGTTAAGGAAAATCCATATCTCTATATAAGCTTAAGCGCTGGCAATGAGGGACCAGGAATTTCATCCATCGGGCTGCCTTCAAGTACATCCGCAGCGTTTTCATCCGGTGCTGTTATGGCTCAGGATGTAGGAAGAGACCTTTATGGTGCAACTTTAAATACGGATGTTATTTTTAATTTTTCATCACGCGGCGGTGAAATTAATAAGCCTGATGTATGTTCGCCCGGGGCAAGTACTTCAACGGTTCCAAACTGGACTGGATGGGACAGGTTCTGGGGAACAAGTATGGCAGCTCCATACTCCGCAGGAGTAATGTCATTATTATTAAGTGCAGCAGTTAAAGAATATCCGGACATAAGAATTCCATCGCAGCTTCTTTACAAAGCAATACGCGAAAGTGCTTCAAATATGGAAGGCTATAATCATCTCGACCAGGGACACGGTTACATTAATGCAGTGGAGGCTTACAAGCTGCTTAAAAAATACATTGACGATGGCGAGATAAAAAAATTCGAGACTTACTCGATTACATCAACTTCTCCAAATTCTCCATTCGAAAGAGCACCAAATCTTTATCTGCGAAATGGTTCTTATATAAAAGATGAAGATACCTTCACTTATACAATCAGAAGAAACAACTCTCTCGGCAGTGATAAATTCTACAGAGCCTTTAATATTACCAGCGATAGTGAATGGCTTATGCCAATTCAGAAAAAAACTTACATTAGAAATAATCAGGCTACCTCAATAAATGTTAAGCTGGATAAAACTAAATTGCAGGAACCCGGACTTTACACTGCAAGAATTACTGCATACAGGGATGATGTTTCAAAGTTTCCTGAATTTGATATGCTGGCTTCAGTTGTCATTCCACACAAATTCTGTTTTGAGGAGAACTATGTGAAAACCTGGAAGTCAGAAAAAGTTGAACAGGGAATGATAAAAAGATATTTTATTGAACTCCCTGCAGCACAAACAGCTTTGAATGTTAAACTCGCTGCTTCAAAAAATGAATATTCAAGAGTAAGATACTACCTGTTTGATCCAAATGGTATAAAGCACGATACCTCACCTGCAGTTCATACTCTTGAAAATAAAAATGAAGTTGATGTTAATTACTATAACCTTAAGCCGGGAGTATATGAAATTATTGTAGATGGAATTTTCCTCGGAAAGGATATCTCAACTTATGATCTTACAGTTCAGTTTTATGGAATTAACCGACTTGACAATAAAATAGTTGATGTTGACAATAACCAGATTGAAGTTGTTAATCTTTTTAACCAACCTGCAAATTATAATCTTAAAGGACAAATGACGGGTTACGAACTTTATCATAAAATTACAATCAGCGGCAGCGAAAAGTTCAGGATGCCATTCGTTCTAAAAGGAAGTGAATCATTGAAAGAATTCCAAATCAAAATGAGCAAAGAAGATTACAGCAAGTTAACCGATCTTGCACTGATAATTTATGATGCAAACGGAGCTGACGTAAGCAGTGATGCATTAAGTTACAGCAATGGAAGCATTATCATAAAAAATAATTCAACTGCTGAAACAACCGATTATGTATTTGAAATAGTTCCGGGATTTGCACACGAATCAAGTTCTGCAGATATTGATATTACAGAAGTCACAAATTTCAAAGCTGAATACACCGTAAATGTTTTAAGCGAGAGGCGTTCAATTGTGAACTTATATCCATCATTACCACGAACACTGCTAATAAATTTTGAAGTGCCAAATGAATTCTTCCCGGAAAATTCTCAGCCAGTTGGAAAAATTTCTTTTGAATCTTCAGCAACAAAAAAAGTGGAATATGAACTACCAATTAAATTCAAATTCTAAGAGGAACCACTATGAGTGAACATACATCAGGAGCAATTAAAGGTCTGCCGGAAAACGCTTACAAAGAGCTGAAGCCCGGCGAACAGTATACTCCATTAATGCCTGCAAGCACAACCCCGCAGGAAATTACTGTTTATTCAGTAACGATGGGTTTGCTGATGGCAGTACTTTTTTCGGCTGCCGCCGCTTATCTTGGACTGAAAATCGGGCAGGTGTTCGAGGCTGCAATACCAATTGCGATCATTGCGGTTGGTGTTTCAACTTTGTTAAAGATTAAAGGCTCGCTCGGTCAAAATATAATTATTCAATCAATCGGGCAGAACTCCGGATTGATTGTTGCAGGTGCGATCTTTACAATTCCTGCATTATACATTCTGAATCTAGAAGCCCACTTCTACCAGATCTTTTTAGCATCTTCGTTTGGTGGATTTCTCGGAATACTTTTTCTGATTCCATTCAGAAAATATTTTGTTGCCGAAATGCATGGCAAGTTTCCTTTTCCTGAAGCAACGGCTACAACTGAAATTCTGGTTGCAGGCGAAAAAGGCGGAAAGCAAGCACTAGTGCTTGTAGTAAGCGGACTCATAGGAGGTGTTTATGATTTCATTATCGCTACCTTTGGTTGGTGGAGCGAAGTTTTCACATCAAGAGTATTCGCATTCGGTGAAACTCTTGCTGAACAGTTCAAGCTTGTCTTTCGACTAAATGTCGGCTCTGCGGTAATGGGTCTTGGATATATTGTCGGATTAAAATACGCAGCAATTATAGCCGCAGGCTCATTTGTTTCATGGTATTTAATAATTCCGGTGATATCATACATCGGTGCAGGATTGACAGAAACATTCGGCACTGGCGCAACGAAATTAATTTCTGCTATGAGTGCTGAAGAAATTTTCAGGCAATATGTACGGCACGTCGGTATCGGCGGAATTGCAATGGCTGGAGTCATCGGAATCATTCGCTCTTCTAAAATTATCAGAGATGCTATCTCGCTTGGCTTCAAAGAAATTTTTGAGAAGAAGCATACAAACGAAACTCAATTAAGAACACAGCGCGATCTCCCGATGAAAATTATTGTAGTCGGAATTGTTCTTACAGCAATTCTTCTTTTAGTGTTCTTTTATATGGGAGTTGTTTACGATATCGGCTGGGCATTAGCCGGACTGCTTATTGTTCTTGTCATAGCATTCCTGTTCACTACTGTTGCTGCAAATGCAATAGCAATTGTTGGCACTAATCCTGTCAGCGGAATGACTTTGATGACTCTTATTCTTTCTTCAATTGTTCTTACTTCAATTGGATTGAAGGGGACTTCAGGAATGATTGCAGCTCTTATTATCGGCGGAGTTGTCTGTACTGCACTTTCAATGGCTGGCGGTTTCATCACTGACCTTAAAATCGGTTACTGGCTCGGCTCAACTCCATTAAAACAAGAAAGATGGAAATTTCTCGGCGTGCTGGTATCAGCTTTAACTGTTGGTTTTGTTATTATGATTTTAAATGAAACTTACGGCTTCGTTGGCGAAGGAGCTTTGGTTGCACCACAGGCAAATGCAATGGCTGCAGTAATTCAGCCGCTGATGGATCAGCAGCCGGCACCGTGGACGCTTTATATTGTCGGAGCCATACTTGCGTTAGTTCTTACGATGATAAAAGTACCTGCTCTTGCATTTGCGCTCGGAATGTATATTCCACTTGAACTTAATACTCCTCTTCTGGTTGGTGGATTGATAGCTCATTTTGTTTCTACAAGAAGCAAAGATGAAAAAATTAATACTGCAAGAAGAGAACGCGGAACATTAATTGCTTCCGGATTTATTGCAGGTGGTGCGTTGATGGGAGTAATCAGTGCAATTCTAAGATGGCAGGGAATGAACTGGGTCAACTATGAATGGGCTGAATCTCATGCAGCAGAATTAATCGGAATTGTGATGTTCGCATTGCTTTGTGCTTATATGATTTGGGATTCGTTGAGAGGGAAAGCAGAGGAATAGGCCCCCTCTGTCACTTCGTGACATCTCCCCCGAAGGGGGAGAAAACAAACATTTAAGACGCATCATAGGTGCGTCTTTTTTTATGAGCTAATTTTTAATTTACTTCCGGATTTAGAAGCAGATTTCTTCCTTTTCGATAAACCCATTCTGCGAATTTGTTGTATAAGAGTTTCTTTCAGCCTGTTAAAATTATCAGCAATTTGTTTTAAACTGAAGTCTTAGATAATTACTCCATATATTGCCGCATACTTTTTTTCTTAGTTAGCTTTAATTTAGATGCCAGAGCAGCAACTGCATTTCTACTTCTATTGAGTGCTTTGGAAATTTCTTCAATCGAGAGTTGTTGATAATTTTTAATAATAAAATCTTTCTCTTCCTGACTCCAGGGAAGCGGACGCGAAGCACTAACTCCAAGTTTGCCAACTATTGTTATAATAGAGTTTACTGTTCTGTTCAACCTTTGAGCTATCTCTTTGGTTGGAATTTTCTTATAATTTTGTTTAATGAATTCTTTTTCCTCTTCACTCCAGGATCGACCTTTCTCTCTTACCCTTAATCCTAATCTTCCTATTTTATGTGTTACAGCACTTAGAGTCATACTAAGATCTTTGGCCATCTCACCAGCACTTTTTGTTAAGTAGTTTTCAGCGAGATAATTTATCTCCTCTTTTGTCCACTTATGCTGGGGATGCGGTCTGTTTAGTTTTAAATTATATGCTTGTTGCAGGATTCCATATCGGGGTTTGTTTAGCATTTTTGCTATTTGCTCGATTGTATATTGCCTGTCAGGATATAATTGGCGCAGTTTGTTTTTTTCTTCTTCGGTCCACCTGACAAAATTCGACTCGGTCAATTTCATATTGTACGCACGTCCAAGAATAGCAGATCTGGTTCTCTTCAGAACTCTCGATATGGATTCGATTTTTCTATCATGATAATGCCTGCGCAGATAATTATCTTCCCACTGTTCCCACCGACGGTGGCCATTATAACTAATATTTAATTTAGCCGCTTTTGTTACCACTGAACTGCGGGTTCTGCCTAATTTATCTGCAATATATTTAGCGCCCCGATTTTTGTAGTGCTTCTTTAAATACTTTACTTCTTTTTCATTCCAATTTTTGAGCATAAAAACTTTAACAAATTATTTAAATATTAGTCTAAATCACTAAACTCTTATCAATGCGTTGTTATTTGGTTTTCTGTACTACTGATGAATAAAAATATTAAGATTAGAACTGGTGTTATAATATCGCTGAAATCTTGTTATCAACCTGATTTAGCTCAACATCAAACCTTTCACCTGTTTTTCTGATCTTCACTTCGCATTTACCATCTTTTAATTTCTTTTCACCGATTACTATCTGAACAGGCATACCAAGCAGATCAGCGTCGTTGAATTTGAAACCGGCAGCAGCATCCCGGTCATCAAACAGAACTTCATAGCCAAAGCTTTTTAATTCGTTATAAACTTTTTCTGATGCTGAAACGATGTTCTCATTTTTCAGGTTCAGTGCAATAAGATGAATATCAAACGGTGCAAGGGCTTTATCCCAGATAATACCTTTCTCATCATGATTCTGTTCAATGTAACAAGCCATTATTCTTTCAACGCCAATACCATAGCTTCCCATCACGATTGGATGCTCTTCTCCTTTTTCATCAAGATAAAATGCTTTTAATGCTTCAGAGTATTTTGTGCCGAGCTTGAATATATGTCCAAGCTCGATTGCAGTGAATACTTCAAGTTTACTATCACAATTTGGACAACCTTCTCCTGATTGCACAATTCTCATATCAGCATATTCAATTGAAGGAACACCTGCTTGCCGGTCAGGCAGGTCGCGCTTCAAATCAATTCCGCCAATATGAAAATCATTTTTATTTGCACCGCTGAAAAGATTGTTTCTGTCTTTCAGTTTTAAATCAGCGATGATTCTTCCTTTAAATCCGATTGGACCGATTGAGCCTGCATCCGCACCAGTTATCGCTGACAATTCTTCCGGATGACCGGAACGAACATTTCCGCCTAAAATTTTTGTAAGCTTTGATTCGTTTACTTCGTCGTTGCCCTGCATTAAAATCAAAACTGCTTTGCCTTCATTTATATAAACTCTTGACTTTGCACAAACGGATTCATTTATCTTCAGGAATTCACAAAGCTCATCAATTGATTTTACATTTGGTGTGGAAATTTCATAAACTGACTTACTTTCTTTTTCTCTTTCGATTACTTCAACTCTCGAAGCTGCAACTTCTGCATTTGCAGCATAGCCGCAAGAGGAACAATACGCAACTGTATCCTCTCCCGCTTCAGATTTTACCATAAACTCTTCTGAGCCTGTTCCACCCATCGCACCGCTTGAAGCACCGACTACAAAATATTTTAATCCGCATCTGTCAAAAATTTTTCTGTAAGCTTTATCGTGCAATCCATATGCAACATCCAGAGCTTCATAAGAAACATCGAATGTGTAAGCATCTTTCATTAAAAACTGTCTGCCACGAATGACGCCGCTCCTTGGTCTCGGCTCATTCCTGAACTTGGTTTGTATCTGGTACCATATCTGCGGCATATCCTTGTACGATTTCACAACATTGCGTGCGTGAAAAGTCATTATCTCTTCGTGTGTGGGAGCCAAAACATATTCTCTGTTTTTAATGTGAAAAAGAATATCGCCAAATGCATCAACTCTTCCTGTTTCTTCCCATATTTCTTTTGGATTGAGTGCCGGCAGATGAAATTCCTGTCCGCCGATTGCATCCATTTCTTCTCTGATAATCTGCGAGACTTTTCTAACCACTCTGTAGCCAATAGGAAGGAAAGAATAAATTCCAGCTCCAACCATCCTTATCATGCCTGAGCGAATCATTAAAATGTGACTCGTCACCGTCGCATCGGACGGAACTTCCTTTAAAGTTGGGACAAAATACTTGCTTAGTTTCATATTATTGAACTTTTTAAGTGTTTCTGTTAGGTTGTAAATGTAGTTTTAACCCGTGAGATAACCAGTCTTTTTAATTTAAAAATTAGAATTGTTCCTACAAAATGTTTAATACGAAGGAAAAACCACTCTATCTCACGGGTTAAAATTAAGGATTTTGGGCTCGCCTAACAAAATAAGTTTAATCAGATTTTTATGAATTGATTACACTTTATTGATAAATAATTTCTTTTATAATTCTGCAGGATTTAATTTTCTGATGTAGAATTATTCTTTTAACAAAATTTCTCACATAAAAAGTGGAAAGCACAGATTTTTTACTGAAGTGTTTAATTGCAATTACTTTTGTATTTGTTGTCCTCTCTGTACTCTCACTTTCAATCCAACTCCTGATAACAATTTTTCCTGAAAAATCTCAGGAAGATGACGCAGTTGTAATTGCTGCAATTACATCTCACTTTAACCGTGTTAATCCTCAACGACAAATAACCAAGATAGAGGAGAAAAAATGATTTACACTGAAAAACCAAAAAAGATAAGAGTAATGTTCACTCCTTTCCGTGATGGACTTCAGAGTTCATTCGGAGGAAAGGTAAGATTAAATGACTTCCTCCCTGCAATGAAAGCTTCGGTTGAAGCTGGCATCAGGCATTTTGAGTTTGGCGGCGGAGCCCGCTTCCAGGCTCCGTTGTTTTATCTTGGAGAAAATCCATTTGAAACTATGCAGGCAATGAGAGATGCTGTTGGTCCTGACGTTGATCTTCAGATTCTTACCAGATCAGTTTCAGGTGTGACACTTACAAATCAATCCATTGAAGCACTGAGTCTCCAGGCAAAGCTGATGAAAAAGTATGGAACTACCTGGGACAGAAACTTCGACTATATGAATGATGTTGAGAATCTTATAAAGACAGGTCAGCCAATAGTTGATGCCGGCATGCACCATCAGGTAGCGATTGCTTTGATGGGCCTACCGTTTAAATCTGACAAGGTGCATACATCAGAATTTTACATCAACATTGGAAAGAGATTACTAAACAGTGGTATGCACATAGACAGCATCTGCTTAAAAGATGCAAGCGGAACAACTGATCCAAAAACAATTTATGATACAGTTATCGGTTTGAAAAAAATAATGCCTCCCGAAATGCCGCTCTGGCTTCATACACACGACACTGCCAGCACAGCAGTAATTTGCTATGTTGCCGGGATTGAAGCTGGTGTTGATGGTATAGATGTATCTATCAGACCGATGGCAAGCGGAACAGTTCAACCGGATGTACGCTCGGTTGCGCACGGACTGAAAGGAACTGGTTATTTCCTCGATACTGACATTTCCAAAATAAATGATATTGAAAATCTTCTTATTGAAGGATTGAAGGATTACGATTTCAACCCGACAACAACTACTGCCGATGCTAGAGTATTAGGATTTCCAATGCCCGGTGGTGCAATCGGTCCGAATGTTCATATGATGGTGAAAGCCGGAATTCTGCACAAGTACAGTGAAGTGCTTGCTGAATTTCCCGTAGTGGTTGAAGCCGGAGGAGCCTGGACAAGTGTAACACCCGGCAGTCAGCAGTACTGGCTGCAGGCATTTAACAACGTTATGTACGGAAGATGGAAAAAAATTGATGACGGCTACGGAAAATCAGTTCTCGGATATTTCGGTAAAACTCCGCTTCCGCCAGACCCTGAAGTAGTAACAATATCTTCTGAGCAGCTTAACCTTCCGGTATTCACCGGTGATCCTCTGGAGGCTGCACCCAAAACTATTGAGACAGCAAAGCAAGCTCTTGCAGAGAGAAATCTCCCGACTACGGATGAAAATATTTTTATGGTTCTTGCTTCAATTGTTCCCGGGAAAAAGATGGAACTGAATGAAGGAATTAAATTCCTGACCGGTAAAGCAAAGATTGACATTCCACTAAAGAAAAAAGAAGAACCGAAGAAAGAAGAAAAACCGAAGGAAGCAGTAAAAGAAACTTTCTTCCCCGGTCCTGTTAAATCAAAATGTGTTGTTGAAGAGAATGGAAAAATCAGAACATTTATTGTAACATCTGAACCTCTGACTCAGTCTCAGCCTTCAACAAATACTTCAACAATAACCAATACACCGGTTGTTACGGGCACGAGTACTGGCAAATCTATATTTCATCCATTCAATGGAATGGTTGAAGTGGTTGATATACTCGTAAAAGAAGGAGACTCTGTAAGCGAGGGACAGACAGTAGCCCATATTGAGGCGATGAAAGCAAAGCATAACATAAAGTCAGATGTTAGCGGTAAAGTTGCGAGAGTGAATGTAAAAATCGGTGATGAGATTGACTCATCAACTCCTATACTGATAATAAATTAATTTTTTATTCAGATGGAGATATTCACAAAACTTCTTATTGAATCAGGATTTGCCAATCTGAGTATGGGCAACTGGATAATGTTCGCTGTATCAGGAACTTTAGTATACCTTGCAATAAAAAAACATTACGAACCGCTGCTGCTTATACCAATTGGGTTCGGTATAGTGCTGGCTAATTTTCCTCTTTCTGAAATGGGTGCATACGGTGAAGGAATTATAGGATTAATTTATGAGGGAGGAATAAAAACAGAACTTCTGCCGCCGATAATTTTCCTGGGAGTTGGAGTTCTCACTGATTTCAGACCATTATTAAGCAGACCTGTTACTTTTCTTCTTGGTGCTGCAGCTCAGCTTGGCATTTTCGCTGCAGCTATAGGTGCTGCTTACATATTTGGTTTTACTCCACGTGAAGCAGCAAGCATAGGCATCATTGGCGGTGCAGATGGTCCAACTTCAATTTTTCTATCAAGTCAGCTTGCGCCTCATTTGTTAGGTCCGGTTGCTTTAGCAGCTTACAGCTATATGTCTTTAGTTCCGATAATTCAGCCGCCGGTATTGAGACTGCTCACAACTAAAAAAGAAAGAGCTATTGATATGCCGATGGCTAAACCTGTGTCGCGAAAAGCTGTCATACTTTTCCCTATCTACACCGGTGCAGTTGCTTCTTTAGCTGTACCATCAAGCGCTCCTTTAGTAGGAATGCTGATGTTTGGAAACCTGATCAGGGAAAGTGGAGTAACCGACAGGTTGAAAAAAACTGCGGGTGGTGCATTGATTGATATCGTAACTATTTTCCTGGGAATTGCTGTTGGTGCTACAATGGAAGGCGCAAGATTCTTAAATCCTCAAACATTAATGATCTTTGCTCTTGGCGCAGTTGCTTTCATTTTTTCAACAGCAGGGGGAATCCTGTTTGCAAAATTTTTGAACTTGTTTTTATCTGAGAACAAAAAGATCAATCCTTGTATAGGTGCGGCAGGTGTTTCCGCAGTTCCCATGGCTGCAAGAGTAGTTCAGGATTTTGTCTCTGAACATACCAATGGAAAAGTGAATCCAATAATGGCTGCAATGGGTCCCAATGTTGCCGGAGTGATTGGATCGGCGGTAGCAGCAGGAATACTCTTAGCACTACTTCGTTAAAAGAATCTCACTTAATCTTTTTCAGTTCTGCAGCTTCAACAATTGCTGCAGTTACCAGATTTACAATCTCTTCTACTGTAGATCTGTATTGAAGAAGATGCACGGGCAGTCTCGTTCCCATCAATATCGGACCAACTGTAACGGCCTCTCCCACATACTGCAAAGACTGCATTGTCAGATTAGCCGACTGAAGATCAGGAAAAATTAAAATATTAGCATCATTCTTTAGCGAGGTGAACGGAAAATATTCTTTCCTAATCACTTCATCACGCGCAGTAGCCAGCTGCATCTCGCCATCAATAATCAACTCAGGAGATTTTTTCTTAACTATTTCAGTTGCCTTCCGAACTTTTATTACCGAGGGATTATCAACACTTCCAAAATTTGAATAAGAAAGCATTGCAACTACAGGTTCTATTCCGAGTGCACGACTTGTTTTTGCAGTCAGCAGTGCAATCTCAGCAAGCTCTTCGGCAGTTGGATCAATATTGACTACACAATCTGCCAGGAGCACAACATCTTTCGGAAGCAGAACAAGATAATGACTCGATATTCTTTTAATTCCCTGCTCTGGTCCAATAACCTCAAGAAATATCCTAAGTGTGTCAACATAGTGTGCTGAAAGTCCTGTAAACATCATATCAGCATCACCGCAGTGAACCATCATAGCAGCGAAGTAATCTTTATGTCTGACTCTGTCGATCGCATTCGCACGAATAATTCCCCGTCGATGTCTCATCTGAAAATATTCATCAACATAAGTATTAAACTTAACGCTATGATTTGGATCGACTATTTGAATTCCACTTAGCTCTAAGCCAAGTCTGTCAATTGCTTTACCGATTTCATCCTCCGAGCCGAGCAGAATTGGTTTTGCAATACCTTCATCCATCAGTACGCTGCATGAGCGAAGTATTGTTTCATTTGTACCTTCAGGAAAAACAATTCTAAATTTTTCCTGGCGAGCACGCAGAATAAGTCTGCGCATTGTATCTCTTCCCGTTCCTAATCTCACAGTTAAACTTTCCTGGTAGTCCTCGCTTTTAATTTCTGTTTTTGCTACTCCATCTTTAATTGCCTGCAATGCAACTGCTGCCGACTCTCTGATAAAAATTCTTGGATCGATAGGTTTAGGAAGTAAATATTCCGGACCGAAACTAAAGCGCTGAAAACCATAAGCTCGTTCTACTTCCTCAACAACTTCATCGCGCGCAAGTTCAGCTAAAGCACGTGCTGCTGCTAAAAGCATTCCATCTGTAATTTGTGTTGCCTGAACATCTAATGCACCACGAAATATGTATGGAAAGCTCAGCAGATCTAAAAGTGAATTTGGATATCTCGCTGAACTGGTTGCAACAATTACATCGTGACGGCTGCTCTTCGCGGCTTCGTATTCTATTTCAGGTTCAGGAGTTGCAAGCGCAAAGATTATCGGAAAACGGTTCATCATTCGTATCATCTCAAGCTTTAGTATTCCTCCGGTTGATGCACCGATAAATACATCAGCACCATCAAGACCTTTTTCCATTACTAGTGCAGAGTTATTAACTGCAAATGGTCTCTGATATTCTGAAAGATCATTCCGATTATTATGAATCAATCCGTTGATATCATACATCATTAGGTTTTCGGATTTAACCCCAAGTTTTGTAAGCAAGCGTGCACAGCCAATTCCAACTGTTCCCGCACCACAGATAACAATCCGAATTTCTTCAATTCGTTTATCAACAAGATCAAGAGCATTCAGTAAAGCAGCAATAGCAACTACAGCAGTGCCGTATAAGTTTTCATGGAAAACAGGAATGTTCAAGCTGCCGCATAATTCTTCATATATCTTTAATCCTTCCGGAGCTTTTATATCTTTTAGATTTATCCCGCCGAACGTTGGTTCGAGTACTTTTACTGTTTCAATAAATTTATCCGGATTTGTTGTATCCAGCTCAAGATCAAAAACATCAATATCAGCAAGCCGTTTAAAGATACTCGCAATACCTTCCTGCATTGGTTTTGCAGCCAATGGTCCGATGTCACCCAGCCCCGGAACTGACGAACCATTTGTAAAAACTCCAACCAGATTTCCTTTGGAAGTATACTTGAATACGTTCGTCTTATCTTCCATAATTTCTGATGAAGGAAATGATGCGCCGGGCAGGTAGCATAGCCGCATTTCTCTTGGAGTCAGGCAAGGTTTTGTAGGATGAATTTCTATTTTACCTTTACGTCCCGATGAATGATACTTTAATGAATCTTCACGTTTTATCATTTCAGTTTCTCCTCTGTGATTCTGAATTTCTTTCAAATGGATATTTGTTCAACGTTTCGTTTAATGCAGGTAGAAACGTTGCAACCGGTCTTACCTGGAGCAGCCATAATTTGGTTCCTTCAATTCCGAATTCAATATCAATCGGGTAGCCATAAGCTGATTCAAGTTTTGAAGCAACTGCAACTAATTCACATAGTTCAACATATTCTAATGCCGGTCGAAATCGTTGGTGATAAAGTGTTGAACTAAGAACAGTGCCATAACCGGCTTTCTTATTAAAAACAACCTGCTCGTTTTTATCAGCAGTTATGTAATTGAATTTCAACGGACCTTTTTCAAGATTGCCTTCTTTCACAACAATAATCTGATCTGCTGCAACTGCACCTGAAACAACTCCTTCACCAAGCCCCAGACCGGCATTGATAACAATTTCCTTTAAATCTTTTTTAGGAACGTTTATAGTTTGAAGTACACCGGAAATGCGAGACCAAACAATTCGTTGAACTATTACCCCGCCTTTTGTTCCCATAGAAGTGCTTCCAAAAACTTTTCTATTATGAATCGCTCTCTCGGTCCACAATCCACTCCAGGTACGCTTCAAATATTGAATTAAAAGTTCTTCACCATTTATAAAGAGATAAGTTTCAAATTCACCTGCTCTGGCAGCAATTTCAGCATCCTCTTCGCAGGAAGATGAGCGGATTGCAACATAAAGTTTTGAGTCCTTTTCTTTATCTGATTTGGTTGATAAAAATTCTGTTTCAATTTCGTGATATACTTCAATTACTTCGGTCTCAATTTCTTTAGGTAGTGAAATCGTCTCCCACAGATTTCTGATAATTGAAGATTTATCTCTGTTACTAAGATCCGCTCTTAATAATATTTTATCGATAACTTCAGTTACCGGAGTCTCTTTGCTAAAAGTATCACTTGCAGCACTGAAATTTTCTTTGATCGGTGATTGCAGTATAGTTTGAAATGCTTTATCAGTTATAACAAACCATTTTGGAATTAATCCTTCCCCTCCAACGATTTCCAGTTCTGCAAGGTTTGCAGCTTTCCAACCAATCAGCGGGACTAACTCAAGTGCACCCTGTCTCGGTTTCAGAACAAATTTATCTGAAAGCTTTTCACACAACATCTTATCTTCAAGCTCAAATTTTTTCTGATGCTGTTTGATATCTATCATCTCTTCTGAAGAGGTCCCCAGCAATAAATCAACACGATTTAATTGTCTGAAAAGATGTCTTAAAAATTCCTTCTTCTTAAAACTTCCTGTTAGTTTATTAATCTTTTCTGATAATGTGTCCCGCAGTTTCTTTAAACTTAGAAGACTTATTTCATTTATTCTATCAATATCATCGAATAATATTTTCTTTATATCCGGAATCATTGACCCTGTTGAAGCAATCACATTATTAAGCATATCAAATATCCTAATCGCTTCTAATCTCGGCATTACTACTTCAAAAGGATGTTGTGCAAAAGGAATAATCTGCTGAGCTTTTGAACAGGCAGTTAAAAATTTATTCTCGATCTCATTTACAACTTTTAAAAGATAAGCTTCAGCAAGCTTGCTGTGCTTTTCATTCTGTAAAATAAAATTCAGGAGATAAGCTTTCTCTTCCGGAGTGCTTTTATTTCCTTCAAGAAATTTTCCTGTTAGAATTTCCACTATTGCATATCTTAATATGACAGGTTCAGAAATTCTTTTCAGCAGCTTTTCAATCTGATGCCTGGTATGGAGTTTCTTTCCTCTTAAAACGAGAAGTTCTTTTGCATCGGTTACTCGTGAAATTTCTTCATTTGTTTTTCCTAATGATTTGAAGTCCTCATACAAAGCGATCGTATCACTTTCCTGACCGAGAATTTCCAGGGTGCCTTCACTTGAATCAAGAACAACCAGATCGCCATTAACCAATTGATGATCTACTTCATGCAAATTGTGATACAGGGATATATTGAAGTTATTTTCTTTTTTATACTCGACTTCATACTCCGTCGTCTGAAAAATTAAAACTAAAGTGCCATCAGCTGCCTGAATCCATTTACCGGAAATTATTATTGCAGGTTTATTAAATTGTGTGGCGATTAAACCGGCGTGACTAAGTATACCTCCTCCTGTTGCAACTATTCCGGCGCTATGATAGAGAATAGTGTTTTCATCAGGCGAGACAGAAGCTGCAACAAAAATATGCTCGTTAAAATCTTCCGGCAGTCTTCCCTCTGAACCTAAAATTACTCTTCCTGTAGCTCTGCCGGGAGAAGCTCTCAAACCCATTACTATTTTTTCACCAGGTGTTCTTATCTCAACAAACTGCCTGTGTGGTGATTGAAAATCATTAAGAACTTTTTGAACATCTTCCTGCAATGAATCAACATTAGCTTCAGTGCCTGTTACATTATAGTTGTTCGCTCGAAGCAGCGCCATAAGCTTAACTGGTGAATACTCAGCATTTACCCGCAAGAAATCAGTAATATTCTTTCTTTTTCTATAAAGTGAATTCCCAATCACATAAAAAGCCAGACGAATAATCGCATTGTTATCTCTTAACAAATAAAGCTTCAGAGATTTTCCAAGAAGTGGAAGTGATGCGGTCTGAACTTTAAAGTTTTCCAGGGTTCCGGTTGTTTGAATCCTGAGAGTCTGCTCAAGTGGTATAATTACTTTTGCTAATGCAACGGAAGACTCAAGTTCTTTTCCTCTGCTCCTGATAATTTCAGCAAAGCAGTTTGCTTCGTGAATTTTTTCAAATAATTCTGATGAAGCTCTTTTGAATCCATCTTGCGTATCTACTATTTCATTTGTGCTTAATGCTTCACGTAAAGAATGAAGCAGGTTTTCTTCCCATAATTTTTGCCCCGGCAGTCTGACAATCTCCTCTGAGAATTTTGAAATTATAATTCCGAGTTTATCAACGTAATTATAGATTTCATCAAAAAATCCTTTTTCAATTTTCACTGTAAATCTATCCTGATAATCGCCATCACCTGACCAAACTAATTCATATTCTCCTTCAGGTGTTTCCAAAATATCCTGAATGATTCCAAGACGATCTTTTGTTAAGAGATCATCAACTGGAATTATAAACCATTCTTTGAATAGCTTTGCCCACGCTGCGGTAACTTTTTTCTTAGCATCTGATGGAAGATTCAAAGAACCTATAACCCAATCAAGATCCATTAAGTAAGGTGTAAGGCAGAAAAGATATTGAACTCTTTCACAAAGATGATTCAGACCCAGCGCACGTTCTTTGTCGTACCTTGCGTGAATATGAGTCCCGTTCATTTTGACATCAAACTCGAGAAACTGAAATAAATATCTTACAGCATCAAGATAGATGTTGGGATGGTCAGCTATTTCATAATTGCTAACACCGAAGTACTGAAGATCAACCATTCCACCTTGCAGCGGCGGCGAGTAATCAATTCTGATAAAAACAGGATGATTCCGGAACCAGATAAAGTAATGAACTTCATTGCCATAACAGAAAATGTTTACCGAGGGAAATTTTCTAAGCCCGTGAAGCATTTGACGTTCAAAACCATCAATAACAACTTTAATCGGATAATTGAAATCATCAGATAAAATTTTAGTGTCAGATGCGGGCTCGAAGTCAGCAAAATTAATATTTTGTACTACAGATAGAATCTTGTTGCTAGTTGCAAGCACTAATGAAATACTTTGATTTGGTGATCTGGACTGATCGACAAGTTTAAACCCTAACTGAAGCCCCTTTTGATGCAAGTATCGCTTCAAACCGTGCAATGTGTGAACTTCGGCAGCATTATAAGGGTCTTCGAACATTTGAACAAGCCGGGTAAGATCGGCTGATAAATGCGATTCAGAAGTTTCTTTTTCTAATTCAGCAACTACTTTCGCTTTTAACTTTTCATAAATATCCGGAATTATTTTGCACTCATCTGAATAGGACTGAAAAAGTTTAACGAAGTCACTAACAATTTTATCAAGCTGCTCTATTATACCTTTAACTTTCGTAGTAGTTAAAGGAGCAACATCTAGAATCTCTTTTAACAGATTTGCATGAGCTAAATTATATGAACGAAAAAGTGCGACAGGTTTTTCTGATTCATAAGTCGCTGCGGATTCGATTGGTGAACCACCGTGAGCTGTAAAAAAATAAAACTCAGAGACTCTGTTTGCATCAATTGATTTTTCGAACAGTCTGGCTTCAGCATCAGAAACGAAAAGCGGCAGAGAACCATTAATGCTCAAGCCCATGTAATGAGTCACACCTAGACCATAATTGACTCGTTCCCATCCTAATCTGGCGATTACTTCCCTTATGATATTATCGCTGCAAACATTTTCACATTGCTTTAACGAATCAGACAAAGGAGGTGGTTTACCTTCTTCCGGAATCAGTAAAAGTAAATCATTATGCTTCGCACGAGCGAACTCCAGGTATTTAATAAGAATTTCAGATGATTCAATCCCTATTAATTTTCTTATTGTGATTTTAGATGGAGAAATTTCTTTTTCATCAAGCTTTTTAGCTGCCAGATTTCTTAGTTGTCCATATTGGCAGAATAATATTTCTTCAAGATGCTGCTCTGGTAATTCTATTTCGTCAGGCGATAAGGAAAGATTTTCTAATTTATATAGAAGTGCTTTAAGGGTTGAATCTAACGAGGAAGTTTCAGCCGGTAAGTCAGGAACAAAATTATTTTCATTTGCCATCCCCATGGCTTTATCAGAAAATAAATTAAAAGAGTATTTTTATTTACAATCGAAATGTACTTGAAATGAAAAGCTAAATCAACGGAATACTTTTAATTATAAATGATAAGGATTCAGATATTCTGCATTTCATGTGAAATGCTAACTAAAAACAACTCATGGGAGCAAATAATAAATATAAATTATGTATCCAGCGACCAGAAAAACGCCTTCTAATCTTGATAACTTAAATCCTGTTTTACTGAGTGGTAAAAGAATTAAAGCTGTAAGAAGCATCACCCCAAAATCAATGTAACTGATGCCTTCCGTACTTAAGGGTATTACCAGCGCGGTGATACCGAGTATTCCAAGAATATTAAAAATATTTGATCCGACAACATTTCCAATTGCAATATCCGATTCATTTTTATATGAGGCGACTATCGATGTTATCAATTCGGGCAAGCTTGTACCAATTGCTACAATTGTTAATCCGATAATCGCATCACTAACACCAATGGCTTTAGCAATAGAGATAGAACTGGTGACAAATAAATTTGCGCCAAGTATCATTAGAGCCAATCCGCCAACAATAAAAATTATTGAAACCGGTACTCCAAGTCTGGTTTTTAATCCTTCGCTAAATTCTGCCTCAACCTCAACATTTTTTTCTTTGCGAGCCATTAAAACATTTACAATCACATAAGTAATTATTCCAATGACAAAAATTAATCCGTCAATAAAACTCAACTCACCATCAATCAAAAGAACAACAAGCAGGATACTGAGTCCAATCATAATTGGGATTTCTCTTCTGATAACATTTGCGTGAACATCAAGCGGCCTAATTAAAGCTGCAACTCCAAGTATCAATGCAATGTTCGCGATATTAGATCCGACAACATTTCCAAGTGAGATCGAACTGTTACCGATAATAGCAGCTTTCATACTAACCACGAGTTCGGGTGTGCTCGTTCCAAATGCTACGACAGTCAATCCGACAACGAGCGGAGTGAGCCCAATTTTTAATGCCAGTGAAGATGAACCGCGAATCAATCCTTCTGCACCGATAAAAAGGGTTACTAATCCTAAAACTAAAAATATTATAACTTCGAAGGTCATATTAATCTGCGCGGATAGATTATTTCAGTTGTTCAACCAGGTAAACTTTATCGTTTCTTCTTACTAGCTCAGAAGTTACAAAGGTAACTTCATCTCCTTTTTTTGCTGAACGTGCGGATTTTTCATTAATTATTATTTTATCTAATATTATTTCTACAAGACCGGTTGTTTCACCTATTATTAATATTTTATCGTTCAATTTTAATTTACCTGATTCCAGAATGATGTGTGCAGCTTTTGGTTTCTTAAAATAATTTAGAACCTTTCCAACATAGACTTTACGCATTGTTGCTTTGCTTCCTTCAACACCCGCATAGTCTTCCGAAGACGGTTTACCGAAATAAAATCCTGTTGAGAAGCCGCGGTTGTAAACAGTTTCTAATTCTTTAAGAAATTCTTTTTTCTTTTCAGCTGTCAGTTTCTTCTTGAAGTAAAGATCAATTGCTTTTCGATAAACAGAAACTGTCTTCGCTACATATTCCGGAGCTCTTTTTCTTCCTTCAATTTTGAATGAGTCAATTCCTGCTTCAATCAGCTGATCAATAAATTCAATTGTGCACAAATCTTTTGGAGATAAAACATAATCATCACCAATCAGCATAGATTTGTTTGCAGCAGTATCAAAGATTTCATATTCTCTTCTGCAAGGCTGAATGCATTCGCCTCTGTTTGCACTCTGTCCAAACAAATGATGACTCATAAAACATCTTCCGCTTAATGCTATACACATTGCGCCATGAATAAAAGCCTCAATTTCCAGATCAGTATTCTTTCTTATCTTTTTTATTTCATCGAGTGAACATTCGCGAGCAAGCACCATTCTTACAGCACCAAGTCTTTTATAAACTGATGCTGACAACGAATTAGAAATTGAACTCTGAGTTGAAATGCAGAATGGAATTTTATTTTTATTGCAGAGTTCAGCTACTGCCAGATCTGAGCAGATTATTTTATCAATCTTTGCACGTTTGGCAGCAACAATTATCTTTTCAGCTTCGGCGATTTCATCTTCAAATACAATTGTGTTAAGAGTCAGATAGGTTTTAACTTTTTTCGACTTGCAGAACTTTGATATCTCGCGAAGCTCATCAACCTGAAAGTTTTTCGCTTTGGCTCGCATATTCAGCTTGTCGACACCGAAGTAAACAGCATCTGCACCGGCTTTAACGGCAGCCCGCAGCATAACCCAGTCTCCCGCTGGAGCCATGAGTTCTGGTTTTTTATTGGTCATTTGTCAATAGTCATTGGTCATTTTGATTAGTTTGCATCAGATCAATGGAGGATTGTTTGCCAATTGATTTAATATAGCTGTTTAACTTTTTTCCTATTAAATCAATCTCCTTAGAAAAGTTTTCGAACTTGTCTTCTGAAATTAATTTTCTGTTTTTGGCTTTTGTTAACCAGGTTTTGGTTTCAAATAAAGAACCTCTCGAATAATAGCATAACTGCTTATTCTCTTTATAAAAAAATCTTCCGAAACCTTCGCTTAAATTAGCCGCTACAGAATCTGCTGCTCTAACTAACTGTTTCCCTATAGTATCTTTCAGAAAAAAATCCCAATTTATAACAATCTCCCAGATCTTTTCACCCAATTCCATTGACAATTGATATACTTGGAGTTCTTCTAACTTCATATACCCTCCTTCCAGTGAAGAAATAAATATTTAGTACTATTCCCCCAATGTCTAATGACAAATGACTAATGACAAATCGCTAACTTCTCTTTTCCCAGATCTTTGCGATCTCAACAATAACTTTCACTGCCATTTCCATATCCTGAACCGCAACCCATTCAAGCTGTGAGTGGAAACTGTGTTCGCCTGCAAAGATATTTGGACAAGGCAGACCCATAAATGATAAACGAGAACCATCCGTTCCGCCGCGAATCGGATGCATTATCGGTTTTATTCCAAGATTCTTCATTGCCTGAACAGCGAACTTTGCAACCTGCGGATGCTTAACCAGCACTTCCTTCATATTTCTGTACTGGTTGATAACCTTGAATTCATACTTTGCACCAGGAAATTTTGCAACTGCTTTCTTTGCAAGTTTCTCGAGAAGAGCTTCATACTGTTTCAGCTTTGGCGTTTCAAAATCTCTGATGATTATTTTCAACGTTGTAAACTCTTCCATTCCATTTATGCTGGTACAATGAACATAGCCCTGTCTTTTCTCGGTCGTCTCGGGAGAGAGTGTTTTCTTCGGAAGACTTTCCATAAATGCAGCGGCAATCTTAATCGAATTGATCATCTGATTCTTCGCATAGCCGGGATGGATATTTTTACCAATGAATTTCAGTACAACCATATCAGCACTGAATGTTTCAGATTCAACTTCGCCGCGACTTGAGCCGTCAACTGTGTAAGCATACTTAGCACCGAGTTTTTTCAAATCAATTTTTTCTGTTCCTCTCCCAACTTCTTCATCGGGAGTGAAACATATTTTTATCGGACCGTGCTTTATTTCAGGATGAGCCAGTAAATAATTTACAGCATCCATAATTTCTGCAACACCAGCTTTATTATCTGCACCAAGAAGTGTTGAGCCATCAGTGGTGATTATATCAAAACCTTTCATATTCTTCAGGTCAGGATTTTCACTTACCTTAATTACCCTGCCCTCTTTAGGCAGTTTTATATCTCTGCCTTTATATTTTTTATGAATAATTGGCTTTACATTTTTTCCGGTTACCGCAGGTGAAGTATCAACGTGTGCAATGAAAGCAATCGGTGGAACTTTCTTTGTTGTACCTGCCTTGCCGGCAGGCAGGTTTGCCGGGAGTGTTGCCATAACATAGCCCCACTTATCCATAGCGGCATCTTTCAAGCCCATCTTTTTTAATTCTTTTGCAAGATCTGCTGAAAGCTTTTTTTGTTTTTCTGTGCTTGGAAATGAAGTTGATTCTTCATCTGACTGAGTATCGTATTTTACATAATCTAAAAAACGATCAACACACGTGAATTTATATTTTGGATCGAACATGATTCCTCCGGGTTTGAAAAAATTTGGATTAGCTTATATAAATTTAACGGTAAATGAAGAAGTAAAAAAGCTAACGAGTGAAATCAATAATCCAGTATTAATAAGCATTATTCATTCGGATAATTACTGCTTCATAAAAAATTAACTTACTTCTCTCTTGACATTTTAAAATCCATTTCCTAAGTTTCAAGCGAAATTAATTCGGGATTAATACCTGATGTATAATTCTCTGGCACGATTTTTAGCTCTCTCTCTCTGTTATGTAAAATGTCAAGCCTTTAATAAAATAAATCCTTCCATATTTCTGACTTTCAGTTTAAGAAAATAAAAAACTCTGTTATTAGCAGTCTTATAAGTGCTGCATCAATTAAATAAA
>Ga0209498_1000498_pt1 | contig 24047 bp, 19 predicted proteins | sample WalLakDeSediment_FD_184131 | JGI IMG/M metagenome (GOLD analysis project Ga0209498, IMG submission 184131) | Lake sediment microbial communities from Walker lake, Nevada to study Microbial Dark Matter (Phase II) - Walker Lake 11/02/13 Deep... | ecosystem: Environmental > Aquatic > Freshwater >...
CGGATTTTAATCTGCATGAGAAAAAAGACCGGGAGAACTTTCCAGTCAAACACAAAGACGGCAGTATTTTATACGCGGATATCACATTTGCATGCCTTGAAATTGAGGGTAAAAGTTATTGGGCCGAGTTCTTAAAAAATATTTCCCATGGGATCAAGGCAGAAGACGAATCGAATGGAAACGGAGAAAGGCTTTGCAAATTTTTTGACGATCTCCCGGCACTGGTCTGTGAGTTTATTCCGGATGGCACACTTACTTTTGTTAATAGAGCCTTTTCTGAATACTTCAAAGCTGCTTCTGAAACACTGGTAGGGCAGTCTTTTTTGAATTTCATCCCTCCAAAAGAAAGAGATGACTTAAAAAGACAGTACATGTCCCTGACTCCGCAAAAACCAATTAGTATCGGTACTAACAAAGCCGTGCTTAACGGCAAAGCCAGGTGGCTGGAGTGGAGAAAAAGAGCAATCTTTGACGAACACGGGCAGATCCTGAAATATCAGGTTGTGGGCGTTGACATCACTGAGCGAAAGCTTGCTGAGGAAAAAATCCATTTTTTCGCCACCACCGACAGTCTGACAGGCATCTTCAACCGCAGAGAGTTCACCCGGCTGCTGGAAAATGAAATGGAACGCGCGCAAAGGTATGGCACACCCTTATCTCTGATCATGTATGACCTTGATTCTTTCAAGTGGGTGAACGATACATTCGGACATGACGTTGGCGATAATGTGTTGCGGTCTGTTACTGATCTGGTCAGGGAAAACATCCGTAGTGTCGACCTGGCGGGACGATGGGGCGGCGATGAATTCATGGTGCTCATGCCCCAGTCGGATCTGAACGCGGCAATGAGTGTGGCTGAAAAGCTGCGACAGGCTATCGCCGGGCATTCATTTGAGAAGATTGACGGTATAACCGCGAGTTTCGGAGTGACCATGTTTGTTCCTCAGGATGATTCAAACTCCCTGTTGAAACGCGTGGACGATTCCCTCTATCAGGCCAAGAAAAATGGAAGGAACCGCATTGAGATCCTGATTGAATAGGATGGAAAAGTAGTGAACATGATTTCAAAAGATGAAACAGAAATGCGGCATGTCTCCTTCACCTTTGAGATTTAATTTTTATATAATATATTACAGTGCATTGGAAGCAACTTTTATTGTAATACTACTGGACTTCATGAATGTATTGAGTTACATGCCCTTAACTATCTAGCCAAGTTTTCTTGGGCGAGTATAACCCAATTTTTGCTCCCGTAATTTCCGAGAATTGATTTATAAGACATAGGAGAAACTGGATTAATGAATTACAGCAAATTCCATTCTCGGGATTACATTCTTCCGGAGGAGTCCGAAAATCCGTCATCTCCGGAAATTACACCCTCCCAAGATTCCCCTGACAACAGAACAAGAATCAAGAAAAAAAATCTGATCAATAAGCTGAATTATGTTCATTTCAATGATGGGACTATTCTCGTTAAATTAAAGCACAAAAAATATGACAGCGAATTAACTCTGGAAGTCAAACCTCAGCCTTGCATTAAGGATGTCCTTGAGTGTCGATGGGTTCCAACTCAAGGACTGGATCAAAAACTTAGGTCGTATACATTCCATCATGTTTTGTTGTCTGATGGTCTTCAGCTTATACAGGTGGAGGCGAAAGTTCTGACGGTTGATTCTAAAGGAATATCTCTGGAATTGCCTGAATTCTGCTTCGAACTCAGCTCTCGAAAAGTGAAAAGACATACATGCACTGGCATTGATGTTGAGTTTCTTCAAAACGGGGCAGTGTTTTATGGAACCCTTCTTGACTTCACTCCTCTTGCCTTTCGTGTGCGAATTGATGCCATCCCTCCTCAGACCTTTCAGTGGATCAATCCGAAATTAAATGTAAATTTAGTATTAAAACAGAATCAACAAGTTGTTTATAGCGGAGCCACTAAAATAGTTAGGCAGGAAAGTGGGGTAAAAAACAGATTATTTGTGCTTCAGCCGACTGAAAATCAGATTCAGAGGTTCATGGCCAGAACGTTCAGGAGTCCCCGATATTCTTTGCTTCCATCGCCTACAGTATCTTTCATGCATCCTCTTACACATAAAACTATATACTTATCGGTTAATAATGTATCAGGATCAGGAATATCGGTTGAAGAACATTTTGATCAATCTTTGTTGATACCTGGAATGATTATAGATGGATTAACGATAGAAATAGGAAATAAACCTAATATAAAAACAAAGGCTCAAGTAATATATAGAAAAGAGCTATCTAATGAAAAAGGTATAGTTGAAAAAGTTCTGAGCGGATTGAGCTTTTTAGATATGAGTATGCAGGATCAGATTAATATCTCAAGTATTTTGCACAATGTTAATAATGAAAAATCATACGTATGTAATCGGTTAGATCTCGAGGCATTGTGGAAATTTTTCTTTGATAGCGGGTTTATATATCCTCAAAAGTATGTAGCATTAAATACCTATAAGGAAAAGTTCAAAGAAACATATGAAAAATTATACAGAAAAGATCAGAACATTGTACGATATTTTATTCATCAGGATAAAGGTGTTATATCCGGCCATTTTTCCATGATTCGTTTTTACGAGAAAAGTTGGATTATTCAACATCACGCAGGGAACAGCGCCAATAGATTTGCCGGTCTGGAAGTGCTTAAACAGGTTGGGCAATATTCAAATGATTTCCGATGTCTTTATTCAACCCATATGGACTTTTTAATGGGTTATTTCACCGCAAACAATAGATTTCCAGAAAAAATCTGGGGGCAATTTGCAAGAGAACTCGGAGATTCAAAAAAATCTTCTTTAGATACTTTTGCATATTTTCATATGTCCAAAAACTTTAAGCAAGAGGCAATAAACCATCCGTATTTGATTTCAAAAACTACAGAAGATGACCTGCATGAGTTAGCATCATTTTATGAGCATGTTTCCGGTGGGTTGACTTTGGATGCTATCGACTTGACGCCTAATGACCTATCAAAAAATGGAATCCATACGATTGATGATGAGTACAAAAAATATGGTCTTGTTAGAAAAAGGCATATGCTTTCCATAAAAAAGTATGGCTCCTTAAAGGCAGTATTATCTATAACAATCTCAGATTATGGTTTAAATTTATCCAATTTAACTAATTGTATACATGCTTTTATACTTGATCAAGAAGATACTGCCGTGCCAGTCTTATATTCTACTCTTTATCGTTTATTGAAATTATTTGAATCTGATAAAATTCCTATCTTAATTTTTCCTTATGAATACGCCGAAAAAAATAAACTATATTACGAAAAATTATACAGGTTATGGACAATTAATACTCAATTTGGGGATGAATACCTATCGTATGTCAAAAAATTATTAAGAAGAGATTGAAATAATGCTTTTATCTATTTCTTCTTATTATAGTCAATGAGATTGCTTTTTTATTATGGGAATTAATTCAGAACATTCTAAAAACCAATATTTATACAGCAGCAAGGGTATAAATGTTTGGATTTCATATTTAAAGAAAAATTATCCAAGCATTAATATCAGTGATATTCTTAGTTATGCTAACATGGAAGCATACCAACTTGCTGACCAAGGTCATTGGTTTACTCAAAAACAAATTGATCTGTTTTACGAGCGTGTTGTCCAACTCACAGGAGACGAAAATATTGCGAGGGATGCTGGTAGATTTGCAGCGTTAACTGATGCCTCAGGTGTTTTTTTCCCATATATTTTAACTTTTCTGGGTCCAGCCAAAGTATACGAAATGTTAGGCAAAGCTGCCAATGATATAACTAGATCGTGTGTTTGGGAAACAGAAAAAATTGGATCTAATAAAATAAAAATTAAGGTTCAAGCCAAAGAGGGGGTGACTGAGAAACCATACCAGTGTGAGAACAGAGTTGGATACTTTGAAGCTGTAGGATTGGCATTTAAAAAAGAAATCCCCACCGTGGAGCATCCACATTGTATGTTTGATGGAGCTAAGGCTTGTGAGTATACCATATCATGGCGAGATGCCGGTTCAAAAAAATTAGCAAAATTCAGGAATTTCCTTTTAATATTTTTGATTTTTTTGACTATTGCTGTATTTATAATGAATCCTCATGTTGCTATTTATTATTTATTGCCTGTTTCTTTCATTTTATTGTTTTTATTAACGATTTACATGCAACACATTGAAAATAAAGAGTTATATGATGTTGTAAATACTGTTAAAGATACTACACAAAAATATAAAGAAAGCATTGACGTTAATTATAATAATGCATTATTAATTAATGAAATTGGTGTAGCTTTAAATAAACAGTTAAATGTTGATGATATATTAAATAAAGTTATTAGTATTGTGCAGGAAAGGCTTGATTATGATAGAGGAATGATATTATTTTCAGATGATGAGAAGAAAAAATTAAAATATAGAAGTGGATTTGGACATACGAAAGAACAATTAAAAATTTTAAAAAATGCAGAATTTAACTTAGATAAGCCTGATTCTAGAGCAACCTTTGTTAGTTCTTTTCATGAGCAAAAACCTCATATTATCAATGACATCAATGAAATAAAAGATAAGATTACTTCTCATAGCTTTGAATTTGCTAAAAAAATGGGTACGCAATCTTTTATCTGCGTCCCAATTATTTATGAAAATGAGTCAATGGGCTTATTAGTTGTTGATAATAAAAAGTCAAAAAGACCATTATTGCAAAGCGATGTTAATTTATTAATGGGAATTGCCCCGCAGATTGGAATTAGCGTTAAAAATGCTGGTCTTATTCAAAGCAAACTCGAACAGTTTAATTCAATTTTGTTCGTTTTAGCGGCAAGTATTGACGCAAGAGACTTTCTAACAGCTGGTCATTCTGAAAAAGTAATGGAATTTTCTATCGGTATTTGCAACGAGCTTGGCTTATCCAAAGAGTATACCGAAATGATTCGTGTTGCCGCATTGTTGCATGATTACGGCAAGATTGGGGTTCCAGATGCTATTTTGAAAAAGAGCGGTAAGCTATCCGCTGAGGAATATCAGGAGATACAGACACATGCCGCAAAGACCAGGACAATCTTGGAGAGGATCAGCTTTGAAGGAATGTATACTCAAATTCCGGATATAGCCGGATGCCATCACGAGAAACTCGATGGAAGCGGATATCCTAAAGGATTGCGTGGAGATGAAATACCTTTAGGGGCTAGAATAATTGCTGTTGCGGATTTTTTTGAAGCCATCACTGCCAAACGTCATTACCGGGAACCTATGCAGATAGATGATGCCATGGAATTACTGAAGAAAGAAGGTTCCTCCAGATTAGATCCTGATATTATCGAAGCATTTATCAACTATTACCAAAAAAACTATATTAATCGATAATAAAAATTTCATTCCTTTATCCCTCTGCAAACAATAACCGGGGTGTAACTAAACCTTCCAGGAGCGGCAAAATTTGTTTTGCATTCAACATAAAATTCTTCAAAACCATCAGAATAATACTCCTGAAAATTAAATCCTGAATTTTTTGCAGCTACTTCTATTTTTTTGGTCCAGTCATATGCTTCAATTTCGTTCAGTTCTCCAAAAATCAGATGATGGGGTTCCATCATTATGTTGATATTTTTTAAGTTAAGTTGATAAAGAAACGAGTATAATTTTCTGCCAATATATGGATCAAAATCTTGTTGATCTTCCAACTGTTTCATTAACGCATTAATCGTCTTTTCTAATCTCTCTGGAATACCGTAGTGATTAAGACAGTTATTGTCCAAGTCAATCAAGCATAAGATGCCGCCAGGATTCAAAATATTGGTCAATTTTTTGACAATTTCAAAGCTATTTTTACGATAATATTCTAACACAAATCGAATCCAAATAAAATCGAACTTCCCCAGATCATCTAAATTGTCGTGTATATTTTTTCGTAAAAATTTTACTCCGTTATTTGAATACTTATTTTGTGCGTAACTGATTCTTTGATCTGAAATATCTATTCCAATTGTTTTTCCATCAGGTTGAGCTAAATTGTGTAATACATAAGTTGCCGTACCAGGGCCACAGCCAATATCAGCAACGCGCATTCCAGATTCTAATCCAGCCCATTTGGCATGCCTGATAATAGTTTCAACATCCGTTTTGGAATCTAGACGAAAGGATTCATCATCATTTTCCATCAAATAATTAAGATTATTCATAATATAATAAATCCTTCTAAAAAGATCGAAATCTTAGGATGTTATGCAACCGTGCTAACAATTAAGTTTTTTGGTGGACCAGATACTGACATTAAAAGCTCAACTTGCATGAGACAATTAATCAACAAAATCAGGTTAATCTGGGGTTATACATTACTCAAGAGTCAGCAATTAATAACATAAACACTAACTCTCAGGGAGTTGTCAAGCTAATTTTTCATTTTTTTGTATTTTATTTCTATAGAACTATCTAAAAAAAATCTCGATATTGTCAGAAATTTTTTCCCCTATGCATTGGGATAAAAAATTGTTGTGAATCACTTAAAAATAAAAGAGCATATTTTTATTATTAATTTACCCTCATTCAGCTTAGTAGAAAAGGGACTTGGCAGAGATTATCGAAGAGGTCAAGCTTGACTTGTTTTGACCTGGGATCAGCTTTGGAAGAAGGTTTTTTTAGGATAAATTGAAAGTATTTTTTACTTAAATTTGTAAATATTTTTTCTGTACGATGTATTAAATTTTGCTTCAATGTTTTTTTATATTGCATAAAAAATAAGTTGACAATTCCTCTGGAGGTATGTTTATAGCCAATTAGCATTTATTCAAATTGTCGTCTTCTAAGTATTAACAGACAATCATGGAGGGCTTATGAACTCATGGGTTAAAAAAAATTCAGCATGCTTTTTGTTGTTGATTTTTCAATATGTAGTATTAACTGCTTCAGCCCATGCAGCTGGATTCGGTATCTTTACACAGGACGCGGCCGCTTTGGGCAAGGCCAATGCCCAGGTTGCCAACACTGATAATCCCTCGGCCATATTTTTCAATCCCGCTTTGTTAAATCAGCTTGAAGGCACTCAGATCAGGCTGGGTACAACTTTAATGTTTCCAGACCGCAAGTTCACCAGCGATCTGGACGGCAGGAGTTACAAAACTAAAAGCGATGTGTTTTATCCCAGTACTTTTTATCTGTCCCACAAAGCAAATGAAAGATTTGCCTTTGGTATAGGAGTTTTTAACCCTTTCGGCCTGGGCACGGACTGGGGGGATACCTGGGAAGGTCGCTATCTGGCAACTAATTCTGAAATGCAGACCTACAACTTTAATCCTTCTTTTGCTTTCCAGGCAACTCCGTGGCTGTCTGTGGGTGGGGGAGTAAGCCTTCTTTTCCTTGATACAACCCTGGAAAGAAAGGTTTTTCTTTTTGATCCATTAGTAGGTCAACTGCCTGACGGCAACCAGAAATTCAAAGGAGACGGAGAGGGATTTGGCTACAACCTGGGTGTGCTGATCGATTTGCCTGGAGACTTTTCCATTGGAGCCTCTTATCGGAGCAGAATCAAGGTTGATATTGACGGTGATATGAAATTCAAACTTCCTGATCCAAGCCTTGCATTTCTGCTTCCCAATACACCTGCATCTGTTGATCTTGAACTCCCGGCGGTGGCCCATGCCGCGGTCAGCTACACCGGTTTTGATCGCTGGACCATTGAAACAGGGCTTCGCTGGGAGGAATGGTCTTCTTATGACAGCCTGAATCTGAAACTCAAAGAACCTATATTTGATGGGCAGCAATTCACCGATAAAATAACTGAAGAGAAAAAATGGAAAGATACCTTTGCCTTTAATGTTGGAGTAGAATACCAATTCAATGAAATGATATCATTTAGGACAGGATATTTGTATGGGCAAAATCCCGTTCCCAACAGAACTTTTGAACCTGCAATCCCAGATGCTGATTCACATCTTTTCACGTTGGGCACAGGATTAAAATATGACAGTTTTAAATTTGACCTGGCCTATGGTTATCAAAAAATGGAAAGCAGGAAAAAGAACAACGAACTTGGGAGCCTGTATGGGCAGCCTGCAAATGGAAAGTATGAGTCTGACATGCATATGATTGGCATGAGCATCGGCTATTCTTTTTAATTTCAGGACATTGTTTCTATCAAACGCCGGTTCGGTTAAACCCCGAATCGGCGTTTTTTTTGACTTGCTTTTATTGATATTGGAACTTCAGGTATAAGCATCCCTCCATGAAAATTCTTGAATAAATAGTTTGTTATTGTTAGCCTTTTTTCATGCGGGGATCCAAAAATACTTATTACGTGTTGTGGGATGAATCTCATCTCTGGGGTATCATGCTTACAAGGGCTCTCAGAGAACTGGATATTCCTTTTGAGGTCATTGACTCAGAAAATATACAAAGCGGTATCCTGGATCAGAAGACCCCTGCCGGGCTTATTGTTCCCGGCGGATGGGCAAGGCTGAAGGCCCAGAGTCTTGGCAGGATCGGAATGGATAATATAAAAAAATATATCCAATCCGGTGGAAAATACCTGGGTTTTTGCGGCGGGGCTGGTCTGGCCCTGAAATCAACCTCCACATGGCCATGTCTTGATCTGTGCTGCTGGGAAAGAAAACCTTTCAAGGATCGCCTGCCTAATTTCAGCGGACATATTTTATGCCGGGTAAAAACAAAAGCCAGGGCTGAAGAACAGGATCTCTTCCTGCCTGTATGGTGGCCGTCTCAATTTGAACCAGTATCTGACTCACATCAGCAGATAAATGTCCTGGCCAGGTATCTCAAGCCCGGCATAGACTTCTGGAGTTCCGACCTGAACCTGTCTCAGTTAGAACCCGGGGACATCAAGAAATGGGAAGATGTCTACGGAATAAACCTGAGTCCTGATTTTTTGTCTGATCAGCCCTGCATAATCCAGGGAACATTCGGGCAGGGTGAATTCATATTAAGTTATTCTCATCTGGAAACTCCAGATTCCCCCCAGGCTAATGAACTTTTAGCCTCCATCCTCAATGACTGGCTGGAAATGCCCTTCCCTGAAATTAAGGACAGAGCAGTCTCCGTCTGGAACCTGCAGAAAACAGAGCCTGTCTGGGAAGATGAAGTCCTTTTGTGGGCCTGGGAAGGATTGGATGAGATAATCAGCCTGGGCAGAAACCAGTTTCTGCTGTTCTGGCGAAGCCCCTGGCTTTTGGGATGGAGAAGGGGAATACCTGGTTCGCCGATTAATTTTCTTTATGCCATGATATGTGAGGCATTATCAAATGTGCCTGACTCCTCAGCCGGGAAGTTCTGGGAATCTGAAAAAAAGGATTTCAAGGCTGACATGGAATCCTTTCTGGATGAACTGAAACTCTATCTCTCACATGAACGCCTGGCCATAGCCATGACCCAATCTTCTCCTGAATGCAGTTCTGATGAAAATCTGCAAAGGCAAAAACAGAATCTCTTTGGATCTTTTCCAGGATATGGAGGTCTTTACGGCAACCTGATCCAAAGACTTGATAGACTGGTTTTCAGGCTGCTATAATTTAGGCGCTAACTCCTGAAACCCTGTCAGAAAAAACAAGAAAATTTAAACCGCAAAGCCGCTAAGTACGCAAAGTTTAAGACGCGAAGCAGAGGTATTGTCCAAAACCGGGATACGGTTTTGGACAAGGCTGCCTTTTCATTTGCCGTTTCCCGGCAAATGAAAATACACCAACCCTTGCGTTTTTTCCCTTGCGACCTTTGTGTCTTGAGCAAGTCTTCGAGCGGGCGGTTCAATAATATCTTGCTTGGGTTGCGGGCATAACCCGCCTTATATTAATGTAGAAGCTTATCCCTGATAATAGGAATAAAACTCGGGATGAATAAGGATCTCAACCTTGTCCTTCTGCTCAACCTTAACAACCAATTCAGGCAAAAGACCCACATCAAGGGCTATGTCCTCGATTCTGGCTTTTTCCCTGTTAACAGCTTCGCTCATTTTATCAAAACTGGCCACTGATATCCAGTTGTCCATGTTCAGTCTCCTTTAAATTAAGATAAGTAAAAATAGCAGGCTCATCGGGTACATGCGGACTTTCGCAAGGGCATGCCTCTATAAATTTCATCACAGATAATATTAACCGCCCGCTTCGCTCGACGAAGGCAGACTTAAGAGTGACGTTTTTTAATTTTATCCGGCCGACAATGGCCGGATAAAAACTGCTCATCGCCTTGCGGCGATAAAATATCCTTGCACCGCAGGTGCTGACATCTTTTCTGCTGGCAGGTCGCCAGCAGAAAAATGATTTCTGTCTGTCAGTAGTCTGCCTTCGTCGAGCGAAGCGGGCGGTTGAAAATTTTTCTAAATCTCAAGCTATCTGTTTAACATAAAACTTATCAAATTACTCTTCAGCCCAAAGAGCCAAAAAATAACAATCCCCCATGGACACCTACTAACGATCAGCAGATGGCCAGGGAGTACACCTGCGGCATGGAGCGTATCCTTTATAAAAGGCGTCATGCAGAGAAGAAAATTCTACCCTGTTGGAATCAGATATTCTCTGACCGTATCCGCATTCCAGGACATGAAAGCGTTTGCTTCTGGTATTTCCGACATATGTCAGGTCTGCCTCTTCCATGCTCAGTATTTCCGGCCAGAAACCCAGGTCCTGGTCAATGGCCTTTTTTTGGGATTTAAGGATCCTGGATGAGATTTCTCTGTTTTGATCCTGGTGAGGATAGTAAAAGGCAAACCCGTCCCGGACCATGAGAACACTGATATTTTTATTGTCCGGCAGATAGACGTAGCCAAGGGAACGACCATGTCTGTCCTGGGGCTGCTGACCGGGCTTAAAAGTCAATTTTGTCCCTGAAATCAGTTCCTCAAGTCGTTGAGCTGCTTCCCTGGCAAAATACTGATCTGACTCTCCATCAAACCCGGTTTCAGGGGCGTCTATACCTTTAAGCCGGATTACTTCCCTGTTTTCAAGAATAAGGGTGTCCCCGTCAGGAACCCAGGCCACCCTGATTTGCCTGGCCTCGAGGGAGGCAACCATTAACAGAAAGATTATAAAACCGACAAATACTTTCAGAGCAAAACGCATCCTTCCTCCTCAGGATTGTGCTATTGTTATAAGGTATCTGTTTTCTTAACTAATCACCAGACACCAGCCTACATGAAGATTTTTATTAGCCACAGACCCACACAGACAAACACGGACGATGAAGAAGACAATTAATTTTCTCCGGCCGACGCTGGCCGGAGAAAACTTGTCATGGCCTGTGGCCAGATGAATCGGTAAATCATTGAGTTGGTAATCAGTGGTCGAATTCCAGTTCTCAAAACATTACGCCGCCTGGCGTGGATACTTTTCCTGCGGGGCAGTCCCCCGCAGGAAATATTTAAGTCTGCCTTTCCGTTCGTGTGCGTCTAGCGAAGCGGGTGGCAAAATCTTTGTTTTAACATTGAACATTGAACATTGAACTTTCCAAACCGATTCACCGGCCTATGTTTCATAATAAGTCTTCAAACATGAACTGCGCACCGGATGTCTCAGTTTCCGCAGGGCCTTGGCCTCGATCTGTCTGATCCTTTCCCTGGTCACGTTGAACAGTTTGCCCACTTCCTCCAGGGTATGGTCTGACTTTTCACCGATGCCGAATCTTTTGCGCAGCACCTGTTCTTCCCTGGGAGTAAGTTCGGAAAGTACCTTGGCTATCTGTTCTGAAAGCTTGGAGTTAACAACTTCCTCAGAGGGGGCTACCGCCTTTTTGTCTTCAATGAAATCGCCAAGGCTTGAATCCTCTTCATCTCCAATGGGGGTTTCCAAAGAAATGGGTTCCTTGGCGATCTTAAGGACTTTTTTAACTTTTTCCAAAGGGTAATCCATACGCTCGGCAATTTCTTCAGGGCTGGGATCTCGACCAAGTTCCTGGACAAGGTAGCGGGATGTGCGCACCAGTTTGTTTATGGTTTCAATCATGTGAACTGGAATGCGGATTGTCCTTGCCTGGTCAGCTATGGCCCTGGTAATGGCCTGCCTGATCCACCACGTGGCATAAGTGGAGAACTTATAGCCCCTCTGATATTCAAATTTGTCCACAGCCTTCATGAGGCCTATATTTCCTTCCTGGATGAGATCAAGAAACTGGAGTCCCCGGTTGGTATATTTCTTGGCTATGCTGACCACCAGGCGCAGATTGGCCCGGATAAGCTCCTGCTTGGCCTTGAGGGCGTCATGGTTGCCCTTGTTGATCCTCCACAGGATATCCTCCAGTTCGTAGACGCCGAGCGTGCACTTTTGCTCAAGTCTTTGCAGTATCTCTGTCTTTCCGTAGATCATTTCCTTGAATGAAAAAAGTTCTTCAATGGTCATGTCCAGCTTGTCCGCCGCCGCCACAGGGTTAATTTCACGCCTGTCCAGTTTGCCCAGCAGATCGAAAAGTTCTTCCTGACTAAGGCCCAGGGAAAGAATGTACGCGCTTAGATCCCTCTGACAATTGTACATCTGACGCACGTAGTCCTCGACTGTCTCAATGATCCGGTCAATAAGGGTCTTTTCCAGCTTGATGTTGCGCAGGCATTCCACCACGTCATCTTTATATTCCAGGATCTTTTTTTGTATTCCCCATACCCTGCGGTCCACCCTGGCGCATTCATTGAGCTTATCGTAGATACTTCTGCGTTTGCGATAAATACTCTTGACCTCTTCCAGCAGCGAAATGACCCTTTCCCGCTGATTCATTTCCTCTTCAGAAGGATCATCCTCCTCAATGGTCTTGACCACGTCCTTGAGCTTTATTCTTTCTTTTTTAAGGTCCTCCCCCACGTGAATAAGTTCTTCCACTGCAACAGGAACCTCCACAAGAGAATAGAGAACCTCCATCTCACCGGCTTCAATCTTTTTGGCTATGACCACCTCCCCGTCCCGGTCCAGCAAACCAACAGCGCCCATTTCCCTGAGATACATGCGCACAGGATCACTGCTTCTGGAAAGATTGTCTGAAATATCTTCCAGTTTTTCCAGGTTAATGGCCATGGTTTCCGCAATGGATTCGGAATCTTCCGGAACTACGGCCAGGGGCTTGCCCATTTTGCCATCCACAATGGCGATATCCAATTGATCGAAAATTGAGATGATCTCTTCGATCTGGTCAGGACTGTTCACATCCGAAGGCAAGGATTTGTTGATCTCTTCAAAGGTTAAAAACCCTTTTTTCTTTCCTTCGGCAATTAATGTTTTGATTTGTTGAACATCTTTGATGCTGCGCATTGGCCTCCCCCTGAGATAATGTCTGACAGGCTGAAACCTGTCCAGCTGCCAGATTAAAATATGCTTTGCATGAGACCAAGAATCCTTTTGATTTCCTGGTGGTCATTGTTTTTTTGAGCCATTATCAGTGCCTGTTTTAGATTTTGTCTGTTCATGGACAGGGAAGCCTGGCAGATAAAATCATCAAGTTCACTGAAAACCAGATCCCTGCTTTGCTCTATCAGATCTTTCTGGAGCCTGGCCCTGACATAAAAATCAGATTCACTGGGATCAAGACCCGGAAGTTCATCTTCATGGGTCTTATCCTTGATTTTGCTCCAGAATTTTCTGGCCCACTCTGTGCTGAGAACCAGGTCAATATTCTTTTGCTCCAGCCTGCTCCTGAGTTCCGGAAAACAGCAGGCAAAGGTGAGTATCTCTCTATCCCTCTGCCCGGGCCCCATTTTTTTCTGGTCAGCATGATCTTTTCTGACCGTGGACCCCTGGGGAGTTTTGCTGCCCAGGCTTTTTCTGAGATCAGCTTCCGTCAAACCAAGTATTCCGGCTACTTTGGGAATATAATAGGTCTTCAGGGAAAAATCCCTGAGATTTCCCAAAAAAAGGTTTACCCAGTCCATTACTTCTCTGGGTGATTTATTGCTGCCCACCATATTGAGACAATAATCAAGCCCTGAAACCGTCCTGCGCAGAAGATCTTCAAAAACAGCCTTGTCTCTGGTGGTCAGCAGACTGTGGGCGTCTTCTCCTTCGGGAAAAGTAAGGACTCTGCATCCAATCCCAGCGTAAAGAAGCATTTCAGCGCTTCTGAACGCGGCATGTCGACCCGCCTGATCTCCATCAAATAAAAGTATAACTTCTTTGCAAAAGCCCGCAAGCCTTGTAACCTGAGAATTGGTCAGTGCGGTACCCAGAATCCCGCAACTGTTTGGAAAACCATACTGGTGAAGAGCGATTACATCCAGGTAACCCTCGGTCAAAAAAACCTGTCTGGTCTGGGTGATATGTTTTCTGGCCTGGTAAAGGCCGTAAAGGTGGTCTCCTTTTTTATAGGCCGGGCTTTCACTGCTGTTTAAATACTTGGGTTCTCCCTGATCCAGGATTCGACCTCCAAAAGCCACCACCATTCCGGACAGGCTGATTATGGGAAAAATTAACCTTGAACGGAACCGATCATATATTCTGCCTTTTTGATTACTGGTTAAGACTCCCGCCAGAACCCCTTCATCAGGAGTTAACCCCTTTTTCCCCAGAAAATCTGTCAGGGTCTGCCATCCACCCGGACTCCAACCCAGACGGAACTCCCTGATCATTTCAGGGGATATATTTCTGGAGTGCAAGTACTTTCTTGCCTGTTCTCCTTCACGGGACCAGAGAGCGTCCAGAAAAAATTTACCAGCCAGGGAATTGATTTCCTGGGATATGCTGACCTTGTTTCTTTCTTCTCTATTCTGCCTGGTTGTACTTTCCGCGATTTCAATTCCCGCCTCCCGGGCCAGTTGTCTTACTGCTTCGGCAAAGTCCAGTCCATTAATATTTTTGTAAAATTCAATAATATCCCCGGACGCCTGGCAACCAAAGCAATAATAAAAACCCTTGTCAGGGCTGACAGTGAATGAAGGCTTTGTTTCCTGGTGAAAAGGACAGGGCGCGGTCCATCTGTCTCCAACCGGTCTCAGTTCAACATATCTGTTGACTATATCCACCAGAGAAAGTCTGGACTTTATCTCAGCTATACTGCTGGGGTCTATCCCTCCCATTGAACATCCTTTAAATCTTTGGAAAAAATATGATTTAACAGACCGTTCAAAAATTCCAATTGCTGCGTCGCTTCAAAAAGTTCAAACTCTCACGTATGTCAAAAATACGCATCGACCTTGAATTTTTTTTGCTCCTTGCACTTGGAATTTTTGAACGGTCTGTCTAATAAGGACTTTTTCAACGCGCCGTTTAGATAATTAAGGCTGTGAAATATTTTGTCCAGACCGGGCAAAGCTTTGTTTTTTTCCGGCATCAGCATAACTCATGATTACTTCAGTTCAACCTCGGTCATGCCTTCCCCGCCCCATTCTTCAGAGGCGCATTTAAAGCCGGCCACAGCGGGGTTATCCCTGAGATGTTCATGCACGGCCGCCCTCAAGGCTCCTGTGCCCTTGCCGTGAACTATTTCCAGATTTTTTCTTCCAGCAAGTATTGCCCGGTCCAGGTATTGATCCAGCTCAATCAGGGCTTCCCCGGAGTACATACCTCTCAGGTCAAGTCTTAACGGAAGGCTGCCCGGAGATTTTGAGGAGGACAGACTTATTCCGGAAAGAGGAGCGTCTTCAGGACCTGGCTCAAGAGCTGACAGTTCAACCCAGAGGGAAATACCTCCAAGATCTATTTTTATCTGATTTTTCCGGTCATCCTTTTCCTGAACTATACCCGGCTTATTCCAGGGTTTGTAGAGATACTTGTCTCCAGGGGTAATTTTATCCCAGGAAAGGCTGTCTAAGTTTTCATTCGCGCATTCATCATGCAAGTTACCAGCAGTGCTCCTGAGTATGGACAACTCCTTTAACGCCTTTTTGCGCCCGATCTTCTGGCTCTGCCATTGGTTCAGTATTTCCGTGGACGTGGATCTGATCTCTTCCAGAAGCAGAGATTTCTCTCTGATTAGAGCCTTTTTTTCCTTTTCAAATTTTTCTTCCAGAACCGCCTGCTTTTTTTTGATTTTTTCCAGTTCTTTTTCTCTTTCAACAGCCAGACTGTTTAATTTTTCAAAAATAATATCCTGCTTTTGTCCATCCACCAGAAGGTATTTTTCAGCCCTGGCAATTATCTCCAGCGGGAGACCCTGTTCTCTGGCCACATCAAGGGCCAGGCTTGATCCCACCTGGTCATAGGCAATGCGGTACAAAGGCTTTCTGGTTTTTTGATCAAAAAGAACTGAAGCGGCACGTACTTGTTTATGGGAAAGAGCGTATGCTTTTAAGGCGGGAAAATGAGTGGCAGTAGCCACCCAGGCTTTTCTCTCCAAGAGCAGGTCAAAGACCGCCTGGGCCAGAGCAGCGCCTTGGCTGGGATCAGTGCCCACTCCAAATTCGTCAAGTATGATCAGTGTGTTTTCATCAAGCATGGGCCAGAACCTGCTGAAGTGATGAATCTGGGCGGTAAAGGTGCTCAGGCTCTCTTCAACGCTTTGTTCTGAAACCATGGACACAAAAATTTTATTCCACAAGGGAATGGAGCTGCCCTCGTCCGCGGGAACGGGCAAAGCGCAGAGAGCCATCAGGGCGGCAAGCCCCAGGGTTTTCAGACACACGGTCTTACCCCCGGCATTGCCCCCGGAAACAACAAGCCCGTGCTGGCCCGGCTCCAGTTCTATATCAATGGGCACAGCATTAAATCCGCCCAGGACCAGCAGGGGATGCCTGACATTATTCAGCTTGAGGTGGTTGCCCTCTGAAATGTGCAAAGGCCTGGCCCCCAGCCTGGACGCGAATCTGGCCTTGGCCACAAGAAAGTCCATCCTGACCAGCCATTGAAATGTTTCCTTGATGTTATCCCGGGACTGTCTGCATAAATCAGTAAGATATCTCAGAACAGCCAGAAGCTCTTCCCTTTCCTGTCTTTTCAGTTTCTGAAGCTTGTTGTTCAGTTCAGTCAGAAAAAAAGGCTCAAAATAACAGGTCTCCCCGGTTTGTGAATAATCATGGATAATTCCCTGGAGCCTGCCCTTGAAATTGGCCTTTAAGGCCAGAACATACCTGTCAGAGGATATGGTCAGGTATTCATCCTGCAGGTAATGGGAGATGTCTGCAAGGGTCAGGGACTCGTTGATCTTTTTGGCGCACTGCTGCCTGATGGACCTGATTTCTTCCCTTACGGAGTATAGTCCTGGAGAACTTTCATCCCTGATTTCGCCAGTGGGGCCAAGGCATCTTTTGAGAGCGGACACAAACTTTTCCGGCCAGACCAGTTCATGGCCCGTGGCTTTCAATGACTGAAATCTTTCAGGATCAATTTCTTTCATGGAAATTGAAATCCGTTCAGCCTCTTTTAAGAAAGCGGACATATCCCAGAATTCCTCGGAATCAAGGACAACGTCAGGACGAGCAATATTATTCAGGCAGGAAGTAACATCGGGAAAGGAGTTCAGGACAAGACCATATTCTTGATGGACCGAGATTGTCTCCCTGAGCAGGCTGAGTTCATACTTCAGCTCACCTGGGTCCTCAAAAAATGAGATCTCCAGACAGGCCTGTTTACCGGGATGAGAAACGGCCTCAATGCTCAAACGCTGAAGAACTTTTGGGAACTCCAGCATGTTGATGGTTCTAGGTTCCATGGCAGACAATCAATCAGAGTCCTGACCAGCGATGCGGTTTAAAGTCTGGACAATAGTTGATGACTTTTTAAGAAACAACCGCTGAAAGTCAGGTTCTGTAAAAAAATGTTTTTCAGGAATAAGAAAATCAGGATGAGAGCAGTTCCCGGACTATGGAGCTGAGTTCACGGCCATCAGTCCGGCCTGAATATCTCTGAGTGATGGTCTTCATGACCAGACCCATGCCTTTGGCATCGCTGACACCGAGCTCAGTGATTACTCCCGAGGCGATTTGCCTCATTTCATCAGGTGTAAGTGGAGAAGGCAGGTAGGACTTGATAATTTCCAGCTCATTCTGTTCCTTAAGGCTAAGATCATTACGGCCGGCTTGGGTGAACTGACGGATGGATTCCTGTCTCTGCTTTACTTCCCTAATTAGAACATCCAGGGCTTCAGCATCAGAGAGATTTTTTTTTAGCTCAACCTGCTTATTTTTAAGGGCTGCCTTGGTCATCCGCAAGACAGCCACTTTTAAAGTTTCTTTGTTTTTGTAAGCAAGGATAAAGTCTTTTTCAATACGCTCAGTAAGCGGCATAATTACATCGTTTGCATTTTGCGCATTTTTTTTATCAGTCTTTTTCTGGCAGCGGCTTCTTTTTTCTTTTTCTGAATACTGGGCTTTTCATAATGTTGCCTTTTTTTCAGTTCAGAAAGAATTCCGGCCTTCTCGACCTGTTTTTTAAACTTGCGCAACGCATAGTCAAAATTATCATTTTCTCCAAGAGTAACTCCCGGCACTAAGACTCACCTCCTTACTTTTTCTCTCCAGCCTGGTGTGAGCAGCGTCACATTTTTCTCAACCATTCCAGTTTGGTTCATGACTCTTCAGCACATCAGGTCAAGAGATGAAACATATCCAAGTAATCAATTCTTTGCAAGAAAAAAAAGAGGACATAATGTCCTCTTTTTTTAAGCGCGAAAGTGAAAGATTATTCAGCAAGAATATTGCTGAGGCAAATAAAGATTAAAATCCAGAAAACTGTTTCTTACTTTACAGATTCCTTGAGGATTTTTCCGGGGCGGAACTTGACCACCTTGCTGGCGGGAATCTTGATCTTTGCTCCGGTTCGGGGATTACGTCCGTTGCGGGCCTTTCTCTGTTCAACGGCAAAAGTACCAAATCCAGTCAGGGTCAGCTTGCCTTCGCTCACCAGGGTGTCCTGAACGGACTTCAGGAAAGCGTTAAGAGCTTTTTCAGAATCAGTCTTGGTCAGCCCAGCTTTTTCAGCGATTTTGGATACCAGGTCGGCTTTAGTCATTAGTAATTTCCTCCTTCAATAGTTTGACGTAAAATAAGATCTTATTAATAAAAAAGGTATATAATTTAACCAGCAAAAGAGAGTTCACCCGGGAGAGGGTTAAAATTCTTAAGCGGCATAAAAAGCAAATACAGGGATCAAGCCCTTAAAGCAAGCCAGTAAGAAAGCAAAAACAAAATTTCCTTGTTGAAGTCAAGATAAAATTTGCTCATTATCTGAAAAAAGTATGTTGGAAAGGCCTTGAAAAACATGGGGAGAGAGATTTTCCGGCCTGGATCTGGGTGATATGCCTCTCTCTTGAAAAAATAAATTTATTCTATCATTCCAGTATGTTTTCAGTATTGTTCCAACCTGTTTACGCCTGTTTTGAAACAGGATTCTGATGGTTTGGGCCAGATTCTGACTGGAAAAAAATTTTTTTTCATCATTCAGGGGGGTAAACTTCAAAACAACAGAATCAACCTTTGGTTTTGGTCTGAAAACCCTGGGAGAGACCTTGAACAGGATTTGGGGCTTCCAAAAAGATTGAATCCATACCGTGAGCCCTCCATAGTTCTTTGACCCGGGCGAAGAAACTATTCTCTGGCCGACTTCTTTTTGAACCATGAATACTGCCATGTCAAACCTTTCAATCTGCAAGGCCATATCCCATAAAAGCCTTGAAGCAATATTATAAGGAAGGTTGCCCGCGATCTTCAACCCGGGAATTCGGTCAAGCCTGGACCAGTCAACAGCTAAGGCGTCAGCGCAGACAATTGCGACTCCAGGCAGCCTGTTCTTAAGCATTCCGCAGAGGTCCATGTCTTTTTCCAGAGCAAAAACGCTTGCGCCTTTCTGATATATAAAGCCGGTCAGAGCTCCCTGGCCCGGTCCGATTTCAAGAACATGATCGCCCTGAATAATGTCCAGGGCGTCCACAATCTTGCGGCAGATATTCTTATCAATGAGAAAATGCTGACCTAAACTTTTCTTAACCCTGAAACTCATGTTCTTTTAAGGCGTTTGATTCGCTTTCTTTCCGCTCTGTTATTGTGATAAATCTTTATAATCTTTACTGATAAAAAGTATGTTGTAAAGGATAAAGCCAAACCCACCAACACTCCGCCAAAAAACATGAGCCAGAAAAAGTCCCAGCCAATGTTGATCAGGGTCTGCAGAGTCAGGTCCTCAGGCTCGAATTCTTTCTTGCCCAGAGGAATGATCATCCTGCCCACAAGATACAGCCCGTAATAGACAAAGGGAGCGTAAAGGGGGTTGGTTATCCATGTCCCCAGGGCCGCGGCTATTTTGCTGCATCTGAAAAAAAAGGCAAAACCAAGGGCTGTTATGGTTTGAAAGGGAATAATGGGCAGGCATCCCACAAACACGCCCACGGACAGACCCATGGCAATGGAATGAGGATTTTCTCTGATTCTTGTTATTTTCAGATACCAATAGCGGAAAATACGCTTGGGTCTGAAGCTGGAAAAAGTTTTCAACACTCAAACTCTTTGAATTAGGCTGGCCGGATTGGGTAAAGCCAGGTCCCGAATTTAGCAAGATAACGCAGACATCAGGAAAGAGGAAATGCCTGCCAGACAAAAGGGCAGCCTGATGAATCCGCGGGAACTTGGGATTTTAATTGATTATCAGACCCGGCAGGGACATGAGGGAAAAAGGATGTCCCGGCAGAAAAAGAAATATTCGGGTAATGTATTTAAAAAGTCAATATTTTTGAATCATCCGGTTGAAGCGTACTTCCTCGAAAAGAAAAAGAATATCTCACGCCCGGCCTGAAGCAGGCCTTGAGCCACCGAGCAAGAGTGGAGGAAGAGAAGGATAATATTCATATCCACCGAGCCGGTGGCTATGAACAGGTTGCTCTCCGCCTGGGGCGGAAGACCCATTTTCATTACTGCAACTCGCAGAAATGAAAAAATGACCTCTCTACTCTGAGAGCTCTGTGACCCAAGCGACTCCTGGAGCGGGCGAGAGTTAATATGTCTTACACCTGAGCCGGAACTGGCGAAATTCATGAGTTTTAAGCCTTTTCCCGGCTAAGTAAACTTAAACCGGAAGAGCCATATTTTTCAAATTAGGGTCATTTATCTGCTTTTAAAAGCTTTAGTTCCATTTGGAACAGGGTGCCTTGGGTTAAGTCGATTACGATTACGACAACGATTACGACAACGATTACGACTAAGGCTAAGACTTGTTTTTAACCGAGAGTTTATCAGAGTGGAGAGCTTAGGAAAAGTACCAAGAAAAAAGGCAGCCGGAACATGCTGCATGTTCCGGCTGGCAATATTTATTCCTGAAAAGAGGGGAGTTGCGGATGAAGGCTACTGTATTTCCTTTAAAGCGTTGATGAGCATTTCCAGTTCAGGACGCCTGTTAATGTCTTCAACATGGGCAAATCTGATTATGCCCTCTTTGTCTACGATGATAATGGCCCTTTCAGCGGTTCCGTCAGTTCTGAGCACCCCGTACTCTTCAGCCACCGCGCCGTGAGGCCAGAAATCAGATACAACCGGATACCAGAAACTGCCCATCTGTTTTGTCCAGGCGTATAGAGTGGGCACGTTGTCCACGCTGATCCCAAGGACCACGGTGTCCAGCTGCCTGAAAAGACCTTCAGCCAGGTTGTAGCCAGGCCACTGATCAGAGCAGACAGGAGTCCAGGCGGCCGGAATAAAGGAAATCATGACGTTTTTCTCTCCCTGATAGTCGGACAGAGAGACAATAGTATCATGTGTTGATGGCAGGCTGAAGTCCGGGGCCTTGTCACCCACTTTAACCTTTAGCTCGCTGTCAATGGGCTTGAGTTCCTTGACAGGAAAAATATCGTCGTGGAAATCAGCAGCGTATGCCCACAGGGCAATGGTCAGACAGAAGAGGGTCAAAAATAATTTTTTAAACATAATATCACCTGTAATACCTTATTTGACGTGTTTCTTGATAATTTCAAAAAATTCCTGCGGGGTGCCAAAAGCACCCAGGTTGTCTTCCAGGATTTCCCCGTTATCAAGTTTGACAGCCAGGAAATAAGGAGTTCCAACTTCACCCATGATTTTGTGCCATTCATAGTCACCGTCAGGAATTAATGGAAAGGGGATGTTGTACTGCTCTCTGAAGACATTGACTTCAAACTGAGAATTGCCTGGAGCAATGCCTATTACCTTGATTTTGTCAGACAATCCGCCTTCTTCAATTAAATTGTAAAGTTCATTGACTTCAGGGGCTTCACGCTGGCACACAGGACAGTACATGCTGAATATCTGAACCAGGGCCAGTTGGGCCTTGATATCTGAGAGCTTGAAAGTCTCCTTTGAACCGTCAAGACCCAAATATTTCACGTAAACGTCCCCTTCAGGCATTTTCAGGTCCTCAGCCGGGAAAATATCTCCGGTCGCGGGTATCTTTCCCGCGAAACAAGTTGCCGGATAAATCAACAACGCCGCGAACAACAACACAAAAACTTTTGAAAGCAATTTTTTGTTAAGCATAAGACTCCACCACCTTTTTAATTTTTTCCTTGGAAGGTATATTGTAATAAAGGGGCTTTCCAGTGGGATGGGGAAGTGTTTCTTCAAAAACCGGTCTGTTCCCCTTGAAAATTACTCCCAGGGGGATCTTTTCTCCCCATTCACCAGAAAGCTCCATGGCCTTTATCCAGTTTTTTGGATCATGATCTTTTAATTCATAACATCTTTCCTTGTACCAGGCAAAAGTATTAATTTTATTGAAAGTTACGCACGGCTGGAGAATATCCACCAGGCTCAAGCCGGGATGGCGGACAGCCTGGACAATCAAGTCAGTTAAATGGTCCATCATTCCGGCGAATCCCCGGGCCACGAAATTGGCCTTCATGGCCACGGCCACGGCCACGGGATTGAAAGGCTCCGAGGGATTGCCGCGCGGCTGGGCCTTGGTTTTGTGACCCAGAAAAGTTGTAGGGCTGGCCTGTCCTTTGGTCAGGCCATAAATCTGGTTGTCATGAACCAGGAGGGTAAGGTTGATGTTTCTGCGAATGGCAGCCAGAAAATGGTTGCCTCCCTCCCCGTAATTGCATCCGTCCCCGCTTTGAACAATAACGGTTGCCCCGGGATTGGCCAGCTTTATCCCTGTGGCCGCTGGAAGGGCCCTGCCGTGAAGCCCGTTGAACACATTGGCCTTGAGGTAATGAGGGGCTTTGGCTGCCTGGCCTATGCCTGAGACAAAAATGCATTCATGGGGCTTGAGCTCCATTTCAGTCAGGGCCTTTTTCACGGCCTTGAGAATGGAATGATTGCCGCATCCAGGACACCAGGCAGTTTCAAAATTTCCAAAATCATCTATTGAAACCATATAGTTGCTCCAATTCCTGCTCCATTATTAATCATACTTGTCCTGAAAATAAATTCTACCTGTTCATATTAGTCAATATATATTCAGCATCCATGGGCAGCCCGTCATACCTGAGTATGTATCTGCCATGGGCAGGTTTTACTGAAGATTCAATCAGCCTGGCCAGTTGTGCAGTGGCGTTGGATTCCACAAAGAATATCTCCCGGGCCGCTTCAATATATCCCTGGTAGTCTTTTGGCTCCAGAGGCCAGACCTGAGAAAAATGAAGTACTCCCGCACTATCCATGCCTTTTTTCTGCCTTGCCTCCATGGCCGGCCCAAGGGTTGATCCCCAGCAGATCAAAAGACTTTCAGGCTTGTCAGGCCCAAAGTATTGTGGCGGAACAATTTCCGCGCGGATGACATTTTCTTTTCTGAGACGCTTTTCAACCATCTTTTTTCTGATTTCAAGATCCTCGGTTATATGTCCGTCCGGATAATGTTCATCACTGTCCAGGACCACAAGGCAGGGGCTCAGCCCGGGAATCAGCCTGGGAGAAACACCGCTGTCGGTCAGGGCGTATCTTTCATATTTTTCCGGATCAGGGCATTCATCAAGGGGTCTGGTTATATCTTTACCTGCTGAAATATCAAAGGGAGCTATGTTTCGGTAGGAGTCAGCCAGATATTGATCAGTAAGAATAAATACAGGTCCCTGAGATTTTTCAGCCAGATCAAAGGCCTTAATGGTCAAATCATAGCATTGCCTGGGGTTTCCCGGCGCAAAGATCGCCCTGGGAAATTCGCCGTGCCCGGCATGAAGAACCAGGTTCAGGTCCCCCTGTTCAGTCCTGGTGGGCAGACCTGTTGCCGGTCCGGGTCTCT
>Ga0209498_1000500_pt1 | contig 24019 bp, 32 predicted proteins | sample WalLakDeSediment_FD_184131 | JGI IMG/M metagenome (GOLD analysis project Ga0209498, IMG submission 184131) | Lake sediment microbial communities from Walker lake, Nevada to study Microbial Dark Matter (Phase II) - Walker Lake 11/02/13 Deep... | ecosystem: Environmental > Aquatic > Freshwater >...
CCGCCTGCTGCGTCTCTTGCAGTGGGCTGATGATCAAAACTGAGTGACTCCCGCAAAGCTGCGGCCGGCCTCACGCTCGCGCCGCCTGCGGACGGATGATAGACAACTGGGACAAAAGCAAATGCAAACCAGAACCATCACCATTGTCGGCCTGGAGCGCGTGGGTCTTTCCATCGCCCTGGCCCTCAAAGCCGCCTCCCATGATTTCAAGCTGGTCGGCTACGACGACGACCACCAGCGCGCCCAGGCGGCCAGGGACGAGCACAAGGCCATTGACGTGGCCGAGCGCAATCTGCCCCGCGCCGCCGCGGCCGCCGACATTCTCGTGCTGGCCATGCCGGCGCGGGAACTGGAAGCCGTCTTGCAAACGATCGCCCAGGACGTGCAGCCCCACGCGCTCGTGATCGACCTGTCGGATCTCAAGGGGCCGGGCGTCGCGGGCGCGCAGCGCCATTTGCGCCAGGGCTATTACGTGGGCGCGCGCCCCGTCCTGTCGGCTGCGACCTTTGCCGACCTGCGCGCCGGCCCCGCCGCGGCGCGCGCCGACCTCTTCCACAACAGCATTTTTTGCCTGACGCCCTCCGCCGGCGTGGATCCGCAGGCGGTGGAAACGGCCGTCAAGTTCGGCCGTCTCCTGGGCGCCCAGCCCTATTTCCTCGATCCGCTCGAGTACGACAGCCTGGTGCAGGGCGTGGCCACCCTACCCGGACTGCTCGCCGCGGCGCTGTTTGGCGCGCTCAGCAGAGCCGCCGGCTGGCGCGACGTGCTGCGCTTTGCCGACGCGCCCTTTGCCCTGGCCACCTTGCCGCTGGAAGATGGCGCCAACATCGCGCATCTGGCGCTCAATGACAAGGCCGCCGCGCTGCGCTGGCTGGACGCCCTGGCCGAAGAGCTGGACGCCCTGCGCGCCTGGGTGCAGGCCGGCGACGGCGACGCGCTCGCCGTCCTGCTCGAAGACCTCAGCCGGGAGCGTGCGGGCTGGCTGCGCGCGCGCGCCAAAAATGAGTGGGTGGAGGGGCTGCCCCCACAGTTTGATCCGCCGAGCATCAGCGAGCAGATGCTGGGCGCCTTTGGACGACGGAGAAACGCGCGCCGCGAAGACGCCTAGCCGCGTCCGCTTGTCGCGCGTACCTCAGGCAATGACACAGCCCAATTTAGCGCCCCCGCAGCGGCCGTTGCGCATCCTCATGATCGCCCCCACCTCCTTCTTTAGCGATTATGGCGGCCACATCCGCATTCTGGAAGAGACGCGCAGCCTGCAGGAACTGGGGCACCGGGTCACGATTGTCACCTACTCCAAAGGCAGCGACCTGCCCGGTCTGGACATCCGCCGCACGGCCCGCCTGCCCTGGCATGCCGACTACGAAGTCGGTTCATCGCGCCACAAGCTGGCGTTCGACGTTTACCTGGCGGCGCAGGCCCTGGCTGAGGCGCTGCGCGTGCGTCCGCACGTCATTCACGGCCACATGCATGAGGGCGCGCTCATCGGCGGCGTGCTGGCGCGGCTGCTGCGCGCGCCGCTGGTCTTCGATTTTCAGGGCAGCCTGACGGCCGAAATGGTAGACCACAAATTTCTGGATCCGCACGGCCCTGTTTACCCCTGGGTTCACCGCCTGGAGCGCTTCATTTGCAAGCTGCCGGACGCCTTTCTAACCAGCTCCATCCAGGCGCGCGCCCTGCTTGAAGAGCAGTTCCACGTGCGTCCCGCGCGCATTCACCCCCTGCCGGACTGCGCCGACATAACCCGTTTTGACCCGCAGCGGTTCCCGCAAACGGCCGTGCAGCCATTGCGCCGGCGCCTCGGCATCCCCGCCGACCGCCTCGTCGTGGCCTATCTCGGCCTGCTCACCGATTACCAGGGCATCCCCCACCTGCTCGAAGCCGCGCTGCGCCTCAAGGCCGGGGGCGAGAAGGTTCACTTTTTGCTCATGGGCTATCCCAACGTGGCCCGTTACCGCACGCTGGCGCAAAAAAAGGGCGTCGCGGACTGCGTAACCTTCACCGGCAAGGTGGAGTACCGCGACGCCGCCCACTACCTGGCGCTGGGCGACATCGCCGTGGCGCCCAAAATGTCTGCCACCGAAGGCAGCGGCAAGCTGCTGAACTACATGGCCATGGCCCAGCCCATTGTGGCTTACGACACCCCCGTCCACCGCGAGTACCTGGGAGATTTGGGGGTTTACGCGCCCGCCGGGGACGTGGACGCGCTGGCCGGCGCCATCGCCCAACTGCTGCACGACCCGGCGCGGCGCGACTCATTAGGGCAGGCGCTGCGCGCGCGCGCAGCGACCCACTACAGCTGGGGCCGCGCCGGTGAGCAAATCGGGAAAATTTATCGCAGCCTCATTTGACAAGCCCTATTGAATTTCCTATAATACACGTTCGCGTATTATGCCTGCCTTGCCGCGGGAGTCGTTAGTAACTGGAACGTTCAGACGGCACAGCGAAAAAAGCAAGGGGTGCAACCCTGTCGTTGCACCCCTTATCTGTGATGATTAAAGGTTTTTGTATTCCGGGTGGCGCATTTTGCTGCCCATTAGGGAGCAGGTGAAAGGTTACATGCCCAAAACATTGATTAAGTCTTACGCCCGTACGACTAAGCCGCTGGATCTGCCTTCGTTGATTGATATTCAGCTTGATTCATTCGCGCACTTCATAGACGAGAGTCTGGCTGAATTATTCGACGAAATTTCACCGATTGAAAGCTTCAACGGCGAACTCAAGCTCTATTTCCCGTCCAATCGCCCTGAGGTGGAGGGGTTTGGCTTGAAATATTGGTTTGGCGAGCCCAAGTACAGCGTTGATGAGTGCGTGGAGCGTGACATGAGTTACGCCGCGCCCCTTTACGTGACGGCCATGCTGTACAGCACCGACATGGATCAGCCGATTGTCCAGGAGATCTTCATGGGCGATTTCCCGCTGATGACGTCGGCCGGCACCTTCATTATTAATGGAACTGAGCGCGTGGTCGTAAGCCAGTTGATTCGTTCGCCTGGCGCCTACTTCGAAATTGAGGATGAGCGTACGACCGGTCGCCCCCTGGCGATGGGTAAGTTGATTCCCGATCGCGGGGCGTGGATGGAGTTTGAAACGCGCAAGACCGATTACCTGACGATTAAATTCAATCGCAAGCGCACCGTACCCGTGACCCTTTTCCTGCGCGCCATGGCGGCCATGGACGATGGCCTGGGGGCGCCGCTTCTGAAAGACGGCAGCGACGAGGAGATTTTGGCCCTCTTTGCGGACGTGGATACCAATGGGGAACATCTCTACATTCAGGGCAGCATTGAGCAAGAGCCCTCGTGGGATGAGGACAAGCCCCTCTCCGAGCAGGCGCTGATTGAGTTTTACAAGCGCATGCGCCCCGGCGACCCGCCCACGCTGGACAATGCCATGCAATATTTGCAGGAGCAGTTGTTTGACCAGCGGCGTTATGACCTGGCGCGCGTCGGCCGTTACAAGCTCAACAAGCGGCTGAACCTGGAAAACGTCGTGCCCCTGACCCACCGCACCCTGACCCAGCACGACATCGTCAACCTGATCCGCCACATGATCCTGATCAACAATGGGCAGGAAGGTCCGGACGACATCGACCACCTGGGCAACCGTCGCATCAAGACGGTGGGCGAGCTATTGCAGGCCAAGCTGCGCGTGGGGCTGCGCCGCATGGAGCGCGTCGTGCGCGAGCGCATGTCGATTCGCGACAGCGATAACCTGACGCCGATTTCGCTGATTAACATTCGCCCGGTGGTGGCTTCCATTCGCGAGTTCTTCGGTAGTTCCCAGTTGAGCCAGTTCATGGAGCAGGCCAATCCGCTGGCGGAGTTGACCCACAAGCGCACGCTCTCGGCGCTGGGGCCGGGCGGCTTGCGGCGCGAGCGCGCCGGCTTCGAGGTGCGCGACGTGCACCACAGCCATTACGGCCGTATCTGCCCCATTGAAACGCCGGAAGGGCCAAACATCGGCCTGATTGGGCGGTTGGCGACGTACGGCCGTGTCAACAAATACGGCTTCATCGAAACCCCCTACCGCCGTGTGCGCAACCAGATGGCCTTAGACGATGAAGCGCTCGTCGGGCGCACGGCTTTTGCCAACATTGTCGATCCTGAAACGGGTGAAATTATCGTTACCGCGGGCGAAACCATTACGGCCGCCAACGCCCAGGCCTTCAAAGCCGCCGGGCTGGAGCAGGTGCAGGTGATGCCCTACATCACCGATGAAATCACATACATGTCGGCTGACGAAGAGGATCGTTACACAATCGCCCAGGCCAACGCCAAGCTTGACGATTTAGGCCAATTTGCGGAAGCGCGCGTTTCGGCGCGGCGTAACCAGCAGTTCCGCTTTGCCTCGGTGCAGCGTATCGACTATATGGACGTAGCCCCGCGTCAAATTGTTGGCGTTTCGGCGGCGCTCATTCCTTTCCTGGAGCACGACGACGCCAACCGCGCGCTCATGGGCTCCAACATGCAGCGTCAGGCCGTTCCCCTGCTGCAGCCCGACGTGCCGATTGTCAGCACCGGTATGGAGCTGCAAGCCGCGCGTAACTCTGGCCAGGTTGTCATTGCCAGGGAAGATGGGGAAGTGCTCAGCGTAACGGGTGAGCGCGTCATTGTCCTAGGCGAAAGCGGCCCAATCACCTACCAGCTGCGCAAGTATACGCGCTCTAATCAGAGCACCTGTATTGACCAACGGCCGACTGTGGAGCAGGGGCAGCGCGTTATCAAAGGCGCCGTGCTGGCCGATAGCTCGTCTACCCAACAGGGTGAACTGGCGCTCGGTCAGGATATTCTGGTCGCTTTCCTCTCCTGGGAAGGTGGTAACTACGAAGACGCCATTCTGGTGAGCGAGAATCTCGCCTGGAACGACAGGTTCACCTCCGTGCACATTGAGAAGCACGAGGTTGAGGCGCGCGATACCAAGCTGGGTCCGGAGGAAATCACTTACGACATTCCCAACGTGAGCGAGGAGTCGCTCAAGGACCTGGATGAGCGCGGCATCATTCGCGTCGGCGCCGACGTCAACGAGATGGATATTCTCGTCGGTAAAATCACCCCCAAGGGCGAAAAAGAGCTCAGCCCTGAGGAAAAACTGCTGCGCGCCATCTTTGGCGATAAGGCGCGCGAAGTGAAAGACTCCAGCCTGCGCCTCCCGCACGGCGCGCGCGGCAAGGTTGTGGACGTGCAGGTTTTTGACCGCCAGCACGACCGCGACCTGCCCGCCGGCGTGGAAACCATGGTGCGCGTGAGCGTTGCGCAGCGCCGTAAGATCCAGGAAGGGGACAAGATGGCCGGCCGTCACGGGAACAAGGGCGTTATCTCCAAAGTTGTCCCCGTGGAAGATATGCCCTACCTGGATGACGGCACGCCCATTGACATCATTTTGAGCCCGCTCGGCGTCCCCGGCCGTATGAACATTGGCCAGGTGTTGGAGACGCACCTGGGTTGGGCAGCCTCGCGCCTGGGCTTCCGTGCTTTCACCCCGGTGTTTGACGGAGCAACCGAGCGTGAAATTTCTGCCGAACTGGCGCGCGCCTGGTTGGTTGAGCACGCCTGGAAAGTTGCCAATGAATGGGCCTGGGATTGGCTCGCGGAGATGAAATATCCTGTCGGAACGTTGAAAAACGACGCCGAAGCGACTCGTCTCTTTGTGAGCGCCTGGCTCTCTGATTTAGGCTACGCTGCCGATCGCCTGGAGACAGATGTGCAGTATGCGCAACAGTCGGTGGTGCGGGAGTGGCTGCGCAGCCGTGACTGGGATCCGGCGCAAATATTCCCGGATGAGTCCCGCCAGTTACAGAAGCAGGATTGGGTGGACCTGGACGAGAAAGCTATTGAAGCATGCGCGCGCGAGTGGTTTGCGTTTATGTTGGAGCGCCATGGCGATATTTTACCGGAAGCGGTGCACGTGGATCCACGTGGGGCAGCGTTTGGCGAGCTGGAAACGCTGGCGAACCTCATTACCACCAAGACGCACATCCCCCTTCCGTATCTGGGTAAAGAGCGCTTGCTTGACGGGAAGACGGGACGGCCGTTTGACCAGCCTGTTACCGTCGGCGTGCTGCACATGATGAAGTTGGCTCACCTCATTGAGGACAAAGCGCACGCCCGTTCAACCGGTCCCTATTCGCTGGTCACGCAGCAGCCGCTCGGTGGTAAGGCCCAGTTTGGCGGCCAGCGCTTTGGCGAGATGGAAGTGTGGGCGCTTGAAGCCTACGGCGCGGCTTATACCTTGCAGGAAATGCTCACCGTCAAGTCTGACGACGTGCAGGGGCGTGTCAAAACGTACGAGTCCATCGTCAAAAATGAACCGATTGAAGAGCCGGGTGTGCCCGCCTCCTTCCGCGTGCTGGTCAAAGAGCTGCAAAGCCTGGGCCTGGCGGTTGAAGCAGTGACAGAAGATGGTGACGTCATTCGCTTTGGTAAGGAAGACGACAAACGCAGCAGCCGCAAGTGGGCCAGTTCCGGCATGATGGACATGGGGCGTATACGGCGCTAACCGACGCCGGCCGCTTCTGGTCCGGCAATTCTAATTGTGGAAGCTGCGCGCCCATGAAAATCGGTCTTAAAATCGCTGTTTCTGTTCATGCAAGGTTGACATTATCCCGGACTGTGTTAAAATCGCCATTCGTATGTCTAGCCAAAACGCGTAACTAACGTTTAAGACGTAGTTACCAATTGAATAGAAAGATTAAACAAATGGAGGCCATCGAAGTCTGTTTGCGATGGCCTCCATTTGCCGCGTTGTTATGGTGTGCGGCGACAGTTATGGCAACGATGGTAACTGCCTGGCGCCGCAGCCAGAGAAGCATTGTTAGTCGCCAAAAATGTAGAAAGGCTGCTTAAGTCAAATAAAGGAGAAGCTGAAGCGTGCCGACGATTAATCAATTAGTACGCAACGGTCGCAAGACTAAGAAAAAGAAAAGTACCGCGCCTGCGTTGCAGTGGACGTTTAACTCCTACAAGCAGCGCCGCACGCGGCAGCCCAAGGGCGCTCCTCAGAAGCGCGGTGTTTGCACGCAGGTGAAGACCATGACGCCCAAAAAGCCGAATTCGGCGCTGCGCAAGGTCGCCCGTGTGCGTTTGACGAATGGAATCGAAGTAACAGCTTACATTCCTGGTGAGGGTCACTCGCTGCAGGACCACTCCGTTGTTTTGATTCGCGGTGGTCGTGTGAAGGACCTCCCAGGTGTGCGTTATCATATCGTACGCGGCACGTTGGATTCAGCCGGCGTAGACAAGCGCAAGAAAGGGCGCTCTAAATACGGTACCAAGACGCCGAAGAAGAAGTAAGCGGAGTTGTGAATTATGCCAAGACGTTACCGTCCAGAAAAACGAGAAGTTGACCCCGACCTGCGCTACGGCAGCACGCGTGTAGAAATGTTCATCAATCGGCTGATGAGCAAGGGCAAGAAGAGCGTGGCCCGCAGCGTGCTGTACGATAGTTTTGATGTGGTTGAGGAGCGGACAAAGCGCCAGCCTCTGGAAGTTTTTGAAGAGGCTTTGCAGAACGTGTCGCCTCAAGTCGAAGTGAAGCCACGCCGCGTGGGCGGCGCTACCTATCAGGTGCCGGTACCCGTGGATTCGCATCGGCAGGTTTCTTTGGCCATGCGTTGGCTTTTAATGGCTGCTCGCAACCGCAGCGGCCGTTCGATGTCGGAAAAGCTGGCCAATGAATTTATGGATGCGTCTACCGGTCAGGGCGCAGCGGTAAAGCGCAAGGATGATACGCACCGTATGGCTGAAGCCAACCGCGCGTTCTCCCATTTCCGCTTTTAAATCAGGTATTGAGATTGTTTGATGAGTAGGTATCCGCTAGAAAGAGTCCGGAATATTGGCATTATTGCCCATATTGATGCCGGTAAGACGACCACGACCGAGCGCATCCTGTACTACACGGGGCGTATTCATCGTATGGGTGAGGTACACGAAGGTACCGCCACGATGGATCACATGGAACAGGAGCAGGAGCGTGGCATCACCATTACGTCTGCGGCAACGACGACGTTCTGGCTTGATCACCAGGTCAACATCATCGATACGCCGGGTCACATTGACTTCACGGCCGAAGTGCAGCGCAGCCTGCGCGTGCTGGACGGCGGTGTTGTGGTCTTTGACGCCGTGGCCGGCGTTGAGCCGCAATCGGAAACGGTATGGCGCCAGGCGGATCAATACCGCGTGCCGCGCATCTGCTTCGTGAACAAAATGGACCGCATTGGCGCCAATTTTGTGCGCACCGTGGATATGATCCGCGATCGCTTAAAAGCAAACCCGGTGCCGATTCAGTGGCCCGTTGGTTCTGAAAGTGGTTTTCGTGGCATCGTTGACCTGTTGTCGATGGAAGCGTCCATCTGGGTTGATGATGACCTGGGGACCCGGCCATTTGTCACGGAAGTACCGGATGAGGTGCGTCCTGAAGCCGAAGAAGCGCGGCAAAAAATGATTGAGAGCATCGTCGAGTCGGACGAGGAGTTGATGCTGCGCTACCTGGAAGATGAAGAAATTAGCCCGGACGAGCTGCAAAAAGCGCTGCGCAATGCCACCATTGCGGGCCAGTTGACGCCGGTGCTGTGTGGTTCGTCGCTGCGCAATAAAGGCGTACAGCGTGTTCTGGATGCCGTGGTCCATTACCTGCCCTCACCCCTGGATATTCCGGCGATTGAGGGCGTGAATCCCTTCACATCTAAGATTGAATCGCGCCATCCGGACGACGCGGCGCCCCTCTCGGCGCTGGTTTTCAAGATTGTGACCGACCCCTACGTGGGTCGCCTGGCTTATTTCCGGGTTTACTCGGGTGTATTGCACTCCGGCGACTCGGTTTTGAACAGCACGGCCGATAAGAAAGAAAGAATCGGCCGTATCTTGCGTATGCACGCCGATCGCCGCGAGGATCTAACCGAGGTTCAGGCGGGCGATATTGCCGCCACGCTGGGCTTAAAGCGGACCTTTACCGGTGAAACGCTGTGTGACCCGAAGGCGCCTATTCTGCTGGAGTCGATTGCCTTTCCTGAACCAGTCATCTCATTGGCGATTGAGCCCAAAAGTAACGTCGACCAGGAGAAGATGGGCCTGGCCCTAAAGGCATTGGCGGAAGAGGATCCTACGTTTCAGGTGCGGGTGGACGACCAAACCGGACAAACAATCCTCTACGGCATGGGCGAACTGCACCTGGAGGTGCTGGTTGATCGGATGTTGCGTGAGTTTCGTGTTTCTGCCAACGTGGGCAAGCCGCGCGTTGCTTATCGCGAGACCATTACGCAGGCGGTCGACAAAGCGGAAGGTCGCTTTGTGCGTCAATCTGGTGGCCGTGGCCAATTTGGACACGTTGTCCTGCGCATTGAACCGCTAGAACCGGGTTCTGGCTTTGAATTCGAAAACGCCATTATTGGCGGGACGATTCCTAAAGAATATATCAAGCCGACAGAGGCCGGCATTAAAGAAGCGCTGGGAAGCGGCGTTTTAGCCGGATATCCCGTAACCGACATGAAAGCCACGCTCTATGATGGCTCATTCCATGAAGTTGACTCTTCGGAAATGGCCTTCAAGATTGCCGGGTCAATGGCGGTTAAGGACGGCATTCAGCGCGGTAGGCCGGTGCTTCTGGAGCCGATTATGTTCGTCGAAGTTGTGGCTCCGGAGGAGTATACAGGCGAGGTCATCGGTAATCTGTCTGCTAACCGGGGCCAGATTGAGGGCATGGAGTTGCGCAGTGATGGTTTACAAGCGGTGAAAGCCAAAGTGCCCCTGGCAGAAATGTTCGGCTATGCCACGCGCCTGCGCTCTATGACGCAGGGTCGGGGCACATTTACCATGGAATTCAGCCATTATTCGCCGGTTACGGAAGCTGTTGCGCAAGAAGTGCTGAGAGGTTACCGTTAATTCAGAGATTGAGAATTGTCACAGAGTAGAAGAAGGAACTGACTGATGGCTAAAGAAAAATTTGTGCGTGCAAAACCACACGTGAATATTGGAACAATCGGTCACATCGACCACGGCAAGACGACCCTGACGGCTGCGATCACCAAAGCGCTCTCGCTGAAGGGGCTGGCCGACTTTTCGGCCTTCGACCAGATCGATAACGCGCCGGAAGAAAAAGAGCGCGGCATCACGATCGCCATCTCCCACGTGGAGTACCAGACCGAGAAGCGTCACTACGCGCACGTGGACTGTCCGGGCCACCGCGACTACATCAAGAACATGATCACCGGTGCGGCGCAGATGGACGGCGCCATTCTGGTGGTGGCGGCGCCCGACGGCCCCATGCCGCAGACGCGCGAGCACGTGCTGCTGGCGCGCCAGGTAGAAGTGCCGTCCATGGTGATCTTCCTGAACAAGGTCGACATGATGGACGACGAAGAGCTGCTGGAGCTGGTGGAGCTGGAGCTGCGCGAGCTGCTGGACAGCTATGAGTTTCCCGGCGACGAGACGCCGATTGTGCGCGGCAGCGCGCTGGCGGCGCTGGAGTGCCAGAGCAACGACCCGAACGACCCGGCCTATGAGCCGATTTATGAGCTGATGCGCGTGGTGGACGAGTACATTCCGCAGCCGGCGCGTGAAACGGAAAAGCCGTTCCTGATGCCGGTGGAAGACGTGTTCTCGATTAAGGGACGCGGCACGGTGGTGACGGGGCGCGCGGAGCGCGGGACGCTGAAGCCGATGAGCGAGGTGGACATTGTGGGGTTGCGCGAGGACATCCGCAAGGTTGTGGTGACCTCGATGGAAATGTTCCACAAGACGCTGGACAAGGTGGAAGCAGGCGATAACGCCGGTTTGCTGCTGCGCGGCGTGGCGCGTGACGATATCGAGCGGGGCCAGGTCTTGGCGGCGCCGAAGAGCATCACACCGCACACGGAGTTCTTGAGCGAGGTGTATGTGCTGCGCAAAGACGAGGGTGGACGGCACAAGGCCTTCTTCCCGGGCTACCGGCCGCAGTTCTACATCCGCACGATGGACGTGACGGGCGAGATCACGCTGCCGGAAGGCGTCGAAATGGTGATGCCGGGCGACAACGTCAACCTGTTTGTGAAGTTGATCACGCCGGTGGCGTTGGAAGCGGGACAGCGCTTTGCAATTCGCGAGGGCGGTTTGACCGTCGGCGCTGGCGTCATTACTAAGATCCTGAAATAAGGTGGTTGTTTAGGGGCGTTGTGCGCAAGGGTAACGCCCCTTCTATTGAGGCACTAGATGGCTAAGCAAAGAATCCGCATTCGTTTGAAGGCATATGACCACCGCGTTCTAGATCAGTCGGCAAAGCGCATTGTGGGAACGGCCGAACGCACAGGCGCTCGTGTTGTTGGTCCCGTACCGCTGCCGACTAAACTAGAGCGCTTCACTGTGCGTCGCAGTACATTTATTGATAAGGATTCACACGAGCATTTTGAGATTCGTACGCACAAGCGTCTGATTGACGTGATTAATCCCGATTCGAAGACGATTGACACGCTGATGCGGTTAAACCTACCGGCCGGCGTCGATATTGAGATTTCCATTTAGCTAGAGGCGCCCTATCTGGCGCCTGTTTCGATAGGATGATGCAGTCCTTGCCTGGTGGCTGACAGTCCTAGGAGGTTTTATTGTGAAAGGATTACTAGGCATCAAGCTGGGCATGACCCAGGTCTTTGATGATAAGGGCAACGTGACGCCGGTTACGCTTATTCAGGCCGGACCATGCTACGTGACCCAAATAAAAACTGAAAAGACAGAGAAATACAGTGCGGTCCAGGTCGGTTTTGCTGAGGCCAAGGAAAAGCGGCTGACCCGTGGACAAAAGGGTCACCTGGGGTTGCTCGAGACCGATAAGAAGCATCCTCAACGCAAGAAGGGCAATGGCCTGCCGCCGTTGAAGCATCTGCGTGAATTTCGTACGAGCAAAGCTGCTGATTATGCCGTGGGGCAGATGCTGACGGTTGACCAGTTTGTGATTGGCGACCATGTGGACGTTACAGGTAAGACCAAAGGACGCGGTTTTGCCGGCAACGTCAAGCGCCACGGTTTTGCCGGCGGCGTCAAGACCCATGGTCAATCTGACCGCTGGCGCGCGCCAGGTTCCATTGGTACGACGTCCAGCGTGGGACGCGTATTCAAAGGCAAGCGGATGGCCGGGCGCATGGGTAATGAAACCCATACCGTTCAGAATCTAGAAGTTATCCGTATCGACACCGAACGTAACCTGCTGGCTGTCAAAGGCGCGGTTCCGGGACACAAGGGCAGCTTTTTGGTCATTCGGGCTGCGGTGAAGGGTTGATTGGAGGTTTGGTGGGTTATGAAGGTATTAGTCTATAACATGGCTGGACAAGAGGTTGGTGAGTATGACCTGCCCGCCAGCATCTTTGAAGCAAAAATCAATCGTGACTTGATGCACCAGGCCTTAGTGCGCCAGTTGGCTAACGCGCGTCTGGGAACCCACAAGGCTAAGGGCCGTTCGGAGGTTAACCGCACTACGGCCAAGGTTTACCGCCAAAAAGGGACCGGCAATGCCCGTCACGGCAGCCGGCGCGCGCCGATTTACGTTGGTGGCGGTGTGGCGCACGGTCCTAAGCCGCGCAAGTATACGAAACAGATGCCGCGCAAGATGCGGCGTGCTGCCTTGCGCTCTGCGTTGAGCGTCAAGGCGCTCAGTGGTGACATTATCTTGCTTGACGCCGTGGCCATGGCCGCACCCAAGACCAGGGATATGGTCAACATGGTGAAGGCTGTGACCGGTGGCCAGAGCGCCCTGCTGCTGCTGGCTGCGCGGGATGAGAACGTCGAGAAGTCAGCCCGCAATCTGCCGGACGTCAAGACGATGCTGGCCAATTATCTGAACATTCGTGACCTGCTGGGTTATGACAAGGTGATGATGCCTCTGGCAGCCTTGGAAGTTGTTGAGGAGTTCCTGGGTCTTGGCGGCGAAATGGTGGAAGTTGCTTGGGACGAGACCGGAGAGGAGGAATAAAGCATGCATTGGCGTGAAATCATTCGCCGGCCGGTTGTGACAGAAAAGAGCAACTACCTGGCCGATTTGCAAAATCAGTACACCTTTGTGGTCGATGCGCGGGCCAATAAAATTCAGATCAAGCAGGCAATTGAGTTGGCCTGGCCTGAAGTGACTGTCGAAAAGGTCCGCATTGCCAACATGCCGCCCAAGCGCGCGCGGCGCTTGCGGCGCTTGACCGTACGTAAACCTGGTTGGAAAAAGGCGATTGTTACGCTGCAGCCGGGTAGCTCAATTGATTTGTTTGAGGGTGTTTAATAGGGTAGCTCATTGAGCAGGGACGAGGATTGTTAGATGTCAGGGGTCATGTTCCTGGCAGTTAAACAATTTAACGTCCGTCTCTGGAGGAAAAATGCCAATTAAAGTGTATAAGCCAACATCTCCCGGTCGGCGTGACATGAGCGCGCAGACTTTTGAGGAGATTACGCGGACGCAGCCGGAACCGGGCTTGACGCGCGGTTTGCGTAAGCGTGGCGGCCGCAACGTGCGTGGTAAGATAACCATTCGCCACCGCGGGGGCGGCCACAAGCGGCTCTATCGCGATATCGATTTTCGCCGGGATAAGTTTGATGTTCCGGCGCGCGTTGCGACGATTGAGTATGATCCCAACCGTTCGGCGCGCATTGCGCTGCTGTTTTACGCCGATGGTGAGAAGCGCTACATCATTGCGCCGCTTGGCTTGAAAGTGGGTGACCGGATCATAAATGGTCCTGGCGCCGACATACGGCCGGGGAACGCGCTGCCGCTGCGCAATATTCCGCTTGGCACCATGGTGCATAATATTGAGCTGCAGCCGGGCCGTGGCGGCCAGTTGGTGCGCGCCGCCGGTACGTCGGCGCAGCTATTGGCGAAAGATCGCCCGAAGTATGCAACGCTGCGCCTGCCGTCTGGTGAGGAGCGTTACGTGTTGCAGGAATGCCTGGCGACGATTGGCCAGGTAGGTAATGTTGAGCACGGCAATGTCAAGCTGGGCAAAGCCGGCCGGAAGCGCCACATGGGTATACGGCCGACTGTGCGCGGCTCAGCGATGTCTCCCCGGGACCATCCCCATGGGGGTGGTGAGGGTCGTTCGCCGATTGGTATGCCTGGCCCAAAGACGCCGTGGGGTAAGCCGGCACAGGGCAAACGGACACGCCGCAACAAAGCGACGGATAAGTATATCTTCCGTCGTCGTTCTAAGAAGCGTCGGTAAGAGGTGAGAGGATGTCACGTTCACTAAAGAAAGGACCGTATATAAATCCGAAGTTGCTCCAGAAAGTGGAAACACTGAATGAGGCGCGCGCCCGTCAGGTCATTCGCACCTGGTCACGCACGAGTACGATCTTCCCACAGATGGTGGGCCATACGATTGCTGTGTATGACGGCCGTCGCCACATTCCGATTTATATTACGGAAAATATGGTTGGACACAAGCTGGGTGAATTCGCTCCTACGCGGACGTTTCGCGGGCATGTTTCTAAGTCTGAGAAGAAGGGTAAGGGGCGTCGGTAATCATGGCTGAAGCATTAGAAGTTCGAGCTGTCGCGAAATACATTCCCATCTCGCCGCGCAAAGTACGGCTGGTTGTGGATGCTGTGCGCGGTATGGATGCGCAAAAGGCGCTGGACACGCTGCGTTTTATGCCGCAAAAGGCGGCCGACCCGGTTTACAAGGTAATTCAGTCGGCCGTTGCCAATGCGGAAGAGAATTTCGGCCTGGAGATAGGGGAACTGTCGGTCTGGCGAATCTATGCTGACGAGGGACCCCGCCGGCGTAAGGCGCCCTATGGGGGTCGCTTTGCCGGGCGTGGTCGTTTCCGACCGATTATGCGCCGCACGTCCCACATCACGGTTGTGTTGGCCGAACGAGAGCTTTTGGACTAAGCGCGACATTTGTCGCATGGAGGAATCAGTTGGGACGCAAAGTACATCCTGTCGGTTTTCGTTTGAAGGCAATCCGGGATTGGAATACGCGCTGGTTTGCGGAAGGCGACCGTTATCGTGACTTGCTGCACGAGGATTTTGCCATTCGTGAGATGATTTTACGGGAAATGCCCTCAGCCGGTATTGCGAGCGTTGAGATCGAGCGTTTTCCAAACCAGGTGCAGGCTACGATTCACACCGCCAAGCCGGGTATTGTCATTGGTCGCAAGGGCGCGTCGGTCAAAGAGCTGCGCGGAAAATTGCGGCAGTTGACGGGTAAAGCGGTGAAAGTGGAGGTTGAGGAAATTTCTCAGCCGGACGCCAATGCACAGCTTATTGCCGAAAATATCACGAGCCAGTTGGAGCGCCGTATTTCACATAGTCGCGCTATGAAGCGCGCGGCAATGCAGGCCATGCGCTCTGGCGCCCAGGGTATTCGGATTGAGGCCAGCGGCCGCTTGTCGGGCGCAGAGATGGCGCGCAAAGAGAAGATCTCGGATGGTCGCGTACCGCGCAACACCATTCGCGCGGACATGGACTATGGCTTTTCTGAGGCGCTGACGACATTTGGGCGGATTGGCGTAAAGGTTTGGGTCTACCGCGGCGAGATCTTGCCGCAGAAAGTGGAAGCGACTAACGTCTACATCAGCGAGTAAGGGATAAGCGCGTAAATCGTTAATGGGCGTTTACGCGTGGTTGATTACGGAGATTTGAGCATGTTAATGCCGAAACGCGTTAAATATCGCAAGCAGTTTCGTGGCCGCATGCGCGGAATGGCTAAAGGCGCTGCCACGCTGCAGAATGGCGAGTTCGGCCTGCAGGCGCTAGAGCCTGCATGGATCACCAGCCGCCAGATTGAGACTGTCCGTCGTGTGGTTGTGCGGCACATGAAGCGTCGTGGTAAGGTGTGGATCCGCATCTTCCCGGACAAGCCCGTAACGGCCAAGCCGGCGGAGACACGCATGGGTAAAGGGAAAGGCTCGGTAGACCACTGGGTCGCTGTGGTGAAACCTGGACGGATTATGTTTGAATTGGCGGGTGTGCCGGGCGACGTAGCGCGTGAAGCGCTGCGCCTGGCGAGTTACAAACTGCCGATTAAAACGCAAGTCGTTTCACGGGAGGATACGCTCTAATGGCTAATATTGTTGAATTGCGTGAAATGAGCGACAAGCGGCTTGAGGAAATGCTGGAAAACGCGCGCGAAGAGTTGTTCAATTTGCGTTTTCAGAAGGCCTCAGCGCGGCTTGAGAATTATGCCAGGTTGAGAATTGTGCGTCGCGAGATCGGACAGTTTGAGACGGTTTTGAGCAATCGCCAGCTTGCTACTGAGGCGGCGGCGGCGCAGCCAGAGGTCGCACGCGCGATTGCGGGTAAAAACTGGCGCGCGAACGCACGCTTTGTGTACGAAGAGAGCGCCTGGCGCGTCGCTTTTAGCGATGAGGATGGCAAAACGATCGCAACTGCGTTGGTTAATTTAAACCACAAGCGCGCCCGCGGGCGGCGCAAACGGGTTATGCAGGGGCAGCGGCCGTTGGTCACGAGCTACGAGATTGCAGGGTAGGTGAACTATGAGAGAACAACGCAAGCGCCTGGTTGGTGTCGTAACCAGTGACAAAATGGACAAAACGGTCGTTGTGGAGGTGGCTACTACCAAGCGCCATCCCATTTATCAAAAAACGCTGCGCCGCGTCAAAAAATACAAGGCGCACGACGAAAAGAACGAGTGCCGCCTGGGCGACCGTGTGCAGATCATTGAATCGCGACCGATCAGCCGCCACAAGCGCTACGCGGTCGTTTCCATTCTAGAGCGAGCGAAGTAACGAGGCTGACGATGATTCAAAAAGAAAGTCGTTTGAACGTAGCAGACAACTCAGGCGCGCGCGAGCTGTTGGTCATCCAGGTGATGGGCGGCTCCAAGCGCCGCTATGGTGCAGTTGGTGACGTGGTCACGGCAACGGTTAAAAAAGCTGCGCCCAATTCAAACGTTAAGAAGAGCACTGTCGTTAAAGCGGTGATTGTGCGGACGACGAAAGAGTTCAAGCGCGCTGACGGTAGCTATATTCGCTTTGATGATAATGCCGCCGTTATCCTTGATCAAGAAGGCCGCAATCCTGTTGGGACGCGTATCTTTGGGCCTGTGGCGCGTGAGCTGCGCGATAAGGGCTTTAGCCGGATTATGTCACTGGCGCCAGAGGCTCTCTAATTCCAGGTGTGATTCTACCTGGTAAAAGGCTGAAGAGGAAAAGATGCGTATTAAAGAAAATGATGAAGTAGAGGTCGTCGCCGGTAACTACAAGGGCGTACGCGGTAAGGTGCAGCGTGTATTGCCGCACGAGAAGCGCGTCGTCGTTGCCGGTGTCAACATTGTTAAGAAACACCAGAAGCCCAAACCATCCGCAGGTCGTACGCGGGCCCAAGGCGGCATTATTGAATTTGAAGCGCCGATTGACGTTTCGAATGTGATGCTGGTTGATCCAAAAACCGACGAACTGACCCGCGTTGGGGTTCGGCGCGATGAAAACGGCCGTCGTGTGCGCTATTCCAAGAAAAGCGGCGCGGATCTGGATTAAACGTTTAAGGTGAGCCAGGCAGCCTAAAGCAGTTCTGCTGCAGTACGCGAACTGTTTGCTGACCTGCCACTCAACCTGGAGGAAAACATGGCATTTACGCCACTTGTTGAACAATATCGTACTGAAATACAGCCGGCCCTGGTGAAGGAGTTTGGCTATCGCAGCGTTATGCAGGTACCGCGCGTTACCAAAGTTGTGGTAAACGTGGGGCTGGGTGAAGCGCTGGACAATGCCAAAGCCATCGAATTTGCCATGAACGACATCACGGCAATTACGGGCCAGCGTCCGGTGGTCACCAAAGCCAAAAAGTCAATTGCCGGCTTTAAATTGCGTGAAGGCCGCTCCATTGGGCTAAAAGTCACGCTGCGTGGTGACCGCATGTGGAGCTTTCTGACGCGCCTGATTCACGTTGCCCTGCCGCGTACCCGCGACTTTCAGGGTATTTCGCCTGACTCTTTTGACGGGCGCGGGAACTATACCCTTGGGCTGCGCGAGCAGTTGATTTTCCCCGAAATCAGTTATGACAAAATTGACAAAGTTCGGGGTTTGGAAGTGACTATTGTGACGACGGCTAAAACGGATGAGGAAGGCCGCCGTTTGCTGAGCATGCTTGGGATGCCATTCCGGCAGGATTAGAGGAGAGAGATATGGCAAAGAAATCGATTATTGCCCGCGAAACAAAGCGGAAGTATCGGGTGCGTGTGCGCAATCGATGTAAATTATGTGGGCGCCCGCGCGGCTACATACGTCGTTTTGGTCTATGCCGTATTTGTTTCCGCGAAGAGGCCCTGAAAGGGAATATCCCCGGCGTGGTTAAGTCAAGCTGGTAGAGGTGCATTATGTCAATGAGTGATCCCATTGCTGATATGCTAACCCGCGTGCGTAATGCCCTTGGGCGGCAGCACCCGATGGTTGCTATGCCGCACTCCAAGATAAAGGGTGCGATCGCGCAGGTGTTGAAAGATGAGGGCTACATCGAAGATTTTGAAGTGTTGCCCCAGAATCCGCGCGCGGTATTGCAGTTGAAACTGAAATACGTTGGCGATCGCCGCAGCCAGCGCGCCGTTATCACCGGGCTAGAGCGTATTAGTAAGCCTGGGCGGCGCATTTATGTTAGCAAAGCTGATATTCCTTGGGTGTTAAGCGGGGTGGGTATTGCCATTCTGACGACATCGCAAGGTGTAATGACCGGGCAAAGGGCCCGTCGCCTGGGTTTAGGCGGCGAGATCCTTTGCAAAGTGTGGTAGCTGGAGGTTAGCATGTCACGCATAGGTAAGGCGCCAATTACGTTGCCTGATGGCGTACAGGTGAAACTGCAAGGTTCTACCGTCGAGGTGAAAGGCCCTAAAGGCTCATTGGGACAAACCTTTCACCCCGAGATGACCATCGAAATGCAAGAGGGGCTGCTTCACGTGCAGTGCCCCACTGATTCTCGTCAACATCGGTCTTTGCATGGCTTGACGCGGGCTTTGCTCAACAATATGGTTGTTGGGGTAAGTGCGGGTTTTTCCAAAACATTGCAGATTGATGGTGTTGGCTATCGAGCTGAGATGGATGGCAGTACACTGGTTCTCTATGTTGGGTACTCTCATCCGGTACGCTTTGATCCGGAAGGTGAAATCCTGTTTGCGGTTGAAAACCGCGGCAAGACAATTGTGGTTTCAGGGATCGATAAGCAGTTAGTGGGCGAATATGCAGCTCGAATTCGGAAGATGCGCCCGCCGGAACCCTATAAGGGGAAGGGCGTACGGTATGATAATGAAATTATTCGTCGCAAAGCGGGTAAGACTGGCAAGGTGTAGGTAAGGTATCAATATGGCTGAGAAATCAAACAAAGCACGCCAGCGACGCCATCGTCGTATACGCATGCGGCTTTCGGGAACGGCCGAACGCCCGCGCCTGAATGTATATCGCAGCTTGGACCACATTTATGCGCAAGTGATTGACGATGTTGCCGGTCATACGCTGGTCTCTGCCTCTACTATTGAAAAAACGTTAGCGCCAACGCTAGTAGGGAAGACCAAGCGCGTGCAGGCGAAAATCGTTGGGCAGACCCTTGCCCAGCGCGCGCAGGAAGCTGGGGTTACAACGGTTGTTTTTGATCGCGGAGGCTACCTGTATCACGGTCGTGTGAAGGAACTGGCCGAAGGCGCTCGTGAGGGCGGGCTAAAGTTCTAGGATGGATAAAGCCGGGATGCCGTGAAGCGTTCCGTGCCCAGGAGAAAATAATGGGTCAGAGACGACAAAATTATCGCGAGCAGCGGGATGAGTTCGATGAGCGTATTATTGATATCACCCGTGTCGCTAAAGTGGTGAAGGGTGGTCGGCGCTTTGCCTTCCGCGTAACAGTGGTTGTTGGTGATAATCGGGGCAACGTTGGCGTAGGGATTGGCAAAGCCCGTTCAGTACCGGACTCGATTCGCAAGGCGATTGAAGCTGCGCGCAAGTCGATGGAGCGTGTGCCGATTATGGGCGGCACGATCCCGCACGAGGTCATTGGGCGGCACGGTGCGGCGAAGGTTTTGCTAAAGCCGGCCTCGCCCGGTACCGGCGTTATTGCCGGCGGCGGCGTGCGCGCCGTGATTGAAGCAGCGGGCTACAAAGATATTCTTTCGAAGTCGCTAGGTAGTTCCAACGTCCTGAATGTAATCATGGCTACGGTTGATGGGCTGCATCAGTTGAAGAATATCGATCAGGTGGCTGCTGACCGCGGTAAGGAATCGGCTCAGATTGCACCTTTCTGGAGTCGAGGCAAATGAATAAGTTGCGTGTAACCTATAAAAAGAGCGCGATTGGCTACGATAAACGCCAGAAGGCAACAATTCGTGCCCTGGGTTTACGTCGGATCAATCAGCAAGTAGAGCATGAAGATACGGCCGTTATTCGCGGTATGATCGAAAAAGTTACCCACCTGGTAGAGGTGGAAGAGGTTGAAGCATCATGAAATTACACGATCTGCGCCCAAATCCCGGATCAAAAAAGAAGCGCAAGCGAGTGGGTCGTGGTATTGCTGCTGGTCAAGGTAAGACGGCTGGTCGCGGTACCAAGGGCCAGAACGCGCGTAGCGGCGGGGGCAAGGGCATTTACTTTGAAGGCGGCCAGCTGCCGCTGGCGCGCCGTTTGCCGTACAAGCGCGGTTTTACCAACATCAACAAAATATATTACACCGCGGTCAATTTGAAGACCCTGGATGAGTATGATTTTGAAGGGGTAGACGTGACGCCTGAGGTTCTGGTTGCGATTGGTGTGCTTAAAAAACCAACCGATCCGGTTGTTATCTTAGGTGATGGCGATATTACTGCGTCGCTAAACGTCAAGGTGCACCGCTGCTCTGCTTCCGCCAAGGCCAAGATAGAAGCGGCTGGCGGCACGGTTGAATTGCTGCCCCTGGGCGCCTAGCGTGAACCGGAAAGCATGACGTAATGGGAAATATTCAATGATCGAATCAATTCGTACAGCCTTTTCTCTGCCGGAACTGCGAGGGAAAATCCTGTTTACCATCGCGATGTTGGTGATCTACCGTTTGGTAGCCAATATTCCGGTACCAGGCGTGAACTTGCAAGCCTGGCTGGCCTTTACCAGCCAGGATACCGGTAATGCCGTAGTGAATTTCCTGGACCTGCTCTCCGGCGGCGCCGTGCGTAATTTCTCGGTGATGGCCATGGGCGTGTATCCATACATTACCGCCTCAATTATCATCCAGCTTATTACGCCGATTGTTCCGCAGTTGTCGGAGCTGCAGTCGGAAGGCGAGACAGGGCGCAATAAACTGAACCGCATCACCTATTACATCACGGTTCCGCTGGCTTTTTTGCAGGCGGTGGGCCAAATTCGCCTGATTGGCTTCAGTTTGCAAACCGGTTTGGAGTCGATCATGCCAAACTTTGGCATGACGGGGTCTGATTTGCTGCCGACTTTGACCACGCTTATGGCAATGGTCGGCGGAACAATGTTTGCTATTTGGATTGGCGAGCGAATTACGGAAGAGGGCATTGGCCAGGGTATTTCGCTCATCATCTTTGGCGGTATCGTTTCGGGTATTTTGCCCAACATCGCGCGGCTGTTTGCTTTGGAAGACACAACCGCGCAGATCTTTACCATTGCGGCCTTTATCTTGCTGACGGTCGCAACGGTGTTGGTCATTGTGGTGGTGCAGGAAGGGCAGCGACGTATACCGGTGCAATACGGCCGTCGCGTGCGTGGACGCAAAGTTTATCAGGGTCAAAGCACCTACGTGCCGCTCAAAGTCAACACGGCCGGCATGATTCCGATTATCTTTGCCCAGTCCATCTTGACTTTTCCGCCGCTGATTGCCAACTTCTTCGTTGGTGATATGACCACAAGCGGTAACTTTTTTAACAATATTGCGCGCGCCATCAGTAACTTCGGATCGATTCAGGATCCGCAGGCTGCGCCGCTATCCTTTACGCTTTACTGGCTGTTCTACTTCTTGTTTGTCGTTGGGTTTACGTTCTTCTATACCGACGTCATGGTCAAGCAGCAGAATCTGCCCCAGACGCTGCAGCGTCAAGGTGGGTTTATCCCTGGGATTCGCCCTGGCAAGCGTACGGAGACGTACATCACCTCTGTGGTGCGCCGCATTACCCTGGTTGGCGCCGTTTTCCTGGGTATTGTGGCCATTTTGCCTGGTATTATGGCGCTACTTGGCGTAGTATTAAATATTCGCGGTTTTGAGCAGAGCGCCTACGTTGTGAATGGCGCGGGCCTCATCATCGTCGTAGGTGTTGTGATTGACACGATGAGACAGTTGGAAGCGCAACTGCTTATGCGTCATTACGAAGGTTTTATTAACTGATGAAGTTTATTGTGCTCATGGGCGCCCCAGGCGCCGGAAAAGGTACACAGGCAAAGCTGCTGCAGGAGGCCTTAGGCCTGCCGCAAGTTGCAACAGGCGACCTCTTCCGTTACAACCTAAAAAATGAAACGGAATTAGGCAAACTCGCCAAGAGCTACATGGATAAGGGTGAGTTGGTGCCTGATGAGATTACCGTGGCAATGGCCAGGGATCGCCTGGCGCAGCCCGACTGTGCTGATGGCGCCATTCTGGATGGTTTCCCGCGCACGCCCGCGCAGGCCCATGCCCTGGATGCGCTGCTGGCAGAGTTTGGGGCTGAGATTACGGCCGTTCCACACGTCTTTGTGGACCAGGAAGTGCTCATTGAGCGGTTGCTGAAGCGCGCCGTGATTGAAGGACGCGCGGATGACAATGAGGAAACCATTCGGACGCGCATGCGCGTATATGAAGAGCAAACCAGGCCACTGTTGGACTACTACGCAAACAGAGGCTTGCTGGTTCAGGTAAATGGGGATCAACCCATTGCGGAAGTACAGCGAGATTTAATTCAGGTCATTAACGATGCGACCTGATGCACCCTGTGCCTGGAGTTGTGTGTGATGCGTACACGCGCCAAACACATTTCTGGCAGGAGAGAAACGTTATCATGAAAGTATCAGCATCTGTGAAGCGCCGCTGCCCCAAGTGTAAAATTGTCAAGCGTAGAGGGGTTGTGCGGGTCATCTGCGTTGACCCCAACCACAAGCAGCGTCAAGGGTAGCAGACCGATTTAAAAGTGAGAACTGAACACAAACCGTGTTCAGTTCTTGACTGTTGTTTACTGCTGGAGGAATTATGGCTCGTATTTCTGGTGTAGACATTCCACGGAATAAGCGTGTGGAAGTGAGCCTGACTTATATTTACGGGATTGGCCCGTCGCGCAGTCAGGCAATTCTGGGAGAAGCTGGGGTTAATCCAGACGCACGCGTGCGCGATCTGTCGGAAGCTGAGGTGACGCGCTTGCGTCAGATTATCGACCAGAGTTATATGGTTGAAGGTGATTTGCGCCGTGAGGTGGGGATGAACATCAAGCGGCTGACGGAAATCGGCTGTTACCGTGGCTTGCGGCATCGTCGCCACTTGCCGGCGCGTGGCCAGCGGACTAAAACCAATGCCCGCACGCGCAAGGGGCCGAAGAAGACGGTTGCTGGTCGTGGCCGGCGTAAGGGCAAATAATTGACTGGTGGATCACCACAGCCTGCGCTGAGCGGCTACAACTCTGTTGTGGCCTGGGGCGCAGGCCTGGGGGTGATGTTGGCCAGCCGTGTTAAGTTAGGCAGGAGAAACCATGGGACGTAGAAGGAAACAGGCGCAAACGCGCAAAAAAGTTAAGCGGATGGTGCCGCGCGGTCAGGCGCATATCTATGCGACCTTCAATAACACGATCGTGACGATCACGGATACGAAGGGTAACACCGTATCGTGGGCGAGTGCGGGCAGTTCGGGTTTTAAGGGCTCACGCAAAAGCACCCCTTATGCTGCGCGTTTGGCAAGCCAGCGTGCGGCGCGTACCGCCCAAGACAGCGGGATGCAGGAAGTGGACGTGATTGTGAAGGGCCCAGGCCCCGGTCGCGAAGCCGCTATTCGCGCGCTGCAGGCATCTGGCATACAGGTCCGATCAATTCAGGACGTGACGCCGGTTCCACATAATGGGTGCCGCCCGCCAAAGAAACGCCGCGTTTAGTTGGTTTTAGTTCGTCACACCTTTAATTATCTTATTT
>Ga0209498_1000501_pt1 | contig 23993 bp, 22 predicted proteins | sample WalLakDeSediment_FD_184131 | JGI IMG/M metagenome (GOLD analysis project Ga0209498, IMG submission 184131) | Lake sediment microbial communities from Walker lake, Nevada to study Microbial Dark Matter (Phase II) - Walker Lake 11/02/13 Deep... | ecosystem: Environmental > Aquatic > Freshwater >...
TCTCCCCGGCAGGCCGGACAGCATAAACACTCCACAGCATCCAGATTCACGGCGCAATGTCCATCCCCTGCGCCGGCAGCTAGCCCCCCGTAATCGCCATCTCATCTACCATTACATAGGGAGCAATGACACTGCCCAGGCTCTCAGTCTCACGAGAGAGGCCCGAGACCTTGGGCAGCATCTCGAACAGGTTTCCCGAGACCATAGTCTCGATCAACGGCCGGCCAAGCCTTCCATTCTCGATGAGAAAGCCTCCCTTAACTACGCCCGAGAACTCTCCACTCGCCGGCTCAGGAAAACCGGAGAACCTGGTGACCAGTATACCCCGCTTCACCTCACTGATCAGCTCTTCCTTGCTCTTGTCCCCTGGTCTGACCAGCATGTTCGTCGGGCCGATGGCCGGCACAGATCGAGCTCCTCCAGAGGCATGCCCCGTCGAAGTGCGCCCCTCCTTATGAGCAGCGTAGCTGTTATACAGGTATGTCCTCAGGATCCCGTCCTCGATAACTTTCACCTTCGTGTGCGGCAACCCTTCGCGATCGAAGGAGGCAGAACCTGTGCCGCCAGCAATAAGGCCATCGTCTTCGATGTCAAGTAGCGGTGAGGCGACCTGCTTGTTCAGCATGCCGGCCAATCTGCTAAGCCCCTTCTGCACCCGGTTGGCGTCCACGGCAAAGGTGAGCGGTTGGACTATAAGGTCGAGCACTGCGTTGGGCGATAGGATCACGGTACCCACAAAGGACTGTCCCTTGCTGGCTCCCAGCGAGGCAACCACGCCCTCGGCAAACTCCCGGGCCTTCTCCTTGACAGCAAGGTCCCCTGCACTTCTGGTGGCCTGGAAGCGGTAGTTAAAGCTCGAAACCTCATCTCCGTCTCGAGCCATGCCCATGATGAAGTAATAGAACAGGTTCTCCTTCTCCTCTGCCTTGATGCCCCTGGAGTTCACAACGGCCCGCCGCTCGGTCATGGCATTGAAGGAGGCCGAATCGACCATAACGCGGGGGTCATAACCTCTGGCCGTCGAAAGCAGCTCCTCAGCCAGGGAGATGGCCGAACCAATCTGGAACCCTTCGGCCGTCTGATCATAAAGGCCAGCGACCTGCCTGACGGGCTGAGGTTCCGGGAGAAGGTTGTGCTCATCCTTGAGCGAGGCCTTGCTCAGGCTCACGGCCGTCCGCACTGCTTCTTCGATCTTCTCCTCGTCGAAGACATTGACCGAGGCAAAACCAAGTGCCCGCTCACAGAATACGCGGATACCGATGCCATCCCGGGCATGAGTGGTGGCCAGCTTGAGCTCGTTTGCTTCTGCCTTAACGCTTATCTCTTGGCCCTGCGTCAGGAATGCCTCGGCCTCATCGGCACCCAGTTGCTGCGCCTTCTGGACCGCGAACTCGCCGTATTTCAGGATCGTCATCGTGTCCTCCCTCCTATGATCGCCTTGCATCTGACATAGGGCCCTCCACCATCGACTTTGGCCATCTGGCCCTTGCCACAGTAGCCCGCGCCCATATCGAAGCGGAACTCCTTGCCCACAGCATCCACGCTCTCTAGCACCTCGAAGGCTTGACCGCTGACCGCCACCCCACGCAGGAGTTCCCCAACCTTGCCATCCTCTATCCTGTAAGCTTCCTGAACAGAGAACATGAATTCCGCATTGGCATCGGCCTGCCCACCCCTGGCTCCCTGAAGCAGATAGCCGTGCTGCACCTCGGAGATCATCTCTTCCAGGGTCCTGCTCCCGGGCTCCATATAAGTGTTGCGCATCCTGATCAGAGGCTCATCTGAGTATTCGAAAGCCCGGGCGCTCCCTGTCGAAGTCACCCCGAACATCCCCGCCGTCTCCCGGTTGTGCAGGTAGGACCTCAGTATGCCCTGCTCTATCACCACCGTCCGTTCCGTGAGCACCCCTTCATCGTCGACCAGCACAGTCCCTCCAGCATGGTTCCCGTACTGAGAAGGCCCGCTATCGACCAGGGTTACAAGCTCGCTGGCCACCCTCTGACCCAGCTTCCCTTGAGTGACGGCACCTGACAGCACGAAATCGGCCTCCACTGTATGTCCTATTGCTTCATGGGCCAGCAGTCCCACCAGCGCCGGGCCCAGTATCACTACCGCCCGTTCTCCGCTGGGATGTGCGGCCTTGAGGAGGTCCCCGGCCCTCCTGGCCACGGTCTCCGCAAGTTCATCAGGCTGCCTCTTGAAGAGGTCACTCCAACCGCCAGTGACGCCCAACGTCTCAGAAGCTTCTACCCGCTGGCCGTCGGCCGCGGCCACGGCCAGCAGTATGAACTCGGGCTTGGAGTCCGTCACCTCCGCTCTGGCGCCATCGGTGGTGATAATGTACTTGCGGTCAAGGCTCTCCCGGTAGGCACAGGTCGTCGAGGCGATGAAGGGAAAGGACCTGACCTTGGCCTCGGTTCCCCGCACCAGGGCAAGCTTCTCCTCAAAGGGATGGGCACTGAGAGCGTCTTCGATCTCGGGCCCGAACCGCCCTCGCGCCAGCCTGGCTGGACCGAGCTTCATCGTATCCTTCTTGCTCGCCGCCCTGGCTCCACTGATAGCATCATGGATGGCTGCCTTGATGCTGTCCCGATCAAGACGCGACGTGCTGCTGAAGCCCCAGCCACCGTGACAGAGTGCCCTCACCCCGACTCCACTATACACCGTGGAGTTGGCAGCCTCGAGCTCGCCCTGTCTTACGGCGATGTTGAGGGCCTTCCGTTCGTGATAACGCAATTCACCATAGTCCGATCCGGTGAACTCACCCAACAACTCCTCCAAGAATTCAAGCATACTGCCTCCTTTCTAGTCTGTTTTGTGTTCTTAGTCTAACTGACTTTGATCTCACACTCAATTCAGTACGCTCCCGAAGCCATGGACCAAGAGGCTACTATGGTGCGATCCGTCAAGGTTCTGCAGCGCAGACTGCTACTTCTGATTGGCTGTCTCGCTGACACCGGCTGAACAGCCTCAATGCCTCGCTACCTTGCTTCAAGCTTGATATCCCCGTGCGCAATCTTGATGCTGACCACGGCGGTGGGGTCTGCCCCGACCTGTTCCTCCAGCTTCTTCATGCCGTTCCTCTCGGAGGGGTCCAACCCGAAGTCAGTCTCGATCTCCCCTGAGATGCTCACGGCATTGAGCTTGAATCGGGACTCGCGAGGGAGGACGAGGCTCGCATCCCCCGAGCCGGCCTGCAAAACCCATTCAGCACCATCGGGCACGGGCGACTCCAGGGCTATATCGCCACGCCCAATACTGACCTGGATGTTGCCGCCCAGATCCTTGACGGCGACGTCGCCAGACCCGACCTTTGCCGAGACCGGTCCGGAGGTCTCGCTCAGATCCACATCCCCACGGCCAACGCCAACTGTCACACTCGAGCGCACGCGGGCGACGGACACATCTCCGCTCCCGGCCCCAGCATCAATGTCGGCCTCAATGTCCTCGATCTGAATATCGCCGGAGCCGGCTTTGGCTGTCACCGGGCCCTTCAATCCGCTCACATGCTGGTCTCCCGACCCGGAGCTAACTTGTACCCCGGTCTCCGGCGGAGCCGAGATAGAGAAGTCGAATACGGCCGACCGCCCCAGAGGTTGCGGGCTCAAGCCGTATTTGCCCAACTCGCCGACCCGCACCAGGTCTCCCTCCACTACGATGGGCGGATCGTCTTCGATTCTCCGGGCCAGCTCCTCGGCTTCCTCCCGGGAACCCGCTCGCACCTCGAATTCGGCGGACACCTTCAGTCTGCCGTCCTCCCCTCGCTGTACCTCGATGTCGCCACTGCCGGTCTCCACCTCCAGCCGCAGTGGCGTCCTCACCTCCAACTCCTTCTCAAACCTTCCCTCAATTCTGGCCATTGCTCACCTCCGGATCTGCTCATTGACCATTTCTGCCCGGATTCGACCTTAGTTCTGACCAAGCATTGGACTCATCATAGTCAATGACCAGCTTAAATATATGTATTCATTCTAATGGTTGTACTAAACTTTGTCAATACCCCCGCTCCTCCTCCGTGATTCTCCAGATCCGCTGCCGACCGGAATAGCATGGCTCTCCGTAAGGCTGCGTTTGACAGCGACCATGAAACGGGGCAAACTGTATCCTGATTCCGGGCCAAGTTGTGACAATGGCCTTTTGTCCGCTGCCGGCAACGACCAGTATCAGGGCCCACCAGCTATGAAGGAGCAGGAGAGATGACCAAAGACAGACAGGGCTCCATACAAAGAATCAGCACCACGACAGCGCCTCAAGCCATCGGTGCCTACGTGCAGGCAACCGCGTCTGAAGGCAGATTCGTGTTTGTATCAGGCCAGTTGCCGCTCGATCCCGTAGGTGGGGAAATCGTAGCCGGCGACATCGAACAGCAGGTCAGGCAATCCATGAACAACCTGGGCGAAATCCTCAAAGAAGCAGGGCTTTCCTTAAACAGCCTCGTGAAGACAACCGTATACGTCACCGACATGACTCTGTTTCCGGTGGTAAACAGGGCTTACGCATCTTTCTTCCCCGACGGGCACTATCCTGCGCGGGCGGTGGTGGAGGTTTCGGCCCTGCCCCGGGGCTGCCAGGTTGAAATCGAGGGCATAGCTGTCGGTTGAGGCCGGTACACATCAGACAGATACAGCCTGAGCCCGGTCAAGCCGGAGCGGGGATTCCTCGCCCTGAATGCCGCCTAAGGAGAGCCACAATACTATGAAGAACAGCATTGGCCCCGAACCATACAAGTTCAAAATGATTGAGCCCCTGCGGCAGACCACCAGGGAGGAACGTGAGAGGCTGATTGCCGAAGCGGGCTACAATGTTTTCAACCTCAGGGCAGAGGACGTCTACATTGACCTGCTGACCGACAGCGGTACATCCACCATGAGCCAGTTCCAGTGGGCGGCCCTGCTGCTGGGAGACGAATCCTATGCCGGGTCTCGCAGCTTCTTCCGCCTCCAGGAGACGGTAACCAACATCACCGGTTATCCTTGCGTCCTGCCCACTCACCAGGGGCGAGCAGCGGAGAACATCCTCACCGAGATGCTCATCCAGCCGGGAGCGGTTATCCCCGGCAACATGCATTTCGATACCACCCGTGCGCACATCAAACTTAAGGGGGGAACGCCCCTGGACCTGGTAATAGAGCCAGGTCTGGATCCCGAGGCGGAGCATCCTTTCAAAGCCAACATCGACCTCAGCAAGTTGGAGAAGGCTCTCAAGGAGCACGGCCGGCAACGTGTGCCTTTCGTCTTGATAACCGTGACCTGTAACAATAACGGCGGTCAGCCCGTTTCCATGGAGAATATCCGCTCAGCAGCAGAAATCTGCCGCAGCTACGGAGTGCCCCTCTTCTTTGACGCCGCCCGCTTCGCCGAGAACTGCTATTTCGTCAGGACCAGAGAGCCAGGCTATGAAGACACCGAGATACTCAGAATAGCCCAGGAGATGTTCTCCTACGGAGACGGCTGCGTGATGAGTTCCAAGAAGGATGGCCTGGTCAACATCGGAGGCTTCATGGCCTTCAAGGACGAGTCTGTATACCGGCAGGCATGCAGGTTGGCGATCGTATACGAGGGCTTTCCTACCTACGGCGGCCTGGCAGGAAGAGATATGGAGGCACTCTCGGTGGGACTGCAGGAGGTACTCGAACTCCCTTATCTACGCTTCCGCATAGAACAGGTGGGCTATCTGGCCAGACGTCTCCAGGAGGGAGGAGTTCCCATTGTGGTGCCGCCGGGAGGACATGCCGTATACCTGAACGCCAAGAGATTCCTGCCCCACATTCCCCATAGCCAGTTCCGGGGCCAGACCCTGGTAGTTGCTCTATATGTCCATGCAGGTATCAGGGCGGTAGACCTAGGCCCCAGCATGTTTGGCGAGGAAGACGCGGCCACGGCACAGGGGAAATACCCTGACCTTGAACTCGTGCGCCTCGCTATTCCCCGCCGGGTTTACACCAACGCGCATGTGGACTTCGTGGCAGATAGCATCCTGGAGGTTTACCGCAATAGGGAAAGCCTCAAAGGCCTTAAGATCGTCTACCAGACCCCGGTACTCCGTCACTTCACCTGCAGGTTCGATTATGCTTAGGACGTATTTTCGGAGGTATTTCCCGCTGCTGCTGGTGCTGTGGATTCTCGTTGTCCTGTATCCCAATCCGGTGAAGCTGGTCATCAGTATACACAGAACGTACACCTTTGAAGCCGCCCCCAACGCTGTTCAGTTCATGCTGTCTGACCTGCCTTCCGACCCTGTGTCTGTAGAGCGAGCAGTCCTGACTGCAATACCCTATCGCTACGACTGGGAGGTGTATGGCATGCCGTGGTATTTTCCCACAATCGACGAGGTGCTGGAGAGACGAGAGGGAGACTGCAAGGCTCGAGCCCTGGTGATGGCTTCTGTCTTCGAGGCCCTGGGCATTCCCTATCGAATCAGCTCATCGCCTACACATATCTGGGTGGAGTATGACGGCAAGGTGGAGAGCTCAGTCGAAAACCCCCAGGTGCAGTTCTACCAACGAGACCCTGAGACGGGCCAGAGGGAACTCCAGATTCCTGAGATCAGTGTATCGGAAGTTGTCGATTCCGGCTGGCGGGCCTTCTGGGATCCCATGCCCGACGGCAGAAAGGCTCTGCTGCTGTCAGGCCTGGTGGCCCTGGTGGCAGCCAGAGTGGTCTTGCGTCGGGACGGGATTGTCCGACCAGACTAGATCCCCAGTCCGGTGGCTATCACTTCGCGGTGCCAGTCGGTGTCGCCGGCGGTGAACTCGGCGGCCTTGACACGACGGTAGTAGAGCCCGATATCATGGTCCAGGGTATACCCGATGGCACCGTGAACGGCAATGCCGTCGATGCAGACCCGCTGGTATACCTCGTTGGCCTTGGCCTTGGCGGCCGAGATCTGCCAGGGAGATGGCGAACCGGAGCTTATGCCCCAGGCTGCCTGATAGACCAGATACTGCAGCGCCTCCACGTCGATAAGCATGTCGGCCAGCTTATGCTGGATGGCCTGGAAAGACCCGATGGGCCGGTCGAACTGGATCCGTTCCCGGGCATAGGCACTGGCCATGTCCAGAACAGCCTGGCAGGCCCCTGACATCTCGGCAGACTTGAGGACAGCGGCCCGCTGCAATGCGAACTCCAACACAACCCAACCCTGCCCTATTTGGCCCAGGATACGGTCCTCCGACACAGCCGCTCCATCAAAGCTGACTTTGAACTGCCTCTCGCCACCCATGACGGGGATGGCCTCCATACACATGCCTGATTGACCTGCGTCCACCACAAATAGCGTAACACCGTCCTCCGGCCTGAGGCCCTCCCCGGTCCTGCCCACCACCAGCATGTAATCAGCGACATGGGCATCGGTGACAAAGACCTTGTCACCGCGGAGAGCATACCCACCTGCCTCCACAACGGCGCGCAGCCTGACGTCAGAGGCCTTACATTTCCCCGAAGACTCGGCCAGAGCCAGGGCCCAGACAGCCTCGCCGGTAGCTATCTGCGGCAGAAACCTGCTGCGTTGTTCACTGGTACCGTACTCAAGCACCGGCAGCGCGCCAAAGGCTATGGTAGAGAAGAAAGGACCCGGGACGATGTTTCTGCCCATCTCCTCCATCAATACGACCAGGTCCAGGAAGCTCCCACCCATACCGTTGTATTCCTCGGGCAGGACCAGCCCCAACCAACCCAGCTCCGCCATGCCCTGCCATAGCTGAGGATCAAAGCCTTTCTCATCCCTGTCCATCTCCCTGACCCTGGAACTGGAACACCGTTCAGCCAGAAAGTCCCTGGCCAGGGTCCTCAACATGTCCTGTTCTTCCGTGAAGCTGAAGTCCATGATAACTCCTTAGAAGACCTACACTGCTCTCACCCGAGCACAGCGGCGGATCTAGCCTCCGGCCCCTCCCCTGATACCACCAGACCCACGCGATCAATCAAATGCAGCGCCTCAGTATGATTTGGGCAGTCCCAGTCTGAACTGGGCCATTATGCTCTTCTCGATCTCAGCGGTGCCGGCTGCGATGGCGTGACCGGGAAAGCCGAGATAGGCGCCCTGTATTGCGCCTTTGAGCTGGGCCCATCGGGAATCGGGGTCAACCTGCGAGTATATGCCCAGAATCTCGGCCCCGGTGAGGGCCATGCGCTTCATTGCCTCGTCGCTGGCGATCTTGTTCCGCGAGGACTCATAAGCAGGAATCTGGCCCTGGCTTATCCGCCAGGCGAGCTGAAAGGCGAACATCTTGAGCACTTCCAGTTCGATAGCCAAGTCAGCCAGCCTGGCGCGAACCACAGGACTTTGAGACAAAGGCCTGCCTTCGCAGTCGGTCTGGGCCGCGTACTCGACGAGCTCCTCCAGCAGCCTCTTGAAGCCACCATAGGTTGTGGGCGCCATGCTGCGCCGCTCGAAAACCAGCGCCTGCATGAGATGATACCACCCCTTATTCTCCTCGCCCACCAGATTGGAGGCCGGCACCCTGACACTGTCGAAGAATACCTCGTTGAAGTGGTGCCGTCCGTAGTAGTTCAGAATAGGATTGACGGTCACGCCAGGGCTTTTCATGTCCACGATGAAGATGCTGATGCCGCGATGCTTCTTGGCTGGGCTGGGATCGGTCCTGGCGGCGAGCCAGCACCATCTGGACCGGTGAGCTGCACTCGTCCACACCTTCTGCCCGTTGATTACATAGTCATCGCCGTCCCTCACCGCCCGCGTCTGCAGATTGGCGAAGTCCGAGCCGGCATTGGGCTCACTGTAGCACGTGCACCAGACGCCATCCTTCTCGCCTGAGGCAATCAAGGGCAGGTGTTGCCGTCGCTGCTCCTCAGTGCCGAAGATCATGAGGCAGGGCCCGACCCACTGTGTTCCGCTGATGCCCATCCAGGCGCCGGGGATGCCCCAGTAGGCTATCTCCATCTCGTATACCGTCTGCTCCAGGAGCGAAGCGCCTCGTCCCCCATATTCCTCGGGCCAGCTCATGACCAGCCAGCCTTTCTGGGCCAGTTTTCGGGACATGGACATCTCGAACTCGAAGTCCGGGCACTCCCAGTCGATCAGAGTGGTGCGCCTCCAGTCGGCAGGCAGTTCGGCCTGCGCAAAACTGCGGATCTCCTCCTTCAGGGCCAGTTCTTTTTCGCTCAGTCCAAAGTCCATGCTGATCTCACCGTGCTATATGTCCGGGGTGCAGCATCAGTTCCTTAGCTCCGCCGCGAAAGCGCAGTCTCAACAACAGGTGCCGCCCCGCAACCAGACAGGGCGAAGCGTGGTGGCAGTAGTCAGTACTCAAGCCTTGGCACGATCCAACGGTAGTGCAGCTATCCCGGGGCTACATGTAGATGCCGGCAGAGACGTTCAGAACCTGCCCGGTGATGAAGGCGGCGTCATCCGAAGCCAAGAACAGAACTGGCTTGGCGGCATCCTCGGGAGTCATCGGCTTAACCTGCAGAAGCATCAGATCCCTTATCTTCTTGGGTATGCCCACTAACTCCCCGTCCACTCGCTCCTCCTGTACTTCCTTCTCCGCGGTCAATCGCGTATCCACGAAGCCATAGGCAATGACGTTGCAGGTGAGCCCATATCTTCCCCATTCTTTGGCCACGGTCTTGGTCAGGCCGATAAGGCCTGACTTGGCCGCGGAGTAGTTGATCTGTCCGACATTGCCCATCAGTCCGGCAACTGAGGCCACGTTGATGATGCGGCCGTTGTTCTCCTGTTTCATCAGGTATTTCGAGGCCGCCCTGATGCAGTTGAATGTCCCCTTGAGGCTGATATCGACGCATGTGTCCCATTGCGCCTCGCTCATCCTGTTGATGAGGGCATCCCTGGTCAGGCCGGCATTGTTGACCAGGATGTTTATCTGCCCGAACTTCTCGGCCGCCTGGTCCATGACCTTCTGGCAGTCCTCCAACTTCCTGACATCGCCCGCGCAGCCGTCGGCCTTGCCTCCAGCGGCCTTTATCTCCTTGACCACCTCAGCCAGCGGCGCCTCATCGATGTCGCTCACAAATACCGCGGCGCCTTCGCTGGCAAACAACAGGGCGTCCGCCCTGCCTATGCCGCGCGCCGCCCCCGTAATCACCGCCACTCTTCCGTCTAGTTTCCCCATTTTTCGCCTCCTTTCGATTACTCAGGTTCTTTGCTCTGACTCAGTCCCCCGGTCCCAAGTCCCCCGCCGTGTTACGAGATTCATCGCCCCGACACAAGCCGGGGCTCAGAGTGACAAGAGGCTCCCTCCCACGGCTGCATGAGACCAAAGCCTCGCACTACACTCAGTCTGGCCAAACCCAGGCCGACGCTCATGGCGCGCCCCTGGAGGGCAGAGCTACCAGCGCTGATCCGGGCGTTGTCCGGTCTCCCTTTCCGTTCTCCACCCAGATCTCGCACTCAACTAGGTGCTCGTTGCCCTCCTGGTATTTCCTGATCACCTTGCCCCTGCACCACCAGGTCTCGCCATCGTGTGGTTCCTCCATGGTCTTCATCTTCCTGGGATAGTCCATGCCACGGTACTGGCAGGATAGCTTCTTGAGTCTTCCTTCCTCTCCGATCCAGTCGGTCATCAGTTGTCCCAACCAGGCGCGTTTTAACGCGCCTTGAACGATGGGAGCCCCCACACCCATGGCCCTGGCGAAATCGTCTTCATAATGAAGAGGGTTGAAGTCTCCCGAGGCCCCGGCCCATTGAACAAGCATGAGGCTCGTGGCGATCTTGGCCAGGGGAGTTATCTCAGCACCTGCCTCAACATCCTCGTAGTATATCTGTTTAGCCATCTCTCTCTAGCGAATAGAGCAATAAGGCGAGCTAGAACTGCATCAAGGTGGAACGGCTCTTCAGAGCCACCTCGCCTCTCTCGTTCACATACATGGTCTCGGCTGTCGTGAACATGGTCGCGCCCAGTCTGGTCTCGCGCTCGGTTATGCCGGCGATTCTGAGCGTGGCGGTCAGGACATCGCCAGCCCCCACAGCTTCAAGGAACTCTAACTCAACGCCCGCATCCAGAATCCGGGGTGGCCCTCCGGCCTTGATAAGGGTCTCGAAGAGCTTCTCCTTGGTGCGCGCCTCATGGACCGGCCAGCCCGCAAAGCCGGGAGGAGCCAGCAAGCGGCCATGCTTGGTTCCGCGGACATAGTGCGCATCATTGAACAGGGGGTTAGGATCGCCTATGGCCCGTGCATACCTCTGAATGGCGCCCTCCTCAACCTTGAACACAACGGACTCCCAGGGAACTCCTATCAATGCCCGTAGCTTGTCGGTGATCAGGCTGCCCTCAGTCATACCAGTATCGTTGAACCAGCTTTCTCTACAGTCCGACGATGGCCACGCTGACGATGTTCATGGCCGGAAAACCACCCATGTTATGGGTAAGCCCCAGCCTGGGATTCTTGAGCTGCCTCTCGGGAAGGTCGGCCTTGCCCTGCAATTGCTTGTACATCTCATACAGCATCCTTAGGCCCGAGGCGCCAATCGGGTGTCCGAAGCACTTCAGTCCGCCGTCGGGCTGAATAGGCTGCGGGCCATCGAGGTTAAAGCGGCCGGCCTCGATATCATCCTTGACCTTGCCTCTGGGGCTGAACTGCAGGTCCTCCATGGTGACTGCCTCGGTAATGGAGAAACAATCGTGCACCTCAGCCATGCTGATCTCCTCACGCGGGTTCTCTATCCCGGCCTCCTTGTAGGCCTGCCTGCCGGCGCGGTAACCACTCTCAACATGCGCTCCATCCCACTTTGTATACATCAGTTCCTCACCGGAACTGACGGCCACCTGCAGCGCCTTGACGTATATGGGATCAGGCCGAAACTTCCTGGCCAGGTCGGCCCTGGTCACTATGGCAGCCGCTGCGCCATCGCTGACTCCGCAGCAGTCAAAGAGCCCCAGAGGCCAAGCGATGACCGGGGCCTTCAGTATCTGTTCTTCGGTCACCTCGCGACGCAGGTGTGCCTTGGGGTTGCGGGCGCCGTTGTAGTGGCTCTTGGCTGAGATCTTGGCCAGCATTCTCTTGCCGTCCTCAGGGCTGAGTCCGTATACTGAGAAATACCTGGTGGCCATCATGGCAAAAGCGCCCGGAGCGGTCAGCTTGGGCATGATCAGGGCGCTCTTGGTGCCCATGAGGCCCGGCCCCCCGGGAAGTCCGCCGTAGCCCGTATCCTTGAGCTTCTCCACGCCCAGTGCCAGGGCAATATCGTAGGCCCCCGAAGCTACACCGTAGCAGGCACCCCGGAAGGCCTCCGTGGCAGTGGCGCAGAAGTTCTCCGTCCTGGTGACAGGCAGAAAGGGCAGTTTCAAGGCCAGGGCCAGTGACGTGGCCCCCTTGCCCACGCTCTGTTCCTCAAAGTGCACCCCGAACCAGGCAGCATTGATATCCTTCTTCTCCAGGCCGGCGTCCTGAATACATTCCTGAAAGGCGTCCACCATCAGGTCATCGGCGCTTTTATCCCATAGCTCCCCGAACTTGGTACACCCCATGCCTATAATGGCAACCTTGTCCTTAATACCTTCTGCCATGTCTTGCTTCCTCCGTACGCTTTATTGCCGTTTGCTCCGGTCACCCACCGATAGGGGTGGCCTTCCACGAATAGCCGTGAACCCCCGTGGGCTCATCTACATACCGTCTCCTGAAGGTCATCTCCACCGGCATGCCCACCTTCACCGACTCGAGGTCGCAATCGGTGAAATCGAACCAGAATCTCCCGCCGCCCTCAAAATCAACCAGGCCGTAGACTGAGGGCGGGTCCATGCTGGCAGCCAGGTAATCCCCGGTATAGGTGAAGATGACTCCCGTCTTATCCGAGAACCGGTAATCATCCATCTGGTCAACGGCTCCGCAGTCCGGGTTCACACATACCCTCTGATACGGGTACTGGGCGGTGCCGCATTTCCGGCACTTCGAGCCGCACAGGGACAGGACCACCTTCCGCTCTCTGAACAGCGCCGACATGGGCGTGCGAATGCTGATCTCGCCGCGCATGCCCAGGTCGAACGGCGCCAGATTTCTGAAGGCAAGATACTTCTCATAACTGGCCAGATCCTTCTTGGCTGCCAGGTGCTTCTTGACTGCCCGTCTTTCACCTACCTCGCTTATCCTCTCGGTCACGCGGAAGAACATGGCATCGCTGCCGCTCCCGAAGCCGGCCACCAGGATCATGTCATTAGGTCTGGCGTCTTCCAGTGCCGCTACCAGCATCATGAGAGGCGAGGCCGCCCCGGTATCGCCAATCGTGCTCAGCAGGGTATCCTGAAGCTGAGCAGGGTCGGCACCGAGACGCTTGGCTATGGCTCCGTGTTCCCGCGGGTACAGACCGGGATACGCTATCTTGGCGAAGTCCTTGATATTCAGGTTGTATCTCTTGAGCAGGCCCGAGATCGCCTCCAGGATGAACTGGCTATAGCCTGAATCGCGAATGAAGCGGTCCTCCCAGGCATGCTCGAACTTCTCTGTACTGGCCCTCCAGCGGTCGGGGAAATCATAGCAGACAGAATAAGCACCCTCGAAAGTGGCAATCACGTCCTCGCTGCCCACAAGCAGCGAGGCAGCACCATCACCATAGAGATACTCCTGCGGGCTGCCGGGCTTGCTCAGGCGACAGTCAGAGGCACAGACCAGGACATTGCTGCATGTCTCTCCGTTGACGGCATCAAGGGCCGCAAGCAGTGCCGTCGTACCCGATCGGGTCGAGCCAGTGAAATCAGCGCTCCGGATGCTGGAGGGCAGATCGAGAGCCGTTGCTATCAAGGCTGAGTTCTGCCTCAGTACATAGGGCTGGCTGGTGCCGGCAAGATACAGCCCATCGACCATCTCCCGTTTCATACTTCCCAGGCAGTCCGCTCCCGCGCCCACCGCCATGGTGAGAGCATCCTCATCCTGGTTGGCGACGGCGTTCTCCCCCGGCGGCGGAAACGTTAGCAGAAAGCCAACAGCCGTGAAGAGGGTGTTGTGGTTCATGCGATAGCGGGGGATGTAAGCTCCATAAGACGTGATGCCGACCATGAGTGAACCTCCTGACACAAGCTTTGTGGACCCGAGAGACTATGGCATAGAAACCACCTGCTGTCAAACCCTGCCAGCCTTGCGCAGATGCTGGTAGAGAGAGCCTGCTGGTACGTTCCGGTGGCCTCCCCAGCCGGCTCTACCAGCGCAGCGCCGTCCTAAGGGAGACCGCCCCAAGGAGTCTCCTCCCATCTTGACGGCGCACCTGCCTGAGTTGTAGTATCTGCCCGATGCCAACCGAGATCGCAGCCCACCTGCCAGCCCGTGAAACGGAATACTAATCAAACGAGGGAAACGATGAACCTAGGTCAGACCATAGAGGACAGCATCAAGAGGTTCGGCGAGTATGAGAACACCTACTTCGAAGGAAGATGGTACACGAATGTCGAGATGAATGAGAGCGCCAACCGGTTGGGCAATGTGCTCAAACAACTGGGCGTCGAGAAGGGAGATCGCGTAGGTGTACAGATGCCCAACAGCCCCGAGGTGCTCTCCGCCTTTCCCGCCATCTACAAGATAGGAGCAGTAGTGGTTCCCCTCAATCCCTTGTTGCGACCTGACCAGGCCGCCTACATATACCGCGATGCCGGAGCCAAGGCCATCCTGACCAGCTCCGATTTCGTGCTCCGGGTCCTGGAGGCGCAAGAGCAGACGCCGGGCCTGCAGCACATCATACTCACGGACGGCGGCGACGTGGCCGGGACCATTCCTTATCGCAGCGTTATGTCCACAAGTTCAAGCCAGCTGACAATTGAGCAGACCGACAGCGACGACCTGGCCGCCCTGATATACACCGCCGGCACCACGGGCCCACCCAAGGGCGTCATGCACACCCATTACTCACTGCTCATCAACGCCCTGTTCTTCTACGAGTACATCCTGGTCCACCGCTCCCTGACCCTGCAGTTAGGCAGCCGTGCCTTTGACGCCAAAGCACTCAAGACCGAGGAGACCAACCAGCAGGTCTCGGGCGTGAACCGGGCCATGGTCAGCCTGGCAGTGCTGCCTCTATCGCACTCCTACGGCATCGCCTTCAGCAACACGGGCATGCTGGTCGGTGGAAGATCGATCGTACTGCGTTGGTGGAATGTCGAGGAGGCCCTCAAAGCCATTCGCACGTTCAGGGTAACTCAGATGGCCGCGATCCCGACCATGTACATCCAGATGCTGGACTTCCCTGAACTGGACAGCTACGATCTGAGTTCACTTGAGGACTGCCAGTGTGGGGCTGCAGCGCTGCCCGTGGAGGTGGCCCTGAAGTGGAAGGAGAGGGTGGGCGTGGATATTCGAGAGGGGTGGGGCCTGACAGAATCAGGTGCCATCACGACCGGCCAGCCGGGCGACCTGATGCCCAGGTATGGCTCCATAGGCAAGAGCCTGCTCAAGTGCAACACCATGAGAGTCGTCGATGAAGATGACCGCGAGCTACCGCCGGGCCAGCGGGGCGAGATAGTAGTCAAAGGTCCTACACTCATGAAGGGTTACTGGAACCTGCCTGATGAAACTGCCCGAACCATCAAGGATGGCTGGCTCCACACTGGCGACATAGGCCATGTCGATGAGGATGGCTACTTCTACATCACCGCCCGCAAAAAAGATATCATCATCAGGGGCGGCGAAAACGTGTCGCCCGCGGAGGTGGAGGACGCCCTGCTTCAGCACCCGGCAGTGGCGGAGGCCGGCGTGGTGGGAGTCCACGATCCCGTATACGGAGAGGAGATAAAAGCCTTTGTGGTCACAAGGCGGGGCATACAGGTAAGCGAGGAGGAGTTGATCGCCTTCTGCAAGGAGCGCCTGCCCACCTTCAAGCTGCCCAAGCAGGTGCAGTTCATGGAGTCCCTGCCCAGGAATCTTCTGGGCAAGGTACTACGAGCGGAATTGCGCAAGCTAGGGTAGTATCTCAGAATCGCCTTCGAGAGCTGTATCCCGGGAAGAGCGCCTGATCGTTACTTTGAAAGCGCCGGGTTCAACGGTCAGCCTCATATCTTTGCCATACAAGTCGAGCGCTGCTACCGGCAGCTCGAATTCCGCGGTTCTCGTCTCGCGGACCTCCAATACAATTCTGCGGAAACCCCTAAGCTCTTTGACAGGCCGTGTGACGCTGGCAAACAAGTCATTTATGTGAAGCTGGACGACCCCCTCGCCGGCAACCAGGCCTGGATTATGGTGGGTATCCCGTTCACCATCCAACCAGGGACGACAGGTCACCAGCATGGATCCGTCGTGTGCGGCGGATGCTACGCGGGCAAGTACCTGGCACGGCGGCCTACGGGATGATTGCCAATGTGAGCCGACGGGAACAGCCTTTGCCGTCAGCAGTCCGCAGGCCCGGCTCCACCGTTGACAGGCGCAGGTATCTTCTACATAATGCCATGGTCGGGGGAGAGAAATGCCGTTAGCTGAACTCCAGTTTGACAAGGTGAAATGCGCCGCGTGCAAAGCCGTCAGTTGCCTTGTCAATTGTCAGTACATGGACTTCAAGGACACGAATGAGGCAAAGAGAGAGTGGCAGGAGGTGATCGACGGCCGCGACTCCTGCGTTCTTAAGTCCTGCACCACGTGTTATGCCTGCGAGGAGTATTGCCCGTTAGGCAACCACCCATTCTACCTGATCGTTGAGCGGCAGGAGCAGAAAGGTATACTGCCAGCGCCGAGGCCGATCGTCACAATGTGGATCAACCAGTGCCAGCCGGTAGGCAAGTTCATAGTGGGCAAGGTTGAGGAAAGGGCGCTGTCATACTGCTTCCTGCCCCAGCTTAACGTGCTGGTCAAGGGCAAGCTCTTTGACGGCATCGCCTGGTCCGCGATATTTGGGCAGGAGTTCTTCTGTAACGCCGTCTACCTGCATTACGCAAAGGCATCGATAATCAAGGACCGGCTGCCAGCAGTCATCGAGAACATCAGGAGCCAGGGCATCAAGGAACTGGTGTGCCTGCATGATGAATGCTATGGCACATTTACATCGCTGGTGCCGGCCTACGGCCTGGATCTGCCCTTCCGGCCCGTTCATTACTACGAATACCTGTACGACAGGCTCGGTGAACTAAGAGACCTGATCAAGCCGCTCAATATCAAGGCTGCCTACCAGAGGAACTGCTCGGCCCGGCTTTGCCCGCAGACGGACCATTATGTGGACGACATATTTGAGTTGCTGGGGGTGGAGAGAGTCAAACGCCAGTATGATCGGGACAACGCGCTGTGCTGCGCGGAGGTCTTCAGGATGGCCCGGGGTCCGGCCTTCGCCGATGACGTGCAGAGGCGGAATCTGGAAGACATGGCGGAGTCCAAGGCAGAATACTGCGTCTTCAACTGCCCCGCCTGCTGGGACGCGCTGGCGGACAAAGTGCTGGACAGCGGCATAAAGCCAATACACATGATCGATCTGTGCAGGCTGGCCATAGGCGAAGAGCAAGGATTAAAGCTGCCCGAAGCTAGCACGGAGGCGTAGACCATGGTAGGTAGCCGCGCGGTGTACGATGAGCTGGTCAGGATAGTCGGCAAGGACTTCGTCTCCGACCATAAGGAAGAACGCTATTTCTATGCCAGGGACGGCGGGCTTATGCCCCCGCATGAACCCGATTTCGTGGTACTGCCCAATACCAGCGAACAGATACAGCAAATAGTGAAGCTGGCCAACAGGGAGCAGGTGCCGATAGTGCCCCAGGGGGCCGGCCTGGCGCTCACGGGCCTGGTCATCCCTCAGCGCGGCGGCATGGTGCTCGATATGAAGCGGATGGACCGGATCCTGGAGGTCAACGAGCAGGCCAGATACGTCGTAGTTGAGGCGGGTGTGACACATGGCACACTGAAGAACCATCTGCATAGACATCACCCTCAACTGCGGCACAGCATACCCGACTCGCCGCCCACAGCCACCGTAGTCGCCAACGCCGTCATTCACGGGCAGGGACGGCTGTCACAGCAGCATGGCTTTAACTCGGACATGGTCTCCGGCCTCGAGGTTATCCTGCCCACTGGAGAGCTCTGCCGCATCGGTTCATGTTCCGTGTCCCCGTACTGGTTCTCGAAAGGACCACCCTTGCCCGACCTATCGAGCCTGTTCCTGGGTTGGTTTGGCACTACGGGCATAATCACCAGGCTGGGCCTCAAGCTGTACCCCTGCAAGAAGATGAGAGATGTGATGCTTGCCCTGACAGACAGGGCGGAACTTGTGCCGGACATCATGCTGAGACTGAGCCACACCGAAATGGTGGAAGACGTGGTCGCTGCCGCCCAGCCATTGCCCCTCAGATTCAAGGACACCTTCTGGATAATGGCCTACATCACTGGAGACACACAGGAAGAACTCGAGTTCAAGCGCAAGATGGTCTGGGATGCCCTCTGGGACCTTTTCGAAAGCCGGGACGTTGGCATCCTGAGCCTGCCCTCGGCAATGAAAGGGCCCCTGCTGTCGATGCCCTCGAAGGACACGACCAGATTTGCCGATGTGTCCAAGGGTGGAGGGTTTCAGTACGCGGGGCCCATCGCCCCCATTGAGAAGTTTCCCCTCTTCGTCAAGAAGCTTGAGGAGGTCGCCGCAAACTACAAGCTCTTCTATTCATCCACCTCGCGGCTTATCGGGGCCGGACATTGCATGATGTTCTCCTTCTCCTTCTCCTTCAACCGGGCGAATGCCGACGAGATGTCGAGGGCCAAGAAGGCACTGGACGAGTGCAGCAGATTCGCCCTCGAGGAAGGAGGCGTGCTCTGGAAGGCAGACATTGACGAGCAGAAGCTGCTGATGGACAGGATGGACCCCAATACACTCGGCCTTATGAAGAAGATAAGACAGCTCCTGGACCCCAATGGAATCATGAACCCTGGAAACTGGGAGATAGAATAATGCAGGACTACGCCAGCCAGATTCATAGGTGCTTTCGATGCGGATACTGCAAGTTCCCCTCCGACTATTCCAGCTTCAACTGCCCATCATACAGGAGGTTCCGATTTGACAGCTACTCCACTGGTGGCCGGCTCTGGCTGATCTATGCCTGGTTGAAAGGCGAAATCGAATGGTCGGAGCATCTGGCCGAGATCTTCTATACGTGCACAGCCTGCAGGAACTGCGTGGAGCAATGCCCCATGAAGTTCGCCCCCGACATCGTTGACTGGATCGTGGGAGCCAGGAGCGACATGGTTGAAAAGGGCAGAATACCGCCGAGGGTAGCGAGGTTTTTCGAATCCGTCCATGGCTATGGTAACCCTCTCAAACTGCTCAGAGGCGATAGGGCTGCCTGGGCGAATGGCGTCAGGAGGTATGCGCCTGGAGATGAATACCTCCTGTACGTGGGTTGCCTGGCCTCGTACGACGAGAACGGCCAGAGGATGGCCAGGGCGCTGGTGGAAGTTCTGAACGCCGCGGGCGCGTCCTACGGGATACTGGCTGAGGAAGAGGAATGCTGCGGCAATGAGATATACATGCTGGGCGAGATGGGGCTATTCCAGAGTCTGGCTGACAAGAACATCGGCAGATTCAGGGACCTCGGCGTCAAGAAGGTGATTACGCTCTGCCCCCACGGCTACAACACTATGAAGAACAACTATCCGGCCTCGGGTGGAGATTTCCAGGTGTACCACTGTACCCAGGTGCTGGATGATCTTATCAAGAGGACTGAGGTGAAGCCGTCGTCCCTAGAAGCCAGGGTGACCTATCACGACCCCTGCTTCCTGGGACGATACAACAACATCTACGAAGAGCCCAGGCGGGTGCTGCGGAGCATTCCCGGCATCGAACTCGTGGAGATGGAGCGAAACAGAAGAGATGCCTTCTGCTGCGGCGGCGGCAGCGGCAACTTCATCACCGACCTGCTGGCCGGCGGCGAGGACAGTCCTGCACGTGTCAGGGTTCGGGAAGCTCACCAGACAGGAGCGGACACCCTGGCCGTTGCCTGCCCGGGTTGCCTCACCATGCTCACCGCCGCGGTGAAGTCAGAGAACCTGGATGAAGAACTGGCAGTCAGGGGCATATCAGAACTCCTGAGCGGGGCTTTATCGAACCAGTGACCCAACCAGCCCGGTCGCCCTAAAGTATCAGGTTCTGCAGACTGCCCATTATCAGTACTGCGACTATCATTACCCCCACGGCCTTAAGCACATCTCTCACCCCCAACTCCCGGGCCAGCACCACGAAGGTGGCCACGCAGGGGAAGAACATGGCCAGGACCGTGCTGCTGATGACCATCTGCTTGGCAGTCAGCGCAAGGGGAGCCAGCATACCCATGGCCGCATCCTTGCGCAGAAACCCGATGATGATGGCCACAACCGTCTCCTTGGGCAGCCCCCACAGCCCGGTCAGGACCGGGGCAGCGATGCTGGCAAGCGCATCAAAAAGCCCGAAATTGTAGAGGATGTTGACCACCAGCACGGTGGCCAGGATGATGGGCAGGGCGTGCTTGACGACGCCGGACAGTCGCAGCCAGAGCTTCTCAAGGATCACCCTCAACGACGGCAGGCGATAGGGCGGGATCTCGATCAGAAGCTCCGGGGTGAAGCCCTTGACCAGGCGATTGAGAAGAAGGCCTATCACCACCCAGGATGCAAACAGGCTGCCGTAGATGATGGCCACGTACACCATTCCGTACTGCCCCACCAGCCCGATTATCATCGCCTGTAAAACGGCGCAGGGAACGCCGATGGAGATCAGAGTGGCGGCGATGAACCTCTCCTTGCGACTCTCCAGGATGCGGGTGGCCATAACGGCTGGCACGTTGCATCCCAGCCCCAGAATGGTGGGGATGATGGCATATCCGTGCAGCCCCAACCTGTGCAGCAGGGTATCCATCAACACCGCCAGGCGGGGCAGATAACCGGCATCCTCCAGAAAGCCCAGTGCCAGATAGAAGGAGATGATAAAGGGCGCCACCGCTGCAAGCGGGATGAACAGCCCGGTGCTGAGCATGCCGAAGGATTGGAAGTAGTCGATCTGCCCCTCAATGAGCTTGCCTACGAGGGCACCGTGCCAGAAGCTCTCCGGCCCAAGGGCCACGCTCAGCCTCATGAGCAGGGGCGTCCACAGCCACTCAAAGAGCGGCTCAGCCACGTAGTCGATGATCGCCTCGCCGCCGAGTCGGACGAACCAGAAGGTAGCGGCGAGGACCAGCAGGGCTATGACTACGCCTCCCACGCGATGACTGCTGGCGTCTTCCAGAACCTCGGTCCAGGTATGATGGCGGTGGCTCAGAGTCTGCACCTGACTCACGATGTCGCCCACCCTGGCCCATCGTTCATCGCTGTTGGCATAGGCGCGGTGGCTCTCCGGCACCTTTGCCTCGGGCAGACGCCGTACAAGATCGCTTACTCCCTGCCCGGTAATGCCTACAGTGGGCACAACCGGCACACCCAGCAGATCCTCCAGCCTGGCCAGGTCAATGTCTATGCCCCGATGCCTGGTATCATCCCACATATTCAGGGCTACTATGACCGGAATCCGTCTCTCCAGCAGTTGCAGGGTTAGGTTCAGGTTTCTCTCCAGGTTGGTGGCATCGACGACGTTGATGACCAGGTCTCCCTCTTTCAACATCTCCACAGCTACCTCTTCAGCCCTGGAGCTCGGTTCAAGGGTGTAGCTGCCGGGTACGTCGATGAGCTCAGCCTGCTCCTCTCCCAGCTTGATATGTCCCCTGGTGAACTCCACTGTCGTGCCGGGATAGTTGGAGATGGTGACGCGTATCCCCGTCAGGCGGGAGAACAGGGCACTCTTGCCCACGTTGGGATTGCCTACCAGCAGGATCCGCATCATATCAAGAACCTCGAGGCAGGTACTTGTCTACCTCGACCAGTATCTTCCTGGCCATGCCGAAACCAAGGGCCACTTGAGCCTTATCGACCTTGAGAGTGACCGGGCCATGAAACAGCGTGGAACTCACCTTGGTCACCTTCTTGCCGGGCCTGATCCCCAGCGTCTCCAGACGCCGAACGAAGCCGTGGCCTCCCAGGATTTCTACCACAGTGCCCGCCTGCCCGGTCCTCATCTCGGTCAGGGTCAACAGTCCCTCTTGTTGTGTGGTCATAGATGACTCCTTGTACTAGATGTTAGCCGTGTTTCGCTTGCTGACTGCGGATCTTGCATCCGACTTCATGATCTCCTGGCACCTTTCCCGCGGCAATCCTGAGGTAACTCCCCGTGTTGCAGGTAATACTCATACCTGCGGGGCAGATTGGATCCGCCCATGGGGCAGGCCTCCATGAACTCAACGAACTTCGCCAGCTTCTCCATGCCCAGGGGGCTGATGACATGCTCGATCTTGCAGGCATCATCCTCGGCCGTAGCCTGGTCGACTCCCAGCGCTTCGGCGAAGAAACGGGTCAAGGCCCTATGGCGGTGGATCACTTCTCGGGCAACCCTGGCCCCCTCGGGGGTGAGCTTTATGTGGCCGTACCTCTCATGCTCCACCAGGTCCTGCTCGGAGAGCTTCTTGAGGGCCGAGGTAACGCTGGGCATCCTGACCCCCAGCATGTCACTGATCTGCTTTACTCTTACCACCTTCTTGCCTGGGCCAAGGGTAGCGATCGCCTCAAGGTAGTTCTCCATGCTCGCGGAGTGCCTTCGCTGTGTTTCTGACTTCACCACTCTCTCTCCCTACAATTGTTAGACATGCCTAACAATTGTAGCCTGCACAGGTCGGGCCGTCAAGAGCTTCCTGGTCTCCCATCGAGCGGCAGGTTGCAGCCGCTTCAGGCGCTTGGATCTAAGCTTGTCGAGTCTGAGTAGGCCTATCTTGAGGGCACAACCCCAACAGCCATCAGGCAACAACCCAGGCAGATGCTGCGTACCGAACAAAGCCCCCAGAGTGTTCCCTCCCGCATCGGCCCTCCAGGTTAGCTGCCGAGCAAAGCATGCATGCTATTCTGGATGCCATGTCTTCCTGCGAAAATAGCAGTAGTATAGCCCCCAAGCGTAGAACGCTAACGTGAGAACGAAGTACAAGTGAACGGCAACCGGATTGAGATTGCTCAGCAGTACGGCTGTATCATTTGGGACTCCGGCTAACCCGCGGAAGTAGCTGTAGGCACTGTTTGCGAGAGGTGATATCACCCCGATTATCAGTAGATTAGCCCACAGCCACCTGCGCTGAGGTTTGGCTTCAAGGATAATCAGGAGGGCGACGAAGAAAGTGAGCAGGTCACAGCAGTACGGGGCGGCCATGGTAGACCAGGTCGTAGAACCCTCCCAGCACGCATACCCCCAGTAGAAACGCCCGTTGTAGAAGCTGGGCCAGAACGCGAACTCCGTGACGCTAGCTCCCTCCGCCATTGCTGCAAGGGCATGGCTTCCCTCATGCCTGAATGTGCCGATGGTCTGGTAGACAGGATACGCAAGAATCCATAGAAGGTCCTTTCTTCTCACTTGGTGATCCTCCAGGCTCCACCTTATGCTATTGCCCTGCCTCAATCATACATCTGAGGTCATCTTGTAGCCAGGTAGCATTCCCAGTACATGTGACATTATGCAGGTCTGTTGCACACAAAGGGGACGATACCTAGAACCTCTCGCAACAGTCACTGCCTGTTTCCAGGAAGAGTTTTCTCAATAACCTTCCCGTGGCTACACTAGCCATGGTCAGCTTTTGAAACCACCCTCGACGCGTCGTTTAAGAGCCTCGTTCATCTGATGGTAGCCCTGTTCCGTGGGCTTGAACATTCCGCCCATGAAGAGCACCATAGGTCCGCGGAATCGCTCGCGTTGCCGGAAGCGTGTTCCGCCGCCGGGTAGTGGCTCGACCGACATTGTGTGGTCACCGCGATAAACAAATAGGAGGAAGCTGCCGCCCCAGATAATCTCCTCGCCAGGCCGTACAACGAAGACCTGAGGCTTGAATTCCATCGACTTTATGCCGGGAGGAGAGACGGTAATGCGAAGGTAGGCCCCCACCTCCGGTTTTCCGGTTATCCACGGAATGAACGGGTTCCACTCCTTCCACGTAGGGAAGTCGACGAGCACTTCCCACACGCGACTAGGCGGCGCATCAATGTCGATGTAAGTGTCGATAACCCGGCCAATCATAATCCTTCTCATTCACGTATTTG